>MDTA01117830.1_pt1 | contig 57401 bp, 49 predicted proteins | sample 811151 | NCBI WGS metagenome assembly MDTA01 (sample SAMN05326648, study PRJNA326480) | marine metagenome | isolation source: seawater | place: Indian Ocean: South | collected 2010
GATAGCTCAGTCGGTAGAGCACTTGTCTGAAAAACAAGGGGTCGGCAGTTCGATTCTGCCTCTGGCCACAAGTAAATTTCTTAATTTATCTGACAAAACTCTGACAAAATCTATAACTTTATTTGTTAAAATTAAATAATGAATCAAAATTATATATACTTAATTCCACTTTATAACAAATCATCTATTTTAGAAAAAACAATCAATCAGCTAGACAAAATAGAGAATAAAAAAGTTTTCTTTATTGAAAATGGCTCAACAGACGATTCACTGAAAAAATGTAAAAAATTAATAGAGAGCAGAAAAGATTTTGATATTCTTATTTCAAAAAAAGGTTTTGGAAATGCGCTGAGTAGAGGATTGTCTGAAATCCAAGATTCTAAATCAGGAATATTAGTTATTACGGGAGCAGATTTACCTTTTGGTTTCTCAGACATAAACTATTTAAGAGAAGAATTAAATTTTAAATTTGAAGTTTGTATTGGTTCAAAAGCGCATAAAGATTCAATTATAAAAAGAAGCTTAATGAGGACTCTTTCGTCTAAAGTGTTCAACACTTTTTTAAAAGCATTTTTTCGTTTAAGAATAAAAGACACACAAGGATCTATTTTGTTGAACTTGCAAAGAGTTTCTTTATCAAATATAAAAATTTATTCAGAAAATTTTTTTTCTAGTGTTGAATTAATAATTAAATTACAAAGAAAAAATTATTCAGTGAAAGAAATTCCAATTGAGATAAAAGAAGATAAAACAAACAAAACAACTGTTAATGTATTTTCAGATTCTTTAATAATGTTGTTAGAAATGCTTCGTTTTAAATTTTTTAATAAAGATTAAATTCAGCTCTAAAGTCTTCTTTATTATATATGGGTATAGCAATACTTAAACTACTCATCAACCATTCCTTTGAAATAACTTTACACCGTCAATTTCAACCAAAAGGTTATAGTTTTCTTCATAGAATTCTTGACTTATATATAGGGTACACTCTACTTCGCAAAGAATATAATGTGGTTTGGTTTGAACATATAAATCAAATTCATTTTCAAAAGTAATTTGAAGTTTAGATAATGAATTTAATATTTCTTTATATCTGAATGTATTAGGAAGATTGCTTGGATGAACAACTTTGAATGGAGTTATATCGTCGTTGTAAAGATAAATAATATGATTTTCTAGTACTAAAAAATTTTTATTTTTTAATTCATGATTTTTTATAGTTTCGGATATTTGTTTTGTAGGATAGTTTAATTGAATAGTCTCGTAATTTAATAAATTTTCAAACCCTCTGTTTATTAAATTAAAATTTAATACGAGCATAATTGCTAAAATGAAAGTCGGAAAGTACCTTCTTTTATTAAACAAATTAAAACCATAAGCAGAAAAAATTGCTACAAATGGAAAAAGTTGAATTAGATAATGATTAAAAAGCCTTCCACCAGCAATGATTGAAAGAGTAATAAAAAACCCAATTATAAAATTTAATTTAAAAATATTAGGAATGCTTTTATAAGAAAAATTTCTAGCTAAATATAAAAATGTAATAATTAAAGCAATAAGTATTACTAACTCTATTGAAAAAGATTGATCTAAATTTAATTTATTAAATATTTCAACTTTCACTTCACTAAAAGACATCCTAAAGGTAGAATTTTGTAGGGGAAATTGAACCAGCATATAAATATAATTTTCTAAACTGTCTTTTGAATAAAAATAGGTACCCATTAATAAGATTGGTGAGAGAAAACCTACTCCTAATTTAAAAATTGAATTTAATCTTATTTTATTTTCAAAAAATAAAAAGATTACAATACCAAGGCAAGCAAATGCTAAATTGTTTCTTGTGTTGAAAGCAAGCGAGAACAAAACTCCTAAATAGTAATAACTTGAAAAATTATGATTGCTTATCAAATAAAAAGAAAACACTATGAATAAAATTCCAAGATGCTCAGTCATTGTTGGCTGGGAAGCCTTGTAACTAAATAAATATACAAGGAAGAGAGAGCTACTTACTGATACAAATTTAGAGAAATTTTTATCTAAAATCTTAAATATTAATATAACATTTAGAAAGATAAGAAAATCACCAGCTAATCTGCCTACTAGTAGACTTGAACCAAAAAAATTAAAGGCTAAACCTAGATAAATAAAAATTAATGGTGGCTTACCATCCCAATAATCAACATATAATAAATCTCCATTCGCTAAATATTTTGAAATTACAAAAAAAGTACTCTCGTCCCAATCAATTACTTCTTGATCAATATAAGAAAATTGTGTGAAAAATATTGTTATTAAAAATAGCAAGTAAAAAAATTGATTAGATTCTTTTTTAATTACTTTTTTCACTATACGTATAATATGTTTACGTATGAATAAACCCGCTAAAAAAATAATTTAATAAATAAAATATGACTAAAAATCATGGTTGATTTTAAAAAAATTATTTATCCAACTTTACTATTAGTTATTTTTGGATACAACCTTGGTTCTAATGACATCTACCACTTCAAAGTATCAATATTCTACAAATTTGATAAAACTTTATTTTCAAATGATTTTCTAATTTCTGAGTTATCAAATAATACATTTTATGAGAGATTTTTTTATGACTTTCTAATTTCAAGTTTTCTAAACTTTTTTTCTTTTGAGTTAATAAATTATTTAATTTACTTTATCTATCTCATCATTTTATATTTTGCAGTTATAACTTTTGGTTCTTTGGAGGAAATCAATGTAAAAAATAAAGAATTATTTTTGCTTGTATTTTTTTCTTTCTCACTTGGATCCCTAGGTAATTACAACTTTCCATACAATCAGCCTTCTCCAGGACAAATTTCATTTGCTCTATCTATAATCGCATTTTCTTATTTAAAAAAAGGAAACAATATAAGGTCTCTATTATTTTATTCTGCCTCAATCTTATTTCATCCTGTTTATTTTATTTTGGTTACTTTTTATTTGACTATCTTTTTAAGCAAAAAACTTAGCATAAAAAATTATAACTTTAACTTTTATATTTTATTACTGATTGCATTTGCATTTTGGTTCTTGTTGTATAAAAATTTATTTTTTGCAAATATTACATCAAGCATCTCAAGCGAATTTACTTTTACAGAGATATTAAAATTCAGATCACCTTGGCATTTTGATCCATTGAAATATAGCTACTATGAGTATTTTGGATTTATATTTTCTATTCTTTTTATATTAAATTCAAATTTAAAAACTTATTTGAAAAGAAATTATTTAATTATACAATTTTTAATAATAATTTATATATTGGGCCTAATATTTTTTACTGAAATATTTTATTCTCTTCAATTTTTTAGACTTGGTTTGTTAAATAATCTGATAGTATCTTCAGTTATTGCCAATAATATTTCAGATAAATACAACAATAGGACACCACATCTTGTCTCGGCTATAATAATTTCACCTGCGTTATTTATTTCTCAAAATATTAAAGTCCTTGCTTCATGTATATTTTTGTTGATATTATTTAATAATTTAAAAATAAAAGTAAATATTTTGCTCACATTTTTCATCGCTATATTTTATTTTTTACAATTTGAATTCGAAACAAAAATATTTATTTATTTATTCTTACATATCATTGTTACATTTTTTATAGATCGCAATTCAAATGTTAAGTTTTTAAATAGAGAAACTACTGTTAAAAGTTATTTAATTACTTTCATACTTTTGTTTATTTTTGAAAATTCATATATTAAGTCTGATTACTTAATGACACTATTTTATATAGGTATAGGCATAGGTATTTTTGTATTTCTTAATGAATTTACAAAAAGTATTAATAATTATTTAAAAGTTGCTTTATCAAGTGTGATAATTTTTTCTTTATGTTTACCTATAATCTCAAGCTTTAGCAATACAAAAATACAAACCTATTTTGATGCACTAAACTTCCATTTCAAACCATCTCATTTCCAGGTTTCTGAGATTAATTGTGAGAATAAAACTATAGAACTTTATAACTGGGCATATTATTGTACAAATATTGAAGATTCATTTTTAATACCTCCTGATTTAACTTTTTTTAGAGGCGTAACAAGTAGATCTGTATTTGTTGATTTTAAAAGCCAGGGACAAAATAAAAACTCATTATTTAATTGGATGAATAGAATCCAATTAGTAACCGATCTTGATAAAAATGAGATTAAAACCAATGTTAACTTAAGAAAAAAATACAATTCAATGCCCCACCAAAAGCTAATTGATACAGCCTCTTTATATGGATATACATATGTACTTTTTACAGAAGAGCAAGTAGAAGAAAATAGTTTACAAAATGATCCCCTTTTTATTAATAAAAGTCTTAATATCGGATCTGATATATTCTTCGCATATAAAGTAAATAATTAATTCAAAACTAACTGTTAGATATATTTTTCTAATACTTATAAAAATTAAAAAAGCTAATTAATATTACTTTATTATGTCAAATTATTTTATTCATGAATCAAGTATTGTTGAAAATAATTCCACTATAGGAGAGGGTACAAAAATATGGCATTTTTCCCATATTCGTGAGAATACAAAAATAGGAAAAAATGTAAATATCGGGCAAAACGTTTACGTTGAAGATGGAGTTGTAATTGGAGATAACTGTAAAATTCAAAACAATGTCTCTATCTATAAAGGAGTCACAATTGAAAGTGATGTATTTGTTGGTCCATCAGTTACATTTACCAATGACTTATATCCAGATGTAAATAGGTGGGACGAATCTATGATTATTAAAACACAAATTGAAAAAGGGGTTTCCATTGGAGCAAACTCAACAATAATCTGTGGTATTACTTTGCACTCAAATTGCTTAATTGGAGCAGGAAGTGTAGTAACAAAAGATGTTCCAGCTAATAAATTAGTTTATGGAAATCCTGCAAGGGTTATTAAAGATTACAAACAATAAATTGATTTTTTCAATGTTGTTCATTTTGTTAAATTTAGTTAGCATAACTAACGAATATAAAAAATAATGAAAAATGATTTGAACTTATTGATTGTTGGTTGTGGAAAAATTGCAAAGCTTCATGCAAGAATTTTAAATGAGCAATTTAAACAACATCATATATATTGCGTTGACAAAAACATTGATTCTCAAAAAGAATTTATTGAGGAGTTTAATGCTAAAGAGTTTGATAAAAACATTCATTACGACGCACTTTTAATTTGTACACCAACAAACAAACATCTAAATACATTAAAAAAGTATAAAGACTATGCAAATCATTATTTTATTGAAAAACCTTTAGTAAATACAAAAAAAGAATATGATGAATTATTAAATTTAATTAGTGCAAAAAATTTGTATTGTGGATTTATTGAAATTCATAATGAAATTTTTGTGAAGCTAAAGCAGTTATTGCAGAACGAAAAAATAATATCAATACAAATTATTAGACATTCTCCTGAAATTATTTCTGAAAGGGTAACCTCTCACGCTCATATCGATTTGGCTATTCATGATTTATCAGTATTATTTAAACATTTTATAAATTACAGTAATTTAGAAAAGTTTGAAATTATTAAAAATTTTAAAAACAAAAACTATTATGAAACAGCGGAGATTCTTTTAAAAGATAAAAATATTAATATTAATATTTCTGTTTCAAGAAAAACTAATAAAAAAATTAGAACTTGGAGAATAGTATCGAATTTAAAAACTTATGAAGTTGATATAATTTCAAATACAATTACTGTATATGAGTCAGTAGAACCAATACATATTGACTCGAATAAATTAACTCAAAAAATTACCGAAACACTTAATAGTTATTCGCTAGCTGAACCAGCTGCAAATCAAATGAGATACTTTATTGATGGAGTGATTAAACAAGGCTTTTCAAATGAGATGGTTGAAGTAATTAACAATAGCCATCGACTTTTGTTAGATGATTAATTGTTTATTTTAATTAATAAATAATTATCTATCTCTTTATATGACAAATAGTAATTTTTTAGTGACTCATTAGCTTTATGTTTTTTTTCAATCAGTATATGAGTGATATTATAAGTTTCAACTATATGGTTAAAGTCTTCAAAACTAAAATTTTCAAAATTTATTAATTTTTCATAAAGTTCAAGATATCTTTTTGCTGATATTTGATCATAGGGAACTATATTAAATGTAAATAGAGCAGATCTAACAACATCTCTCCTAAAGTATTTATCATTAGGATCAATTAAAAACAAAGAGTCTATTTCAGAATTTTCTTGAACTGTTTCAATAATATTTGTGCTCAAGTATCTGTTTATAGAAAAAGAAAATTCATGATCTAATTTTTGTACACCAGGAAAAAAAATAGTAGTTATAAATATAAAATAGTATAAATAATGTGAATTAGCATTTACTTTCAACCATTTAACTATAAAAAAACTGGAAAGAAAAGCAATAATAAACAATAATACAAATTCTGTTAAGAACGTTCTTGGGATAATAAAATAATCAGCTATTAATATAGCTCCTATTGAGGCAACTTGGTCAAGCTTTAACCTATTGATTTTAAAGAATATAATTATTGATAAAATTGCAAGACAAAAAATTATTTCAACTAAATATGATTCATAAAAATATTTAGTAAAAATATATGATGAAAAAAAGAGAGCAGATATAGAGTTAAAGCGTACATAACTATCTTTATTCTTTGCTATAAAAACTCCAATTAACACCCATGAATACGATCCAAGACGCATAAAGTTTGTAGAAATCATAAGGTTATGAAAAAAACTGTAAGGAAAAAAATTAAGCATCAAAAGTAGTAAAGAACAAATTCTGACAAACTTTAAAAAATTAATATCGAAAATAGAGGCCTTATTATTTAATTTAAATGTATAGACAGCGATAATTAATGGAATAATTTGTATAAATCCATTTAGAGGTCCGATAATGCTGTTGCCAGCAAAAAACCAGTAGTAATGATTTTTACCCGTAGTTGGAAGATCAAAAAAGCCACTTTTCGCTAGTTCAAATACTTCAAAACTAGAAAGGCTAGTACTGGAATAAATAAAATAATGGATACAAATTAACAAAATTAAATTTATAGATAGCCCCTTGCTTAATTTTTTTTGAATAATATTTATGAAAAATATTATTAGAGGCGTTATTAAACCCCAGAAAGGATGGATAAAAATTAAAAATAAGTACCAAAGAAAAGGTACATTTTCTTTAGCTAAATAAAATTTAATTAAAATTAAAGTTGATAATCCAAATCCAAAAATAGAAGACAAGAAATAAGGAAGGAAAGTATACATACCCGCGCTAAGAGGCTGAGCTAGGAAGGGAGCAAGATAAAAGCCTTTGTTTGAAGAATTTTCAAGTTTATATATATAAATTTTTAATTTATAAAAAATATTTGCAAATAAATTACTTTGTAGAACTGAAAGTAAAAAAAACAAAAAATTAAAGTATGAAAAATTAATTATTTTTGAAAATATAAAATATATAGGAACATGAGGGTAAAGTGTATTTGCTTGTATATCATTTAAAAAAAGTTCGGGATTTAATAATTGATAAATAGGTACAGTAAATATTGCATAATCATGATGAAAAGGCTCATATAAAACATTTGTGCTTAAAATTGACCAACCCTGAATAAAAACAGTTAAAGTAAATAAATTTAAAAATTTATTTGAAAAGTAATCTTTAAGTAAAAATAATAAGAACACATTTAAAATTAAGACAGAAAAGTAAATGAAATAACTTTTTGGATTAAAAATATAAATTTGAGTAGAAAGAAAAATAATAACAAAAAAGTTAATTACAAATATGTTTTCTGATTTGACTGACAAATATGTATTATTAAGTTTTTTCATATTTTACCTGTTAAAGATTTAAGTTACCTATTAATTTAGTGTACAAATTTTATTTTTAAATTTTTAACCAAAACAAGATAATAATTTTTTCAATATACTCATATTTATGTATTCAGTAAATGAATTGTGTGGAATTAACGAAGCAGAAGAAAGTTTTAAAAGTTATGACCCAAATGGTTTTTTAATTTTTACAAATGATCCCAATTATGAAACTGTTCAGCTTTGGAATAAGCTAAACAATACCATCTTGGTAAATTCATTTGAAGAATGTGAGCACTATGTAGTGGGTGGTTGGAACAGTACACAATCATTAAACATTGAGTATCTTTCTCAAGGAATAGTTTTGATAATTTTAACGAGTTTTTTAGTAATAAAAAAAATAAAATTTAGGTATAAAATTGATAGATAAAAAAATTAGAAATGCAATATTAATATTTTTACTTTTAATATTTCCCTGGTTCAATGCAAATTATTTTGATGATTTAAAACAAATAGAAGGAAGCATTGATGTAACATTTTATGAAATTAATCCTTGCAAAATTTCTTTGTTCGAGTTTTTATTATCAATAGAAAATGTTAAAGACCTCAACTTAAATGGAGACAGCTATTCACCAATTTATTGTTTTGGAAGAATTTCTCAAATAAAAAATAATGACCAAGTATTAGTTGGAACAAATTTTATAATAAATTTTCTTTTACTAGCTTTGATGGTTTATTTAATTGCCAGAATTATTCAAAAAGATAAATATAAACAGAACCTTTCAAATATTAATATTTTATTATTAACTACTTTAATTATTACTGGGGTAATTTTTTCTGATCGCAAATACTATGAAACTAAATTATTTCTATTAAAAATAGATAAATTTAGTACATATTTATTTCTAATAATATTTATTGCTTTACTTTATTTGCTTTTGTTAGACGTGTTTCTTCTAAATAAAAAATTACTTATAAACTATTTGCCCTACCTATTTTTAATTGATGGAATAATTTACCAATCAAATTTAAATGTTTTTGCTTTCTTTTTTTTATATCTAGGAATTGAGTCAGTTGCTTCAAGCAAATCTAAAAATATATTTTATTATCTTTATGCAACAGCCACTTTTATGTGGATTTTGAATGCAAGAACTTCTTATGTTAAGTATCCGCAGGAATATCTAGGATTTACAAGTACGTCCTATGATCTATACTCAGTGTTTTTTTATTCAATTTTTTTCCTCTTCACATTTATAGGCGTAATTAGTTTTTTAAACGAAAGCTTAAGTAAATTAGAATTCTCTAAACTATTGAATAGCTTTTATATAGTAGTAATTTTTAAATTCTTGATTTATTTTATTTATTCGAATTCATCAACAATTTATTTTGTAATTCAAAATTATTTTGGAACAAATAATTATAAAAATACAATATTTTCCTTAGATGAATTTTTCAAATCAAATCAACAACTATTGGTTTTAGCAGTAATTTTGTTTTTTATTAGCAAGTTAAATCTTAGAAAATTTACTCCAACAGATTTATTTGGCATAGTTTTAACATTATTTTTTATAAGTAATTCACAAATTTATTTGGATTCTTTAATTAATAAATTCAATATGACTTTAGATTTTTTTAGTAACTTTAACCCAACATTTTTAGAAATGATTATTGGAAGCGGCCCATTAAATTTTAATCAAATATATATGGAATCTGGTGTTGAAACTATTCCTAATTACCACTCATTTGTTAGTAGTTTTTTATTATTTTTTGGTTTACTTGGAATATTATCAATTTCTCTGTTCGTATTATCAAAAATCATATCTAAGAAATATGTATTTGTTGAAAAAGTTTTAATGATTTTACTAATTATAATTTGTAGCTTAAATGACAGTATTAATGAATTGTCTTTATTTATAATTTATATATTTTTATTTAAATTTATATTTGATAAATACGCAACCAAGACCTCAGTCTATCTTTAATAGTATTCCCCATCACAAAAGCAGATAAGACAATAATTAAAGAATTCATTGGGTGAATGTTTGGTCTTTTTGTAAAATTATCATAATTATCATAATTATTGAAATTAGAAGGCTTGTTTAGTTCACATAAATTTTCAGATGCTGAGTCTAGTTCAATGTTGAATACAAATTTGTTTATCTTACATAAAGACGAATAAGAATTCGCTTCATTTAAAAGTCTTAAATCTTTAGGCAGATAATTTTTTGGAAAACCATAAATAAATAAAAATAATGGAATTAGTAAAACTAGGAAAAAAAAACTTCTTGAACTATTTTTAGTCATTTCAGCGATACAAAAACTAAAAGCAATAATAATAAAAAATGAATAGTAAATAGGTTTTAGAGTATCACCAATCAAGGGATCAAAATTATTTTCTGGAAAACCTGATACTACATGAATTAAGATCACAAAGTAGCCTATTAGAGGCAAAATAAAAAATTTCTTTTTTCTTTTCTCAGCTTTTACAAAATATGAAAAAAACAAGTAGAAAAATAAAATAGCAGTAATTAAAGAAAAAGTTTTTCTTATGTTGTAATTATGATCTTCATCTTGAACATAAATTTTAACCTCTTTAGTGTCAGAGTTGTAAAAAGGGGCTTTTAAATTTTCTGAAGTTTCAAAAACAAAAAAATCACTTCTAGATTTAAAGAAATTCGAAGAATCATTATCCCAATATAAATCAAAATAATCTCCAAAAGAATCAAGTAATGTAATATGTATTGCTGACTCGTTATGTAAATGTTTATAAGGGTAAAAGATTAGCTCTTCTAAATTAATTTTATAAATTAAGCTTAAGCCCCCTTTGTTATTGTATTTACTTTCATATTGATGATATTCTGTTTCCAGCAAACTTTGATTATTCAATCTAGTGTTTTCTGAATACACCAAGAAAAAAGATGTTATAAGAACAAAACTGAAAAGAATAAAATGATTTCTATTAGTCTTAAATAAATTAATGTAGATTTTACGAAAATAAAATATTAAAAGAAATAAAAAAATCATAACAAATATGGAACCTTTTTGACTAAACAATCCAATTATTAGTGGTATTGTTCCATACAGATATTTAAACTTTTTTGTTGATATATAAGTTTCTAATAACACAATTAGCCAAGGAAAAAATGCAAATACTAGTATTTCAGGTTTAAAAATAATTCTTTGCGCAATACCTATTGGAAGAAAATTAACAAGTATAAGAGAGGTAAGTATTTGTAAATTATTAAATTTATAAATAGTTAATAAAAAATAAGTTCCTATTGAACCAATTAAAAATAATATAAAATGTAGCTCTTGAATACTTCGACTTAAATAAATAAAAAAATTTTCAGTGTTCAAACCAAAATTTTTAAAGTAAAAATAAAAGGATTGAAGATCATAATATAAAAAGCCGTGTTCACTTTGAGTAGCATCCAATATATTGACATTGAATTCTAAAAACTTAAAATATCTTAAAAAGTCTGGACTGTCAGTTGAGTTGTAAAAAAGAAAATTCATTTCTTTTACATATACAAGTGAAAGAAAATAAAAGAAAATTAAAAATAAGTTAAACTTTTTAAATTTAAAATTTAACTTTTTCATATTAGACAGTATATTCATCTAGTTTTACATATATTATTTAAAAATTTTTTATACAAATTTTAAAGTATCATTTGACTTAACAATTTAGAATAAATCTATAAATTAAATATTAAAGAATTGAATTATTTAGTAAATAAAAAAATTAATAAAGCCTTATTTTTTTTATTATTCTTTTACGTGGTTTTATTTGTATTTCTTGTAGTACAAACCTATGGTTTTGAAAGTGCAAAAGTAGATTATAAACAACTTAGTTCTCAGGAAAGCTGCCTTTATTCCTTAAATCAAATCGACTTTTATGATATTGATGAAGCAGGGAAAAGTTTGATTGTTACTAAAGAATTTATAACTTCAATTAAAAACTATGAAAATTTCAAATGTGTTAACAAAGTCATTGAGATAAATGATGGTTGGCCTGAAATAAGAGTAAAAGTAGGTGATGATAATTTACTATTTCAATTTTTAAAATTTTTAGGTTTTGCGTTAATTTTTTCAATACTTATTACATCTACTAAGTTTTTTAAACTTTTTTCTATATTTTCATTTTTCATATTTAATTTACTTACTAATTATTTATTTAGTTCTGATTTTAAGAATCCAGAATTCCCAAGTTTTTATAGTTACGAATTTATATTTTTAGAGACTTTGATTATTTATTTGCTTTACTTAAAATTAAAAAATTCTTAATATTTTGATGAAATAATAAAAAAAATAGTCAAATACTTTTATCCCTCTATAAATAAGTATTTTGTTTACTTTATCTCAGGTTTTGTAGCAGTAGCCAATCTATTTAAATTTAACAACAAAGGTTTACCGGTAATTCAGGAATATTTAATTAGTTATGAGTTTGGATTTATCAGAAGAGGACTTCTTGGAAGTTTTTTTAACCTTTTATCAAATAACATTTTTACAATTTCATATGTATACATTCCATTATTAATAATTTTTGTACACTATTTTTATACATTTTTAGTTTTAAAACTTTATCAACACTCAAACATCTCACCTATTGATATATTGATAATTTTCTCTCCTTCTATTATTGGATATCAAATTTATACAATAAGTGGCGGACCAGCAAATAAAGAAATATTTGGACTGATTAGCCTTCTAATTATTTCCATTGCTTTAAAAACTAAAAAAATAAATCTTTATTTAATCGGTGCGTTTCTTTTGAATATTTCTTTTTATATACATGAAGTAAATTTGTTATTTGTTATTGTGATGCTTTATTTGTTAAAAGATAAAAAGTATTTCAATATTATTTTTATTTCAACATTTATAAATTTATTAGTATTTTTATATAGATATTTCAACACAGACAATGTGGAAATTATTGCTAAGAAACTATGTAGTGAATATTTTGATAAATTTCCTGATATGGGTTGTGGAAAGTCTTATTATCTTGAACAAGATTTTAGTTCATCAATCAGTATGGTTTCTTCTACAGTTTTGTCTGATTATCAATATTTTTTAGTCTATGGCTTTTATTTCTTGTTGGCTATTCTTCCATTTATTTTGAATAAATTTTATAAACATAATAAATTTTATTTAATTTTTATTTTTTTCAATATCCTGCCTTTATTTGTTATTGCAATTGATTGGGGAAGGTGGCTATTTATTTTGTCTAATTTATTTATGATTATATATTTTCAAAATAACGATAATTTGAAAAAAGTTTCTGTAAATATTTACCTTCCTTATTTAGTAATCTTTGGTTTATCATATTTAATTTTATGGAGAGTACCCTACTGCTGCGTTGGTGATCTAAACTTAATTTATTTATTAAGAGTTAATAAATTTAATATTTCATTTTTCTTCCCCATAGCTTCATTCATAGTTTTACGATATTATGACAAAGTAAATGAATAAAATTTAATTTAAAGATTTTTCGATATAATTTATAAACTTAATTGGTAAAATTCTTAAAATAATAGACACTATTTTTAATCCATAATTTGCATGTAAGACACCTTCTTTTTCAATATTTTTTAAAATAAGATTTGCTGCTTCCTCTTTATTTAAAGTAAGAATAATATTTTTGTGACTGACTGACATAAGTGTATTTATTTTGCCAAACCTAAGAATTAAAAAACTTTTTAAATCTAAGGTTTGGATTGATTGTTCAAGCATTTTTTTTGCATTTCCATAAATATAATTTTTAAACCTTGGTCTTATTGCAGCTACACTCGAGATGTATATATATTTTTTTACATTTTCTAATTGACTTAGTTTCACGGTCAAGAATAAAGGTATTTGAAAATTGATTTTGTATGTTGATATTACTTCCTCATTTGTTGGATATTGTAAAGGTCTATTTTCAGCTAAAAATCCATTAAAAAATAGAATATAACAATTTGGAATATTTTTTACATAATTAAATATTTCATCAAAATTTTCTTTATATCCATCTATGTCAATATCGCTTTCTCTAGAATTTCTTGAAATTGTAAAAATTTGATTTCTATTAATTGAATTTAACTTAATAAATTCTTTTGCTAGTTCACTATTTGATCCAATTATTAAATAATTTCTTACCATTTTTTTATTTCTAGCCTGTTTGAAAGTTTTGATTGGTATATATTGTTAGGGTCTATTTTTTTAATTATTTTCATCCATTGAGAATACTCGGGATACATTTCTTTAAATTCGAATGAATTTAAAGTTGAATCTTTTGCTAAATATACTTTTCCTTTATGTTTTATTAGTTTTTTATAAAAATGTCTAATAGAGGAATTATTAAAATATTTATATGAGAAATCTACAGCTACAGTCCACCCATTTTGGTGAAAAGATAGATTATTATAATTACTAGAATTATCCAATTTTTTTATGCTGCATAGTAATGGCTTTTGGTTGTGTATTAAAAGATTAATTAAATCTTCCAAGTGGGACATCTCACTGTCTGGTATTGAAAATTGTACTTGAATAATTTTTCTTTCAGATGAGACGTTACGAGTATCAGTTAAGAAGTTAAGTGGATATAGTACTTTTTCTAAATTTACTATTCTTTCTTTAGATATATTGCTTTTCAAATAAAAAAGATAGTTAACAAAAGACATAGATTTAAAAATATTTCTTCCAATAAAAGGTGCAGACATTTTTATATCCTTATGGCTGCTTTCCACAACTATTTTTTTATGATCTGTATTTTTTTTAAAATTTTCGATAACCCAATTATTTTTTTTTCCAAGTAAATCTAACCAGCATACTATAAATTTTTCATTTTCAAATTCAATACTTGATAATAGACTGTCTAAACCATGACCAGTCTGAATTGATTTATTATAGAAACTTGAAAATACTGGTAAATCTTTTTCAAAACTACACCCTAGTATTGATCCGGATAAGCCATATCCACCAATAGTAGACTCAAAAATTTCAAAATCTTTACTTCTTGATACTGTAATTATCTCCTGATTTGCTAATTGAAGATGAATTTCATTAATATTTTGTGCAAAACTTCCTCCCCAAACATTGTCTTTTCCATGGGTGTCTGATGCTATAGCGCCACCTAAAGTAACATTACTTCTTCCAGGAATTCCATAAAGGCCAATTCCTTTTATTCTTAAAAGATCTTTTAAAGTTGTAGATGAAGAATATGAATTTAATTTGTCTGTAAATTCGGGGTTCTTGAATACGATTGAATTTTTTGGAAAAAAAGCATCTCCATAAGAATTTTTGTTACCAATATTTATTGTGCCTTTTTTTAGTTCTGATGAATACATAACGTCTTCATTTATATTGTTACCCCAAGAAGATAGTTTTATTTTTTTCATCTAAATAAGCCAATCTATTTCATACATTATAAAACATTAAAAATATGATAATCAAAATTAAAATTTTGAACACTAACTTATAGTTGGTTATGATACTTTTAGATAAGTCCTCCAACAACCCCTCATTAGACAAATTAATTAAATTTCTTATTAAAAGTAAATGCAGAATAATAAATAAAAATATTAGTAAAAGATCAAAACTTGTTTCAATAAATTTTGCAGCCCACCACCCGAGGACTAAATGTAAAAATACACTTAAAGTTTTAATTAATACTATATTTTGCACAGACTTATTTTGTAAAATTATCAGTTCTTTTATTTTGTTTGTATAGTTTGGAGTATTTAGTATTGAGTTCTTTTTTAAAAAAACAATTATCATGCTTAGTAAAATAATATAAGCACTTAACTCAAATGTTAGCTCAATTTTTGTTAACTCACTTCCTAAGTAAAGCCGAATAAAATATAGTAAAGAAACAATTATTCCATCAGCAACATTGATATATTTTAATTTGAATGAATAAAAAAGTGTCAATAGCAAATAGTAAATAAAAAGTATTGCAATCTTTGATCCATAATAAAAAAAACTAAAAGAAATGGAAGTGATAGTTAATACCAAAGAAGTTAAAAAAGCATTCTTTAAACTTATAGCTCCTGAAGCTATTGGCCTTCCCCTTTTCTTCGGGTGCTTTTGGTCTTCTTTGTAATCTTTAATATCATTAAAAATATAAGTCCCAGATACAAATATGGAAAATATAATAAATAACCCAAGTGTGTCTATCAGTAAATTTAAATCATATGTATTGGATAAAATAATCGGGATAAATATAATTAAATTTTTTATCCATTGCCAATATCTAAATAAATTAAAGTAAAGTTTTAATCTTCTCATTTAGCTTCCTTAATTTATTTACTTTAAATTTTAGAGTATTAAAGGGCTGTTGTATTTAAAATTAAATATATGGTTTCTGTAATAATCCCTACATATAACTCATCTACTTATTTTAAGGATTGTTTAAAATCAATTTCCAAATACAAGGAGGTAAAAGAGATAATAGTCTCCGATGATTGCTCTGATAAAGAAAATATCATAAGCTTAAAAAATTTAATTTTCAAAAGCCCTTTCAAAAACAAAATTAAATTAATTGAAAATAGTTCAAATAAAGGAGCGTTTTACAATAAACTCGATTCAATAAAAACTGCACAATCTGATTTAGTTTATGTACTTGATTCTGACAATATAGCGGGATTTAATATCGACAATATCTTTAGAAGAGTTAGTGAAATAGGAGATGAATCTAAATTATTTATACCATCAAAAATCTATCATTTTTATAATTACGTAAATTATTTAACACCAATGTATAAAACTTTTAATGGAAAGTTTGAATTATTTAGCAAGGAAGATTTAGTTATTAACAGTTCACAAATAAGAAATATATTTCAAGGCGGTGAAAATATTATGCCTGATAAAAATAAAAGTATATATTGGATATTGAATATTGGAAATTTTATTTTATTTAAGGATAAATTTCTCAAAGATGTTAAAAATGATTTAAATTTTTCGAGGGAAATTTTGTCTATGGATGCAGTTGCATTTATATATTATTGGCTTCAAAAAAATAATGAATTGCTTTTGTTAAATGATCACTATCATTTCCATAGAAAAAGAATGGACTCTGTTTCATGGACAGAAAAAGAAAGCTCGAAAATATCAAGAAATTATTTTGATAAATTATTTCTTAATGTTGGAAATTAGAATGAGAGAGTAAACCTTTTATGACCAATGATGTTTCAATAAAAGTAAAAGAGTATTTTAGAAGCTCCGATCTAGCAAAATTATCTGATTTTATATTTTCAGAAACAATTCCGGTAGAAGAGTTTGATAAAATTAAAAACAATCACTTTGTAATTCATAGCAATTTACAAACAGTTACGTATATAGATCAATCATTTTCTTTGGAAGATGGTTATATTATTTTTTCTAAAACGGACTATGTGTCATTTCTATTTAAACAATTAAAAAAAAGTACAATTAAAAACCTTATCTTGATTACACATCAGTCTGATAATCAGATAAATAACTATTTATATAATAAAAAACCAGATGCAATTAAATATTGGTATTCAGTAAATGTAAATATAGAAAAGCCTGATTTGATTCCAATACCAATTGGATTTGCTAATTCACATTATGAAAAAAATCTAAATCCCGAAAATTATACAAAACAAAGCGAAAATACAACAAGAGATAAAGCAATTTATCTAAACTTTAATCCAAATACTAATTATTTAGAAAGAGGAATGATTTTTAAAAAATATAAAAACAACAAAAACTTTTTTATAAGTCCATATACTTCTTCAATTTCTGATTATAAAAATGATTTGGAAAGATTTAAATTTGTCTTATGCCCCCCAGGAAATGGCATACAGACCCATAGGCTCTGGGAATCATTATATTTTGGTGCTATACCAATTTTAAAAAATCATATTTTTAATAAAAATTTTAAAAAGTTAAATGCTCTTTTTGTCAATGATTTTACAGATCTTAATATCGAAGAACTAGATGGCAAAATAGTAAATAAAGAATTTGATTATAGGGATATATTTAAAGAGTATTATGAAAAGATATTTTTAACCAACAAAATTAAAAACAAAAATAATATATATAAATATAAAATTTCTAATTTAACACTTGGGTTCATAGCTTTAAAATTTAAATTGATAACTTTATTTAACAAATTATTCAAACCATTAAGATCGAAATTTTATAAATTAATATTTTTATTTTTAGGACACGATTAACTATTAGATTCTCTTTTTTCAATAAAAAACATCATTATTATTGATAAAAATATTTGAGTAGAAATAAAAATTGAAGCTATACCTAGTAAAAAAAGTGGATTTTTATGAACAAAAACATTTAAAAAATACTTTTGATATAGAGATATGCTGAACGTCAAAAAGGAAAAAGTTAAAAATGCCGCAGATATTTTACCTAAAACATATCTTGGTGTTGTTTGAAATCCAGATGTAATTGCAATTAGTAAAGCATCTATTGATATAGGTATAATTCTCGAAAATCCATAGTTTGTTTTTCCATATTTACGCTCATGATGGTCAACCTTTGTTTGAATTATTTTGAATCCACGTTTTTCTAAAACTGGTAATAGAATTCTATGAATATCTCCTTCAAGATTTAAATCTTCTACTAAATTTTTATTAAATATTTTTAAGCTACATCCTATGTCAAGAGATTTAGTTTTCGTAATTTTTCTAATTAAAAAATTAGCAAATCTTGAATAAAGTTTTCTTACAAAATTATCTTGCCTCCTGTCTCTGATTCCTGAAGCAACATCAATATCATCAAAGTTACTATTGTACAAATTAAGAAGTTTTATAATCTCATAAGGTGGGTTTTGTCCATCCGCATCAATTAAGCATACATAATTATACTTTGATGAATTTATTCCAGTCATAGTAGCTGCAAATTGACCTTTGGTAATTTTATGTTCTAGTATCTTTATCTTTTCATCTTTCAAAATAAAATTTTTAAGATCATTTTTACTGTTATCGTCAACAATTACAATTTCATATGAATATTCTGTTTCGTTAAATGTGGTATGTATATCTTTAATTAGATGTGGTATCGACTCTTCTTCATTGAGTGCTGGAACTATGATTGACAAACTTTTAATCACAGATTAATTATAATCATTTTATGTGTGGGATAGTAGGCTTTACATCGTATAAACCTGAACCAGAAAAAATTAAAAAATTTACAAAGTCTCTTTCCCACAGGGGTCCAGATCAAGAAGGCTTCAAAATAATTGAAATGGGTGACTTATTTCTTCACCTGGGGTCAGCAAGGTTAATTATAAGAGGAACTGAAATAGACTCTATGCCTATGCAGAACAGAGTTGGAAATTGTATTACTTATAATGGAGAAATATATGATATAAGCTCTCTTAAGTCCAACATTACAAAACCAGTAAATACTTCGAACGACACAATCCATCTTTTAGATTTTTTAACAGAAAATGAAAATAAAATAAACGATATTAATGGGATGTTTTCATTTGCATTTTATAACTCCAGGAAAAAACTTTTAACTATTGCAAGAGACAGACTTGGGGTAAAACCAATTTACTATAGTATCGATAAAGATGGTTATATTGTATTTTCATCAGAAATGAATAATATTTTGGAATTTTGTGATATTAAGAAAGTAACTTCCAACGATATAAATAACCTTTTACTTTTCAATGGTCAGGTAAGTCACCATAATTTTAATAAACACTTGAAACAATTGAAGCCTGGACAATTGCTTCAATACCATCAGGACAGGCAGATAAAAATTACAAGCTATTCTAAACTTCAGAAAACAAAAAATATTAACCCAGAAGACTTTGAAAATACAATGTTAGAAGTTCTAGAAGACCATCTAGATGCTGATACAAACGTTGACATGTTCCTTAGCGGAGGAGTCGATTCGTCAATTATTGCGTACTTAACCAAAGAAAAATTAAATAAAAAAATTAGACATTTTTCCTTATCTTTCGAAAGTGACTCATTTGATGAAAAGTCATCATTTGATGAAATATCTACTTTCTTAAATCTTGAACCAAAAGTATTTAAATTTAAAGATAATGAAATTTCTGATTTAGTAAGTGAAGCTTTAATGAATATGAATTCTTTAATTTTGGATCCCAGCTTTGTCCCAACATATTATTTGTGTAAAAATACATCTAAATTTACAAAAGCAGTAATTTCAGGTGATGGAGCTGATGAATTGTTTGGAGGTTACGAGTGGTACAGAGCAATTAAAATAAAAAAATTATTTCCAGACTATTTATTAGGATTAATCTCAAGTAGTAGAATCTTAAATTTACAAACTAAGGATAATTATCTTAATTTAAGTCAAAAACTTCAATATTTTTTCAAAAATATAAATAACAATAATTTAATCCAACTTTTAATCTGGCAGTCACCAAAATTAAATTTTTCAAATTCAGATATAGAAAGTTATAAAAATTATATAAAGCAGTTATCTTTGGAAAATATATCAGAACAATCAAACTTACAAGAATTAGATGAAACAACCTATATGTATTCAAATATTTTACAAAAAATTGATATAGCTGGTATGTCAAACGGTCTTGAAATTAGACCACCATATTTAGATGATAGAATAATAAATTTTTCAAAGTCTCTAGATGCAGAAAATAATTTAAGTTTTAAGCAATCAAAGCTGTTTCTACGGGACTATATGTACAAAAATAACATACCAAATTTTGATAAGCCTAAACATGGTTTCGCATTTCCTATAAGGAAATGGTATGACCAGTCTGGAAAGTCAATTATTCTTAATAAATTAAATAACGATATTATTTTTGAAAAATATGATCAAAATACACATAAAAGTATTAATTTTCATAACCCAAACAACATTGAACTGAGATTAATCTGGTCTCTTTATGTTTTAAGTTTTTGGTTTGAAAAAAATGAGATAGAACTTGAAAGTATTTAAATGTTAAAGATGAAAACCAATGCAGAAAAAATATTTTTATTATTAATAATTACCACCTTTACAAAACAATTTAATGACATGTACAAAGGTGGAGGTACCTATGATTTATTTGAACAATGGCTTGGTGCAGGATACATATTTTCAAAGGTACAAGCTTATAGAAATTTAGACTTTAATAATGAAATATTCTTGAATGAGTTAAATGTTTATGATTTTTTTGGCTATATTTTTATGTTGCCTGCATTTATAGTTGAACGAATTGTTAATAAATTTTTTTATAGTGAAACAAATTTACCTAAAAATAATATTGATACTTATTTCCCCAGTGAAGATGCGCAAACATTTTTTACAATACATTTAGTATTATTAATTTATTCTTATTTTTGTATTGTTTTAATTTATATGAAACTTAGAAATTTAACTAGCAACAACTTTTCATTACTATTTATTTTTATCTTATTTTTAATTCCAAGTTTTGGAGGACATATGCTTTTTAATATTAAAGATATACCATTTTTACTTAACTTATTTTTAGCCAAACTATTTATATTTGATTATTTTCACAATAAGAATATTGATCAAATTAAAGGCAAGACCTTATTAAAAATTTCTTTTGTTATTTCACTCTCACTTCTAACAAGGATTAATTCAATTTTGTTTATTGGTTTTTTATTTTTTTATCTTTTGTTTCATAATTTAGATAACCTAAAAATTTATATTCGTAAAACTACAGCTGTTGTTTTACTAGCTTTTGTATTCTTAATTTTTGGATCTCCCTCATCATGGAGGAACCCAGCTGACTGGTTACTACAGAGTTTTTTATTTCAATCTAACCATCCCTGGACTGGCAATACACTTACAAATGGAAGTTATGTATTTGCACAAGAAATGACAGGAAGTTATTTGGCTACATGGTACTTCTATAAGATGCCACTTTTTGTACACATTTGTTTTTTATTATTTGTATTCTTGTTAAAAAATAAATACAAAAAAAATGCGATAGAAATATACTCCTTTATTTTTATAATTACAAATTTTGCACTTTTTCCAGTATTCAAACCAACAGCTTATGATGGCCTAAGGCACTTTTTATTTTTAATCCCCTTCTTTGCAATTGTTTGTTCGTCTGTATTGATTCATGTACGAGGTATTAATAAAAAAATTTTTAATTCACTAATAATTTTAATATTTACTTATGGCTTATATACACAAGCAGGTTTAGATCAATATAGATACACATACTTTAATGAATTTACAAATCTTGAAAGCATTACAAAAGAATGTAATAATATTGATGGTTGTGGGAATTGGACTACAGATTATTGGGGCTTTTCAGGAAAAGAATTATCAAATAAATTAAATAATAAATATAAGGATTCAGATTTACTAATTTGTGAACCCAAACATGTATTTGTAAATTATACCGATGTAGAATATTTCAATTTAATTGAATTTAAAGATGTAGTAAATTTACCAAGTTTTTACACAATGTCTCTTCACCGACCAAGATTGGGAAATGATTCATGCGAATTCTATATTGCGAATTTTGATATTGATTGCACAACAGAAGATGTCGTAAGTAGGAAGTTAAGAGGTTATGAAATTATATTTAGTTATATTAAAAAATGTTCAGCAGATATTTAATAAGATATGAATTAGAAACAAATAATGAGTAATAAAAAAAATATAAAAATATTTCAATTTTTCCAACCATATAAAGTTTCAGATTTAATTAGGTTAGGTTCAAGTAATGACGGAGGGTATCTTGTTTCAGAAATGGATGTAAAACTTACTGATAATCTTGCTAGTTTAGGTACATCTTTTGACTGGCAGTTTGAAAAAGACTTTAAAAGATTTAATAAAAAAGTAAAAATCCATTCTTTTGATGGATCAGTTGGAATAAAATATTTTACTAAAAATTTAAAGTTAAGATTAAAAAATTTAATTCTTAAGCCAAGTCGCAAAAATTTAATCAGATTTATAAATAGGCTGAAGCTTTTTTTTAATTTTTTAATTTTTTATAAATTTAATTTATTTAAAAACAGCACCTACCATCACGAATCATTTGTGGGATTAAGTTTGAATGAAGATTTCAATAATATTTTTTTTGAAAACTATGGATATTATCCAAATAGCATCAGTTTTGAAAGCTTTTCCAAACATATTTATAATAATACATTTTTATCAATTGATATTGAGGGAGGAGAGTATGATATCTTAAACAATATAATTGATATTCAAGATAAATTGATTGCTATAGTAATTGAATTTCACGACTCAAATAAAAATATTGAGAAAATAAAAGAATTTATATCTAAACTAGATTTAAAAATCATCCATTTTCATATAAATAATTTTGGAGAAATAGTGGAAAACATACCTTCAGTCTTTGAACTAACCTTTTCTAGAAACAGCAACATAATGGATTCAAAAGTAGATTTTTTACCAGATATCTTAGATGAAAAAAATAACATTTTAGCTGATGACTTTACTATTGTGTTCGAACCTAAAAACTAAAATCAATAAATGAAAGTTTTTAAAAATATTAAAGTTAAATCATGATACCTAAAGTAATTTATCAAACATGGAAAACACAAAATTTACATAAAAAAATTAATAATCTCCATGAGAAAATGTTAAAACTTAACCCAAAATACAAACAGATAATATATACGGATGAACAAATGCTTGACTTTGTAAAGTCGAACTATGATCGAGATATATTTGGGTACTTTGAACGAATTAACAATATAGTTTCTAGAGCTGATTTTTGGAGATATTTAGTTCTGTATAAAAATGGAGGAGTTTATTTGGATATAGACTCATTAATAGTTCAGGATTTATCAAAAATGATTAGGAAAGAAGATAAAGCTGTAATAACTGCGGAAAAAAACAAAAATTGTTATGTTCAATGGTCATTAGTTTTTGATGTCGGCCATCCAATCTTAGAAAAAACAATTAATAATTTGATTGATAATATGATAAACAACCGTCATAAAAATGATGTTTTAAATTTTTCAGTTAAGCCTTATTGGGATGCTGTAAATACCACTATTCAAGAAAATAATTTAGATATATCTTGGAAAAAAATATCCTCAGGAACTGATAAGAGTTACGAGATAGATAGTTCTAATGTAAGATTTTATGGTATTGATTATGACAAAAGCATAATTTTTAAACACAAATATAATCATTTGTTGCGAAATAAAAAATCAGGTCAATACACACAAGATCATTGGACTCTAACCCAAAAAGAATTTGATGTATATTCATAAATTTCTATCATCATCAAAGAATTATTCATATACTTAAAACATTTAATTATTATTAGTATCGTATTGTGAAAGAAATAAAACAGCAAATTGCAAATATTCTTTATATATCAAAAATTACTAATGTATCTAATAAAAAGTTCAGAATATTAATTTCTGTTTTATTATCAAATTTCTCAGTTTTAGCTGACATACTTGTAATCGTAGTTTTTTCTTCACTTATAACTAATGAAATTACAACTGAAAATTTCGTAGTAGAGTTTTTTGTTGTCAATAAATATCTTCTACCGATTGTCGTTGTAGTAAGGTTTTTATCAATATATATAGAAAAAATGAATTTACAATCCCTACAGTTAAGTGTGAGAGAAAACCTCAGAGTACACTTACTTAAGGAAGTTTATAATAAAGGTAACTATTCTTTATCAGACGCAACTTTTTATATAAACGAATTAACAACTCATGTTTCTTATTTTTATGGAGCATTAACTTTATTTATTAGTGCTGTAATTCAACTCCTCGTTTATGGATCTTTTTTGATCTACTCAAGCCTTAATATTGTTACAATATTTTTATTTGGGGGAGTAGTGCTTTTTTTCCCTACAAGATACTTTCTTAGGTTAAGTAGAAAATATATTCACATTTCTTATGAAAACTCAATAGAAATAGCTAAAGATATACAAAGAGTTGTAGACAATCTATTTTTAATAAAAATATTAAGAACAAACAAAATGGAGATTAAAAATTTTAGTAAAGTTGCAAACAGCTTTACTAAAGCACAGTTAAATAATTATAAATATGGAACAATTAATAGTATTTTCCCAAATTTTCTAGTTGTTTTTGCGTTTGCAATATTAATTGTTTTTTTCGATTTGTTAGAATATTTAACTTTAGAATTTATTGGTGTAACTTTAAGGTTTGTTCAAACTTTAGGAATATTTAATACATCCTTAAATTCAATTGTAAATTCTCATGTTCATCTGGATAAGTTAAATAGCCTTGAAAGAAATAAAAGAAAATCAAACCCAATCCAAATAAATAACAATTTAAAAAATGATGTCGCAATCTCTTTAAAAGACGTTTCTTTTAAATATTATGGTTCAGAGCAAAAATTATTTAACAAAATATCCATCGACATATTAAAAGAAAAACACACTATTTTGACTGGATCAAACGGCTCAGGTAAAAGTACATTGCTTGGATTGTTTTCAGGAGTTTTAGAGCCAGATGAAGGAGAAGTAACTTGTTTTTCTAAACACATATCATATGTTGGTGCGAACCCTCTAATAGTTCCAGGAACACTCAGAGAAAACTTAGTATATGGTAACGCAAATATTGTTGAAGATAAAACAATGGAAACAGAATTAAATAATTTTGATCTTGATATAGATTTAAATAATACAGTAACTAATTTATCATTATCATCTGGACAGATGCAAAAGATAGCTTTTATCAGGGCTCTTCTTCACAAATCAGAAATATTATTTTTAGATGAGTCGACGTCAAATCTTGATGAACAAACAAAAAAATTGATAACTACGATTATTAACAGGAAAAAACTTACAATATTGAACTCTACTCACAATCCTGAAGATTTTGATTATGATGAACACATCAAAATTACAATTAATAATGATAAAAGAATTATTAATCTAGTAACTTCTTAAAGTCTTCTATTTCTAGATCTATTAAATTTGAAATATTATTATTCTCAAATACTCTTTTCATGGCATTTTTAGAAATTTTTTTCTGTGAAGAAATATTATTATCAATTTGTTTTAATAATTTATTAAGCTCATCTGTATTTTTATATAGATATCCATCAATTGAACTATTTATTAGTTCTTTGTTATTGTCTATATATTTGGCAATAACAATGCAGCCCGAACTCATAGCTTCTAATATTGCTTTTGAATTTCCTTCAAAGCTTGACGAAGAAACAAAAATTTTATGGTTTTGATATACACTTAATAGTTCTGAATAGGGTATTACATCTTTAATTTCTAAATCAACATTGTTTTCTTTAGCAAGGGTTATTAGCTTTTCTCTTTCTCTTCCATCACCATAAATAACAAGAGAGTAGTTTGTGTTTACTAATGCCATAATTATTTCTTCAAAATTTTTCTGCTTCTCTAACCTCCCAACTGTTAGAACTTCTAAATTGTTACGATTTTCTAATTTGTTATAATTTAATTCCTTTACCCAATTAGGCCGAAGAATGATATTGCCTTTATTAAATTTTTCTTTTAAATAATTTAAGTCACTCAAACTGGAGACCGAATAAAGGTCTGAAAAAAATAAAGAAAAACGGGTCAATATTTTGTATAGAAATTTGGTTGTTGTTGATTTTTCTTCAAGGACACTAAATCTATACATATCATATCCGGTTCTTAAGAAAAGTTTTTTATTAGTTAAAAGCTTTAGCCCAACTGCTACCCATGATCCAAGTAATTGATTTTGTTTAATAATGTCAAAATTATGAATATTTTTTTTAATTAGGAACGGATAATAGAACGACTGTAAGTACTCTAGTTTTTTTGATTTTCTTTTTTTTATATAGTTATAAATTGGAAAAACTTCAATATCTTCTTCAAATTTAATCTCTTCTTCATCTCCATATGTAACAAAGGTAAATTTTATATTGTTATCTTTTGACAGTTTTTTGTAGAATTCTAGCTCTCTATCAAGAGACCCGCTTTCTTTCCATAACCTAAGCGAATATCCAAAAGTAAATAAAAGAATGATGTGCATTAGCATTATAATAACTCATGAATATGATTAATAACCTGTCTTAAAATGAAAAAAATACTAGTTGTACATAATACATATCAAAATACAGGGGGTGAAGATATCGCCGTCAAAAACGAAGTTGAATTTTTAAAAAAACATTTTGAAATGGACGAATTATATTTTTCAAATAAAATCGAAAATTTTTTCGAATTTTTAAAAATTATTATCTTTAATTCAAATTCGAATGCAGTAAATAAATTTAAAAAAAAGGTCAATGAATTTAATCCAGATATAGTTTACGTTCACAATACTTGGTTTAATGCTTCTTTAGGAATATTCAATTACATGATAAAAAATAATGTAAAGTTTGTTTTAAAGATTCACAACTTTAGATATTATTGCACCAAGAGTATTTTTCTTAAGAATCATATAAAAAATAAAAATTTTTGTGAGGCGTGTGGTAAAAACCGTTCAGATAATTTATTTTTTAATAAATATTTTCAAGAATCCTATCTTAAGTCATTAATGGTAATTAGATATGGTACAAAATATTTTAAAATAATTAAAAATAACAGTTTTCCGATATTTGTTTTAACTAATTTTCACAAAAAATTTCTTGAAACACTTGGTATAGACAGTTCTCGTATAAGAGTTTTGAGTAATTATTTACAAATAACAAACTCAAAATTATCTAATAAAAGAGAAAATTATTTAGTTTACGCAGGTAGGGTCTCTGAAGAAAAGGGTGTAAAAGAATTGATAAATTCTTTTCTTAATTCGGAACTAAAAGATTATAAATTAAAAATAATTGGTGAAGGGCCAATTCTTGCAGATTTAAAAAATTCAAACTTCTCTAAAAGAATTGAATTTTTAGGATCTTTAACTAATTCAGAAACACACAAAATAATAGAAAAATCACTTTGTGTAGTTAGCTCAACAAAGCTATATGAAGGACAACCAACAGTACTTTGCGAAGCATCGTACCTTGGTGTCGCATCTGTATTTCCAAATAGCGAGGGTATATTAGAATTTTTTCCTGATAATACAAAGCTCTCGTTTAAGCAATATAACTATAGTGATCTTGTAAGCAAATTAAATTTATTAAAAGACCAAAGCCTATGTATAAATGAAGGTAAAAAAAATAAAGACTTTATTATTAAATTTTTAAACGAAGATGCTTTACTTAGTAAGTATAAATTTTAAATGGTGAAAAATGGATCGTAAAATTTCTGTATTGCTAAGTGTATATAATGGAGAAACTTATTTACCTTCAGCTTTAAATAGTATTTGTAGTCAGACATATGAAAATTTTGAATTTTTAATCATGGATGATTGTTCCAACGACAATTCATATGAAGTTTTAAATGAATTTAAAAAAATAGATTCAAGAATTAAGTTATTTAAAAACAAAAATAATTTAGGCCTTACAAAATCATTAAATATTTTAATTTCAGAAGCTACAGGAGAATATTATGCAAGACAGGATGTAGATGATATTAGTTTGGTTCAGAGATTTGAAAAACAGATTGATATACTAATAAATGAAAATTATGCTGCATGTACCACAAGAGCCATAATCAGAGAAGATACAAGAATTACTCCGAATAAATCATTTTACTTACCAAAATCTTTTGTAATGAATTTAAAAAATCCTTTTGTACACGGCTCATTAATGATAACTAAAGAAGCTCTAATTAGTGTAGGTGGATACAACGAATTATTTTATTACGCTCAAGACTATAAACTTATGTCAGATCTTCTTGAAGCTAAGCAAAAAATAAAAATTATAAAAGATCCTCATTATATTTTGAATATAAAAGATAATATTTCAACAAATTATAAAGAGCAGCAACAATATTATGCGGATTGTGTGAGAAAAAAAATACAACCTGAGAAAATAAAATAAAATGAAGGTTGCTATTGGCTCACTAATAAAAAAAGGACCTTGGGGTGGTGGGAATTTATTTATTTCTAATTTAAGTGAATATCTTGAAAGCAACAATGTAAATGTTTATTTTGATTTAAAAAGAAAAGACCTAGACATAGTGCTTCTAATTGATCCAAGAAAAGATTCTTTAAATTCAACATTTAATCATAAAGATATTAGGAAATATGTGAATTTAGTTAATGATGAGGCAGTAGTAATTCATAGAATTAATGAGTGTGATGAAAGAAAGGATACAAACCACATAAATCAGTTTTATCTAGAAGCAAATCAGGTAGCAAATTATACAATCTTTGTAAGTGAGTGGATTAAATCTATTTATGAATCTTTATCATCAGAAAAAATTGAATCTAGTGTGATTATGACAGGAGCAAATCAAAACATATTTAATTCTAGAAATTTACCTAAATGGGATAAAAACTCAAAATTAAAAATTGTAACTCACCATTGGGGAAATAATTGGAATAAAGGCTTTAACGTTTATAAAAAACTTGATGAAATGCTAGTTACAGATGAATGGAAAAATTTGATTGACTTTACTTACATAGGAAACTTGCCAAACAACTTCTCTTTTAAAAATGCTAATTATATTGCTCCTCTTAGCGGTCAAAGCTTAGCAGATGAATTAAAGAAGCATAATTTGTATATTACTGCATCATTAAATGAGCCATCCGGGAACCATCACATAGAAGGTTCACAATGTGGCTTGCCATTAATGTACATTAATAGTGGAGGAATTCCAGAATTTGCTAATGGCTTTGGAGTTGAGTATGAATTAGAAAATATCGAAAAAGTGCTCAACACTGTAATTGCAAATTATGATATTTATTTTGAACAAATGAAAAGCTATCCATTTAATTCTATAAAAATGTCCGAAGATTATTTAACTCTATTTAAGAAATTATTAAATGAAAATAAAAAAGAAAATAAATTAATAAACAGAAATAAAATTAAAAAAATAATCTTTGTATTAAGTTATAACATCAAAATCTTTGCAAAAACCAACAATTTTGCATTTTTTTTCTATAAGAAATTAATTCATATTTATAATGTTTTAAATGAAAAGTATGCAAAATAATTTAATAAAAATATACATAAACATTTATGCTGCTTTCTTAATAATGTATATGCTATTTGGTAGGTCATTTTCTGGAATTCAACTATTTAGTTTTAAAATAGGAGAGTTGTTAGTTGGTTTCTGTCTGCTATTTGTAATATTGTTTTTTCCGTATTCAAAATACAAAACATTTACACAAAAGTTTATATTTAATTATAAGATATTTATTTTGAGTAAAGCTTTTATTTTATCATTTATCTTGTCTTTAATATTCAACAGTGGGTCGTTCTTTAACCTTTACAGTTATAGAAGCAGTTCTATAATATGGACAATTAATTTTATTTTTTTAGGGTATTTTCTTTTTAATATTTTAGATGAGGATAGTTATTTATTTAAACTTTTGCCATCAATTCCAATTATTGTATACATCTTAAGCACGGTTCATTTCCCAGAAATTCTAATTAAATTTTTTAATGATTATTCTGACAAATTTGACTTTGTCAAAGGCTCTGACCTGTTGTTAACATTTGTAGTTACAACTTTGTTTGTTAGAAATAAATATAAAGATTCACTATTTGGTTTTACTTACTTTTTATCTATAAGCTCACTTTTTGTTCCTTTATTTATATATAAAAGTAAAGGAGCTTTTTTTCCAGGTTTACTTTTTATAATTTTTAATATTTTTTATTACAGAAATTTTATTTTTACTAATAAATTAAAGTCAACTCTTGTTTTACTTTTATGTATTCCTGTATTTTTAGTATCTACTTTTAATTCATATGGAAATCTTACATTCAAGAAAATGGGGATGGATCAATACTCCCAAGAAGAAAATATAGCTAGTGCAGTCCCGGATGCATTAAGCACAATACTTTCTGAAAAGAATACTCCTGAAATTTTCGCATCTTTTTTTATTATGGATGGTAGATTGTATTCGCAAGAGCAGATGGCTAATTGGAGGCTGCAAATTTGGCAAGATACTGTTAGAGACCTATTTTGGAATGCAAGATATTACCAAGATGAAATAACTTATGGCCTTGTAAGAGATCAAGGCGGTTTAAGAAACGACTTAACATATTTATTTGGATTTGGATACAATGAAATTTTGCCATCCATGAATCATTGGGAAAGACAAGGCACTGATGGATCAAATCAAAACCCTCATAATTTTCTTATTTATGCACTAGGACGGGGAGGGTTTCTTTTAGGTTTTCTTGTAATTTTGTTCAATATTTCATTAATTGTATTTTGGTACAAAAAACACAAAAACTTTTTAATCTTGTTATATATTTTACCAATTTTATTTGCTGCGTCTTTTGATGCAGCTCTTGAAAGCGTTAGGTATCCGCTAATATACTTTTCTTTTTATGCATATTTCATTAAAAATAATATTGAAAAAGTGAATAAAAATAATTAATTAGTTTTAAAATATCAAAGATATGAAAAAAGCATTCATTACTGGCATCACAGGACAAGACGGGTATTATCTTGCTAAATTATTATTGTCAGAAGGATATATTGTTCATGGGGCTATTAGAAGGTCTTCAAATATAAACACAGCAAGAATAGACCCTTTAATTTCAGAGTATGCAGATTCTGAGAATTTCAATTTACACTACTCAGACTTATTAGATTCAGCTTCACTGAGTAATATAATTAATACTGTAAGACCAGATGAAATATATAATTTAGGAGCTCAATCCCACGTAGCTGTTTCTTTTCAAAATCCTGTATTTACTTCTCAAGTTGGAACACTTGGATCTATATCTATATTAGAAGCAATAAGAACACTTGATTACGATGTAAAGTTTTATCAAGCCTCTTCTTCAGAAATGTTTGGCGGTGAAGGGGAAGTTACACTTTCTGAAAAATCACCATTTGACCCAAAAAGTCCTTATGCAGCATCAAAAGTTTTTGCTCATAATATAACAAAAATTTATAGAGAATCATACAACATGTTTTGTGTAAATGGAATCTTGTTTAATCATGAATCACCCTTAAGAGGTGAAACATTTGTTACTAGAAAAATTACAAAAGCTGTTGGAAGAATATCTCAAGGAATACAATCTCAGCTTACTCTTGGTAATTTGGAAGCCTCAAGGGATTGGGGTTTTGCTGGAGATTATGTCGAAGCCATGTATTTGATGATGCAGCATTCAAGTCCAGAAGATTGGGTTATTGCAACTGGTGAAACACACACAGTAAAAGAATTTTTAAAGATAGCTTTTGAAATAGTTGAGTTAGACTATAAAGACTTTGTTAAAACTTCTGAAAAATATTATAGACCAAACGAAGTCGACTACCTTCTAGGCGATCCATCAAAAGCTAAAAAAGAGTTAAATTGGAATCCAAAAGTTAGCTTTGAAGAGTTGGTAAAAATGATGGTTGAAAGTGATATAGACAATGCTAAACAAGAGAAAGTTTTAATTGATAACGGATTATTAAAACCAACATGGGAGAATCCAGTTTAAACATTTTGTTTATACCATTCATAAGTCTTTACAAGACCATCCTCTAGACTTGTATCTGGAACCCAGCCATATTTTTTAATAATACTACTGTCAAGCAGCTTTCTAGGATTACCATCTGGTTTTGAAAGATCAAAATTTAATTCGCCTTCAAAGCCAACCACTTTCTTTATAAGAATTGCTAATTCTTTTATACTAATTTCCTCAGAACTACCTACATTGATTAAATCTTCTGAAACATTTTTTTCTATAACTGTTTGTATACTTTTAGCCAAATCGTCTACATAGAGAAATTCTCTCAATGGATCACCGCTTCCCCAAATACTATATTCAGATTCATTGTTATTTTTTGCTAAATGTATTTTATGAATTAAAGATGGTATTACATGGCTATCCATCTCAGAAAAGTAATCATTTGGCCCATATAGATTTGTAGGCATAAGATTTATAACTTTATGACCATACTGAAGCGCAAGTGACCTTCCTAATTCTATAGCTGTAAGTTTAGCCATTGCATATGGAGAATTCGTAGGCTCAAGCTTACCTTCCATGAAATTAGATTCTTTTATTGGGTCTTTTGCATTTAGTGGATAAATACAGCTACTACCTAAATTTATAATTGTTATATTCGAATAATCTAAACAAGCTTCAAGAACATTAGTGTTAATTTTTAAATTTTCAATTAAAAACTCAACTCTTTGAGTATTATTTGCATGGATTCCTCCTACTTTAGCTGCTGCATTGATCAGTATGTCAGGTTTTTTATCCTTTATTAATTTTTTTGTTTCATCAAAATTAAATAAGTTCGTGTCGTGTCTAGTAGATTTTATTACCTCGTATGAATCTAAATTACTAAACTTTCTTACACATGAAGACCCCACAAGTCCATTTGAGCCAAGTACTAAAATTTTTTGAGGGGCAACCATAAATTAACTATAGCTTGTTTTTCTTATCAAAAATAATATTTTCAAGTTTTGTATTAAATAAATCCATTGAATATTCTTTCTGGACTTTGCTCTTAGCATTTTTAGTAACAGAATTTAATTTTTCTCTATTTTCTGACAGGTAGATAATTTTTTTCTTCCATAAATCAATTTCATTTTTTTCAAGGAAAAAAATTGATTCTTCGTCTTTAAAACTATCGCTGTCCCAAAAACCTTTAGTTTTAGTTATAAGTAGACCTGTGCCTGCTGCCATAGACTGAAGGGAAACGCTCTGTCCAGATGGTTGGTAAGTTTCTAGTAAAGGATTTATAACTAATAAACTACTTTGATAATATAATCTTATTTCTTCATCATCTAATTCATAATTATTCCAGCTACCATTAAGAAGCTTTACATTATCTGGCAGGTTAATGTTTTTTATATTTTTAGTTATGAAAACAAAATTAAAATTGTTCATATTTTTTGCTAAATTTATTAAAAATTCGTAATCCCTATTTCCATCGTTTCCTATGAACAAAATTTGTGAATTATTTTTTTCTACATTTACATTTTTAGACCAAAAATCATAATCAACAGAAAATGGTAAGAATACAAATTTTTTTGCTAGATTTTTCTTAACTTTGTTTATGCTATTTTTATATTCACCCTTTCCAAGAAAAATTAAGTTTTTAGATAATTTTATTAGGATTCCGATAAATAATTTTTGCAAAAAAGTAACAACAGCGTTTCCTTTTTTCTTACTGAATAATCCCATAACTATTATGTAAATATCAATATTTTTAAAAACTTTTATATAAATAAGAAATGGCAACAATGAAATTGCCAATCGGTCATTTGTTATTATTACTTTATTTGAATTAAGTAATATATTAAGATTTTTCTTATTTAATATTTCACAGAAATAAAAAGGCAAATTAGTTAACTTTCTTAAAATTTTATCAATTACTTTTAGAAAAACCTTTATCCCACTTGGGTTGAAATTTTCTGACTCCATCTCAATTAATTCAATATTTGTATTTTTTTCAGAAAAGTAAAATAATGAATAAAAAAATTCCTTAGCTTTGTAATTCTTTTCTTTTATTTTTTTAGTCCGACCCGACCCAAAAACATAAGTTAAATTATTTTTATTCATTGAAAACAATTCTATGATAGCTTTTTTTAAATAAAAAAATCAATTTTTTTTAAATTACAACATTAATCTTAAGTATTGTATGTGTGGATTTGTTGGAATACTGTCAAATAACTCAATAAATGAAAATCATTTAGAAAAATCTAATGAGCATTTAATTTGTAGAGGGCCAGATAATAAGACAATATTAAATTCAAACCTTCCAGAGTTGTTTGATGTAAATATTGATTTAAATTTATCAGCAATTTTTAATCGATTATCAATTATTGATTTGACTGACTCAGCAAATCAACCAATGATCTCAAAAGAATATGGAACTATGGTTTTATTCAATGGTGAAATTTATAATCATAAAGAACTCAGAACAGCCCTTGAAAGTAAAGGGGTAAAATTTTACTCTAACCATTCAGATTCTGAAGTTGTATTAAATGGTCTTTCTACAGAAGGTATGAGTTTTATAAATAAACTTATAGGACAATTCTCCATATTTTTTTTAGATAGTAAAAAAATTAAATGTTACTTAATTAGGGATAGGCTTGGTCAAAAACCATTATTTTATTATCTTGACAATAAAAGTTTAAAATTTAGTTCTAATCTTAAATCACTTTACCATAATCAGAATTCAACAATAGACGAAGACAATATTCTTAAATATTTAAGCTTTGGAGTTGTTCCATCTCCAGGAACAATTTTTAAAAATATATTTAAAGTAAATCCCGCCAGCTACATTGAAGTAAGTTTAGATACATTTAACTATATTGAAAAAAAATATTGGAATATTGAAAATTATGTAAATAAAAACAAATTTAGTAGAGAGGATTTTTTTGATAAGTTTTCACAATCTGTCGACTACCGCTTAATATCAGATGTACCAATTGCGAATTTTCTTTCGGGAGGTCTAGATTCAAGCTCAATAGTTAAGAACATGTTTGACAATGGAAAAACAGATATAAATACTTTTACAGTAGAGGTTGAGAATGAAAAATATGATGAATCAAAATGGGCAAATAAAGTTGTAGAGAAATATTCGACAAATCATTATTCAGAAATCATAAATAGTAAAATTGAAAATGATTTAGTTATAGAGTCGCTACATGCATTAGATGAACCTTACAGCGATCCTTCAACAATACCTTCTTACCTAATAAGCAAAGCCATCTCAAGTAAGTATAAAGTTGCAATTTCTGGGGATGGTGGAGACGAACTATTAGGAGGATATCTTAGAACTTCTCAAATGATGCATAGTCAGAAGATTCCAGATTATATTGCAACTATTCTGTATGGAATTTATCCAAAATCATTTGGAACAGGTCAGAAAATACTTTCAAAATCAAATAATTTCAAAAATGCATATAGTTCATATTTCGAAGATGGAAAGCTTTTAAATTTACTTAATCTAAAAATAAACTATAAAAATGATGAATTTTATCAACAATCATATGATAAGTACAAAAATCTAATATTATCCGATTATAAGCTTTACTTACCAGAGATGATGATGCTAAAAGTCGACAGAACTTCAATGGCGAATTCAGTTGAAGTTAGATCCCCATTTGTAGATCATAAATTAATTGAATACATATTAAGTGTTGACTCAGAACATTTTGTTAGCAACTCTCCAAAAGCAATTTTAAAACATTATTTGTCTCAAGATTTTGAAAAGGAATTCTTGAACAGAAATAAGCAAGGTTTTGTATTTGATCTAGAAAATTGGGTTTATAATAATTTGAGTGTTGTAAGTGAAGAAATAAATAAAGGAAATATTGTTAATAATCTAAATTCAAATATTATTAGTAGTTTAAAACAAAGAAAATCAAGAATAAATGCTCTTAGAATATGGAAATTATTTGTAATTGAGAGTTATTTATCAGATTTGAAGTAATATGAAAAAATTTGTTCAAGAAATATTGAGGATAATACACAAGTCAATTTTAAAGTACAATTTTCCTGATAAGATCTCTATATATTTCCATGATATTTATCAAAACGAAATATCTTCTATAAAAAATATTATTCTGTTTTTTCAAAATCTTGGTTATGAGTTTGTATGCGTTTCAGAATTTTCAAATAACTTTGGGTCAAATAAAAAACAAATAGCACTGACGTTTGATGATGGATTTAAAAATTGGACTAATTTGATGGAAATGTTTCAAGAGCATAATATTAAAGCTACATTTTTTTTGAACTCTATATTTTTAACAGATGAAAAAAAAGATAGATTTTTAAAAAATATTAATTTAGATGATGAATCGAAATTAATTAACCTAAGCGATATTAAAAAAATATATAGTAAAGGTCATGAAATAGGAGCACATACACACTCTCACTACACAATCTCAAGGTTAAGTTTAGAAGAATTAATTAAAGAAGATATTAAAAACTTTGATATCTTGTCACAGTATTTTAAAATTGTATCTTTTGCAATTCCTTATGGTATGAGAAGATATGTTACCGATGATCAGCTAGATTATTTGAAATCAAAATATAAAACAATATGCTTTGGTGAGTCTGGTATGCAATTTAAACAAAATGAAAATTTTATACAAAGATATCCATGGCAATGTGATAAATCCTTTTTGTACAATATAGAAAATATATGCACTGACACATCCTACTTTAATGATTTAACCTTACGAAGTGGTCTCGGTTAAAAATTTTTGATAAGATACTCCAATAAATAGTGGTGAAAAAAAGTTATTTTTATCAGTAAATGTCAATATGTCGGTAGCATAACTTTCGTTATTAATTACAAAATTAAAATAATCAGAATTAGGTTTAGAATTATCAGAAATTATTATCAAAGGGGATAGTTTATTTTCAGTTAAAAACTTAAATATAAATTCTTCACTTTTCTTTTCATGAGTAGAGCATACTAAAATACTTTCTTCAATAGTTTTTAAATTTTCTGTTTGGAAATAATCTTCAACGGTTCCCCGAAATAAATTAAACTGGGTGTCTTCAGTATAATTATCAATCAGTCCAGCCTTTCTTTCATTATTTTCTACACCTATATATTGTTTAAAAGAAGTTAATAAGTTTTTATTTGAGTGGATTAAGTATCCTAATCTACCGTGGCTTACACCAAGTTCGACTAAATATTTGATATCAGTAAGAGTAAACAATATAAATGGAAGTAATCGATAATCCCAGTGATTCCCTAAGTCCAAATCATTTTTTTGTGAAAAAGGCAAATTAAAAATATCACTTTTTTTTATTTTTGAATTTAGTGCATATTCAACAACATCATCAATTTCACTTAAAGAATAGTTAAAGTTATTTTTTAGATAATACTTGAGAGACCATAAGCTTCTTGTATTTATTTCAAAACTAAAGTTTGTATGCTCTTTAGATTTGATAAACCAAAAAAAACTTAATGAAATTGATTTCCATAATTTTAAAACAACTATTTTTAATCTTTTGAAAAAAATAAAAACAATAAGAAAATTACTTTTTCTAAGATACTTTTTTAAAACGCTTAACATAATTTTTTTCCAACAGATTTATACTAAAAAGTTCTTTTAATAGAATACCAAAGCAAGATAAATAAATTATTAAAGAAGTCCAGGGACTACTGTTTTTATTAGAATCTATTTTATTTGCTTCTTGAATCCAAAAAATTCTACAAAGTTTTGAATTAGATTTTTCTTGAATAAGTTTTTGATTATCTTTACATGATTCTTCGTTATTTTCTGTATATTTAGATAAACTATCTTTAAAAATTATATTGGATGTAGAGTAATTTTTACAATCTGATTTGTAATCGAAAATATTTCCTGATTTATGTATATTTTTTAATATTGTATTTTCAAAAATAAGAATATTGTTAACTCGACAAAATAAACTGTATTCATTTGAAGCTACCATTCTTTCTGACATTTGTTGATTGTTTTCTTTAGGATGTCCGGCAATAAAAAAAACTGAACCTACAAAAATTAAAGACAAAAGAATATTCAGATATTTTTTATTTCTTTTAAACAAATATGATACAACAAAGGAGAAAGAAATAATTAAAAGAAAACTGTAGTAAAAAGACTTAAAAGTATCACCCTTGTATGGATTAAAGTTGTTCGAGGGAAATCCTATAGCATTGAGATACAAAATTATTATTCCCACAAATGGTGCCAAGTAAAATTTTCTTAACCTCTTATTTTTAGTTGATAAGTAGAGAATATAAGTGAAAAAAACAATACTAATTGATACTGATAAAATCTTTCTAAGGTGATCTAATTTATTTACAACAAATCCAGCAAAAGGCCCCCTGTAATTAATCTCTCTTTTTGATGTCAAGAAAGTTTCTGAATCAGTAACAAAAATATCTTTTCTATTCTTTGAAAAATAGTTTCCAGAAAAATCAAACATCTGATTAAAGTGATCACCAAATGTATCAAGTAAAGTTAAATTCAGAACAGACTTTGCATGTATACTATAAAAATCGTCTTGGTAGTCATATTCAAAAAAAGGACTTTTGAAAATTTCAACAAGGTTAACTCTAAATAATATTAATGGGCTAGCTTTGTAGTCAAACTCTTCTTCATAGACTCTGTCAAAAGGAGTAAGATCTGTAATTGTATAATTCTCAAACTGAATCACTGAAAAAACTAATATAAAAACAATTATTAATGTAATTAAAGTTTTTGTTGTTAAATTTTTAAAAACTTCAAAATAAAATATCAATAGATATAACGCTGTCATTGCACCAAGTGAAGCTTTTGAATTTATGATTAAAATTAAAAATGGAATTGATTGATACAAAAATTTATTATTTTGTGTTTGTAAAAATTTTTCAATAAAATACAAACACCATGTAAAAAGAGAGAATGCAAAGATCTCAGGTTTCATTACAGCCCTTGCATACAATGCTTGTGGAAAAAAGTTTAAAACAATAAGTGTCCCAAGAGCAATGTTGCTACTAAATTTAAAAATACGTAAAATCTTATATAAACCTATTAAACCTATTACAAATAAAAATAAATTTAATTCCTGTACGGCAGAACTAATTACTGATTCTTGATTTCCAATATTGATAATTTCTAAATGTCTTTTTAAAGAAATTGAGACAAGAAAGTAATATATTGTCCCCTGTCCATAGTCTATAAGTACATCTAATCCTAAAAAATAGTTTACATAATCAAAATATTTTGAAAAGTCTACATTATTTCCTGAGTAGTAAAAAAAATTCAGCCAATTGTGTGTTAGATAAATACAGAAAACTAATAAAAATAAAAGAAGTTTGTTAAGATTTATTTTTAACATTTTTTGAACTATTAAATATTATTAACGAATTTATGAAATAAAAAAGTAGTTTAATTCCATCACTAAATCTAGAAATTTGGGTTGATCCATATACTCTTGCTTTATAATGAACAGGGTATTCCAATATTTTTTTTCCACAATAAGCAGCACTGAATATAAAGTCAAAATCTCCAAATGGATCTTTAATTAATAATTGATTGTTCCACTCATACATTTTGTTAATCATGTCTTTTTTAAATACTTTAGTCCCACAAAGTGAATCTGTTAATTTTGTTGAAATTACAATAGATATAATAAATTGAAAAAATAAATTGCCAATATTATTTAATCTTCGCATCGCACCTTTTTCCATCTTATAAACAAATCGTGTTCCATTTATAAAATCAGCCCTACCTTCTTCAATGATTTCAAAAAAATCACTCAAAGTTTCTGGATCAACACTAAGGTCAGAATCTAATATAGTAATTAATTCATATTGAGATTCTTTAATAGCTTCAAGAACTCCAGGCCCCTTGCCTTTAGAGTCTTGCTCTATAACCTTGATAGGCAAGTTACTAAATTTCTCTTTCACGTTTAATGAAGCACTTAAAGTGTTATCTTTTGATTGGCCACATATAATAATAATTTCATATTCTGAATTAAAAATAGGAATTCTTTCTATTAACGGTTCAATGTTTTTTTCTTCATTTTTTGCTGGAACAATTATAGTTTTTGAATAAGTTTGTTTAAGTTTATTTTTTTTTGTGAGCAATAAGTAATTATTTATACCTAAATTAAATTTAAAGAAAATAATTTCAAGCAATTTATTAATTAAATCCCCAAGCTTAAATAATTTAAATGGAAAAATTTGCCTTGTAAAGCTTCTTACAATTTCATAACCGGATGACTCCGATATAGAGTATATTTTTTTCAAATGTATATAAGACCTTGCTCTTGATATTTTTTTAAATTTTAGAGTTTCAAAAGTCAGTAAGAATAAGTTCCACTTAGTATTTATAGAATTTATAAGAATTTTACCATCATTTGTAAGCATTTCATTTAAGTTACCTAGTAAATTGTATATATCATCTGTAACTTCAAAAATATCAGTAATCACTATTAATTCGTATTTTTGATTTTTAATATTCTCTAATTGATCGTCAAGATTAGTGTTTAAATCTAGATTGAAAATATTTTTTTTATATGCCGTATAATTTTTAAACGCATTGTCCTGGTTAATTAAATGAATCCAATTAGTTTTCTCATAAACAAATCTTTGAATTTCATAATCATGCCTTAGGTAATAAGACTTTGGATTTAATTTAAACATCTTTTTTAATTATATGACTTTTAAATTAATTAACTTATAGTTAAATATTATAATTTATAAACCAGTGTTACTATATTGATAATTAATGGCATATCAGAATCAAAACATAAAAACAGCTAATTTTTTCTGGGGAGGCAGACTAACTGCTTATGAAATTTCTAATATGTTTTCTTTTTTTGAAAAAGGCTTCAATGTTAATGTTTGGTCTTATGAAAATTTAAGCCTACCAAAGGAGTTTACTTTAAAAAATGCTGAACTTATCTTGCCATATGAACAACTTAACAAATTTAAACAAAATTTTCAGAAGTCAAATATGTCGTCGTTTTCAAATCTTTTTAGGTATGAACTATTAATGAAAGAGTCAGGATGGTGGTTTGATTCGGACTGTATTTGTATAAAAACTGCTGATGAGTTTGTAAGCTTGGCAAGTGACAAACCTTTTGTGCTTGGTCTAGAAAATAGCAGCTTAGTTGGTAGTTCTGTAATGTACATTAATGATAAAGAAATAGTTAAACTTTTACTAGACGAAGTAAATCAAAGAATTAGTGATAATAATTACAATTTTTATTGGGGAGAAATTGGACCATATTTGATAACAGATGTGTTTGTTAAGAACAATCTTTTTATTAAAGCGATTAATAGGAACTACTTTTTTTCAATTGAACCAGAGAATTTTTACAAATTATTTGATCCAAAATCTAAGCAATATGTAGAAGATCAGTTAATTAACTCGTTTGTGTGTCACTCATGGAATGAGATGTTTAGAAAATTTGATATTTCAAAAGAAAAATTACCTCCCAAAAGTAGTTATTTATATGATCATATTAAACAATTTCTACCAAATAATAATTCCTCAGTTTATGGCTCATTATTTAATATAAGATTTCTACCAATTATTAAATATTTCTATAAAACTTCATCCAGAATTAAAACACTTATATAGAATTTAGTTATTTATGTTCAAAGAAGCAGTATTTACAAGATATCTAACATACTTTCTAGGTGCACTCACTACGGCAGTAAATATATTTTTACTAACATATTTTCTTGAAGTGAATGAATTTGCGGTTTGGGGAATATCAATGTCTCTTGTTTACTTAATTTCACAAGTTGGCCAGCTCACATATGTTCAATATATTGATAAGTATTTTCCTAATATTTCAATAGATAAAATGAAAATCAAGATATACCAATTCATTAAAACTATAATAATTTTTTCCCCCGTTTGGTATTGCTTGCTGTTACTTTTAAATTCTTTAAATTATTTTGACAAATTTTATATAGAAAATATAAATATATTATTTCTCTTAATAAGTTCATTGTGTGTGCTCGAGTCATGTATTGAGGTTGTTTCAAAATTTATGTTAGCTTCTAGAAACACAAAAAATTTTGACGTTAAAGAATTACTCATAATAAAAATATTTCGAGTTGCTTTGTTTTATTTCTTATTGGTAACTGGATATAGTATTTATCACTTATTATTTGTATCAATTTTAATTAGAGGATTATTCCTAATTTTTATCTTGAAAACCAATGAACCAAAAATATTTACGATAATTAAAAATATTTTATCTGCCAATATTTTAAACGAAAACTTTGAAAATTTTAAATATACTTTTTATGCTTTTTTGATCAAAGTTCTACAAACATCTTTTCTAAATCTAATATTTCTGATTTTTTCTAATTTTTCTTCAAGCGATACTATAGCAACTTACTCAATTGGGATTATTATTGTAAATAATTTAAGACCAATTGTCTCATCTTTTACGTCACTTTTAACACCTAGCATTTCTGAAAAAGCAAATAAAAACGAGTCACCCACGTTATTTCTGAGAAATTCTGCATTTCTTATATCTTTTATTAGTGGCTTTTTTATTCTAGGAATATTGATATTTATAGAGTTTAAAGGTTTATATTCTAGATTATTTATTCAGTATGATCAGAGCTTCTATGACATAGTTTGTTTAGCTGTTCTTTCATCAACGATTAATCCAATATTTCAACCAGCTTTTAATTTAATTAAATTTTCAAATCAAGAAAAGAATTTATTTTCTAAGCTATCTGTTAACTATTTTAGCCTTCTTGTTTTATCTTTTTTAATAACCAATTTTCAAAATAGCTTAATTATTATTTATATATTATTTGAATTAGTCAATCTATTTACAACTCAATATTTGTATAGTAAAAATTTTGAAAAAACTTATATTTATTTTTGGTCAAAATTTTATTTATTATGCGCAAGCTTTTTATTAATTGATATTTTAGTATTTGACCTTCCCTTAAACTACTTTACATTTTTTATTGTTTTCATTGTTTATTTAGAATTAAGAAAAATATTTTCAAGTAAGCATAATTTTTTAGAACTTTTTGATAACTAATTTAAAAACTTAGAACTTTAATTAACTTATATAGATATTATTCTTTTTAATATGAATTTATTGTATTGTTTGGATTCAAATTATAATATTCAAGGTCTAAATTCTATAAACTCAATTTTGGATAAGGTAAATAAAAAATTAAATTTTTATATAATTCATAATTCGCCATATAAATTTGAACAAATGGTTAAAGAATTATCATCTTATAAAGAACATAATTTTAACTTTTATCAATTTGATAATGAAAGAAAAAACTTTCCCAAAGTTAAGAATTCCCATGTTTCAGATGCGACTTATTACAGATTATTTATTTCGGACTATCTTCCAGACAATCTCGAATTTATTACATACATTGATGCAGATATATTATGTTTTAAAGATCCGGTTGATGAAATACAAAAACAAATAAACGAAATGCAAGAAGCAGGTAATCCAATATCAGTAGTTACTGAAATGGTAGGTAATGAAGAATATATTGAGAACCTTTCTTTGCAACAAGATAAATACTTTAATGCAGGAGTTATGGTTATAGATTATAAAAAATGGTTGGAAATCTCTAGTAACAATTTATTTATTCAAAATATGCATTTGCTTGAAGATAAAATAATTTGGTGGGATCAAGATGTTTTAAATCACACTTTTGATGGTGACTATTTTGAATTAAATTATCTATTAAATTACAAAATAGAATACAGTAAAAAATTTAATTACAAAAAAATAAACCATGATGTGTATTTTTTACATTACCAGGGAAAAACAAAACCCTGGGATATTAATACTTTTAGTAGCGAATATTCTAAGCCTTATACCGAAAAATATAGAAACTTAGATTTAGGACCTTATCATTTGGTGATTAAAAAGCCATTAAAAGATTTTTTTAATTTTATATTGATATTTTTTAGAGATTTTTCAAAAATAGATTACAAAATTGCATTGTTAAAAGTTTTTTTCAAATCATTACTGAATTTAGAGAAATAATCTTTTTTTAAAATACCTTAAGTATTCTAATTTTGACTTTTTTATAGTCTTTTTTAATCCAAATGCATCAAATCCAAATTGATTATTTTTTAAATTTTTAACTTTTTCTTGGATATAAATAGGATGGTCGCTAATTGATAAATTAAAAATATGTTTCGCATATCTTTCTTCAATCATTTTAAACCACGCTTCAAAAGCTAGTTCATTAGTATCTCCACCTCTCTCACCCCATTCATCAAACTCTCTAAACCATGCCCTTGCGAATCTAGCCCTATCTTTTGAAATTACATCTTTAGTTTTGAAAACAGAATCATAGTTCCAAATAGGTACGTTAACAAAGGGAAAATCTTCAGGACGTAATAGCTCAGAGTTTAAAGTAGGTTGGCATAAATCTCCACCTCCATCCATTTTTAAATTTGGATATTTCTTTTTATTTAAAGCTATACACATATTTGCTTTAACGTGATACCTATCAGGAGTAAAAATTTGATACTTAGGAAAAGTTATTGTAGGAAGATCCTTATATTTAGACAAAGCTTCTTTTAATATACTAATTGAATTTTCGTGAAAAAAATTATCTATATCCATATGTATTACCCAATCACCATTTGATTTATTTAAACCTTCTTGAAATACTTCCCCTATATAGCTAAAAGAAAATTCATCAGGCCAATCTTTCCCAACAACAATAATTTCATCAGCAAAATCCTCGTAGCACTTCAAAGCCTCTTGCCAAGCATCCATCCTGTTGTCTGGATCAGTCATTGAGGTAAATATTGATATTTTCATATTTGATAAAATATTATACTTGCTTGGGCGATCATAAAGATAGAAATTATAAATCTAGAATTTAAATCTTTTTCTCTATCATTACTGTTTATAAATATTTTTTCTATTATCAAAAAAATATTCAAATAAATTGGGACAAAAATTAGTATAGTAAATCTTGGAATAGGGGCAATAACGTGATACCAGGCAGCTCCAATAAAAATTAGTAGAAATAAGAAAAATAAATAATAAAAATTAAAAGCATCTACTTCATAGATCTTCTTTCTATTTTTTGCCAATATTAAAGAAAGTAGTAATAAAGTAAGGTTTATTGCTCCTGTAAACTCATTTAATGAAAAATAGTATATAGTTATATTTTTAAAACCAGAAATAAATCTATTAGCAATTTCAACTCCAGTGTGCTCTGATAAATACTTCGTTAAAGAAGGTACCTCATCTTTTTCCATATTTGGCCACCCAATTCTATCGTTATATTTTTTTGTTCCGAGCTCAACTTCCTCCCATGAGTCATACCAAATATAAAAAGTTGTATTTACATTATAAAAAATATGTTTGTTGTAGTTTTTATAATTTTCAATTAAATATGGACTACAAATAATAAAGAAAGCAAGAATAGAAATTAATAAATTTTGGATTTTTTTAATTGTTAATGTTTTTTTATATATATAAAAAAATATGAAAAATATAATAGAAGCAAAATATAATGATAATCCCGAGGCTTTTAAAAGGTATAGCATGGATGATATTCCTCCAAAAATCAAACCATTTTTTTTGTTTGGGGTTTTAAAGAATTCAACTCCACAAATATAAAATAACCCAAAAGTTATATAAAAAAGAGGTTCAACTACAACATCATGAATATATGCAAAAATTGGAAAAAAAATTGTAAATATTAAACAAAAAAGCATACTCACTTTTGAAAGAAAAATAGTATTTAATTTTCTTAAATAAAGATAGCTTAGAATGCCAACATAAATTATATTCTTAAACTGGAATGACCTGTAAATCAAGTTTTCAGAAAAGCTGTCAGAAAAAAATATAAAAAGTAAATAGTTAAAAAGAGGCATTCTGTTTCTGTCACCTAAGTACCAAAAGTTATTACTATTCGAAATCTTCTTAACATGATCGATATAAGCTAATTCATCATATTGTGGGAATGGACTAATTGTTAATGATAAGAATATAGCTCCAAAAAAATATGCACAGAAAATTAAAATTTTTGTAATTTTAAAATAAAATTCTTCATTTTCTACCGCTTTAATTAAATTTTCAAATCTAAACATTTAATTTAAGTAATTCGAGTCTATAAATTGATATCACAACTATCTTATATTAGATGGGTAAATACAAATTTTTACAACCTACTTTTACTTTTTTTCTTATAAATTCTTTTTTTATCAATTTGGTCGTATATATTTCTCAATTTATCCTCTTAAAAGATAAAGTTAATTATTTTTTGTGTACCGAAATTATTGAATACCAAGTATTTCTTTTCTCTAGAGACATGACCTTTATATATCCAGAGAGTTGTGACCTAGATATTTATACAGATGGAATAGTTAATTTTTTAAATTTATTTAATCTTGAAAATTATGTTTATATTAATCGTCCTTTATTTGTAATGTATATATTTATTTTTTACAAATTTCTCTCAACAATATTAATTTCATTTACTCTAAGTGATTTAGTTCTTATTAAGTCAAGCTTTTATTTAGGACAGTTATTTTTAACTAGTTTTGCATCAATTTCAGTTTATAAACTCTTTTCAAATTTAAATTTTCAAATTAAAAATAAATACTTTTATTTTCCACTTATTATTTCATTGTCTCCCATTTTTAAGTGGCACATTTTTGAGTCTGCTTCTATGACTTTTACATTTTTAATTTTTGTTATCGGTTTAAATCTTTTACTAAATTTTGAAAATATAAATTCTTATAAAGTGTTCTTATTTTCAGGTTTTCTATTCTTGATTCATAGATCAGCCATAGTAATCCCTGGATTAATGTTATTTTATATTTTGATATCTAAAAAATTTAAATTAAAAAATATATATAGAATCCTAAGTTTTTTTATTCCTTCAATTGTTTATTATTCTTTAATTAATATTTTTTCAAATTATACCGATCATCAAGCTGAAGGCTACAAGCAGTTCACTTGGATATTAGATTATTTTCAAGGTAGAGAAGTTAACAGTGGTGGATATTTTTGTCAGACTCCAAAGCTAGCTTTGAGTTGCTATTTTAATGACATAATTAGTCTTTTTCAATACCTTGCTATCCCATCACTTTTTGTTTTAGCTTTTATTCTCTTTAAAAAGAATTTTAATTTTAATGAAACTGAACTTATTAAATACTCAGTAATTTTTGCGTTAATAATTAATTTATTTTGGCTATTTATTGGTTGGTATCCTCCTATAAGATTTTCTTACTATGGCTATGGTAATTTTATAATTTTTATGTTGATTTTTATACTGTTGTTACTTGATGACAAATTTGCAGTTACACTATTTTTATTAGGATATATTTCATATTTCCTGAATTTAAATCATTGGAACTCACCTGAAGTAATAATTTACACAGGGCTTATTACAACTTCGGCACTATTTTTCTTCACATCAATATTTGTTGAATTTTTCTCTAGGGACAAAGCTAGGAAAATTACTGAGTAAAATATTTAATAATTGAATCAGTTACATAAGCCAACTCATCATCACTTATGCCAGGCCATATTGGTAAAGATATAATTTCATCACAAATTTTTTCAGAGACTGGAAATTTTTCTGAAGAATTATGTGCAGGTAAGGAGGGTAAGGTTTTTGGATAATAAATAGCATTAGCAATGTTTTTTTCATCAAGATAATTTTTAAAATGGTCTCTTTTGTTTTCAAGAATATAAATCGAGTAATAATTATATGTTGAGTTTGAATTGTCAATCAATTTTAGATTTTCTAAATTCGAAAGTTTTTCATCATAATACTTGCCCGCTAAAATTCTTTTTTCTATCCAAGTATCAATATGATTTAATTTTAAATTTAAAACGGAAGCTTGAATTGAGTCTAATCTTGAATTGAATCCAAAAACCTCATTAATATATTTTTGTTTTGAACCATGGTTTTTTAACATTCTCGCATATTCTGCTATTTCATCATTATCAGTTGCAATAGCACCACCATCACCATAAGCTCCAAGAGTTTTTGTAGGAAAAAAAGAAAAACATCCAATATCGCCCAAAGTTCCCAAATGTTTGTCTTCGTATTTTGTACCAAAAGACTGAGCAACATCTTCTAAAATCATTAAATCATATTTTTCTGCTATTGAAATTATTGTGTTCATATCTGAAGAATTTCCAAATAAGTGAACAGGAAGTATAGCTCCAGTATTTTCAGTTATTTTGCTTTCTATTTTACTTACATCAATATTGCAATCTTTATAATCAATATCAACAAATACAGGCACTAAGCCAGCTTGTACAATAGCTTCAGAGGTTGCAAAAAAAGAAAAAGAAGGAACGATGACTTCTCTTTTTTTAAGCTTTAAAGACAATAAGCCAATGATTAAGGCGTCAGTACCATTGCCAACACTTATAATATTTTTTGTTCCTAAATAATTTGATAAAGAATTTTCAAAAGAAGTGACACTATCTCCTCCAATAAATTCCCCTCTATGAATATGATCTAAGAATAAACCTTCATACTTAGAACCCAGAGCTTCCATTTCGTAGTCAAAATTGATAAAGGGAACTTTCATTGTTTTATCTCGTTATACTTATTCTCCTGAACGTCAAACAATATTCCAAAAAGAAAAAATATAAAAAATAAAATTATAGCTGTAGTCAACGAAATAAATGTTATTTGAGGCATTTCATTAAAACTCATATATCTCGTAATTGTCCTATATGTAATAGGAGGTATAGCAATAAAAAAAATTATAAAAGAAAATAAATAGCTTATTCCTGCAGGAGAAAGGTTTTGTACAATTAATTTTTTAAAAACTCTTGAAAAAAATAATCTAATTAACAAATATATTAATTTTGGAATAAAGGTTACTAACCTTATTCACTTTTTTCTTCTGCGTAGTGTGGCTTTACATTGACATCCATCACTTTGGCGTCAGCCATATTTAGTAGATAAAGAAGATGACCTGGATATCCATATCTCTTAATTAAATTTTCTAAGTTTAATTTTGGTACTATTTTTAAATTTAATGCTGTATAGCCCATCTGAGGATCCATTATATGATAATACCCTGAAGCAAATTTTGTTAATAAAGTTAGCAACGTATTACCAAAGAACCTATGTTTCGGCATTATATTAGATACTCCTTTATATTTTAATCGGTTACCTTTTGTGTAATCAACGATTTCGTTTAAAACTGGAGCAACCAAGCTTTCAAAGTCTTCAGGCAGTGCCTGGGCATCTCCAGGCATTACAACACCAACATCATAATTTTTTTTATAAGCTTCCTCGTACCCCTTAACAATCGCAAAACCAACTCCTGAATTTTTTTCAAGGTTTATTAAGTTAATTTTGTTGTTATTTTTCATTTCCTCTTTAATTATGCTTTTTGTATTGTCAGTAGAACAATCATTAATTACTATTATTTCACTTACCACTTCAGGCATAGAATCAATTGTTTTTTTAATTAAAAGCTCCTCATTATAGGCAGGAACAATTACAGCTATTTTTTTATCCATTTTTAGACTTTTCTTTAATTTTTTTTGTACTTTCCTCGAGTACGGAAACTACATTATAAGCATGTTTAGAGTTGTTTAGATTTATTTCTCTAGTTTCAATACAATCCAAAAAGTACTTTGCTTGTTCTTTCAGTGGCTCTAAAGAAGGAATCTTAATATTCTTTGATGTGTGTTTTTCAATATTTCCTTCTTCTGAGATAGATGTTCTGTATAGATTTAATTTGTTTATTTCTTCAGTATCTGAAAAAACTAGAGACCCCTTACTTCCAACAACTACAAATCTTTGTTCTTTGAATGGGTGAATCCATGAAACAAAAATATGTGTCTTTATATTATTTTTAAAATTTAATAATGTAAGGGTTGTATCTTCAATATGATCATTTAGAATTTTTGTGGCTTGAACATCAATGCTTAAAATCTCATCATTAATGAATTCAAGAATAAGAGAGATGTCATGGGGAGCAAATGACCACAATACATTTTCATAAGGCCTTATTTTTCCTAAATTCAATCTATTTGAATAAATCCACTTGATATCACCAATTTCACCGGAATTAATCAGTTCTTTCATTTTTGTTATTGCAGGATGAAAATGCAGCTGGTGTCCTACCATCACTATTCTTTTTTTTCTTTTTTCTATCTCAATAATTTTTTTTACTTGTAACAAGTTCATAGCTATTGGTTTCTCAACTAATATATCAACACCATTTTCAAGTGCCATACAAGCTATTTCAAAATGTGTTTCAGCAGGAGTGCATATAACAACACCATCAACCTCTTTAAGCAATGATTCTTGAGATTCAAAAAAGAAGAAATCGTCTTTGTGGTTTTCAATTTGATCATGATTTGTTTCAAAAATTCCCTTTAGGGTACCTAATTCTTTAAAAACCCTTGCTTGGTTTTTCCCCCAATAGCCAAATCCAATTACACCAATTTTTGAGTTTGTCATAAATACAATTATATATCATCACTATTATTGATTATATAAAATATGACTAATATACATCCAACTGCAATTATTGACGAAGGCGCTGAGGTAGAAGATAACTCAAAAATATGGCATTTTACACATGTGATGTCTTCAGCAAAGATAGGAAGCAATTGTTCAATTGGTCAAAATTGTTTCATAGGAGAAAATGTTGTGATTGGAAATAATGTAAAAATCCAAAATAATGTATCAATTTATGATGGAGTAGTAATTGAAGACGATGTATTTATAGGTCCTAGTGTAGTGTTTACTAACGTAAAATTTCCAAAAAGCAGCAGCCCTGTAAATAAAAACTATGAAAAAACACTGGTGAAAAAATCTGCAAGTATTGGAGCAAATTCTACCATTATATGTGGGAACACTTTAGGTGAGAACTGTTTTGTTGGAGCAGGATCTGTAGTTACAAAAAGTTTAGAAGAAAACTCTCTATACTATGGAAATCCGGCGCAATTTATTAAAAAATTAGAAAACTGATTTTTTAATTTTAATTTTCTTAAAAGCCATCCTAAAAAAATTATAATTGTATTCATTAGTAGTTTATTGTTACAAATTACAGGCGTTGTATATTTATTGTCCTCTTTTTTTGTTGCAAGAATTTTTGAATCAAAATTTAAAAATTTTAAAACAAGTCTTATTTTTATTGTTGGAATTATTTATGTAGAAGTAATTTTACTTTCTGTATTTAAGTTTCTTGAACCTAAGTATTTTTTGATTCTTATTCTTTTTCACACATTTTTAATATTAAAAAATAAAAGCTATACAAACTTTTCTTTAGATTTTAATTTTTTGAATTTCAATATACTCCTTCTTTATGGTTTGTGTACATTCCTACTGAGTTTAACAAGGTACAACCAAGATGATTATTTAAGCATATATCTTCCGAGAGCCTTGCTATGGATAAAAGAAAAAACAGTCTTCATTAATTATGATTTAAGTACAACATATGAACTTATATTAAGTTATCCTGTTTCAGGCCATTTAGATATATTTTTGTTTAAATTATTTAATTTTTCATATTTTATTAATTTGTTAATTTTTTTATTTGTTATTAATCAAATATATTTAAGTTTTATAAAAAATCTTGATCTAATTGAAAACAATACTCGGTTATTTAAGATTTTAATATTTTTTTGCCCAATAATATTTTTTAGTTTTTTAAATTTTGTTCACGAAGTTTTATTTGCATATTTTGTAATCAATTCTTTAATAACTTTATTAAATTGTTATAGGCTAAGATATTTTGATGATTATTACGTACCTCTTATTTATGCTACTTTTGCACTTGGAACAAGAACTGCAGGAATCTATTTATTTGTCACTATTTTTATTTTTTCTGTTATAAAATTTAAAGAATTTAACTTTATAAAGTATATTTTAAAAATTAAACACCTCTTACCTCTTACCGTTCTTTTTATATCAGTTAATTTAATAAATTATATATGGAATCTATTCAATAATATTGAGACATTTAAAGTAGATTACATTTCAAGGCATTTACCAGTCCAGCAGGATGGGGGTCTGAGCCTTTTTGAATTATTTACAAATATTAAAAATTCGATATTGTTAGTATCTATAAATTCTTTAATTGCAGATCTTCCATTCATATTTTTATTAAATAAAGAATTTTTGGATCATATTTCTTTTACAAATATAAATATTATTAATTTGAGTAATATCCTCACAAAATATAATATTTTTGAAAATGCTCATCATGCAAGGACAATAGGTCCGTATATTTTCATTGTTATTTTACTGGCGACTTTCAAATTAAAGTTTAAAGACAAAAATGTAAATAATGCCTTATTTATTTCAGTAGTATATTTTTTATTAATCTCAATAAGGCCTTACAATGATTCAAATATAAGATACACATTTCCAATTCTTTTATTTTATTTCGGAATTTTATACTTCAGCCTTAATATAAGATTCTTTGATAATTTAAAAATTAAGACATTTCTTATAATTTTGCTCAATATTTCAATTATTCAGGGCATGACTTTATCTACGAGATTATTTGAAACACCGTTGCCTGATTTTGAGTTAATAAACGAGAAAAAGTTATCAGAGACAAGAGGCTTCCATTTTCATGGAGAGAGAAGAAATATTTACGACAATACACTAAAACGTATTAACTCTTTAAAACCAAATGTAGTTTTTGCCATGAATTCAAAATATCCACTTGGTTTAATTGAAAACTTTGACGAAATAAAATTTGTTACATTAAACAATTTACCAGAATGCATTGATAAAAATTTTTTTGATGGATTTAATTTTAATTCAAAGACTAATTCAAATTTATTAATTGTAGATAATGAGGTTAGTATCTGTGATAATAATGACATAATTTACATAGAAAATGATAATTTTGAAGAAGATTTTTATCCGAATAATTTTTATATACTTGATTTAAGTGAAAAATAAGTACCTCACTTTTTTAATAATTTTATTTAGTCTATTACTTTTCCTTAAAATAGACTTTAGATATCAGAGTGATTGGCTATGTTGTTCTGATGAATTTGATTATTACTCACATATAAAAACTGTTGTAGATGATTTGGATTTTGACTATGAAAATCAGTTTGGGGTATATAAAGAAGCTAGAAATACAATTAATGGTAAACCGGCCCCTCTTGGTTTTTTTGGTACAAGCCTTCTTTCAATTCCATTCTATGTGGTAGGTAAATTTTTTAATTCATTTGTTAGTGATAATCAAACTAACCTAAATAACTTTGAAATTGTATTTACTTCACTATCATCAATTTTTTATCTATTTTTATCATTAATTTTATTGTTAAAAACCAAAAATTTATTAAATAAAACTCTAAATACTAATATTATTTTGTATTCCCTTCTTGGTTCTGGCATTACGTATTACGCATTTGAAAGATATTTGATGCCCCATGTTTTTGAAGTTTTTAGTATCTCACTGATCATTTTTTACTTGGTAAAGCTTTATGGCTCAAATGAGAAAAAGTACATGATAATCATTCCTTATTTATTTTTATTAGCATTTTTAGTTCGATGGACTAATTATCATATTTTATTTCTACCAATAATTGTTAAAACTTTATTTTTTAAAAACTCAAATTTAAAAATTTTTAATTTAAATTTTGCTATACATTCTTTAATTTCCACAGCAATCTTTTTCTTTCTATCAAAGGCTATTTATGGTGTATATACTATTAACCCACTTTCAATTTATTCTTTAAACTCAAACAAGGTCTCTTCATTTTTTGATGATTTAAGATCTGATTTTTTTGGGTCTATTATTGAAATTCTAAGATCATTATTTTTAATTAATTTTGGACCTGAATTTGGAATATTTTGGTTTTCTCCAGTTTTAATTATTGGATTTTATTTTGCTATAAAGTTAGTTTTTAAAAATTTTAGAACTTCAATATTTGTTATTCTTACATATCTGTACCAATTTGGAATAGTGGTGATGTGGAGATCAGCCGGTTCTTCATATGGATTTAGGTATCTTTTATCTTTAATCCCAATTTCTATTTTATTAATTGTATATTTTGGATTAAGTAAATATATGAGATATTATTTCTTTGGTATGTCAAGCTTTGCCATCCTGTCAACATTAATGTTTGAAACAACTAATTTAACCCAGTTAAGTCTTGATATGGTAGAAAATAGTTTTAACAACACAGTGAGGTATGCTCAACCAGAATATTTAAATGGAGTATTTAGTTCATTAATTAATGTTGAGGCCTGGATGATAATTTTATCCACAAGCATTTTGTTTAGTATATTTTTAAAAATTTCTTTTTTTATTATTGGCAAGAATACACTTTTAAATTTCTTAACTTCTGCAGGACTACCAGCTGACAATGATGATTTTCAAAACCTATTAATTAATGTTGAAAATACTAATACATTAATTTATTTGATATATATTTTATTTTTTACTGTTTTAATACTTTATTACAAATCAGAAAAACTCGATACAAGTGAAAGTAAATATTGAAAAAATTTAGCTTAATTGGTTCTGTACAGTTAACCTCGGTAACTTATGTTTTAACATCTTTCGCAGGGGTAATCCTTTATTTAATGATTTACTCACTCTTTGATATATCAACAATTGGAAAGTTTTCAATTTACCAAACAATGATTTTTTTTGGATCAAGAATTATAAGTCTTGGAACACAGTTTTCTCTAATGAAGCATAATTCACATAACTTTAATGAGCGAGTAAATTTAAGCTATCTATTGACTACGATATTCATAATCTCAACATTTTTTGTACTAAATATTTCCCTTTATCAAATCTCTATCTTTAGAAGATTAGCCTTACAGGTTCCATATATTGATATTGCAGTTGATGTTTCTTTTGCAATTTTGCTGTTTGCTATCAATGGTTTATTTAAGACATTTTTTAATTCATATAAGGATTTTTTATTTTATAACACAAGTTATATTTCAAGAACTCTTTTTTCTATCTTGTTTGTTTATCTATATTATTTGAATGAATTTTCACAATTTTATCTAATATTTATTCTTACAGAAGTATGTTTATTGTTTATAAATATTTTGTTAGTACTAATTAGATTCAAAATGTATTTCATTAAAGATTTCAAATTTATTTGTTATCAACATATAAATTTTATAAAAAACTCCTTTATTTCAAGTTTCCTTACTGAAATTAGCTTTAGAATTGATATCTACTGTGTTGCGGTATTTTTAGGAGAGTATTATGCAGGAATTTATGCATTGATTGCGGTTATTGGTGAAGGATTTCAAGGTCTGCTTTATATGGTAAGAAATATTGTTACTCCAAATATCAATGTAGAATTTTTGAAAAAAAATTCAGATGATTTTCAAAAATTTATAAATAAAATATTCAAAACTATAAATGCTATTGCTTTTACATCAAGCTTCTTACTGTTAGGTTTTATTTTCTTACTTTCCAACAACATACCTATTATTAACGAACTTGGCCTTGATGGAAAGAGATCTATAGGAATTATTCTTATTGGTTTTTCTTTTTTATCAATTTTTAAAGCATTTGAAAGCATACTATTACAAGTTGGTCTTCAAGGCCTGCATACAATAGGTTTGCTTATTTTAGCTTTATCAAACGTATCATTAAATATTGCTTTTTTAAATGCTGGAGTGGTTGGGGTCGCTTTAGCGACTGTGCTAAGTCATTTAATTTTTTATATGTTTATCTTTTTAAATGTAAATCGAAAATTTCAATTTAATTTTTTCAAAAGAATAATTTATTGATAATTAAAACTTTAAAGGAAAATGAGATAAGTAAGCAGAAAAGTTATGAGTGTACACCAGTACCAAAAATGAAATATTTAATAAATAATATTTACTACCTTTTTCTTTAAGGTCTTCTAAATAACTAGCACATATAATTACAGCTAAATGAAATAATTGAATTATGTATGTAGCTTTAATAGTATCTCCAGTTGGTACTTCCGGATACTTAATTAAAAACCATAAAAAACCTAGAAAAGAAAAAATAATGCCAAAAAATAAGAACTTATGAAAAGTATTTCCGCCATTCAGTTTGTTGAATTTAAATAGACTAAAAATAATTAGAATAGATGGAAACAAAGAGAATATATTTACTCGTGCTAAATAATCACCAATAAACATCTGGTTTTTTCCAGATACCAAATCATTGCTTGTAAACACAAAATAACCCCAATAGTCGCCCCATGTATCAGAATAAAGAATTGGTAGTAATTGATTAGAAAAATTAGGCCTGATAGGTTTTGTGAAAGTTGTTAATGCATCTTGATTAAATGGTAAATAAAACTTTAAATTTTGATTCATCAAACTAAATGGAATAGGAGATTTGTTAAATGCGGTAAATGACCCATAATCAAAATATAAATTAAAATAAAACCATGATGACACTATGAACCCTACTAAAAAAGATTGAGATATGAATTTAAGATAATTTAATCTACTTTTCTTATTTATAAATAATAAGATCATTAAATATGCTAAAAATAATAAAAATGCCCACTGCCTACTTAAAGCCATAAGTCCAATTAAAACACCAGAAATTAAAATATCAGATATTTTATATTCATAATTATTCCTAGATAATTTTAAAAATTTATACATAAGAATACTGTTAAACAGTAATATATAAGTTTCTCCCCTAATCATAGAAATAGTTCTGTAATTGACTGAAAGCATGGAAATGAGCAGAATCAAATTTAAATTAAATAAATTATTTTTACTTTTCAATAATTTAAAAGATAAAAGGTAAAAATATATAGTAAGTAAATATATAAGAGATTGAAAAACTTGGGTAAAAGTACCTAAATTTAATTGGCAGTCTTTTACATAGTCAACTGAAGATATAATATTCCTACAAAAAACTTGAAAAAATGCAGGAAAAATATATGGAACTGGTGGATTAAAAAATTCTCGCGAGAATTCTGAACTTGGTAGTTTAAATTTGTCTGGAAGATACATTGAGAAATAGTAAACATAATTATAGTGAGCCTCTGCATCGTAACCGTCTATCGGGTTATAGTGTAGAATATTATAAATTAATATATATAAAATCGATACACAGATAGAAACATTTACGAATTTCAAAAAGATTATTGAAAAATCTTTTGAATTAAATAACTTTTTTACCACAAACATATTTTAGGTTATTTAGTAATTGTTTTCGTAATTTGAACCTATGTATTAAAAACCCTTGTGGGCGCTACAGGATTTGAACCTGTGACTTCTTCCTTGTAAGGAAAGAACCATTAAATACTAGGTA
>MDTA01109250.1_pt1 | contig 57400 bp, 57 predicted proteins | sample 811151 | NCBI WGS metagenome assembly MDTA01 (sample SAMN05326648, study PRJNA326480) | marine metagenome | isolation source: seawater | place: Indian Ocean: South | collected 2010
ATATCGATTTGTAAAGTTTCTAAATCTATATCAACAAATACTGGTTTTATACCAAAGTGCATCAATGATGACACTGCTGTTCCAAAATTTAAACATGGAGTGATTACCTCATTATTTTTTTTTAAGTTTAGTACGTGTATCGCAAGCATTATTGCGGAAGAGCCTGAATTTACCATTATTCCATATTTTTTTGAAAATTTTTTTGCAATTTTCTTTTCAAATTCTTTTACAGATTTACCCATTTGAGTAGATTGTTTTAATTGCTTTTTTACTGAATTAATTTCCTCAATCCCATAAACATTTTTTCCGTACGTTATTCTCATTTTTATTTTAATTTTAAATATTCAATTATTTGTTCTTCAGATATTTTATAAGCACCAATTTTATTTTTTTGATAGTTCCAATTTAATATTTTATCAACTGTTTTGGTTAAATTCCATTTTGGTTTCCATTTTAAGTAAGTTTTTGATTTTATACTGTTCAACATTAATACTTTTTTTTCCAAAAATTCTCTAGTTTCTTTATATTTTGCTATTTTGAGTTTGCTCTCTTTAGTTTTAAAAATTTTAACTAAATTTGAAACATTTATGAAATTTTTTTTATCTGGTCCAAAATTCCAAACTGGTTTAATATTTTTCAAATTATTTTGAAATTGTTTTTGAGATAATATTAAATATCCAAAAAGAGGTTCAATTACATGTTGCCACGGTCTAATATGTTTTGGATTTCTTACTTTTAAAGATTTTTTGGAATTCAAAGCTTTAAGTAAATCTGGTATCAATCTATTTGGAGAATAATCTCCACCTCCTATTACGTTACCAGATCTTATTGTAGATATTTTTCCTTTCATATTTTTTTTTTCATAAAATGACTCTATATATGCAGATGACAATATTTCTTGACACACCTTAGATGCGCTGTATGGATCGACTCCACCCAATTCATCTAGTTCGTTAAATTTTTTTTTTAAATTATGATTTTTGTAAACTTTATCAGTTGTAATTATCAGTGTTGACACATTTTTATTAAGATTTTTTAAAATATCTAGTAAGTTTAGTGTGCCAATTAAATTTGTATTAAAATTTTGATACGGATTTTTATATCCTTCAGAAACTAAAGCTTGAGATGCTAAATGAAATATTAATTGTGGCCTAACATCTTTTATCGCAGATTTTAATTTTTTATAATTTTTAATATCTGCAAAATAATTTTTTTTTATTATTTTTTTTACTTTTGCTTCATTGAATAACGATTTTTTAATAGGTTTTAAGGAATATCCATAAACTTTTGCCCCCAAAATGTTTAGAAAAATACTAAGCCATGCACCCTTAAACCCTGTATGTCCAGTAATAAAAACATTTTTACCCTTCCAAAATTTTTTTAAATTTTTTAAGTTATCCATGGAGTATTTTTTTTCTTTAATAATTCATTAAAATCATTTTTATCTTTAAGGGTATCTAAGCTTTTCCAAAAACCTTCATGTTTATAGGCAAATAATTTTTTCTTTTTTACAGCAAAATTTAATGGCTCATTTTCCCAAAATATTTTTCTTGATTTAATCTTATTTACCATTTTTTTAGAGATTATAAAAAAACCACCATTGATATAAACATTGACTTTTTTTTCTTTAGAATTATCTATTGCCTTCACTCTATTTTTATTGATATCCAAAATACCATATCTTTGCTTTGGTCTGACTGCTGTTAATGTAACGTCTGATTTATTCTTATAATGAAATCTAATCAATTTTTTAATTGATACATTTGACAAACCATCGCCATAGGTCATTAAAAAATCTTCATCTAATTTTAATTTTTTGTAAGCTAGTGCAATTCTTCCTCCTGTTCCAGACTTTATTCCAGTAAAAACTAATGCTGCGTTAAAATTTAAGTTTCTTGATTTATATTTAAATTGAATTAAATTTTTTGATTTAGAAGTAATAACAATTTTTTTCTTATTTTCTTTTATAAAATAATTAATTACTGAATTAGATTTATAGCCAAGACAAAAAACAAAATCTTTTATATTTTGTTTACAAAAAAATCTGATCAAGTGAATTAAAATTGGATTATTTCCAATTTTTACCATTGGCTTAGCCTTTAGTTTTCCTTCATCATCTAATCTAGTTCCATAACCTCCACATAAAATAAAAGCTTTCATTTATTAAAAAAAATTATAATTGTTTTAGTTATATAGACCATTTTATAAATAACATTTAAAAACTTAATTTAATCTTTTAATAGCTTAGAGTAAATTTCTTAGAATTATCACCAGATACTATTTGATCGTAAATCCATTTATATGTTTGCGACAGCCCGTCCTTAAGTTTAACTGATGGTGCCCATTTAAGATCATTTAAAATTTTTGAGTTATCGCTTGATCTTCCTCTTACACCTTTCGGTTTATCCAATTGATATTTTTTTTCAACTTTGAAATTACTTATTTCTTCTAAAATAGATATCATTTGATTAATACTTACCTGTTCATCACTACCTAAATTATACACATCGGTAAGTTTTGAATTAAATATTTTTTGAGTTCCCTCTAAACAATCATCAATAAACATAAAACTTCTAGTTTGCTCACCATCACCCCAAACATCGATGCTATTACTTTTATTCATTTTAGCTAAAATTATCTTTCTACATAATGCAGCAGGGGCTTTTTCTCTTCCTCCATCATAAGTACCCATTGGGCCATATACATTGTGATACCTTATTACTCTAGTTTCCAAACCAAAATCCTCTGTGAAGTGTCTACACATTCTTTCACTAAATAATTTTTCCCATCCGTATCCATCCTCAGGTTCTGCTGGATATGCGTCCTCTTCTTTAAGCCCTGGTATAAAAACTTCTTTTTGCTTTTTTGCATTGTAAACACATGCACTTGAGGAGAAAAAATATTTTTTTACTTTATTAATTAAACATGCTCTTAAAAGATTTGTATTAATTAAAACAGATAACATACATTCAGCTTTATTGTTTTCTATGAAACCCATACCTCCCATATTACATGCCATGTTGTAAATATAGTCTACACCTTTTGTTGCTTTAAGGCAGTTTTCATATTCTTTTAAATCAAAGGAATAATTTTTATTTTCATCAAATAATTGAAACCAATATTGTAAAGGCTTTACATCTGCACAAATTACTTTGTGACCTTGGGACATCAATGATTTAACCAAATGACCTCCTATGAAACCACCTGCTCCAGCTACTAGATATGTACTCATGATAATAAAAGAGTAATAATAATAATTACATAATTGTCAAACAATTAAAATTCCACTATTTTATTTATAATATTCTTAAAATAAATTATTTTAAAAAATTTTATTTTGCCCATATTTAAAGTAAATTGTAATATTTTTATGAATTCAATCTTGATGTGTAAATTAAAATATGAAAAGTTTATTTAATCTATATAATTTTACTTTTTTTAAACTTATTGTTTGTAATTTTATTTTTTTAGGAAAAAACAAATTAATAAATTTTATTTATAAAAATTACAAATTTTCCTATTCCCAAATTTTTCAAGATTTATTTGTTATTTTTTTGTCAAATAAAAAAAAAAATGGTTTTTTTATAGAAATTGGTGTTGGTAATGGAATTGATTTTAGTAATTCTTTTTTGTTGGAAAAAGAATATAATTGGAAAGGTATATTGTGTGAGCCTGACATTAGAAATTTTAAAAATATAGAAAAATTTAGAAATTCTATATTGGTTAAATCAATTATAAGTGAAAAATGTACTAAAGATATTGAATTTTTTTTAAATAACGACCCTTATTCCTCTTCACTAAATAAAATAAAAGGTACAGAAAAAAAAATTTATACAGATAGTGTTTCTTTAAATTATCTTTTCAAAAAATATGATTTAAAAAAAGTTGACTATATATCAATTGATACAGAAGGTAATGAGTATGAAATACTAAAAAATTTTGATTTTCGAAAATATAAGGTAAATATATTTACAATAGAACACAACTTTAACTCAGAAAAAAGACAAAAAATAAAAATTTTACTAAAAAAAAATGGATATAAAAATATTTTTAAATTTTTCTCTTACATGGATGATTGGTATATTTTAGAAAAATCACATTTCTAAATATTTTTGCTTATTTTTTTTGAAATCTCTTATAGTCAAATTAATTGATGTTTCTAAAGACCATTTAGTTTTCCACCCATATTTTTTTGCAACACTACAATCGAGTATTTTTCTTGGAGTTCCATCTAATAATTTATTATTATTAAATTTGATTTCTTCCTTATAACCCATTTTTTTACTTATTAAATTGATATATTGCTTAATTGTTTTTTCATAACCACTTCCAATATTAATTAAATTATGAGTTGTTTTTCTTTTAAGAAAAAAAATACAAGCTTCTGCTAAATCATCTACGTAAGTAAGTTCTCTTTTTGCTTTACCTGTTCCCCAAAATAAAAGAGGTTTTTTATTTAACTTTGCTAAGTATATTTTTTTAATTACTGCGGGTAAGAAATGAGAATTATCTAAATTATAATTGTCATTAGGACCAAACAAATTTGATGGCATTAAGCTTCTATAATTTCTACCATATTGAAGATTATAACTTTCACATAATTTTACCCCAGCTATTTTAGCTAAAGCGTAATATTGATTTGTTGGCTCTAGTGCTCCTGAAAGCAGATACTTTTCTTTAATTGGTTGCTTTGAATATTTTGGATATATGCAACTTGAACCTAAAAATATTAAATTATTAACTCCAGATATATGAGCGCCTTTAATTATATTATTTTGTATTGTCAAATTTTCATAAATAAATTCAGATTTAAATTTATTATTTGCACTTATACCTCCTACTTTGGCGGCACACATTATAATTGCAGCTGGTTTAGTTTTTTTGAGAAATTTAAAAACTTTTGCTTGATTAGTTAAATTTAGTTCTTTTCTTTTTTTAAGAATTATTTTTTTAAAACCTTTTTTTTTTAGAACTCTTAGTATGGAAGATCCCACCAAACCTGTGTGACCAGCCAAATATATCTTAGAATTCTTATTTATCATTTTTTAATTCATAATCTACCATTTCTTTAACTAGATCCTGAATACCAATTTTAGGCTCCCATTTAAGTAATTTTTTTGCTTTTCGAAAATCACCTTTTAATGACTCAACTTCTGTAGGTCTAAAATATTTTTTATCAATTTCAATAATTACTTTTTTGTTCCAATAACACTTCTCATTAAGTCCTTTGCCCTTCCAAATAATTTTCATATTTAATTGTTTGGCACACAGACTTATGAATTGTTTTACAGAATATTGATTTCCAGTGGCTATTACATAATCACTAGGTTTTTTTTGTTGCAACATCTTCCACATTGCGACAACATAATCTTTGGCGTGACCCCAGTCCCTCTTAGCATATAAATTTCCTAGAAATAATTTTTTTTGTTTGTTTTTATAAATTTTACATAAAGCTGATACAATTTTTTTTGTCACAAAAGTTTCACCCCTAATTGGGCTCTCGTGATTAAATAAAATACCATTGCATGCAAAAATTTTGTATGCCTCACGATAATTAACTGTAATCCAGTGAGCAAATAATTTAGAAACTGCATATGGGCTTCTTGGAATAAAATATGTTTTTTCACTCTGAGGTGGTTTAGCTGCTCCAAACATTTCTGAAGTACCAGCTTGATAATACTTTATTCTTTTAGATAATTTAAGCGATTTAATTGCATCTAAAATTCGTAAAGTGCCAACAGCACCAACATTTGCACTGTATTCAGGAACATCGAATGATACTTTAACATGTGACTGTGCAGCTAAATTATATATTTCATCTGGTAAAATATTCGATATAGAATTTAAAACCGATAAAGAATCTGTTACATCTCCATAATGTAAATAAAAATTTGTTTTAAAATGTGGGTCAGTATAAATGTCATCTAATCTATTAGTATTCAACGAAGAGCTTCTTCTTTTAATACCATGAACTAAATAACCCTTTTTTAAAAGAAATCTAGCAAGATAAGATCCATCCTGACCAGTTATACCATAAATTAAAGCCTTTTTTTTCATATAATTTTTTTTTTAATCAACTCGTTTTCTACCCATTCTAAGATTAGATGACCAATAAAAATATGGCATTCTTGAATCCTTGCAACATTTTTACTAGGCACAATTATAGGAATATTGGTTAAATTTTTTGCTTTACCACCTTTGTTTCCTAAAAGAGAAATAGAATATATATTTTTTTTTTTTTGCATATTTTAACACATTCAGAATATTGTTTGACATACCAGAAGTAGAAATAGTTATTAGTAAATCTCCATCTTTATAGAGAGCCTCTAAATTCCTTGAAAAAAGATTTTCAAAAGAGTAATCGTTAGAGCACGCTGTAATTGTTGATACATCTTGAGCAAGTGTGATTATGGGTAATGGTTTTCTGTTTACATTTGGTCGTAATCTTACTAAATATTCTGCTGAAAGATGCTGGGCATCAGCAGCTGAACCGCCATTACCACAAATTAAAATTTTCTTTGATTTTTTAATTGATGTAAAGATTTTTAAAGCTGCTTTTTTAATCTCTGGAAATAAGTGTAAAAGATTTTTTTTTAAATTTATATTTTCATTTACAGCTACATTTAAAAAATTTTTATGCATTTTTGTTATAATTAAATTTTAAATCTTTATACGGATATATATACATTACTTTTAGGTAATCATAGTTCAAATATAAATAATTTTAAGTATTGAGTCTTTAATGTAAGTAAAAAATTTTAAGATCTTATATAATTCAAAAGATAGTTTAATAATGTTAGTTTTTCTTACTTAAAAACACAAATATTATGCTATAAAAAATAATGAAATTGGGATCAAAAAAAAATACTGCTAATTTTTTCTGGTATGGAAGTGAACTAACAATTTATGACAAAGCATGTTTAAGATCTTTTTTAAATTGTGGCTTCAAAGTTGTAGTTTATTCTTTTAAAAGTATTAAACTCCCAAGTAATGTTGTTTTTAAAGATGCCAACAAGATATTAAAAAAATCTGAAGTAAAAAAATTTTTTCATGGAGGAAAGAAAGGTTGTTTAGCTGCATATTCTGATAAATTTAGAGTTTTACTTCAGAAAAAAAATCTTGGTTGGTGGTTTGATTTAGACATTATATGTTTAAAAAATTCCAAGAATTTTAAAAAATTAGAAAAAAATAAAAAAATAATAATAGGTTATGAAACTAAATATGAAGTTAATAATGCTGTTCTAAAAATAAATGACTCAAAATTTATTAATGAAATATTAGAACAAATAAGCAAAATTGGATATAAATTCAGATGGGGAGAAATTGGTCCAATATTATTTACTAATTTTTTAAAAAAAAAAAATCTTATGAGTGAAATTCTCAATAAAAAATATTTTTATCCAATAAATTATAAAAACATAGAAATTCTTTTAGATCCAAAAAAAATTAAGGATGCAATTAAATTAACAAAACAAAGTTATACTTTGCATCTTTATAATCAAATTTTAAATAGGATTGGTCTACCAAAAAATATTTTGCCTCCTAAAAATTCATATCTTTATAATTTGATGATTGAAACTTGCCCTGAATACAAAAAGCTAGAAACACTTCCAGCAGATACATTTTACAAACTCTTAAATAAAAAAAATGGTTTTAAAGAGAACCTTTTTGATCTTATCCCAAGTTTTTTGAGAGCAATTAAAAGATTTTAATTTATCTTAATATGATTTTTTAAACTTTTCAAAAATATTAAAAGTAAAGAAACTAATCTTATAAAAACAAATTTATTGAATTGATTATTCCAATTAATAATTTCTATTTTTTTCATTAAAAAAATACTTTGCGCTACACCAGCTCCAACAGTAGATAAAACCACTTTTCCTCGTTGAAGTGAAAAAAAATCTATTAGAAAATCTTCGCCTGTAGTTTCCCTAAATCCTTTTTTGTATTTAGATTTGTTAACAAAAACCTTATAATTATCTTTTTTCAATTTTTTAATAATAAAATCTCTTATATTTTTTGAGTCGGATGCGATATAAACATTTTTAATTTTGGTTTCTTTTTTTAAAATTTGAGAAATATTTTTCTTAAAATATTCTAATTGAAAGTCAAAAATTGTATCTTTAAACTGAATGTTGAATATATTTTCAAATGTAAGAGTTCTATCAGTTGTTCTCAGGTGTAAACCTATAAAATTTTTAGGTAATTTAATTTCGTTGATTTTTTTTATTATTTTGTTTCCGGGTAAGATTTTTTTGTAAGCGTTTTTCCATTCCTTAAAAAGAGAATTGTTATTAATTGATTTGAAAGGATTATTTTGAATTGCATTTTTGAGCGTAATTTCTGTGTTAAAAGAAGTAAGATTAACTAATGATTTTCTTTTTTTTTTAATTTTGATTATTTTTATTTTTTTTATCCTACAATAGTCTATGAATCTAAATGGACATTCTTTGGTTTTTTTCTCATATACATAAAATACATTGCTACTATTTTTTTTTAACTTATTTAATGCAATATGAAATGTGATTGCCCTCAATTTATCACTAAAACCCGAGTAAATATTTGATAAATCAACAATCATTAATTTTCAATATTTATAGCAATTTATAACTCCGTAAATATTTCCAAGAGCTCTATAAAAATATTTTTTTTTTAAAATGAAAATATTTAGTATAAACATAAAAGTTCTTGCGAATGTCATTATAAAAAATCTTGATTTTGAAAAATTATATTTTTTTATTATTTTAAATCTATTTCTCACTTCATATAAACCAAATTTAAAACTACTCCTATCTATTGATAATGGATGAAAATACTTTGCATCTGAAGAAATTATAATTTTTTTTTTTGATTTAAAAAAATTTAAGCTAAATTCTAAATCTTCCAAGTACGAATAGCTTCCAAAGTTTTCATTAAATCTAAGGTTTTTGATTGCCTCATATTTGAAAATACATGCTGTAGTATAGATCCAATCTACAGTGATGTCTTCTTCAATATTTAAAATTTTTGACTGCCAACCACTTTTTGCAACTTTTCCCGGTTTATTAGGATAAAGATCAAAAAAATTAAAAATAAAATTATTTTTTAGTTTTTCTAAAAAATTAAAATTATTTTTTTTTGAAATTTGATTGAAACCATATCCAACGATATTTTCATCTTTTAAATTTCCAGTTATAGTTTTATTCATATTATAAAACATTCTGTCTGTGAAAATGATGTCATCGTCTAAAAACATTATAAATTTACTACTAATATTTGTGTTTTTAATTCCTATATTTCTTTGTATTGATGTTGATGGCTCGCTATTTAATAATTTAACATCATAAAGCTTTATTAATTCAACAACCTCTTTTTTAAATTCTTCATCAGAACTATCAACTACAATTATTTCTTGAAAACTAATTTTTTGAATATTAATTTGATTTAAAGTTTTTTTTAAATAGTCTGGTCTATTTCTAGTGGGTATAATTAAAGATGTCACATCACTAAACATAAATTTATTTAATTAAGTTTTTTTTGGTAAGTAAAATTAATAAAAGCAAATAAATAAATATACTTAAAAATAATGAAACATAAAAAATTTTAATAATAAAATAAGAAAAGATTGGAAAAAAAAATAAAGTTTGCATTATAATAAACGTTTTAATATAGCTAAATTTCTTAATTAAATAATGATGAATATGGTTATTGTCTGCAGTAAATGGATTCCTTCCAATTGAAATTCTTTTAATAAATAATCTTAATAATTCATAGCCAGGAATACTCATGATTAAAAATATTTCATCTGCATGGATAATAAAATTTTGATTATAGGCTTTTATACTTATATAACTTATTAAAAAACCTAAGATTAAAGAGCCGCTATCACCAAGAAACATTAAATTTTTAAAATTGTAATAAGTATAAATAATCAAATTTAAAGACAAAATTACCAAAAAAGAAAAAAAAATATCTTGAGAAATATAAATCAAAAAAATAATTGTTGTATATGTCGCTGCTTGGCCATTAATTCCATCGACCATATTAAATGCATTAATAAAAAGTAAAAAACATAAAATAGTAAAAAAATAAGAAAAATTTCCTAAATGAAAATTTTTGTCAATAAAAGAAAAACTTAACCTTGTTAACAGTAGTTGACTATCTAAATTTATTGCTCCAATTAAAAAAATTGTCATTAATATAAATTTTTTTAATGAATTTATGTCATTTTTATCGTCTATTCTTCCTAGAAAGAAAAACATCGATGAAACTAATAAAAAAATAATTGACTCACCTAAATTATTAAAAAGTGTTAGCTCTTCGATTTTAAAAAAAAAATTTATAATTAAAAAAAACAGAATATTTATATAAATTATTAAACCTCCAATAAGAGGAATTGGCAATTTATGAATTTTTCTTAAATTATCTGGAATATCGTAAATGTTATTAATTTTTGCTAAAAGTTTATATTTGTAGAATAAAATTAAATTCAAAATAACGAAAAATGTTAAAATGAGTGACATTAAATTCTCACTTTATTAGATAAATAAAAACCAATTGGTAGATAATTTATAAATATATACCAATTATTAAAATAATTACCCGAAGGTAAAAAAGGAAACATTGAAATAAACATAGCAACCAAACAAAAATAAATTACTTTCTCTCTATTATTTAAAGAATTTGATAATGAATTCTTAAATAATACAAATAAATTATAAGTGATAAATATAAAAATACTTAAAAATAATAAAAAACCAATTATTCCAATTTCAGATAGGAATTGCATGTAAATATGATGAGGATGTGTATTACAACCATCATTCAATTGTAATTCTTTCATCTCTTTACCATAAACAGATTTCATTTTTTCTACATAATCTTTATTCAAACATAGTTTTCTAAATGATTTTATACCTGCTCCAAAGACTGGGTTATCTTTAAAGATTTCATATGCGGTAAAATAATGAAGAGTATGTCGTAAACTAAAAAATATAATTTTATTTGAGTTAAAGTTTGACTGACTAATTGTATGATTAATAGCTCTGTTAAGACTTTCTTGCTTTATTTGAAAAATTATTACGATAATAAATGTTAATATTAATGACACTAATAAAAGTTTTTTTCTCTCTAATAAAAAATAAAAAAATAAAAAAATAAAAAAATTACCTATAGCTGTTCTTTCTGCGCTTATCAAAATTAGAGAAAAGGCAATCATTAGCATAATAATATTGTACTTAGATATTTTTTCATGATTGAAGTAGTAACTAATGCCTATAATTAAAGGTACAGTCCTTGATACAAAGCTACCCATAATTTCTTCATCATCAAACAAACTTCTTATTCTTGGGCTAGTTCCATCAGATTGCATTCCAAAAATATTAATATTAAAATTTATTATTAATAAACTGTCTAAAAAAAGAATTAATAAACAAGCAAAGTAGATTTGATAAATTCTTAGTGGAAGATCATCATAATAATTTATTAAAAATGCTATACCAAAAATAAAAAAGATTAGTCTCACATAAGTGAGTGAACTTTTGAATGAAGTAAAAGGATCTTCAGAAAAAAAAGAGGTTAAATTAATATAAAAAAATAAAATGACAAAAAAATAAAAAAACTTATTATTTAAATATTCATACTTTTTATTCTTGACTAAATAAAAAATGATTAAAATACCAATTAAACTACCTGAAAAATCTGTTAGAAATGGTCCAGAAATTAATAAAATAGGAAATGAAATTAATAAATATTTACTAAAATTTAATATAAAATTATGTTTCATTAAAAATTTATATATATATGAAATTGTAAATGTTACATATAATTAAATTAATCAAAAATAGAACAGTAAATGAGTTATATATATTTTCATTTTTAATTACTTATTGGTTTTTTATTTGGTCATCAATTGGAGTTGAATATAAATCAATACTTAATTTTGGAAAAAATTTCATTGAATTAATTAATTTTTTTAGAATTAATATTCCTTTAATATTGTCTGTAATCTCTACTTTTATTTTAATTTATATAATTTTTAAAAAAAAAAATTATCAAAAATTATAAAAATATTTTAATTTTATTTTATTTATATTTTTTTTTTCAATTCGTAGGATTAATTTTAAACCAAGATTTAAAAATTACTTTAGGAAATTGTTTTTTACTAATTTTAGGGATAGGTACAATTAATATTTTTTTATATTTAAAAATACATAACTATGAAAATTTTTCAAAAGTTCTTTTATATGTTTCATTAATTTTCTGTGCAATTTTCGTATTTTTTATATTCATTTCGAATTTAAATAAAATGTCAGAATATTTGGCATATTCAACATTTTACTCAATTAGTTTACCGCATGATCGTCTGTTGGATAATGCTTACCCACGTACAACTGGACTTTCAAGATTATTTGCTGTTGTAAACATATTTCTTATTGCTTTTTATTTAAAAATTAATCCAAATAAAAAAAAATTAGCATTTTTTATATTGATCATTACAACTGTATTTGGAACTATTATTTGGGGATTTCAATCTAGAGGTACAATAATATGCTATTTTTCTGCAGTATTGATTATTATTTTTTTATTTAAAAATGAGAATAAATCAAAGTTTTTAAATTTTTTTTTAATACTTATTCTTCCAATTTTAGTTTTTAATGGATCCTCAACTATAGCAAAGAAATTATATTTTCAACACCAATATGATTTTGAAATTAAAGATATTAATGATTTACCAGTTAAAAAACGAAATCAGCTCGAAAAAAAAATAAAACAAATTGAAAATTCATCAATTTATTCTAACAGATTTATGAAAAAAGATAATATCTCCTCTGGTCGAATAGAAATTTGGCAATATGTTATTTCAAATTATGACAAGAAAAAAATTTTTGGATATGGTGTGCAAGGAGATAGATTTTTGTTGGGAAAAAAATACAAGACTTATGGAAATAATTCCTCAAATGTATTTGTTTATTTTTTTGTGTCCGGTGGTTACTTTTCAATATTTATACTAATTCTAATTATCTTAAGAATTTTAATAATTTTATTAAAAATTTACTTTCAAAGTAGTCATGAAGAAATAAAAGAGTCATTTATTTTTAAATTATGTTTAATGCTCACAATTTTTTTCCTTGTTAGAGGTTTGGTAGAGAATAGTTATGGTCTATTTAGTATAGATTTCTTATTATTTATAACTAGCATATTTATAATTGAAAATTTATTTAATAGATCTATAAAAAACACAATATATTAAAGTCAATTTCTATTCTTTAATCTATTTAACATTTCAACACAAATAAAAATCAAAAAACCTGATTGAGCAAATACTAGCCTGTTCAAAGTGATTGGCACTAACCAATTAAGATCATTTGAGGTATTTAAAAAAATTGCATATACAAATCCAAACATTAATAAAAAGTAGGTATAAATATAATTTTTATTTTCTAAGTAATTTGAATTTGTTTTTATAACAATTAAAGACAAAAAAATTAAAATCCATATTGGGTACTTAAAAAAGCTAATTATAAAGTATTTTGTTATTATTATAATTTTAGAAATTAAATAAGAAATTTGTAGATTTTTAAAAGTTTCAGAATTTATTATTTCATCATTGAACTCTACCGAGCCAAAATAGTAATTTTTAATAAATATAAAAAATAAAAATAAGCCTACGGACATTAAAAAGTAAAAAACTTTCGATAAGCCTGGTCTTTTAGAATGTAAAAGAAACAAAACACTAAGTATAATAAAATAAAATAAACCCTCCTGTTTTGTCCAAATAAATAAGTTTGAAGTTAGTAAAATAATGATTTCAGGTAAATAATTATTATTTGAAAATTTTTTTGAAATATAAAAACTGTAAAAAAAATTAGAATAACAGTAAAAGCAAAAAAATAAAAAATATTCTTGATATCCTCCAAACAAATAAATATTTGTAGAAAGATAAAATATTAGAAAAATGATTATTATCTTTTCAAAATTTGAAAACTTTTCACTTAATTTTGATTTTATAGAAAAAATAGAAATCAAAAATATATATAAAAAAAATAGTCTTCCCAAATATTCGTTTTGAATTAAGCTATTTTTCCAAAAAAAAGCCCAAAGATATGAGCCTAAATGTGGATAATAATCATAAGTAAGGCCTTTTAAGTTTGAAACAGTTCCACCTTGATAAAAAACTTTTACCTTATAAATCCAATGAGCTAAAGCGTCATATTCCAAATATCCATTTTTAACAATTAAAATAGCTACAGAATAAAAACAAATTCCATAAGTAAGACTTAAATAAAGATTTTTTTTAAGTAAATTTAAATATTCTTTTTTAAATATTATGAAAAAAAAGAAAGTATAAATTAAAATAATTATAAATATTAAATTTAAATTTATTACAAAAAAGGATAAAATTAAAAATATATTGCAATTAATTATTATATTCAATAACTGTATTTCGCTGAAAGTATAATCGATAGAGTCAAATTTTTTTTTTAAATAAAAATAATTCAAAGGAAAATTTGAAAATATAAATAGAGATATTAGAGTTAATAATATAGAAAAAATTTCAATCATTTAGATAAAAAATAACAATTTTTTTCATTATAAATTGATGAAAAATTATCTTGCAAATATTTATTAAGTTCATTTTGTTCAGCACCTATTAAAATTAAATATTTTGTGGTTTTTTTTTTTGTATAATCGTAAAAGTACCCTTCTGGACTTGGGAAATTATTAAAATTTTTTACACTTATATTTTGATCAATATTTTTAAATTTATGTAAAATTTTTTTATAAAATCCATAACCAGATTTATCACAATCACCAGAACCCTTGATCAACCTAATTTGATAATTTTCTCTTAATACAATATACGAATTTGTAAATGCATTAAATACATACAAAATGAATATAAAAAAAATCAAAAAACTTAATTTATTGTAAGAGGTCATCTTTAATGATTATTATAAACAATTAATATAGTAAATTATGTTAATTATATAATAAATTATTTTAAATAATATTAATAAAGTTTTATATATTTATATTTTACTGAATAGAAATATGGGTTTAATTAAGTTAAAATTTAAATGAAAGTTTCAATAATTACAGTTTGTCTAAATAGTGAAGATACTATTCTTGACACTTTAAATTCAGTTTTAACTCAAAATTATGAAAATATTGAACATATCATAGTTGATGGTGGCTCAACAGATAGAACAATTTATTTTCTTAAAAATTACAATTTTAAAAATAAAAAAATTTTATTTAAGAAAAAGTGCTCGCTTTATAATTCAATTAATTTAGGTATAAAATTAGCGACTGGTGATATAGTAAGTATTTTGCATTCAGATGATATTTATAACTCACCCAAAACAATTTCAAATGTTATAAAAAAAATAAAAAAGTCAAAAAAAGAAATTTTTTTTGGAGATGTTATTTATTATAAAAAAAAATTTAAGAACATTATTAGATATTACAGTTCTTTAAACTTTAAAAGATCTCTGATGAAATATGGTTTTATGCCTCCACATACTGGATCATTTTACAAAAAAAGAATTTTTATGAAATATGGTTATTATAAAGATTTCAGAATAGCTGGTGACTTCGAACATTTATTGAGATTAATTTACAAATATAAACTTGACTTTGAAATTTTAAATTTAATTACAACTAGGATGAGAAGTGGAGGTTTATCAAGTAAAAATTTAGGCTCTTATATAGTAATTAATAAAGAATTAATTAAATCTTTCAAACTTAACAAGATAACCAATAACAATTTTTTAATTTTACTTAGAATTCCTTCAAAAATATTTCAATTTTTTTTATTTAACAAAAGAAAACTAAATGAGTCATTTAAATTAATTGGTTCAGATTTTATTAAAAATAATAAAGAGAACAAAATTAAATTACTTCAGAACATAAAAAAATTAAATTTTAATAATAATTTTATATTGTCAGCTCTTAACTTGGCTTTTTTAGGATCTTATTCAAAAAATCAAATAAAACTACATAAGAACATGATTAATTGGCCTGATGGAATTTTCTCAAAAGTTTATGGAAAAAATATAAAGAAAATACCAGGTAGAGAAATTTTAGATAAAATTAAGATACCAAAAAACATAAAAAAAATAATTATAATTGGTAATTTGACTAAATCTGGAAAAGAATTTATAAAAAAAAAATATAAGCTTCCGGTAATAAACTATAAACTTCCATTTGGTAAAATTGAAGAAATAAAAAAAAAGGCAAACTTTAATTTTCTTTCTTCTGATTTAATATTCATTACACTTCCGACTCCAAAACAAGAGCAAATTGCTCATCATTTATCAAATATTAATGAACACTTTAAAATAGTATGTATTGGAGGATCTATTGGCATTATATCTGGTGACGAAAAAGTTGTTCCACCATATTTAGTTAATTTCGAATTTTTTTGGAGGTTAAGATATGAAACTAGAAGAAGAGTCTTAAGATTATTTACTACTTTTACTCAATATATTTTTGATTATTTATTTATAAAAAAAGCAAAAGAAATTAAAATAAAATATCTTTAGTAAAAAATTATATATTGACCTTATTAACATTTTTATTGCTAACCTTATAAACTTCATCAAATTCTTTCATCATTTTAAGATTGTGACTAATAAAAATAATAATTTTTCCATTTTTTAATTTTATCAAATTAGACAATATTTTTTCTTCTAAATTTTCGTCTAACGCATTAGTTGCCTCATCAAATATCAATATATCTTTATTTTGATAAAATGCTCTGGCAATTCCAATTCTTTGCAACTGTCCACCCGATATATTTTTTCCAAAATCACTCATTTTTTCACTGTTTTTATTAAAATCTCTTTCTAAATTTTCTAATTCTGCAATTTTTAATGATGCCTTATATAAATCATAATCAATGTTATTTTCATCCACTCCAAAACATATATTTTTTATCAAGCTATCATTAAGAACTGAGGTCTTTTGTGATGTATAGGAAATATTGTTTTGAAATTTTCTTTTTAGAAAGCTAGAATTTATTTCTGTATCATTAACTAAAATATTTCCTGTTATAGGTTCAACAAGACATGTAAAAATATCTAATAATGTTGTTTTACCACTTCCACTATCGCCAAAGATTCCTATTGTCTGATTTTTTTTGATCTCTAAATTAATTTTATCTAATACGATGTCTTTATTTTTTTGGTATTGAAAAGATATATTATTTAGTTTTATAAACTCAATTGTTTTAAATTTTTCGTTATGATATTCAACATTATTTTTAATATCAATTTCTTTAACCAATTCAACAAATATAGGATTGTAATACTTTACATTATAATGAAAATATAAAATTTTATGAATTGATGGAATTGCTCTATAACTTACTGCAGCAAAGAAAGTGCAAACAGCTATTATCTTTAAAGGACTAGAATTTAAATGTAACAAGTAATAAATAATGAAAATTAAACCTGATATTCCAACTGTTTCTAAAATTAGCTGTGGGCTTCTTTGCATTCCTGATCTAAGAGCATCTAGGTAAGCAATTTTAGATAAGGATTTTTGAAAATTTTTAAAATACATGCCGGTTTTTCCAATTAATAATATTTCTCTAAAATTATTTATAATTCTATTAAAATTATCAAATTTTACAGATAACTTTTCTTTTCGTTTTATTCCTAATTGTTTTATGTATTTATTAATTATTTTTCCTGAAATCGCTCCAAAAAAAAATAAGCTAATTAAAATTAAAAAAGTATTAAACTGTTTAAAAAAAATTATTAATAAAATTAAAACTAAAATTAACACAATCTCTGAAATAATTGTTAATACTGCAGCAAACATGCCGTTTGTTAAATCATTTATTTTTTGATTTATAATTGAGTTAATTTCTGAAGAACTTTTTTTAGAATGATAAAGATAATTTTGATGAAGATATTTATTCATCAACTCATTAGATAATTTAGCATTTATTTTACCTGTAAATAAAAATTTGTAATATTCGGTGAATATTAAAATTATATTTTTTGTTAAATATAAAAAAATTAATGAAACAGAAAAAAAAAATAAAGCTTCATTTCTTTCCATTGAAAAAATAAAATTTGGTACATATTTTCCAAAAGAGGAGTCTCCTAAAATTTCTATAAAATTAGTATCTAAGACAAGCGCTATAAGTGGCATTACCAAACTAATTCCAAGAGCCTCAATTAAAGATGATAATATAAAAATAAACAACAATAAATAAACAGAGTATGGTTGGTATTTTTTAATAAATTTAAAAACTTTGATATATGTTTTCATATAAAAATTTTTAATATAAGAGATGTCATGTTAAAACAACAACTAAAATTACAAATTTTATTAAGTTTAATCTTAAATGAACTATAATAGAAGATCTAAATTAAACAAAAGTAAATTATTTTTTTGGGCAGCTGATTATCAAGCAAATTCAGGTGAGGGAAGACTTGGAAGACTTTTTATTAAAAATTTAAAAAATAAAAAAAAAAAAATAATTAAAATTAAACCTCCGAGTTCAAAATTTTTAAATTATAAATACATAGTACCATTCACAGGTATTTTGTTTTGTTGGATTTATTTTTTAAGTAAAAAAAAAGTTATTTATTTGAACTATTTACCTTATTGGAATTTTTTAATTTTTTTATTATTGCCACCAAAAACAATAATTGGACCCATTACAGGAGGTGCAGTTTTTACAAAAGGATCTAGTGATTATTTAATAAGAAAATATATTTTCCCTATACTTTATCTTTTAAGTAATTTTGTATTGATAATAAGGTTTAAAAAATGTTTATTTTCAACAAACTTACTTAAGAAATATTTACCTAGAAGCATAATAAATAAAAGTGAATTCAATTTTGTTTATAAAGCAATTAAAAAAATTAAAAATCACAATTCTAAACAAAGAAAAATTGATTTCTTATTTTATTATAGAGATCATAGAAATAAAAAAAAATTTTTTCCTTTTAAACTTATTACTAAACTCATTAAGTATAATTATAATATTATGATTGTTGGAGATAAGATAAATATAAATGGACTAACTAATCTCGGCTTCGTATCATATAAAAAAGTAAACGATTTATTAAAAAAGACAAAATATACAGTCATATCGAATGAGAATATATTTAGTTTTTTTACTATTGACGCTATAAATAATAACGTAAAAATTTTAATAGAAACAAAAGATTTTAAGCTATTAAAAGATTATAGAAATAACTTTATAAATTTTAATTTTTATAGAAACAACCTTAAAAGACTCAAATAATTAAGATGTCAATAATTTTAGGAATAAACTGTCTACATGCTGATAGTTCAGCATGTATAATTAAAGATGGTAAATTAATTTATGCAATAGAAGAAGAGCGAATAAATAGAGAAAAACATACATCGAACTTACCAATAAATTCTATTAAAGAATGTTTAAACAAAACAGGAATTAAAGAGGAGGATATAACTGATGTTGCTTTTAACACCAAGCCCAAAACTAATTTATACATCAAAATTAAGTACTTGATAAAAAACTTTAGTTTTAAAAATAATTTTATAAAAAGGTATTATAACAAAAATATTCTCGATAAAATTTTTTCAAATGAATTGAATTTCAATTCAAAAGTTAAATTTTTTTTTATTGAACATCATTTAGCACATATATCATCAGCTTATTATGCTTCTGAATTTAATGATGCCATAGGCCTTTCAATAGATGGTTCTGGTGATTTTACGACAATGATGATAGCCGAATGTAAGGATGAAAATATAAAAGTTATAGAAAAGATAAACTTTCCTGACTCACTTGGTATATTTTACCACGCGATGACACAATTTTTAGGATTTAAAAACTTTGGAGATGAATATAAAGCGATGGGCTTGGCCCCATATGGGAAACCAATATATTTTGATAAAATAAAAGATAATTTATTTATAGAAGATGACAAGTTTTTTAAATTAAATATGAAATACTTCAATCATGGAAATTTAAATTTTGATTATTCATATAAATCAATTAATTCAATACCAAATATTTATTCAGATGAACTAAAAAATTTATTTTATTTTGACATTAAAAATATTAATCAGGAAGACTTTAGAAAGAATTTTTCTTCCTCTGTACAAAAAATTTATGAATATTTTTTTTTGAAAGTACTTAACAAAATTAAAAATATCAATTTTTCTAAAAATTTAGTTTTCGCCGGAGGTTGTGCTTTAAATTCTACTGCCAACAACATACTTATAAAAAAAGATTTTTCAAAAAATATATTTATACCAGTAGCCCCTGGAGACAACGGTGGTAGTTTGGGTGCAGCATTCTATGTATCTAAAAGAATAATTAAAAATAACAACTTTAATAATCCATATTTAGGAACAGCCTATAATGAAAATGAAATAGAAGATGTAATCAAAAAAAAATATAAATATGATGTTGACTATAAAAAGTTTAAAACCAAAGAAGATAAATTTGACACAGCAACTAATATCATAATTAACAAAGGCGTAATAGGATGGTTTCAAAATAAGATGGAGTTTGGTCCAAGAGCACTAGGAAATAGATCTATACTTGCTGATCCTAGAAATGAGAACGTTAAAGAATTAATTAATATAAAAGTAAAAAGAAGAGAAAATTTTAGACCCTTTGCACCATCAGTTTTATCTGAAAAACAGGATGAGTGGTATGAAGAAAAATTTTATAATAGATATATGTCTGCTGTAATGAATATTAAAAGTGAAAAGAAAAATTTTGTTCCCGGAGTTGTTCATGTAGATAATACATCAAGAGTTCAAACTGTAGATAAAAATTTAAATGAATGTTTTTATAATCTAATATATGAATTTTATAAAAAAACTTCGGTGCCAATGTTGCTTAATACTTCTTTTAATGAAAATGAACCAATTGTAAGAACACCAGAAAATGCTATTGACTGTTTGTTAAGAACAAATATTGATGCTTTGTTCTTAGAAGATTTTTATTTAGAAAAAGTTAAAAATTAACAACTGCAATTGAAGCAGTATCTTCTAAAAAAAAAATTAGTTTGTTATTTTTGAAAACAACATCTCTTACCCTTTCACCTATATTTTCAATATGATATTTTTTTATTTCATTATTTTCGTCTAATTTAAAAAAAAATAGTTTTTTTGCACCTAGTGATGAAGACATATATTCTGAGCTTCCAAAACCAACTATTTCTGAAATACCTATCGAAGGAGTAAAGTAATGTATGGGCTCAATGAAACCATAGTCTTCGTGAGATTTTTTTAGGGGATACTTTTGATATAACAAATTAACTTTGCGAATTTGCTCTTCAGTAATTGCATTTTTTTTTGCATAATGCTCTCCATAAGATGAAATTGGCCATCCAAAATTTAATATATTGTTATTATCAACATCTTGTAAATTAATTAGATTTATTTCATCTCCTCCTCTAGGACCATGTTCTGTTGATAGCAAAATATTATTTTTTATATCAACATGCAGCCCTTGGGGATTTCTGTGTCCAACAGTAACTACTCTGCTTTCTCGATTATTTAAATTAATGTTAATAATTTTTCCAAAAATACTGGATAAATCCTGTGCTTTCTTTCTAACTCTGAAATCACCAATTGATAATAATAGATTGTTTTGATCTACAGCAACAATTCTTCCACCTGACTGAATCGGTACAAAAGCTTCGTCATTTTCTTCTTCAATACATTCGTTTGATTTAAAAAGGTATTTAAAGTTTAAATAACTATAATCAATATCTGATTGCAAAACTGAAACGGACCAACAGTTTTTTGTGACTTCGTCTGTAAATGTAACATAAACTTTTTGTTCATGTATAAGAATATCCTTAAATGAATAAGTTGTATCTTTTTTAAATTCTTTTTTTCCTAAAAATGAATTTAAATTATTTTCAATTTGGTTCAAAATGACCTCATTATCTTTAATTTTACCATGAGCTATTAATCCTCTAGAGGACATTAAAAACAGTTCGTTATTAAAAAATTCTATGTAAGAACTACCTGCATACTTATTTGATATACCGCTCAATAAATAATTTTCTTTTGGCATATAAAACTGAATTTTTTTTATTTCATCAAAAATTTTTAGTTCTTTGGAATTAGAATTTTTAAATACAAGGCTTTTTAAACTTCTTTTAAATTTTAAATCGCTTTCTACTGGATTGTTTGATGGTATGCTTGGAAAATTATTTGGTAAATTAAAGTAAAAAAATCTTACTTTATGCATTGTATTTGGAGAAATTTGATATCCTTTCTTAATTAAAAAATTCTGATTTTTGTAGGCCAGAATAATTAAAATTAGTAAAAAAATAATTATAACAAAAATAGATTTTAAATATTTTTTAAGCATAAATTTTTATTGATTTTCAATTAATTTTAATAAATTTTGTGTATGCTTGACCGGGATAAATTTTTTAATATTTATTTTCCCTCTTTTTTTTAATTTTTTAATAATTTTTTTATTCATAATTATTTTTTGCAACTTATCAGTAATGTCATTTATATTATTTGGATTAAAGTACAATGCGGCATTTCCATTAATCTCTAAAGATGAAGAATGATTTGAGATTGCAACGGGACAATTCATTTTCATTGCTTCTAAACTTGTATATCCAAAAGATTCTGAATAAGAAGAAAAAATATAGGCATTCGAATACTTATATAAATTGAATAAAAATTTTGAATTTAAATTAAGAATTATTTTTATATTATTTTGTAAATTTTTTTTATTAATATAAGTAATTATCTCATCAAAATATATTTGATCTAAAATCGTAAGCACTAAGTAAAATTTTAAATTTGTATTATATTTTTTTATAAATACATCAAATGATTGAATTAATTTTAAAATATTATGATATTTTGCACATGAACATATGGATAAAATATAATCTTGTTCGTAATTTACATTTTTTAAATAATGATTATTTTTTTTTTTATAAAATTCTTCGTTTAGACTTAAGTATAAATACTTAATCTTCTTTCTTAAATTTGGTTTTAAGATTTTTGATAATTCTTCTTTTGAAGTATTAGACACACAAACAATCTGATCACATTTTTCTAAAGATTTTTCCATGAAATATTTAATTATTTTTTTCTTAATAAAATTACCTGGCATAAGATTAAATTTTACCCAAGGTAAATTACTGTGTAATATGAGTGTAGTTTTAATTTTAAAATATTTACTCACTAAAGGACAAATGTTAAGAGGGGATAGAAGTTTTTCTATCTTAAGTTTTTTTAATTTTAGTGGAAGTATAATTTGTATCCAAAAAATTTTAAAATAACTTAATGTATAAAATTCTGGAACCTTAATTATTATCAAATTTTTACATTTTCTTATAAGGTGTTGATGTAAATTAAAGATATTTTTATTTATAAAAATATAAGTTTTTTTTTTAGGAGGATTTTTTCTTATACCTTGCAGTAAACTAATTATATAAGTTAAAGATCCACTATTTGTATTAGTACAAACTAAATCAAAAGCTGTTTTCATAATTTTTTTTAATTAATGAAACAAAGGCTTTATAGCTCTCCGATGAATTTAATAAACTTTTTTTAAAAAATTTATAATTATTAATGCCATGATAATTTATAAGTTTTGGATTATTATAATAATATTCAATTGCATTTTTTAAATCTAAAGAATTTGGTTTAATCAATATACCGTTTTTATTATCTTCTATATATTCCGAGACACCACAATTTTTTGAAATAATTAAAGCCATTCCTGATGCCATTGCCTCCATAGGGGCAACACCCCATCCATCATATAAAGATGGAAAAATAAATACATTATTTTTTTGATAAATACTAATTAATTTTTTCCTACTTAAAAAAGAATGAAACTTAATTTTAATTCCTTTATTTTCTTTATTGTATGATATTATTTTATTTTTTAAAGATCCCTCTCCAACAAAAGTAATTTTTAATTTTTTATAAATTTTATTATCCAATTTTTTTAATGCACTTAAAATTAAATTTATTCCTTTTCTTTCTATTAGTTGTCCTACAAATAAAATATTAAAATAATCTTTTTTACACTTATTTTTTAAAAAATTTTTAGAATTTATATTATATGGTATCAAATATGTATTTTTGTTTACTTTCTTATAATAATTTAAGGCTTCTTTACCTATAGCTAAAATCCCATCACAGGATTTGAAAGTATCATTATAAATAATAGAATATATTTTTTTTTTAAAAATAAAATTTTTTTTAATTCTTTCTAACCATAGAAAAATTTTAACATTATTTTTTAATTTATACTCTAAAATGTATTTAATTAAAAAATGTTTAAAACCGCCAACAATAATTATATTAGGATTAAATTTCTTTAATTTTTTTTTATAATTTTTAATACTTATTAATTCATAAATTTTTTTATTTGATAATTTATATCTAGTAAAATTAGTATTTTTGTATGTTAAATAAACTTTAATATTAAATTTAGTTTGAAGAAAACTTACAAAATCATCTAAATAATTTGAGTAAGAATTTATGAAGAATACTAACCTTTTTTTTCTAGTCAAATTCATTTTTTTTATAAAATCTTATTAGCGGATAAAATAAACTTAAGACAAAATTTACAAATGTACCAAAATTGTTTACTATTATTCCATTAATATAACCTTTTAAAATAATATCTCTTTTAAAGTGTTTAAATTTTTTTCCAAATGACATTATGTAATTACCGTATGGTAGGCACTTTATTTTTGTCTTTTTAAAATGTTTTTTTCTAAGGATTTTATATAAATCTTTCTTATTTTTAGGCTCTATTAAAATTTTAGAACAAGAAAACACGTGTTTCCTCAAGGTTATAGATGGAATATTATTATAAGCAGCATGAACTGCTAATGTAGAGCCGTATGTAACCACAAAATCACTTTTTTTCATCAAATCAAAACTATTAATTTTTGATTCGCTTTTTACTAATTTAATATTATTTGACTCGTATTTTTCCCAAAAACTATTTTCAAAATCACTATTCTTGAATGATGGATGAACTCTTATAACTAATAAATAATTTTTAAATTTATTAACTATGGATACTAAAGACTTTAAAGCAGTAATTTGGTCTTTAAAATCAATACTTCTTGCTAAAAACGAAAAATCAGCACTTATTGCCTCATATTCATAATTAGATGAGGTAAAAAAAGTAACTATTTTTTTATTTTTTGGTAACTGAATAGTTTTGCTTTGATTTTTTGAAAAACTTTTTATTTTGCCAGATCCAGTATTAATTTTATTTTTATTTTTATATGGCATTTTAAAAAAGTTAACTGCATTTTTTAATCTTATTTTCTTATTTGTGTTGTTCCAGTAACTATAAATTACTTTACACCTTGAGTTTACATTATGGACATCATCATGAAATAACTCATACTTTTTTTCAGAGCTACCAACTTCGTGTCTAATAACATTAACTTTACATAATTTTGCAGCTTCTATGATTGGTCTAGAAATTGCAAATCTATTATTAAAAGTAATAACTGAAGAGGGTTTTATTCTTTTAATAGCCTCTAGAGATCTATTAAAAACTATTGCTGATGAAATAAGAGATTTTTTAATAATAAAATCATTTTTTTTAAAATTATAATTTTTATAAATTGATAATAAAGACGACTCTACAGAAATACCAAGATTTACATATACATTATCTTGTTTGTAGAGAAACTTTTTTAAATTTTTTTTTTTATTATAGTTGTTTGCCCATTTATAAATATAATTTTGTTTTTTTTCACTTAAATGAATTTTATCTACTATATTAACTTTTTTTGATCTTAATATGTTCTCGATAATATTTACTTTTTTTTCAAAGCTAAAACCTAATATTTTTTTAAAGATACTTATTTCCCAATCTTTCCAGGGTAAATCATAACCACACCAAAAAAAATTTACATTATTTTTATCTTTCAAATTTAATGCTATTTCAGTTGAAGTATCAATTAAAGGTGTGTCTGGAAAAGACTCGATATGTAATATCTTTTTATTTACTAATTCCATTGGAACTATTTATATTGTCTATAATCCATAAGTAAATATAAACATTTATTATTTACAGATATAGAAATCTAAATATAAATTGATATTATTTAAATAGAATAAGACTAAAATTTAAAAATTGATGAAAAATTTTAGTATTTAATAATTGTAAAGGTAGCGTTTTGATATCATCAAATAAAAAAAAAATTTATATTAATATTTTTGGTTATATTTTTATCTTTATCATTTATGTTCCATTAATAATTATTATTTTACTAACTTTGTTTGAATATCTAGGTTTTGCAAAAAAAATTTTAAAGAAAAATTACAATATAACAGAATTAGTTAGGGGGATTGAAGATACAGATTATTATAATCAAAAAAATTATGGTGATCCTTATGATTTTATAAACAAATTATCTTTTCATCCTCATTATTTTAGTATCGCAAGTGAAGGTAATGAGAAAAATATCGATATAGTTAAGGTAGATAATAATGGATTTAGATTAAATTTTAAAAATAATTTTAATAAAAATAAAGCTGTATTTTTAGGTGGTTCTGTAGCTTTTGGACATGGTGCAACTTCAAATTTTAATACAATACCCTCCTATTTAAGCAAACATTCAAAAAATAATTTTATAAATTTGGGTCAACCTATTTGGAACAGTTCGCAAGAGCTATTATCACTTTTAAGATATGATGAAGAATTTGAAATAAGTATATCTTTTTCATTAAGTAACGATATTCATTCTTTTTGTGTAAATAAGAAAAATTCACATATAATTGATAGCCCTGAATTATTTAACTTTATAAATAATGTTTACGAAAGCTCCTATAAAAATTTTTTTAGTAAACTATATTTAAATAAAATTTATGACTCTTTTAAAAATACAATTAAAATAATTGGATTTAAAATTTATCCTAAATCATATAATTTATTGCAAGCCAATAAAAGAAAACATCAAGGAAATGTATATATTCCATTTCAACAAACTAATACTGCCTTTAACTGTATTAAGCATTTTAAAGAATTAAAAAAAAGCATTGTTGAAAATCAACTTAGAATGCATCAAATAGCAAAATCAAGAAATGCAAAACATATATTTATAATTCAACCTTTTTTACATTTACATAAAAATTATAATTTTTTATCTAATAAAGAATTTCTCCTAAATGAGAAAGAATTAATCAACTCTATATTGGATAGTGAACTATGTAACACTATAAAATGTATCGATTTAACAAATTATTTTGATCAATTAGATTTTAAACAACTTGTGTATGACCCTGGTTTAAAATTTTGCTACAATATTTGTTTCTCTGATAAAGTAAAAGAATTATACAATCAAGATATTTCTGGTTTAAGTTTTAAGAAAAATGTTTTTATAGACAATTATCACTTAACTGACAAAGGTAACCTACTTATAGCCAAAAAAATAATTGAAGAAATATATTGAAATTTAATTAAAATAAATATTAATTATTTTTTCTCTAGACTTACCAATAAAATAATTAATTTTAGATATAAAATCTAATTTTAGATTATGATTTTTAAATTTATATCCAGTTTCATAAGTACCAGAAAAATATTTAATTTTACTACCTGCATTTAAAAAAAATTGAACCCATTTAAGAGCTAATAATCTATTTTTTTTACTCTCATGGAAATCTTGAAAAATTAAATTTTTATATTCTAAAAAATTTTTTGGTGTTATTGATACACCTATCTCTGAAAAATCGTTTTTTGTAAGAGATATTGATTTTTTCATTCTCCAATAAGTTGCTTCAACTAGCAATAATGACCAAAGACAAATTATATTATATGCACTTCTTAACATTGCATAACTTGAAATGTTCTCATCTGGGTAAACAACCTTTACATTTTTATATTTTAATTCTAATTTTTTATAAAATTCTCTCTCAAACCATTTTACATTTTTTAAATTTGGATGAACTCGTATCCAAAAAAAATAATCTTTTTTGCTTTGTATAATTTGACAAGTTTTTTCTATTAACGTTTTTTGATTCTTGGAAAATGGAGGATTAAAGTCCTTGCCAAAAGCTAAATGTTCATCATCAGAAGCTGTAAAAAAAACAATATTTTTTTTTTCTGATATCCAATATTTTGGTAATTTATCTTTAATCTGTTCTTTGGAATAAACAGATGGATTTAAAGGATCCTCAATCCCATAAAGTTTCTTTTTGAAAAAACTATTTTCTTTATTAAATATTTTTTTTTTATTTTTTTTTAAATAATTATTAATAGCTTTTTTTAAAAATAATCTATCTTGAGATAAATTGTCTTTAAAATCAAAAAATCTTTCTACAGTAAGTTTCTCAAAGTTAGAGATGTTTAGATTATTGTTTTTAGCATATTTTAATAATGGTCTTTTTTCACTCATTCTACTATTAAAGGTAATTATATTTTTATAATTATTCATAGAAAAATGATGATCAAAATATTTATAAAAACTAAAGGATGTGTCTAAAAGATTTTTTATTACTTCATAAGATTTAAGCCCCTGCAGTTCTGTATCGCGCGATGTATTTGTATAACTAGAATAAACACCTAAACCGAAGTCTATGTTTTTATAATTAAGATTAATTATATTTTTTTTTTTAAATTTTCTAGGAAATTTGAATTTTTTTTTAATTTCTAAAACTTCGAAATTACCTTTTAGCTTTGATAAAGAAATTTTTCTTCGAGATATACATGCTTTGCAAATTTGTTGAATACCATAAATATTTGTGGAGCATGTAAATCCCTTTCCTGCTCCACATGTTAAAATAGTTACTTTATTATTTTTTTTATCCAGATGATTTTGAACAAGAGACATCATGAGATGTGTCTCAGGTATCATTAGTGCGTTAGGAAAATAAAATAAAAATTTATCCATAATTACTTTTTAGCAACTGAAAGAAGAATTATTTCTTTAGAAAATCTTACCCATTTATATTTTTTAAAATAATTTGGAATAAAAATTCTAGTTATTTCAGATAATATTTTTAATATGTTGGCAATAAAACTGTTGTTATTCCATAGTATAGGCAATTGTTTGAATGAATATATTTGTACATCTTTAAAACCATTTATCAAATGTATATCATTTAAAGATGTTTTTGAAAAAGGAGTTCTGTGAGTATAATCTTCATAAAAAGTTTTATAATTTATTTCCCAATCAGGAGTCATGGTGATTATAATTCCACCATTCTTCAGTACCCTATGCATTTCTTGATAAATTTTTTCAGGATAATAAAAATGCTCAACTAATGATTTTGAAAAAATCACATCAAAATATTGATCTTCATATGGAATTTTTTCCTTCATAAGATCACAATACTTAAAGTTTATTTTATTATAATTTTGCTTTGCTGTATCATTTTGATCAATACCATGAGCGTCTAATCCGCATTTTAAAAAACCATTTAAAAACTCCCCCCTGCCACAACCTACATCTAGAATATTTTTATAAATTTTTAGGTTAAACTTATCATAAATATGTTTTGCTAAACTATCTGGATAATTGGTAAAAGGCCTATCTTTTTTATTATAGACAATATCTAAATAGTTTTTTTTTTCACTCATAATTCCTCAACAATCTCTAAATAACATTTTTCTGGAGTTTTTGCGTACAATACTTTGACATTTCCATCTTTAGATATTTGTGGAGGACAATTAAATTTAATTTTATTTTTATTATTTTTATAAAAATTATCTAAATTTTTAATTGTAATAGCAAAATGTGTAATTCCATTGTTAATTGTTTGGTTATCTCTCTTTTTAAGTTTTGGTCTTTTAATCTCAATTAATTCTAAAATTGACCCTATATCGTCTTTTAACTTTATTGATTTTATCAAAGTATTTCTATAACCAAACATTTTATCTATTGCTTCTCCCTGCTCATTAAGAGTCTTAAAAATTTTAAAATTTAAATATTTTGTCCAAAATCTTAGTGAGACTTTAATATCTAAAGTCACTAATCCTATGTGTCTAATTTTCATAAATTTTTATTAAATACTTCATTGATTGTTTCGTCTATAACTTCTACAGCCTCAATAATAGCCTCTTTAGAAATAGTCAGAGGAGGTCCCAATTTAATTGATTCTCTGCCCGTGTAAACAACCAACAAACCCTTTTGCATACATTTTTCACAAACTCTTCCAACTAATTGATTAACATTTTTTTTTTTTTTAAAAATTATTGCTGCCAACAATCCTTTGCATGATACTAATTCAATTAAGTCATGAAATTTTTTTTTTAAATTAATTAAACTTTTATTCAAAATTAATCCCTTTTGGAAAGAAGCTTTAATTAAATTTTTAGATTTTAGTTCATCTAATACAGCAATTCCTGCTGCACATGCAATTGTGTTTGCTGAATGAGTGCTACTCATAGTTCCAATTTTTGGTATATCTAAATACTTTTTTTTTCCAATTAAAGCTGATAATGGAATCCCTCCACCTATACCTTTTCCACAACAAATAATATCAGGTTTTACGCCGTAATGCTGAAATCCAAATTTTTTTCCTGTTCTTCCAAATCCTGCTTGAATTTCATCAAAAACAAATAATATTTTATTTTTTTTACAAAATTTACTTAGTTTTTTGACATACTCTTTGGGATAAAACAAAGCTCCCCATCCTTGAAAGGTTTCCAAAACTATTCCAGAAATTTTTTTTGATATATTTATTTTTTTCGACAAGTTTCTTAAATCCTCATCTAAAATTTCTAAAGATGTTTTATTGTATTTTTTCAATGTCCATGGATATGGAAATCTCAAATGATAAATTTCTTTATTTTTAAATTTAATCCAATTTGACTGTTCAGAATTATCACTTAGCAACTGTGAGCCGGTTGTTCTTCCATGCCAATTCCCAGATACAGAAATAATTCCTAGTCCTTTTTTATTTTTTAAAGCAAATAATCTTATTATTTTTATACAAGCCTCTAAGGCCTCTGAACCAGATGATAACAAATATGCTTTTTCAAATCCTTTACCACAAAACTTTATTAATTTTGATAAATAAATATCTCTTAACTTATTTGGATAAGCATAAGTAGAGATTAAATTATTATTTATAGAATTAACAAGTTTTCTTTTAAAAAATGAATTAGAATGACCTATGTTTGCTACAAATATAGTTGAGGTAAAGTCAATAAACTTGTTACCTTTGATATCATAAACATTAAAATTTTTTGCTTTATTCCAAATTATAGGTAATTGACCATGCATAGATCTAACTTCATTTTTTTTTAAACTGTTAAGTATTTTTATTGTTCCAGGTGCTGGGATATTAGTTTTAATTAATCTATTTCTAGTTTTAATTTTTTTTACATTAATAGGTGTTTTGCTAAACATCATTTAATTTTATTTAATTTTAATTTTTTAAGTACTTTTTTTAATATAAAGTATCAATGAATTCAAATAATTCATATTTTTAAACAAGAATTTAGATTATTCTTTTAGCTAATTGCAAATCATATTTAGTATCTATTTCTATTGTTTTATCTGTAATGAATGCTGATACTTTTCTTCCATATAAATTTCTATTTTTTTTAATATGTTGGGTTTTATAAATATCAATATATCCATTTGGTAAATAAGTTTTTTTAAAACCTTGTCGAGGTAAGTTAATTTCATCCATTGTATATTTTTGCAATATTGGTTTCGCAATTTTATTTTTAACAATCACTGTTTTAAATGAGCTCTCAGACATTTCCTCTACAGATCTAAGCGAGGAATAAGTTTTTATATTTTTTAAAAAAAACTTAATTGCTCTATCGATCTTTTTATAGTTCCTAAATGGTGTAGTCGGTCTCATATTTACAATTAATTTTGGATAAATTTTTAAAGTCTGTAACTTTTTTATAGAATATTCAATGAATTCTATGTCTGATGATGTGTTTGTTGAGATTGACTTTGGTCGATTAAAGGGGACGCTTGCTCCATATTTAATTGCAATACGTTTATAATAATTTGAGTCTGTTAAAACAAAAAAATAATCAATCTCTTTAGATTTTTTACAAGTTTCAATTGCCCAACCTAGTAGAGGTTTATTTTTAATTTTTTGTATATTTTTATTTTTTACAGATCTTGAACCAGACCTAGCTGGAATGATTGCAACAACTTTTATATTTTTTTTATTCAAATTGCACTAATATAAAGATTATGTTAAGTATACTTTAAAATTTATCTTTATAATTAAACTAAATCATACTACAAGAATTAAATGAAACAAAAACCTTTGCTAATTGCAGAAATAGGAATCAATCATAACGGCGATATTAAGTTGGCAAAAAAACTCATTGATCTTGCAAAAAAAGCAAATTTTGATTGTGTAAAATTTCAAAAAAGAGACATTGATATAGTATATTCAAAAGAATTATTGGATTCTCCTAGAGAAAGCCCGTGGGGAACTACCCAAAGAGATCAAAAACAAGGACTTGAATTTGGTCAAGAAGAATATGATGAGATAGATAAGTATTGTAAAAATGTTAAAATTTCTTGGTTTGCATCTGCTTGGGATTTGAATAGTTTAAAATTTTTAGATCAATATGATCTTAATTATCACAAAATAGCTTCAGCGATGATAGTTGATACAAATTTTTTAAAAGAAGTTGCTAAAAGAAAAAAACACACTTTTATTTCTACGGGAATGTCAACGACAGAAAATATTGATAATGCTGTTAAAGTGTTTAGAGAGGAAAACTGCAGTTTTGAACTTATGCATTGTATTTCAACTTATCCAATGAAACCTGAAGATGCAAATTTACTAACTATTAATGCTTTGAAAAATAAGTATAATTGTAATGTTGGGTATAGTGGTCACGAAAACGGCATAGCAGTATCTTTAGCTGCATTTTCGATGGAAATTAGCTCTCTTGAAAGGCATATTACATTAGACAGAGCAATGTATGGAAGTGATCAATCCGCCTCTCTTGAGGAAACTGGAATGATCAATCTCAATGAAATGATTTCTAAAATGATTATTGCTTATGGAAAAGAAAAGCTAGGACATGTTTTAGATGAGGAAAAACCAATTGCAAAGAAATTAAGAGCACATTTAAAAAATTAGAACCAATTTTGATTTTTTAAAATGAATTTAATAAATAATTTTAAAAAAACAATTTTCTTTATCAAACCAAGTGAAATTATCTATTGTTTGCGGCCTTCATCTAATTGTGAATTTACTCATTTTGGTTTAGATAAACTCCATCCACACGCTGGGATAGACAGAGGTTTTTTTAAAGAAGATAATTCAGGCTTTATAAAAATAATTAATTCTAATTGGGATCAAGAAGGTACTAGGTTTGATAAAATTCCAGAATATATAGCTCTTTATAATCATTTTAATAACATACAAAATTGGAATAAATCTGAATTTGCTAATAGGATAATTCAATACATAACTTCTGGAAATATTATGAATAATTTTAATCCTGAAGATAATAGATGGAAAACTTCTAAATTTAACATGAGATTATTGCAGTATATAATTAATAATCAAGTTGGTAGTAAATCTGAATTAAATAAAATTATTATAGAGAGAGAAAGTGAAATTAATCATCTTTTTAATGAAATAAAAAAAAAAGGAATATTGCCATGTAAATCAGAAAATGTGGCAGAAGGATTTATTAACAATATATCGATCAATTTAGGTGAAAATAATCAAATTTTTTTTAACCATAGAGGGCATCATAGATTGGCAATTTCAAAGATACTTAATTTAAAATTAATTCCAGTTAAAATTGCTGTAGCTAAAAATTTAGATATATTGGAAAAATTTATTTCAAAGAACAAATATGAAAAATTAATTTAAAATTAAATTTTGTTATATAAAACTGTCTTTTTGAAATCTTTTTGTTTTTTCACCCACTAAAACTCTATTTAAATTTTTGCTCCAAATACATCTTTTTATTTTGGCACCAGTTTTTAATCTTTCTCTTTTTTTTACAGAAAGATCAAAAATATAATTTTTTATATCTTTAATAGTTTCCTCAAACTTTCTGTCACTAGATATATTTATAGTCTCACTAAACTCTGATAAAAGACTTAGATAATTTTTTCTTTTGCTAATCATTTCCTCTAAGGTATGATCTTCATTTATTTTTCTTTTTTTTGAAACTTCTGGCAAGACATCAAGATAAATAAATCCGTCTGGAAATGGAAAAAATTGCTCTAAAGGTAAAAATCTATTTTTTTTATTTGGAAATTCTCCTCTAATTTTATCTGTTATGTACCTCTCAAAAATTGTAATACCATATCCTGAGTCAGCCCACGCCATACCAACTTTATATTTTAAGTATCTATCAAATAAATCTACAGATTGACCGATTAATGATAAAAAAAATTTTAAAGGATAAAAATTCCTTATTATTGAAAAATTTATAATTTTTTTTAAAATTTTTCTAAATACACGAACCAAAGGAATTAATGGAGTATCGGGTCTCATACTAATATGAGCAGGATCCATTTTACTAAAATTTTTAATTATATGATTTATTGAAGTAGTTTTTCCAGATCCATCATTGCCAATTATTGCAATAGCAGGTAAAGGTTTATGATCTAAGTTCCATTTTGCACTTTTCCCAAAAAAAAATGCATACAAAAATTTTTTAGTTTTAAATAGATTTTTTAAATTCAATTTACCTGCATAAACTTTTCTTTTGCTTTGACGCATTTTTCTTTTATTAATCCAAAATTTTTTTACACTCTGGTCATTTTCATAAGTTAAAAAATCTGAAACAATTAGAAATTTTATCCACTTATGTTCTGATTTTAGGTATTTTGAGGTTAAATTTAATATATATTGGAGATCATCTTTATTTAATTTATTTAAAATATTTTTTAATTTAAAGAGTTGTTCATATGAATGAATTACGCCAAATGAAAAATATTTAATAATTTTATAAAATATTAATGTTTTTAAATCATAATGTTTTAGTCCTGTTTTTTTACATTCGGCAGCTGAGTCAAATTTTTCTTTATTAAATTTTTTTTTTATTAAAAAAAATATTAACGTCTTCAATATCTATATTAATAAATCCTATGGTCTTTTTATGATTTAATAAGAACCTAAATGAGCCCTCTTCTCTCTGATGCAAAATTAAATCTTTCTCATCAAGTTTTAATAATTTTTCCTTTGAAATATAAAAACTATCTACATCTCTTCCTTTGAAATCCTTAATTTCTTCACACTCATGTATTAATATAGCCTCACATGATTTCACTACCCTTAAAATTTCTTTTTCAACATCTATAAGTACATTCTGATTTATCGAGTTAAATTTATTAGAAGAAGATTTATTGTTTGAAAAAGGCAACAAATCAAAATTTTTAATTTCATTTAACTCAATCATTTATTTGATTAAAAAAAACTTTAAATAATTGTGGCCAATATTTTATCATTATTTTATATTAAACTTTTATTTATAGTATATTAAAGACTTTATGAAAATACTTTTAACAGGTTCGAGTAAGGGTTTGGGTAAAAAAATATATAACCATCTTAAAAAGGAACATAATGTTTTTACTATCCAACGAAGTATTTCTTATAATAAAAATCATTTCCAATGCGATTTAAGAAATGAAAAAAAAATAAAATCTATTTCAAAACAAATACCTGCTCTCGATGTAATAATAAATAATGCAGGGATTAGCTATAGTTCAAAAAATAAAATAGAAAATTTTTATGATATAATTAACACAAATTTAAATTCACCATTCTTGATTTGTTCTATATTTTTAGATCATTTAAAAAAATCAAAAAATCCATCGATAATAAATATTTCAAGTATAAATGCTCATCAAGCTTTTCCAAATAATCCTGGATACGTAGCTTCTAAAGCTGGACTAGTAGGTTTGACAAGGTCACTAGCATTAGACTTGGGAAAGTTTAAAATAAGAGTAAATTCTATATCTCCAGGATACTTGTCTGATGGAATGACATTAAAAAGTTATTTGAATAAAAAAAAAAGACACGAAAGATCAAAAAGAACAATTTTAAATAAATGGGGGAAAGCAGAAGATTTATTTGGTATGATTGATTTTTTAATTTCAAATAAATCATCTTATATTACTGGACAAGATTTTGTGATTGATGGTGGATGGCTAGCAAAAGGTCTATGATTAATAAAATTGGATTTATGCAGGGAAGGTTGGTGCCTTCTGAAAAGAAAAATCGAATACAGTATTTTCCAGAAAAAAACTGGAAGAAAGAAATTCTGTTAGCTAAAAAAAATAATTATAAAATTATGGAATGGACTGTTAATATTGAAAATATAAACAAAAATCCTATTTTCCAACCTAGTAAAATAGATAATTTAAAAAAATATCTAGGAAAAAATAATATAAAAGTTGCTTCTGTTACATGCGATTTTTTTATGCAGAGACCTTTTTTTAAAAATAAAAAAAATAGATATATTTTAGGATATTTAAAAAAATTAATAATAAATGGACAAAAAATTGGTATTAAATATTTTATTATCCCTTTAGTAGATCAATCAAGTATTAAAAATAAAACTCAGGAAAATTTATTAATTAGAGGAATTAAAAATTTTGAAAGATTATTAGGCAAAAAGTCAAAAATTTTATTTGAGATAGATTATAAACCACTTTCTGTTGCAAGATTTATAAAAAAACTCAAAAGTTCAAAATATGGAATTAATTATGATACAGGAAACAGTGCGGGATTAGGCTTTTCTTTTAGTAATGAGAAGAAATATTTTAAATTTGTTAAAAATATTCATTTAAAAGATAAAGAATTAAATGGTAAAACAATAAGACTAGGTAATGGAAATTTTAAATTTGGATCATTTTTTTCATATTTAAAAAAAGTTAATTATAAAGGTAATCTGATATTACAAACTGCAAGAGCAAAAAATAAATCTCACGAGTATGAATTAAATTTAAATAGAGAATATATTCAAAAATATCTATGAACAAAAAAATTCTAATTTGTGGTACGTCTAAAAACCTAGGAAAATTTTTATCTAAAAAATTTAAAATTGAAAATAAAGTTTTCGAATTTTCTAGTACTTTAAAATCAAATCAAAAAAATATTTTTCAAACTGATATTACTAATGAAATATCTCTCCGATCCTCTTTAAAAAAATTAAAAAAAACTGTTAAAAAATTGGATGCAATTATTTATACTGTTGGGAAAAGCAGTTCAACTGATGAGACTTTAGAAAATTTCAAAAAAAGTTTTGATATAAATTTTTTTTCATTTGTTAACTTAGTAAATTCATATATTCATGTATTTGGTTATAAAAAAATAAAAATTATTGCGATATCATCAATAGCTGGAGTTACTGCTATAAAAGCACCCATAGAGTATTCTGTATCTAAATCAGCATTAAATTTTTATTCAAAAATAATTTCAAAAGATTTAATCAGAAGAGGTATTTCTATAAATGTTATATCTCCCGGAAATATTTTAATTAAGGGAAATATTTGGTCAAGAAAATTTAAGAGTAATAAGAATAAAGTCTTAGATTATATCAACAATAATGTTCCCTCAAAAAAATTTATAAAACCAAAAGAAATTTTCAATATTTGTAAATTTATAATTTCAAATGAGAATGTTAATCTAATTGGTGCAAATATTATTATTGATGGAGGTCAAACAATTTAATGAAGAAAAATATTTTAATAACTGGAGCAAATGGCTTTCTTGGGTCTTACTATGTAAATTTTTTGTGTGAAGAAAATTTTATTATTGCTGTAGATAAGAAATTTTCTAATTTAAAAAAAATTAAAAAAAAAAATTTAATTTTATTAAAATGTGATCTATCAAAAGAAAGTTCATTAAAAAAATTAATTAAAATCCTAAATGATAAAAAATATATAATAGATGTTTTAATAAATAACGCAGCAATTGATGCTAAGCCGAATAATGGAAGGCTAAATTTAACACAAAAAAATTGGAATCAAGAATTTAATGTAAGTTTGTTTGCATCAACTTTTTTATCCTATGTAATTGGAAATAAAATGGCTAAAAAAAAAAGTGGGTGCATAATAAATATAGGTTCAGATTTATCTATAATTGCTCCAAATCAAAATATTTATAAAACTTCATTCAAAAATTATTTAAAACCTCCGAGTTATTCTATAATAAAACATGGCACCGTCGGAATGACAAAATATTTTGCTTCACTATTTGCAAAAAATTTAGTGAGAGTAAATGCTATATCGCCTGGTCCAATTTTTAACGATAATCCCAAACAACTTATAAAAGAATTAAAAAAAGTTATTCCTATGAAAAGAATGGGAAAAAAAGAAGATCTTAAATCAGTTATAGAATTCCTAATAAATGATCAAAGTTCTTACCTTACAGGTCAAAATATTGTAATGGATGGTGGAAGAACAATTATTTAGAAATTATTATGTTTAAATTAAAAAAATTTCTAAAATTCAGAGTCATATAAATGATTTATGAGTATAAAAAGCTAAGTAAAGAATTATTTTCTAGCTTAAAAGATTATAGCAGTTATTTCAAAAAAAATAATCTTAATTTAAAATTAAAATTAAATTCTCAAATAAAAAATCTAAGTTTTAAAAAATACAATCCTGATGCCTATGATTTTAAATTAAAATATAATAAAATTGAATTAGAGCCTGAATTAGATGATCTATGTAGACTTCATTATCTTATAAAAAAAAGAAAGATTACAACAATTTTAGAATTTGGAGTTGGCAAGTCAACTATTATATTTGACGATGCTTTAGAAAAAAATAGAGGCAATTTTGACTCAAAAATTAAAAAAGATTCAATGATAAGAAGATCTAATAAATTTGAGTGTCATACTATTGATGATCAGATTAAATGGATAGATAATATAAAAAAAAAATTTCAAACCAAAAATATAATATTTCATAGATCTAGTGTAAAAATGACAACATTTAATGGTAAAAAGTGCACAATGTACAATAAGCTTCCCACAATATCACCGGACTTTATTTACCTTGATGGGCCCGCGAGATTTAGTGCTAAAGGTTTTGAAAGAGGATGGACTACAAATTTTTCAGACGGAATGCCTATGGCTGCAGATATACTAACAATAGAACATTTTTTAAATCCTGGAACACTTATTGTAACTGATGGTAGGACAGCTAATGCTAGATTTTTAAAAACAAATTTTCAGAGAAATTGGTTGTATTGTCATGATGAAAATTTTGATCAACATTTTTTTGAACTTTCAGAAAGGCCTTTGGGTATTTATAACTATAAATATTTAAAATTTTCCCTTGGAAAAGAATATTTTACTAGACTCAATAAAAAAAAATCATATAGAATATTTCATGAGTAAATTTCCTATTAATATCATGCTAAACAATTTAAAAAAAAAAAATGATAAGCTTTTTCTATGAAATTTCATGCAATAATACTTGCTCGTGGTGGATCAAAAGGAATTAAAAATAAAAATTTAATTATAGTAAACAAAAAACCTTTAATATACTGGTCAATTAAAGCTGCATTGACAACAAAAAAAATTGAAAAAGTTTGGGTAAGTTCTGACAATCAGAGGATATTAAAATACGCAAAAAAATTTGGAGCAGATATTATAAAAAGGCCAAAATCTTTATCTTCAGACCAAAGCTCCTCTGAAGATGCCTGGATACATGGTATAAAAGAAATTAAAAAAAAATATACATTAGATTATGTGGTAGCATTACAAGCTACTTCTCCAATTCGTGGAAAAGATGATCTTCATAAAGCAACAAATTTATTGATAAAAAATAATTGTGATTGTTTAGTTTCTACATCAAAAAGAGATGCTCATTTTACATGGGATAAAATTGGAAATAAACTTGTTCCAAATTACAATCTTAATGCAAAAAGAAAGAGGAGACAGTCAATCAAAGAAAAATACATCGAAAATGGATCATTTTATATATTTTCTGCGGAAAAGTTTTTAAAAAATAAAACAAGATTATTTGGAAAAATAATAAATTATAACCAAAATAAAATTAAAAGTTTTGAAATAGATAAAAATGAAGATATTTTGTTAGTAGAAATAATTTTTAAGAATACTCCAAAAAAATATAATATTATAAGGTAACATCAATCATACTAAAATTTCCTAAATTAAAATTAATTAATTTTTAGCAAATAAACTATTTTATAACTTGATTTGTAATAAATTTAATTAAATTATTATCTAATTTATATCTATTTGATAAAGTTTTTGAATGCATCCCAGCAACAATATGAGCTATTAAATTGGAAAATTTTATATCAAAATTATCTTTTTTTAATGCTACGTGGGCCATTGATAAGAAGATATCTCCTGCACCCGTTGAATCTATAATATTTTCCTTAAATACTGTTGGTGAATAATAAATTTTAGATCCTTTTTTTATTGTATAACATCCATACTTACCTGCAGTTATAAAAACATAATTATAATTTTTAAATTTTTTTTTATTATTTTTTATCAATAAACCTAAATCATTACTTTTATCAGATACGAATAATCTAAATTCACTTTCGTCCATACCAAGAATATTGGCTTTTTTAATTTTATTAAACTTATTATAACCAAAATTAAAAGAATTAGACTGACAATTGATTGTGATTTTTTTTTTATTTATTAAATTTATAGCTTTTATAAGCTTTTCATCGCTTAATAAATATCCAAAATCAAAAATAATTATTTCAGAATACTTATTATGATTTTTTTTTATGAAATCAATTGCTAGGCTTTGAGTTTTTTTTTCAATATTATCTTCTTCGTAAAAATTATTTTGAAAAAGTTTTTGATGAGAATAATTATCAATATATCTATGTTTTTCTATTATTCTAATACTAGAATGAATATTTTTTATTTTTATTTTTGGTATAATTTTTTTTAAAAATTGTAATTTATTTTTATTTCCAATAAATAAAAAATCAATTTTTTCATAAAATTGACTTAATAATTTCAATACTAATAAAATACCTCCATGTGTTACCTCTTTTTTTAAATGTGCAGTAGATATTACGTTACTTTTATTAGCCTTTCCGTTAGTTTTTACAAATTCTAAAATATCTAATATTGGATCACCAATTACTAATATTTTTTTATTTGATTTCATTTCTAAAAGTTGGGTTACTCTTTTTAAAAAAAAATCTTTATCAATAAAATCAATAAGTTTTTTAGACTCGGGAGATATAAAGTTATTCTTTATATTAATAATTGAAGTTGATGAAAAAAGATTACTTTTAGTAAAAATTAATTTTCCATCATGTTTTTCGACTTCTTTTTTTTCTTTTAAAATTCTTCCAGAAATATCATTACTCAAATTTTTATAATCTTTTCCCTTGATATAAAAATTAGGTTTAATTTTTTTGATAACTTCAACTGCAGTTAGATTATTGCTGGGTAAGACAAAATCAATAAATTTAATTGAATTTAATAAAGTCATTCTTTTATGCAAATCAAATATTGGTCTATTTGCACCTTTATTAACGTACTTATCTGAGGTAACTGAAACAATTAGATAGTCAACAAGTTTTTTGGCTTCTTCAAAGTATTTAATATGACCATAATGAATAACATCAAATACTCCATGTACTAAACCAATTTTCTTGTTCTGATATTTTAGATTTTTTATTTTTTTTTTTAAATTCATTGTATAAAAATATTTAATAATATCTCAATATATACTACAAGAATATCTGATTTTAATGAATAATTTTGCTAAAAACGCTCAAAGAATAAAATTAGATAAAGAATCAATTTATCTAAGGAAATTAATTTTTACCTGTTTCAAAAGCCAAGGAAGAGGACACTTGGGGCCAGCATTTTCAATAGTAGAAATATTAAGAGTTTTGTATTCTAAATATATAAAAAAAAATAAATCTAAATTTATTCTTAGTAAAGGTCATGGTTGTTTAGCTTTATATGCAACTTTATACCAACATGGTTATATAAAAAAAATTGACTTACTCAATACAGGGAAATTTAATTCAATTTTAGGTGGTCATCCTGAGCATGATAAAATTCCAGGTGTTGAAGTTTCAACTGGTTCCTTGGGCCATGGTTTGCCAATAGCGGTGGGAATGGCCATTGGAAGTAAATTAAGAAAAAAAAATAATTTTTTTTTTGTACTCTGCGGCGATGGAGAAATGAATGAAGGATCAAATTGGGAGGCTCTACTTTCAGCCGCAAAACATAAATTGTATAATTTAGTTTTATTGATAGACTATAATAAATTCCAATCTTACGGGCCAACTTCACAAATCTTAAATTTAGAGCCACTTACACAAAAATTAAAAAGCTTTGGTTTAAAAGTTTTTAATGTAAACGGTCATGATATGATTTCTATCAATAAAATATTAAAAATTTCTACAAAAAATAAAAAATCACCCACTGCTATAATATGTCATACAATAAAAGGTAAAGGATATAAAGATGCCGAAAATAATTCTGAATGGCATCACAAATCTAGCATAGGAAAGAATGAGTTGGCTGATATTGAAAAAAATTTTAACTCTTAATTTATGAGAAAAGCTTGTTTAGAGACTATATACAATTTAGCAAAAAAAAATAAAAAAATTGTTTTTGTAGGATCGGATCTTGGTGCTGGAGTCTTGCAAAAATTTAAAGATGAAATGAAAGATAGATTTTTCATGGAAGGCATCAGCGAACAACACATCACAGGTATGTGTGCAGGTTTAGCAAAAGAGGGTTTTATCCCCTATTTTAATACTATTGCAACTTTTATAACTAGAAGAAATTTTGAACAAAATATTGTTGACTTAGGTTTACATAATTTACCTGTAAGATTGATTGGAAACGGAGGAGGATTGGTTTATTCAGCATTAGGTCCAACACACCAAGCAATTGAGGATATAGCTATAATGAGAACAATACCAAATATGACTATAATCGCACCTTGTGATGCTAATGAAATGAAAATTTTAATGCCACAAACTATAAAAATTAAAGGACCTGTTTATATTAGAATGGCAGGAGGTGGCGATGAGATAGTAACAAAAAAAAATAAAAATATTAAAATAGGAAAATCAAATTTATTTGGTGTCCCAAAAGATATTTTATTTGTCACTACAGGCATATCTACACAGGAATGTTTAGAAGCTACAAAAAAACTATCAAAAGTTCAAATTCAGGCGGGAGTACTCCATAACAACACAATAAAACCTTTCGATGAAAAGAATCTTATCAAATATGCAAAAAAAACTAAACTAGTTGTAACAGTTGAGGAACATTTAGTTTCTGGAGGGCTTGGATCAATTGTTTTAGAGACACTAAATAAGTTTGATTTTATCAAAATTAATAAAGTTTTGAGACTTGGAATTAATAATGAATTTGTGAAAAAATATGGATCACAAAAAGATTTATTAGATTTTTGTAACTTAAGTTCACAAAAAATATTTAATATAGTCAAAAAAAAAATAAATGAAAAATAATCTTAATATAGTTTCGTCATTACATAAAAAAACAAAGAGAAATTATTTGTTAAGAATGAACGACAACAAAGTTTTTTACATGAAATTAGCAAAAAAGTACTCAAAAGACTATTGGGATGGTTCAAGAAAATCCGGCTATGGAGGATATATCTATATCAAAGACTACTGGAAGCCTGTTGCCATAAAATTAATCAAAAAATATAAACTAACAAATAAGTCTTCAATTTTAGATGTGGGATGTGGTAAAGGTTTTTTGCTTTTTGAAATAAAAAAATTACTTCCAGATATTACTACATGTGGTTTTGATATATCAAAATATGCTATTTCAAGATCACCAAAAGAAATTAAAAAAAGTCTTTTTGTGCATAATGCTAAAGAAAAATTTCCTCTGAAAAATAAACAATTTGATTTGGTTATATCTTTAGGATGTGTTCATAATCTGAAAATATATGAATTAAAAAACTGCTTAAAAGAAATGTCAAGAGTTGGAAAAAAACAATACATAATGACCGAAAGTTTTAGAAATAATCAAGAATTATTTAATCTACAATGTTGGGCTTTGACTTGTGAGTCTTTTTTTAATCCCACGGAATGGCTGTGGATATTTAAAGAGAATGGTTATAAAGGAGATTATGAGTTTATTTATTTTTAATATTGAAAATATTATATTACAATTTTGTAAAATAAATTTATGTTAAATATATCAATCTCAAAAGAAAAAAAAATTATTAAAAATTTTTTAAAAAATGGTTATATAATTTTTGATATAGAGGATAAAAAAAAACTTAACTCGATAAAAACAATTTTAACCCAACAAATAAAATCTAAATTAAAGTTAAAAAAAAATTTTACCAAAAAAAATATTTTTGACACATTTCATAATCATATTGATATAAAGAATCTTAATGAAATTAGAATGTCGATTTATTCAAGTCTAAATTCTAAAAAAGATTTTCTAAAAAATTATTATTGTTTAGCAGAAAAACATTTGGAAATTATTTGTGGTAATGAGCTTGCTATGCAAAGAAAAATAAATTTAAGTATTCAATTGCCTAAGGATAATAGCTCATTATTACCTATACACTCTGATGTTTGGTCGGGTTGCTCACCATTTGAAGTGGTGCTTTGGGTGCCACTCGTAGATGTTTATAATAGTAAATCTATGTTTATTTTTCCAAAAAATATTAATGATAAAGTATATAAAAAATTCTCATTATATAAAAATTCTCAAATTTTATTTGATAAGTATAAAAATAAAATAAAATTTTTAAATTTAAAATTTGGACAAGGTATAATTTTTGCACATTCAATAATACATGGAAATATTGTTAATAACACAAATGAAACGAGATGGAGTTTTAATTGTAGATTTAAATCCCTAATGTCACCTTATTATAAAAAAGATATTGCAGAAACTTTTATACCAATAAGCATTAAGCCCGCAACCAACATTGGATTAGAATATGAGCATCCTAAAATCTAAGAAAGCTGAAGGTTATAGAGGTTATATTTTTTCTAGAAATATTAACAACAATTTTATACATCAGAGAGTTCAAAATCTTGTAATAAAAGATTTTGCAAAAAGAAAAAATTTTTTTTTTAAATTAAGCTCAACCGAGTATATAATGAACGGATCATATTTAATGTTAGGTGCCTTAGTAAAGGAGGTCAAAACTCTTGAAGGTGTAATATTCTATAGCTATGAAATGCTATTTGATAATGTATCGTTTTGTAAGGATGCCCTACTAAAAATAATTAAGAATAAGAAAAATGTTTATTTTGCACTAGAAGAGTTTCAGGTAAAAAATTACACTGATATAAAAAATTTACTAAAAATTATCCAGATCAAAAAAAATTCATTGAGTTTTACGGAGAGTGATACTTTAAAAGAACTATTAAATAAAAGTAATAAAAAAAAAAGATAAAATATTCAAATGTCTTTTAAAATTTTAATTACTGGGGCCTCAGGACATCTTGGAAGTGAGCTGATGCTTGATCTTCAAAAAACTTACAAATGTGAAGCTATTCATAGAAATCTTTTATCAAGAGAAAGAAAAAATGATTTATTAAGTTTTATTTCAAAAAAATCACCTGATTTTATAATTAATTGTGCTGCAATAGTTGGACTCAAAAAAGCACAATCAAATTATAAAGCTGCACACGCAATTAATTCATTATTGCCAAAAAAATTAGTAGAATTATCTAAAAAAAAAAAATTTCATTTAATTCAAATTAGTACTAATAGTGTTTTTGAAGGAGTTAAGAATACTTATAATAGATATGAAAATACTAATCCAATACCCAAAACTACCTATGGAATAACCAAATTTCTAGGTGAGGAATATGTTAGGTCAAATATCAAAAATAGTACAATTTTAAGAATTTCCAACTTATATTCCTCAAAAATACAGTTTAAGTCTAATATTCTGAAAAAAATTTATTCTGATATTTGTAAAAATGAAGTGATCATTGAGAGAAATGAACTGATAAGTCCAGTTAGTATAGATTCGGTTGTGAAGGCTATCAAAGATATAATTATTAATAAAGCAACGGGTATATTTCATTGTGTTGATGCGGGTTCATGTAACTGGGAAAACCTTATTAAGTTAGTGTCAAATGAAGTTAATAAAAGACCAAAGATAACCAATTTAACAAAAAAAAAATTAAATTTGAGGAATTCTACAATAAGCAGTAAAAATACATTTTCTTATTATGGCGAGTGGAAAGAAGGTGTATATAGAGCAATTAATAAAATAAAAAAATTTCATTAAATTATGAATAATAGAAATAAAGACAAAGTTTTTAACTCAGTAGAAAAATTATTTAAAAACAGAGTTAATCTTCAAAAGGAACATCAATACTTATTTATTATACGTGCTGCAGAAATGGCATTTATTGAACTTAGCAAATTAGGCAAAATTAGAGGACCATTACATACTTCTGTTGGACAAGAAGCTGTTGCTGTTTCGGTATGTTCAAAATTGAGTAATCAAGATGCTTTATTTAGTACTCATAGAGGACATGGACATTATCTTGCAAAAGGTGGAAATCTAACAAATCTTATACTGGAACTTTTTTGTGATAAAAAAGGTTGTTGTGCAGGTCTTGGTGGGTCTATGCATGTGGCAGAATTAAGAAAAAATATAATTGGATCTAACGGCATAGTTGGTGCAGGTGTCCCGATTGCATGTGGTCACGCGATGGGACAAAAAATGAGAAAAATAAAAGGGATTACCGTTGTTTTTTTTGGTGATGGTGCAATGAATCAGGGAGTGGTAATGGAAAGTCTAAATATGGCAGCTATATATAAGTTACCAATTCTTTTTGCTTGTGAGAACAATTTTTACGCTTATTCAACTAAATCTAAAGATATGTCTAAAACCTCACTGCATTCTAGAGCAAGAGGTTTCGGAATAGAATCCTATAAGACTGATGGAATGAATTTTAAAAATTTGAATAATAAGACAAGCAATTTAATTAACAAAGTTAGAAAAAAAAGATTACCAATTTTTGTAGAATTTCAAACATATAGATATCACAGACATTTTGCTAGTGAGATGCCTAGGCAGAATGATTATATTGACCTAAAAACTAAAATGAAAATGTTAAAAAAAGACCCCTGTTACTCAGAAGCAAAAAAATTAGGTTTAAATATTGAGGAAGTTGATAAGTTAATTGATCTAATCAGAAACTGTATAGTTAAAGAAGGATTAAAATTAATAAAATGATGACATACTTAGAGTCAGTAGCAAAAGCAGTAGACGGTTTGATGAAAAATAATAAAAGATGTATTTATCTAGGCGAAGATGTGCGAAGCGGTCAAAGAGGAATATCAGATGGTTTTATTAAAAAATATGGAGCAGAAAGAGTTGTAGATACACCAATTTCTGAGTCTGCTTTTTCTGGCTATGCTCTTGGATTAGCTATTGCAAATTATAGGCCTATTGTTGAGTTTAATTTTGCTGGACTTGTATATGTTTGTCTAGATCAATTATTCAATCAAGCATCAAAATTTAAACAAATGTCAGGCAATAAAAAAAATGTGCCAATAATATATGTTTTACCCACTGGAACAAAAGGTGGCCTAGCTGGTCATCATTCAGATAATCCTTATTCAACCTTGTCACATTTAGGAATTCAATCTTTTATGCCCTTGCACTCAGGTGAAGTTGAAAATGTTTTTAAATATGCTTATAAAAAAAAAAAAACCAATAGCAATTTTTTTACCAGTAGAAGAGTTTAGAAATTTTCATAAATTTAATTCAGATAAAAGTAAAGTACCTGGTTTAAAAAAATTAATTGATAGTAAAAAATCTGTTTCTAAAATATCAATTATTTGTACTGGCACTACTTTAAGTAAGTGTGTAAATGCAATGCAGACAATGAAAAGTAAGCTTAATTCTTCAATAAGTCTTTTTGGGCTTTCAGATTTATCGATAGCAAAATCTACTGTAGTTTCTATTTCTAAAGTTAAGTCAAAAAAAATTTTAATCGTAGATGACTCTCCAGCAAATTTTGGTCTGTCTTCTGAAATAGAATTAATTTTGAGAAGATCTAGAAGATTTAAAAAAGAAGATATACAGATAATATCTAGAGAATCTAATTTTATACCTTTTAATAAAGACCTGGAAGATAATGTCAGACCTACTGAAAATAAAATTAGAAAAAAATTATTAATGATGCTATAAAAATTTCAATGAAATTACTCAAAGAAGGTATTTATCAGGCAACTAGAAAAAAACCTACTATTATAAATAAAAATATATTTGATAACTTAAAAAAAAGTGCAAGTAAAGTTGATAGATTTAGAAGTAGAATATTATATCATTCATCGCTTAGTTCTAATCCGCAACATATGTTTATATGTTTTGATAACAGGTCTCTGGTACCAGTTTCTTTTCACTCATTTTCTGAAAGTTTTTTAATCATAGAAGGTATTGCTCACTATAAATTTTATGACATGAAAGGACATGTTTCTCATGATATTAGATTATCTCCAGCGTCATTAAGTGGTATTTTTTATGTATTTATATCACCACAAATACCACATAGATTCTTTGCATTAACCAAACATGTTTTGGCAAATGAAGTGGGTCACTCACATTTTTCACCAGAATTTACTCAATACGGTAGAGGGGGAATATTTTCTAAAGCAGATAAACTAACATCTGCACAAATGGCTAAACAGCTATTAGTAAAAAATTCTAACACAAAAATTAAAATTAAGAAAAAAGGATATTATTCTCTCGAGTCTTCCTCTGGAGTTGTAGAGCTTTCTTCAGTTGAAGTTTTAAGTATATTAAAAAAAAATACTACTCCTATTTGTTTTTATCCGAGCAGTAAAATGATTGGAGTAAAAAACAGCAAAGAAGAAATGGTTGAACAAATATGGGCAATTCAGCCAAAAAAAAAAATAAAACTTTTAATGAAAAATACAATGATACATATCATTAATGGTAAATCTAAGATTAAATTAGGTAATAAAAATATAATTTTAGATATAAAAAAAAACTTTGCTTTTGGACCTATAAATAAATCCAAGATAATTGTAGAAAATATTTCTGACGAACCACTATTATTTCATATAACAAATGAAAAAAAATCTTCTTAAAAAAAGAAAAAAGTGCCGTTTATGTGACAGTATGAAGGTAAAGCAAGTTCTTTCAATGCCATCTAGTCAACCAGTTGATAACTTTAGACCATTCTTTGATCCAGAAATAAATCTACCATTATTTGATATGAATCTTTATCAATGTGAAAAGTGTGGTCACGCACAACTTTTAGATGTTGTAAACCCAGATATTTTATATGGAAATTATATATACAAAAGTACTAGTAGCCCTGATTTAAAATCACATTTTAAAAATTATGCTTCATTTTTATTTAATCATAAATATATAAAAAAAAATCATAAAGTTTTGGACATAGGCTCTAATGATGGTTTATTTCTAGATTACCTGAAACAAGGGGGTGCTGTTACATATGGTATTGATCCTGCAAAAAATGTTTCTAAAATTGCCAAGAAAAAAGGTCATCATATTTTTAATGACTATCTAACCATTGCTTCAGCAAATAAAATTAAAAAATCTTTTGACGTAATAACTGCAAATAATGTCTTTTCACATTCTGATGATCTACAAACAAGTTTAAAATGTATTAATAAGCTTTTATTAAAAAATGGTACCTATATTTTTGAAGTATCTTACTTACTAGACACTATTAATAACAGGGTTATTGATTATATTTACCATGAACATTTAAGTTATCACTCAATTAAATCATTAAAACCCTTTTTAAAAAAAGAGAAACTATATATTTATGATGTTATAAAAGTACAAACAAAAGGTGGGAGTATAAGAGTGGTTTGTGGAAAAAATAAAAAAAATGAAAATACTACATTAGTTAATTCAATGATCGCCGCAGAAAAAGAAAAGAATATTTACAATCAAAATTTATATAAATTATTGTCTTCTGAAATTTCAAACTCAAAAAAAATAGTAAACAAATGGATTGAGTCAATTAAGAAAAAATTTTCTAAAACACAATTTATTGGATATGGAGCTTGTGCTACCGGTACAGTTTTATCAAGAATGATGAGTTTAGATAATCATTTAAGTGGTTTTATAGAAGACAACAAAGATAAACATGGATGTTTATCACCGAACTCATTTTTACCAGTTGTTTCTTTAGAAAATATAAAAAATACTAATAATATAATTATTATTATACTTGCATGGAGATTTAAGGACCAGATTATAAAAAAATAAGAAAAAAATTTGGAAAAAAATTAAGAGTTATAAGTGTTATGCCTAATATGACAAAGATTGTTGAGTTATAAAAATTTAATTATTAGTCAATTTTAATGCTTAAAAATTTTTATGAAAAATAAAGTTTTAATTTTTGGAATTTCAAGTTTTGCAGGCTCTGTTTTTGTAAGATTTATGCTGGATAAAGGCTATTTAGTTTATGGAACTTATAATAATAGTATAGAAAATATTTCAGATATTAAAAAAAATGTAAATTTAAAATTAATTAAAATCAATTTAGAAAAAAATAAAAATGGATTATTAAAAATTGCAAAAAAAATTAAACCTACATTCATAATTGATTTTTCTTCGATTTGTATGGTAAATGAAAGTTGGATTTATCCCTCAAAATATATAGACATAAATTGTAATTCAAAAATTAGTTTAATTAAAAATATAAAACAATTAAAACAATTAAAAAAATTCATTTATATTTCAACCCCAGAGATATTTGGAGAAACAAATAAGCCGTTAAAAGAAAATTTAACTTTATTTAATCCATCAACTCCTTATGCATCAACCAAGTTATTTATTGAAAATTTAATTCAAAATTATCAATCGCATGAAAGTAAAAAATTTATTATAGCAAGATTTTCAAATTTTTATGGTCCAGGTCAACCATGTTATCGATTAATACCAAAGATAATATTGTCAATAAAAAAGAATATTAAATTTCCAATTCATGGAAGTGGAAAATCAAAAAGAAATTATATTTTTTCTGAAGATTTTTGTAATGGAATTTACAGTATTATAAAGAAAGGTGCGACGGGAAGAACATATCATATTAGTTCAGAAAGCTTATACACTGTTAACGACATTGTTTTTGAAATTTGTAAGCAAATGAAAGTAAATTTTAAAGATTATGTTATTTTTGAGAATGATAGAATAGGTAAAGATAGTGTTTACAAACTTGATAGCAAAAAAACAAAAAAAGAATTAAAATGGAAAGCTAAAGTGTCAATAAAAGAAGGCATAAGTAAAACAATTAAATATATAAATATGAATTTTGAGAAATTAAAAAAAGAAAAAATTAATTTTAAAATAAATTAAATGAGCAATTTTTTACCCAAAGAATATAAAAGAAACGAAAAGTTAAAAATTAATCATAGCTATCTAGTTGAGCAATTTGCAGATTATTCAAAAATTTTTAAAGAAGTCGAAAAAGTTGTTAAAAAAGGAGACTACACCTTAGGAAATGAAGTAGATGTATGTGAAAAAAACTTTGCAAAAAGAACAGGTGCGAAGTATGCAATCAGTGTTGGTAATGGTACAGATGCTTTACTTTTAACTTTAAAGGCACTTAATATCGGATCAGGTGACGAAGTAATAACTGTGCCTTATACTTTTGTTGCAACAGTTGGGGCAATTGCAACTGCTGGTGCCAAACCTGTTTTTGTAGACATAAAAAGAGATTACAATATTGACGAGAACAAAATTGAAAAAGCAATTACAAAAAAAACTAAAGCAATAATACCTGTGCATTGGGCTGGAAGACCTTGTGAAATGAGTAAGATATATTCTATAGCTAAAAAATATAAACTTCATATTATCCAAGATAGTGCGCACGTGATTGGAGCAAGCTACAAAAAAAAATATTTAGTTAATTTTGGCGATGCTTGTACTTACAGTATGCATCCTCTAAAGAATTTAAATGTCTGGGGTGATGGTGGCTTTATTGTTACTAATAAAAAGTTATTAGCAAAAAAACTTTATCTCATCCGAAACCATGGACTTAAGAATAGAGATAATGTTGAGGTTTTTGGTTTTAACTCTAGATTAGATACAATCCAAGCTGCTGTTGCAAACTATAAAATGAAAAATAAGTTAGACAACATAACAATTAAAAGAATAAGAAATGCTACTAAACTTGATAAACTCTTATCAGCAAATAAAAATGTGACTACTGTTAAAAGGATGAAACATTTAAAAGAAGTTTTTCATTTATACCATATAAATGTTGATAAAAGAGACTTACTGCAAAAGTATTTAATCAAAAATAATATAGATGCTAAAGTTCACTATCCTATTCCAGTCCACCTTCAAAAAGCTGCGAAATACTTAAAATATAAAAAGGGTGATTTTCCAATAGCAGAAGAAATGGCAAATACATCTCTGTCATTACCAGTTCATGAATTTATAGACGAAAGGCACTTAAAGCATATGGTTAACTCTATAAATAATTTTTACAAAAAATAAATTCTATTTAATTTTTTTATTTTCAATCAAATTTTTTAACCAGTTGATTGAATAAAATTTTGGATTATTTTTTATTTGTCTATTATTAAATCTTCTCTGTATTTCAATAATTGCATCATCAATTGTGTATTTTGGTTTAAATCCAATTTTTAATAGTTTTGAAGAATCAAGTCTATAACTTCTTGGATCAAAGTTTTTTTTTATAATCTTAATTTTAGACGGGATTCTTTTTTGAACTTTTTTTGCAATATTTAGAATAGATAAATTTTCAAACCCCGCATTGTAAATCCCACAAATCTTTTTACTTTTTTTTAGAAAAAAAATATATAAGTCAGTCAAATCTTCAATATGAATATTAGGTCTAATTTGACTTCCACCATTTACAGTGATTAATTTATTTTTGAGAGCAGAATAGGTAAGTGCATTAACAGTTACATCAAACCTCATCCTTTTTGAGTAACCACATACAGTGGCAGGGCGCACAATATATATATTAATTTTATCTTTATAAGAAAGTAAAACTCTCTCTGTTATCATTTTTACCTTGTTATAAAGAGAAATTGGTTTTAGGGAGAGTTTTTCAGTTACATTTTTTTCATTTTTAATTCCATAAACGGAGCCTGAAGAAGCATAAATAATTCTTTTTACACCAAATTTAATAGCTTTTTCTACTAACTGCATTGTTGCAAGTGAAGATGTTTCCCAACTTAAATTTTTATCCAGCTCAGACATTGGGTCATTTGCTATTGACGCAAGGTGAATAATTGCATCTACTCCTCTTAGATTAATTTCACTTATATTTCTTACGTCAGATTTAAAAACTTTTAAATTTTTGTGTTTTTTTAAAAAAAATCCAAACCAAAACGTATCAACTACAGTTACTTTATAATTTAAATTTAAAAGTTTATTTACAAGAACTATCCCTGTGTATCCACCTCCACCGGTAACTAAAATATTCATAAATATTATAAAAGATCTATTTCTAATTAAAAATTTAATCAACTAAATAAATTTCTTGATTTATACTTTAAAATAACTAATTTTCAAATTGAAAATGGATACTAATAAAAATTTTTTTCTAAAAAATTTTAAACAAATTATTGAACACTTTAAAATAAATGATCTTATATTAAAAAAAATTATTAAATGTGCTAAAATTTTCAAAGAAAGTTCAATTAAAAAAAAAAAAATTATTCTTATTGGAAACGGAGCAAGTGCATCAATATCTTCTCATGTTGCAGTAGACTTAACCAAAGGTGCTAAAATAAATGCTATAAATTTTAATGAAGCAAATTTAATAACTGCTTTAACCAATGATTATGGTCAAGAAAGATGGTGCCAAAAAGCATTAGAAATGTATTACAATACTGGTGATACAATTGTATTAATTTCAGCATCTGGAAAATCTAAAAATATGGTAAATGCTGCATTATGGGCAACAAAAAATAAAGCAAATTTAATTACATTTACTGGATTTAATAATAAAAACCCACTAAAAAAAATTAATAAAAAAGGAATTAACTTCTGGGTTAAATCTCGTGCCTACAATCATATTGAATTAGTTCATTTGTATTGGCTATTAAGTATTGTTGATTATTTAATTGGAAAAAATATTTATAAAGTTAACTAATAATTTTATAATAATATGACCTCTATATCATTTATAATACCTTCCTATAATGAGTCTAAAAAAATCTTAAAAACTATAAACGAAATTACTCAGGCTATTAAAAAAATTAATATAAAAAAATATGAAATTATTGTAATTGACGATAATAGTACTGATAGCACTCTTAAAATTTTAAAAAATACAAATATTAAAAATCTTATTATTTATAAAAACAAAAATAACCTTGGATTTGGTGGAAGCATAAAAAAAGGTTTTAAATTAGCAAAAAATAAAAAAATTTTTTGGATACCCGGAGATAATTCACATCCTCATAAAGAAATTGAAAAAATACTTAATGATTATAAATTAAATTTAGATATTGTTAGCACCTATTATAGTAACTCAAATCAAAGAGCATTTTATAGGAAAGTATTTACCTTAATTTATACACCTATATTAAATATGATTTTTTGTTTAAATTTACCCTATTATAATGGAATATCTCTAATAGATAGAAAAATTACAGACCAAATTAAAATTAAAACTAACTCTCATTGTTGGCAAGTAGAATTGTGGGTAAAAGCTAAATATATTAAAAATTTCTCTTATAAGTTTATTCCAACTATATTAAATGATAGAATTAAAGGTGCAAGTGCATTTAAATTAAAAAATTCAATAAAAGTATTTATAAATATTGTTAGATTATTTTTTCTAAATTTATTTATGACAATAAAACTAAAATTTTTTAATTAATTTAAAAATAAAGTTTATTAATTTAAACAAAAATTTTTTTTTATTAATCTGTATATTATGATCATCAACAATAATTTGTTTGGTTGATAACAATCTCCTAATACGATTATCTAAAATAATTTTATCATTATATTTTTTCATGTCTTTGTTTAAGTGTAAATCTAATAATATTCTTGTTCTTGGAGAAGTATTAATCATATTTTGAATATGAAAAAAAATATAAGCTAGATTAATATTTAGAATAATTGTAAGAAAAAAAATATCAATTTCAAAAAAAATAAATGTGATATAACCAAAAATTACGATATTAATAAAAAAATTTATTAATTCTAATTTTCTAAAAGGATAATAAAATTTATTAATAAAAAAATTGTTTAAAATAGACAAAAATACAACATAATTAATTATATTAAAAATTATTATTAAACTTGAACTCATTATCCCTCAACACGAATATTTAGAATTCTTTTTAAAAACAAAAAAACTTTAACAAAGTTCTTTGCATTATCAGTTAAATAATATTTTTTTTTTAATATTATCAAATTTTGTTTTAAAAGATCTTCATACCTTAAGCTAATAATTTTTTTTTTTTTAATTTCTTTATATAATTTATTGTAAGGTATTTTATTTTTTATCTTTTCAAAAATTTCCTCACTAGGACTCTTGATTATTTTCAAGCCAATCGTTAAAAAAAATGAGAGAAAGGTTACAAAATACATAATTAAAAATAAAAAAAAATTTTCAAAATTAATAAAAATTATAGAGTTAAAACTTAAATGTAATATCAAAAAAAAGATGAACAATATTAAATTAAAAATTAAAAACTTTTTAAAATAATCAAAAAATATTATTTTTTTAGAACCTATAAAATAAATTTTATTAAAAGAAAAAATTAATATTAATATAAAAAAATAAATATAAAAAAAATTCATATTTTAAGAACTTCCAGATTTTTTATAAAATAATCAAAATAAATAATCAGTTTATTTTATATAAAATGCTATGTATATAACTTAAATGAATAAAGTTTCTATAAAGAATTTATTTTTTATATACTTACTTGCTCATGGTTTATCATTATTTTTTATTAACTCAGAATTTTATGATGATAGATTATGGAGAAATTTGGAATATAACGAATTTGTAAATATTTTCACACAAACAAATGAATTTTTTCATTACAGAGTACATTGGTTTTCTTTTTTTCTTGCCTATGAACAATGGGTATCCGGACTAATAAGTTTTAGTTTATTTTTTTTTTCTGCAATTGTTCTTCAAAAAGTTATAGAAACACAATTTTCATTAGATAACAGAACTATATCGTTATTTTCTATATTATATCTAACGCTACCTTTTGGATTAATAAAATTTAGCTACTCTATTGTTCCATATGTTCTTTGTATAACTTTATTTATTTGTGGTTGGTATTTTATAATTAAAAATAGATTGCTCTCTCTTACACTTTTTTTTTTAAGTTTTAATATGAATTCTTTATTAGTTTTATATTGTGTGCCTTTTTTCTCTTTTTTTTTATATAATAATAAAATTTTAAATATCAAAAATTTATTTAATTTTTCCATAAAAAAAATTGATTTTGTAACCCTGCCATTTTTTTACTTTGTAATAAAAGTGTTCTTTTTTAAACCTTATGGAATTTATGAAAAATATAACAATGATTATGAACTAATAAATATTTTTAAAGCACCATTCTTTCAATTTTTAGATCTTTTTCGTAACAATCTTTCAATCGGTTTTGTAATTTTTGCCTTATGTATTACAATTTTAATATACAAAAAATATCCTCAACTTTTTTATAAAACCAAGGTTAAGTTTCACTACTTGATCATAATCTTTGCTTTTTTTGCAAGTCTTTTACCCTACTGGATACTTGGACACATTCCTACATTTTCGGGCCATGGCTCAAGACATCAGCTGTTAATGTTAATTTCTTTCCCTTTTATATTTTTATATTTATTAAATTTTTTAACAAAAGAATTTTATAAATTTTTTATCTTGTTAATTTTAGTACTTAATTTTTCAATTAATTATAAAATTTATTTTGATTATTTGATTGATGTAAAAAAAATAAATGGACTAAATAGCTTCATTGTAAATAATAAGAATTTATTTACTGATGGTAATGTAATCGTATTAAATGACAAATACAAAAGCCCAACAGTCTCTTATTCTAAAATTTCTCATGCATGGAATAACGCACTTATTAAAAGAGTTCTAAAAAATGAAAAAAATTTTGTAATTAATATTGAGCAAATTCACGATTATTTAGATGGAAAATTTGATCATAAATTTACAAAGCAATATATGGCCTCTGAACATCAAAGATTAGAAAACCCTTTTTTTATGATCTTAAGTATAGAAACTTACGGTTTTCTAAAGTTTAAATTTTCTATTCACAAAGTAAAAATCTGATTATTATAAATTTTTATTAAAAATTTATTTTATAAATTATGATTAATTATTATTTGCAAAAAAAAACCCCGGTTAAGCAAAACGGGGTTTTTTCAAACAACATATCAATTATATTAATGAATACAAAAATTTTTTCAGTGCATAAATCAAGCCAATTGAGCTATTAGTACTGGTCAGCTGCACGCATTACTGCGCTTCCACATCCAGCCTATCAACGTGGTGG
>MDTA01159795.1_pt1 | contig 57158 bp, 50 predicted proteins | sample 811151 | NCBI WGS metagenome assembly MDTA01 (sample SAMN05326648, study PRJNA326480) | marine metagenome | isolation source: seawater | place: Indian Ocean: South | collected 2010
CCGGGGTGGGCTTCGAAGCGGCGGTCCTCGAAGGTGAGCAGCGCCCGGCGGTACTTGTCCGGCACCCGCGCCACCGGAGCGAACCGCCACTGCTGGTCGGCGGCGATGCGCGCCGCCAGCGGCCGTCCCTGCCGATCCAGCATCAGGGTGGCGTAGTCGCTGGCCGTGAGCGCGGCGGGCAGCGGCGCGAACTGCAGAAACGCCAGCCCGGCCAGCAGCGCCAGGGCGGCGCCGGCCAGGGCCCACCGCCGGCGGCGGCCTGTAAAACGCCCCTTAATCGCGGATCACCTCCACCCACTGGCCTTTATTGCGGGCGCGGGTATCGCCCTGGTACATGGCCTCCACCTGCCAGCCCGGCAGATAGAACCGGCCAGCGAAGGTGGCGTTCAGCCCCAGGGTGTATTCCCGCGCCTCGCCGGCGGCCAGCGAGAAGTAACTGAGCACCCGGTCGTCGCGGATGTCCCGGTAATCCAGCGGCGCCGCCTGCTCGTCGCCGGCCAGACGGCTGTCGGTGATCTGCCAGCCGGACGGGATCACCTGGGTCAGGGCCAGGTTGTCCAGGTCCCGGCCGCTGCTATTGACGACGCGCACCCGGGCGCGGAAATCGGTGCCCTGGGACAGGCTGCCCGGGTCCAGGGGCCGGCCGTCCAGGGTCAGGAAACGGGCCTCAAGCCCGAGCCCCTGGGCGGCGGCCTGCTCCTGGCCCGGCGCCGGCGTGCCGCGGGTGGTCACCGAGGCGAACAGGCGGCGTTCGCTGTCGTTGCGCACCGCCAGCTCGACGCCCTCGCCGTCCAGCGACAGGTCCTGGCGGAACACCGGCGCCTGGGATTGGATTTCCTGCCAGTCGCCGTCGCCCCGGCGCCACGCGAACCGGTAGCCGTCACCGGCGTCGCCGGAGCCGGCGAAGCGGGCCATGGCCATCAGCGCCCAGGCGGTGCTCTGGGTGGAATACCACTGCTGGGAGGCCAGCCGGCCGGCGATCGCCTCGGCCTGGCGCCAGGCGCCGTCGCTGTCGCCGCGGGCGTCGCGCACCAGCAGCTCGATGGCCTGGTCACGCAGCGCCGAGCCATAGGTGGGGCCCGGGCGGTCGTAGTTCGAGGGCGCGTCGGCGTCGGCGATCAGTTCGCCGGCCACGTCGTTCAGACCCATCTGTTGGTAGGCGGCGGCCAGCAGCCAGCGCGCGGCCTGGTAGCCGGGCTGCCGGCTGTCGCCGTCCGCCCGGGCGGACAGCGCTTCGCGCAGGCGGTTCTGGGCGCCCACCTCCGGCTCGCCGGCCAGCGCCAGGGTGTAGAGGCGGTAGGCCTGGCCGGCCCACTGCCAGGGCTCGCCGCCCGGGTTGCGTCCCACACGGCGTTGGTAGTCGGCCCAGTCTTCCAGCATGCCGGCGGGCACCGCGAAGCCCTGACGGCGCGCTTCCAGCAGGAAGTGACCGGCGTAGGAGGTGCCCCAGTCGTCGGCCACGGCGGCCCCGGGCCAGTAGGCGAAAGCGCCGTCACCGAGCTGGAAGCGGCGCAGCCGTTGGATGGCCGCTTCCACGTTGCTCTGAATGCGGGCGCGCTGCTCGTCGTCGAGGGCGATCAGCCGCGACAGATAGAGCTGCGGCAGGGCCGCCGACACGGTCTGCTCCACGCAGCCGTGGGGGTAACCCAGCAGGTATTCCAGGCGCCGTTCCAGGCCCATGGCCGGCAGGCTGCTCACGGTCAGCCGGCTTTGGTTGGTACCGGGCAGACCGTGGGCGCGGTGCCGCTGCGACCAGGTCTCGCCGGCGGCCAGCAGGCGCCCGGCGTCACGGACGGTGGGCGGGTTGGCGGCGCGCACCGGCAGGTGCACGGTTTCGCTGGCGCGGTAGCCCTCGCCCTCATGCTCCTTGGCGCGGGCGGACACGGTTACCGTGGCGGTGCCGGTACGCTGGTCGGTTTTCAGGCCCAGCTCGGCGATCCGTTCGCCGCTCTCCTGGAAGTCCAGTTCGGCGCCCTGCTCGTCCGGCCGGTCGCTTAACGAGATCGGGCCCTCCACGTCGGCGGACACTGTCACCGGGCCCAGGCCGTCTTCGGCGGCGAACAGGGTGACCGGCAGGGCCAGGGTTTCGCCCGGCCCCAGCACCCGGGGCAGGGACGACAGCAGGGTCAGCGGCTGGGTAACGGTGACGTTCTTATCCGCCTCGCCGTAGGCGTGGCCGTCGCCGGCCACCACCATCACCCGCACCTGGCCCATATAGGCGGGCAGTTCGATGTCGTGGTCGGCGGTCTCGCCCTTGGCCAGTTGGAACGGCCCGCTGAAACGGACCACCGGCGGGAAGCGGCGGCGCTGTTGCTCGCTGCCATCGCGCAACGCGTCGGAACCGCCCAGCGCCAGCATCTGATCCAGTTCGCCGCCGTAGGCGCCCACCACCTGATCGAACAGGTCCCAGGTCAGCACGCCCAGGGCCTCGCGCTGGTAAAACGCCTGGTGCGGGCGCGGCGTGGCGAAACCGGTGATGCCCAGCAGCCCCTCGTCGACCACCGCCAGGGTGTAGGTCATGGGCCGTCCGCGGCGCTCGGAGACCGCCACCGACAGGGTGCTTTCCGGGCGTACCTCACTTTCCGCGCGGATGTCCGGCATCAGGCGGGTGGCCGGGTCGTCCACCAGCAGCGGCGCGATGCCGTAGAGGCGGATCGGCCGGTCGTTGTCGCGTCCGGCGTGGGGCTGCAGCAGCGCCACGTGGACATACACATTGGGCGCCATGGCGGCGGTAACCGGCACTTCCAGAGTCAGGGTGTCGCCCTGCTCGCCGGCTTCCAGCCAGTAGTGGTCGAGCACCCGGGCGCCGTTTTCCAGGCTCACCAGCAGGCGGCCCTGGCCGCTCACCGGCACCTGCACGCGGGCGGTGTCGCCCACCTGATAGTGGTCCCGGTCGGTGCTCAGCGACAGCCGGGTGGCGGCGTCGCCCTGGGCGCCGCGTTCGCCACTCCAGCCCAGGTAGACGGTGCGGCTGACGCAGTGGCGGCCGTCGCTCTGGCAGACCCGCAGCAGGTGCCGGCCCCACTCGTAATCGGCGCCGGCCAGGGTCCACTGGGCGCGCCCGTCGGCGTCGGTGGTGAGGGTGTCCTGGCGCAGTTTTTCGGTGTGCGGGTCGCTGATGAAGTTGGTCAGGTTGTCGTCGCCGCGGTCCCACCACCAGCGCCAGTCGATGCGGTAGAGGCTCAGGGTCAGGTCGCGGCCGGCCTCGGGCTTGCCGTCCTGGTCCAGCGCCAGGAAGCCGATCTCGTGGTCCCGGTCGCGGCCCAGGGCGCCGCCCCAGCCGTCGCCTTCCGGCACGCGCATGCCCACCCAGTGCCGGTAGGGGCGCACCGGTACGCGGCGCACCTGGGTGCTGTAGTCGCCGCTGTTTTCGAACACCCGGGTGGTGAGCGTGGCGGCGGCCATGCCCGGCGGGGTCAGCTCCGGCAGATCGAGCGGGAAGCGCGCGTCGCCCTGGTTGTCGAGCTTGCCTTCAAAGGCCGTGAACGGCTCGGCGCCTAGGCTGCGGGTGGGGTCGTCGAAGGCGAAGCCGTCGTAGCCTTCAAAGGTGGTGGCGGCGTTGCTCAGGCTGGCTTTGACGTCGGCTTTCAGGCCGCCGGCGCGGGCGCCGTTGAGCCACTGGCTGTGCAGGGTCACCGGGTTGGCGGTGCCGGCGTCCAGGGCGTCGGGCAGGTCCAGCTCGATGCTCAGCCGGTTGGGCTTGATCGCCTCGACCCGCAGCGGGGTATCGAAATAACGGTCGCCGATGCGCGCCACCGCGCGCCAGTTGCCGGTGGGCGCGTCCTCGGCGGTGCTCAGGGTGAAGGTGTAGAATTGCCCCACCGGCTCGCTGTTGGTGTATTCGGCCACCTTGTCGCCGCGCGGGTCGAACCAGTCCAGGGTCAGCGGGTGGTCGTCGGGAATGCGGTCGTCGGCGTCGTCGAGCATAAAGGTGAGATGGATGTCGTCGCCCGGGCGCCATACGTCCCGTTCGCCGTAGAAGAAGCCCTTGAGGCCGTCGCGCACCCGCTCGCCGCCGGTGTTGAACTGGTTGGTGGGCAGCGCCTGGTTGCGCGCCAGTTTCAGATAGCCGCGGTCGTCGCCATGGTGGGCGACCAGATAAAACGGTGTGCCGTCCACGCCCAGGGTGGCTTCGCCGTCGCTGTTGGTGGTGCCCTCGGCGAGCTGCTGGTGCTGGTAGTTGTGCACGGTGACGCGCACGCCGCTGGCCGGCGCGTTGCTGTCCAGATGGGTGGCCACCACGATCAGCCGGTCGTCCTCGCCCTGCTTGGCGATCAGGCCCAGGTTGGAGGCCAGGAAGGCGCGTGAGGATTCGGCGCGCTCGTTGTACTGGTAGTAGGCGTCGGCGCAGGGGTTGTCGCGCTCCTGCCAGCTCAGGTAGCCGGCGTTGTCGTAGTAGCGGCGCAGGCGGTCACCACCCTCGTCCTGGCCCGGCCCTTCGAAGTTGTCCGGCAACTCGGCGGTGCGGCTCGGCCCCTCGCCCTGGCATTGGTAGTCGATGGTGTCGGCGTCGATCTTCAGGGTCAGGCGCACCAGGCCGTTGGGGTGGCGCGCCATCAGTTCGCTGAGGTCCAGCCGGTAGCGCTGCCAGTCGCCGTCGCCGTCCGGCGGCAGGCTCAGCGTCTTTTGCCACAGGTAGCGGCCGTGGCGGGTGTCCGCGTAATCGGCGTCGAGGTCGTTGTTCTGCAGATAACCGGCGATGTTGTCGGCGAACACTTCGAACGCCTGCACCTTCACCGCGCGGGTGCCCACCGCCTCGAACGGCACGCTGAGAGTTTCGCCGGCGGGCAGGATCACGCCGTCGCCGACGAAGCGAACGCCGGGTTTGGCCACGCGCAGCACCAGATCCTGGCTGAACTCGCGGTCCAGGCGGGCCCGTGACGCGCTGCGCAGGCCGGCGCCGACGGTCAGGGTTACGGCGCCGTCGTCTCCGGCCTCGCCGCCGGGGTAAACCAGCAGCCGGCTGCCGTCGATGCGCACGCGGGCCTCCTCGCCGTTGACTTGCACCAGACCGGCGGTGTCCTGGCTGCCCATCAGCGGCTGCGAAAACTGCACGCGGATGTGCGGCTGCGGGTAACTGAGGGTGTGCGCGGCGGTCACCTGGAAGGCGCCCTCGGCCGGTACCGGGTACTCCCGTTCACCTCTCTCCTCCACCGCCAGCGGCTCGCCGTCCCAGCGCAGCACCACCGGCGCCGGTTCGCCGTCGCGGCGAATACCGCCGATCCGGAACCCGTGGCTGAGCCCGGCGGCGCCGTGGTGCCATTCAATCTCCAGGCGCCGGTCCGCCTGGGTGGCGGTGACCGCCGACTGGACCGCCAGCGGGTCGGCCTGATCGGCGGTGGTGAGCTCGCCGTCCAGCCGCATGCGGGCCGGCGCCTCGTCCACCGGCGCCAGGGCATCCACGCGCAGGCTCAGTTGCTGGCGCAGTACGCTCAGCGGCAGCGTCAGTGGCGGCAGGCCGTCGTCGACCCCGGACAGTTCCTGGGGAAACAGCGTCAGCGTCAATTCCCGGCCCCGTTCCAGCGGCGCGTCGGGGCGGATTTCCAGGCGGTCGCGGGCGGTGAACACCGCCTTGAAGCCGACCTCCGGCGCCAGACGGGCGACGCCTTCGGCGGGCTGTTCCAGTGCCTCCTCGGCGACCACCGGGTGGGTGAAACGCACCACCAGCGGCGCCCGGGCGCTCACCTCACCGGTGGGCCAGCTGTCCAGATGGCTGCGCCAGCGGCTGTCCATCGGCGCGGCGCCTTCGCTCTGGTTGGCCGTCGACGAGGTTGGCGGGGAAGTCTCCCCGCTGGAGGACGCCGGGCCGGGTTCCTCGGCGTTGTCGCAGGCCAGCAGGGAGAGGGCCAGAAACAGCACGCCTAAGTGTTGTAATCGCATTCCTTTGACCGCCTTGGGCTTATTGTTACGGGGCACGTTTTGTCACGGAGAGAGTGTTTCCGGAAAAGGTAGCACAGTTGCCAAAGGCCGCCCTCCTCGCACAAGGTAAAATCGTACTGAAATGCAGCGGGACCCGCGCCCCATGACACAGACCGCGCCATGAAGAAAACCGTATTGGCGGTTGCGCTGATCGCCCTGGCGGCCACCGCCGGCCTGGCGCTGTGGCCCGAAGACCCGGTGGCCGCCCGCTGGCAGGACTACCTGGCCCGCCTGGAACGCCTCACCCGCCAGCCGGTGCCGCCGGCGGCCGCCCTGGAGCTGCGGCCCTACCCGGGCAACGCGGCGCTGCGCCGCCCGCTGCCGGACCTGCGTACCGGGCTGCTGAACTATCTGGGTTTGCGCCATTGCGACCTGATGTCGCTGGTCAGTGAGCGCAACAGCGCCCTAGGCAAGTTGCGCAGCGCCTCCCTGCGGCTGGATTACGAGCTCACCTTTATTGAGCGGGGGCAACGCTGTCTGAACGGCGCAGCCCTGGAAGACCCGGAACTGATCGGCCTGTTGGAACGCACCCTGGAGGTAAAGCGTGACAGCCTCGGCGACCTGTTCTGGAACGCCACCTGGGCCAGCGATGAGCTGCGGGGCTTTCTGAACCAGTCGCCGGGCCCGGCCGGCGATTCCGCCCGGGGCCTGGAAGCCCTAGGCGGCCTGGCGAGCGCCGGGCGGGCGCTGCGTGAGTCGCCGCCGCCGGATGCCCTGCCCGACCTGGAACGGCACCTGGCCACCCTGGCCGGTGGCGCCGCCGGCGGCGCGGTGCTGCGCGAGATCGCCGCCGCCCGGGTGGCCCTGGGGCAGGCTCTGGGCATGCTCGAGTCGCTGGACGAGGACAGCCTCTGCCCGCGGGGCCGGGCCAGCCAAAGGGCGCGCTACCTGCGCAATCTTTTGGATAGCGTCTACGGACAGGAGGTACAACCGTATCTGGCGGAACTGGACCGCCGCCAGCGCCGTCTCGGCGAGCGCCTGCGGGCGCTGCGGGCCGCCAGCAGCGGTACCAACCCGGCGCTGGACCGGTGGCTGGACCACTATTTCGGGCCCCGGGGCCAGTCGGCGCGCCTGGACCAGGCCCTGCGGGCCCACACCGAGCGCTGGCAGACCGTGCTCGGGGCCTGCGGCCTGATGCCCGGCGGCGGCTGATCAGCGACGGTGAATTATTGGCCAACGAAGCGTTTGTGAACGGCTGTACAGCTAATGTTTTTGAAATCGGTCACAGACATACTCTCATTCGTCGGCGAGGTCCCATCCGTCGACTAGCGGAGTACTGCTCCGTGATAGCTCTCCCGAGCCAAACGATTCATCGGCGTCCTCTGGACGCCGTTTTTTTTGGGTGGCTGATGGAGACAAGAGCATCGCCTGTCACAACATCCGGCTGTTCTTACCGAACTGGCTGCGCAGGAAGGCCATCTGGTCGCCGCGGATGCGGTGGCTGTTAATCAGCGCCAGGTATTCCGCCATGTTCGGCACATAGGGCAGCGCCAGCAGTTCCATGTTGATCTCTTCCGGCAGGCGGTCGCCTTTGTGCTGATTGCAGCGCCGGCAGGCGGCGACCACGTTGAGCCAGTTGTCCTTGCCACCCCGCGAGGTGGGCCGGATATGGTCGCGGGTGAGCAGGGCTTCCGGGTAGGGTTTGCCGCAATACAGACAAAGATGCTGGTCACGACGGAACAGCGCGCGGTTGGTGAGCGGTGGGCGGGTGCGGCGGCGCGGGCTGGCGATGCCGTCGCAGGCGATGATGGAGTGCAGGGACAGCCGTGACCGGTCGCCGGTCAGACGGCACATGCCGCCGCGCAGGTTGTAAATCACGTCGCCCAGGGTCCAGGTCACCAGACCCCGGGCGTAGAGCACCGCGGCGGCCTGCCAGTCCAGCCACTCCACCGGCGTGCCCGCCTTGTCCAACCGCAAAATTCGCTCACTCATAGGCACCTTCGCCTGTTCCGACGTTTTTTCTTCCGCGTTCCGCGGAGTCATGAAAGTCTTTAAGCGTGACGATTCTGCGACAGGGGGCGGGCGGCGGTGAGAAAAGGCACCGGCGCCAGGCCTCGAAAGCACGCGCCGGCGGGTGGCGCGGGTACTGTCCTGATCTCTGATTAATCGACCCCGGCCGGCTAATCAGAAAGCAGGTAAAGAAAAACGGCTGTCTGAATAATAAACAGCCTTAATCCGGGTCCGCAACCGTGATTACCGTTCAGAGGGCGGGGCGTGTTGCGGCTGAGCGGAAAAAGAAGGCAGTTCATAGCAGGCTTCGGCGACCACGCCGGTGTTGTCGGTGTCGGTCATGATCGCCACCGCGTCCACGCTGTCCACTTCCATATCGTGGAAGCGCTTGAAATCAGCGGCCACGTCGCGGCTGAACCCGCGCCACGGCCCGGCTGCGCCGTCCGGCCCCTGGACCACCACCATTTCCGCTTGCCCGGCATAGGGGTTGGGCCAGTGGCTGCCCGGCGGGTGCGAGCGCGACCAGACGTAATTGATCGCCCGGGTGCGCCAGGGCACCCAGCCCTCCTTGATCACATAGACCCGCGCCAGAAAATCATCGCCCGGCTTGCTGCGCTCGTCCGCCGCCGGCCAGGCCGGCGTTTCAGCGGCCCGCCAGCGCCAGTTCAACCAGGGGGTGCGGGCCAGGTTCACCGCCTGTTCGCGCACCAGACCCGAGGCGCTGGCCCGCGCGCTGGCCCGCCAGCAACCGGCGTCGGTCAGTTGGTAGCGGGTCTCGCCCTCGAAGACCACGTGCCGCCAGCCCGGCGGCGGCTCCGCATTGGCCGTGGCGCGGATACACAGGGTCAATAACAGGAGCGCGCTACAGGCTGTATACTGATTGAAATAGGCATTGAACATAGGCGAGCGGCATGCAGTTTGATTATGTAATCGTGGGCGCCGGCTCCGCCGGTTGCGTCCTGGCCAACCGGCTGTCCGAGAACCCCAACACCCGTGTTTGTCTGCTGGAAGCGGGCCCCGCGGACAACAGCCTGTTTATTCGCATTCCCGCCGGGATCATCTGGCTGATGCGCTCCAACGCCCGCAACTGGCGCTATTACACGGTACCGCAGAAAGCGCTCAATAACCGTGAAATTTATATTCCCCGCGGCAAGACCCTGGGCGGCTCCTCGGCGGTGAACGCCATGTGCTACACGCGCGGCCACCCCTGGGATTACGACCACTGGGAATCGCTCGGCAACCCCGGCTGGGGCTATAAAGACGTGCTGCCGCTGTTCAAGCGTTGTGAAAACTACGAGCCCGGCGGTGAAGGCCCGTTCCACGGCGTCAACGGCAACCTCAACATCTCCGAACTGAAATTCCGCCACCCGGTCAGCGAGGCGTTCGTGACCGCCGGGGTTCAGGCCGGCCACCCGGCCACCGATGATTTCAACAACGACACCCAGGAAGGGATGTCGATGTACAAGGTCAACCAGAAGGACGGCGAACGCTGGGGCGTGGCGCGCGGCTATCTGCACCCGGCCATGGAACGCGACAACCTGACGGTGATGACCGGCGCCCTGGTGCACCGGGTGCGCTTCGACGGCAAACGCGCCACCGGTGTGGAGGTGGAGCACAAGGGCGGCATGCACACCATCGAGGCCGGCGAGGTGATCCTGTCCGGCGGCGCCATCAACTCGCCGCAGTTGCTGCAGCTGTCCGGGGTCGGCGATCCACAGGAACTGAAACGCCACGGTATCGATCCGGTGCACGAGCTGCCCGGCGTCGGCGGCAACCTGCAGGACCACCCGGACGTGTTGGTGATCCACCGCAACCGGCGCCGCGACACCTTCACCATGGGCTCCTGGGAGCTGCCGTTCACCGGCGCCAAGGCGGTGTGGGATTTCTTCACCAAACGCAGCGGCCAGTTGACCTCCAACGTGGCGGAAGCCGGCGGCTTCATTAAATCGCGGCCGGAGGAAGAGCGCCCGGACCTGCAGTTGCATCTGACCGCCGCCAAACTGGACAACCACGGTCTGAACTGGATGTTCAGCATGGGCCACGGTTACTCCGGCCATGTCTGCATTCTGCGCCCGAAAAGCCGCGGCACCATCCGTCTGCGTGATGCGGACCCGCGCAGCCCGGCGTTGATCGACCCGCGTTTCCTGGAGCACCCGGACGATATGGAAGGCATGGTGCGCGGCGTCAAGGCAATGCGCGAGATCATGGCCCAGGACGCGCTGGCGCCCTGGCGTGGCGAGGAACTGGCCCCCGGCGCCGACGTGCAGAGCGACGAACAGATCCGCGCCTTCCTGCGCCGCAAGTGCGACAACATTTACCACCCGGTGGGCACCTGCAAAATGGGTGTCGACGACCAGGCGGTGGTGGACCCGGACCTGAAAGTGCACGGCCTGGAAGGGCTGCGCGTGGTGGACGCGTCGATCATGCCGACGCTGCCGGGCGGCAACACCAATGCGCCCACGGTGATGATCGCGGAGAAAGCCGCCGACAAGATTCTCGGCGTCTGATTTCATCGCACTGTAACGCCCTCCTCCCAGACTGCGTTCCCTGCAATGGGGAAATCCGTCCGGGGAGGGGGCATCATGAGTGGCGAATCGTCACCACGGGCACAGCTCGTGGAACTGCTGTGGCAACTGAAACAGAACTACGATCAAAGCGGCGACGGTTCGCTGCGCTTTATCCACTTCAATACCCTACTCAACGACTCGCAGTACCGCGCCGAGGTGATCGAGAAGGCGCTGTCCAGCGAGCACCCGCGCATCCGCGAACTGGGCCGCAAACTGAAAGCGGCCAACCGCCAGGGCGGCCTGCTGCATAAAACCAGCGCCCCTGCCACGGCCGGCGGCGACACCGCCCCCACCCCTCCCCGGCCCGCGCCCCGGAACGACGCCACGCCACAACGCTCTTCGAACTTATGGTGGCTGGGCCTGGGCACGCTGGTGCTGGTGGGGGTGATCACCGCCGGGGTGTTGTTGCAGCCTTCCATCGGCGGCCTGCTGTCCGGCCGCCAGGTGGTGGCCGGGCCGCTCACCGGCGAACACCGCTGGTCCGCGGACCGCACCTGGGTGCTGGACGGCATCGTCTATGTGGAGGACGGCGCGCGTCTCACCATCGAGCCGGGCACCCGCGTTGAAGGCCAGCCGGGCTCGGCGCTGGTGATCACCCGCGGCGCCAGCCTGCACGCCGCCGGCAACGCCGATATGCCGATCGTGTTCACCAGCGGCCAGCCGGAAGGCACCCGCGCCCCCGGCGACTGGGGCGGCCTGGTGATGCTCGGCTCGGCGCCGGTGAATCAGGCCGACGCGCAGATCGAAGGGGTGCCGGCCAACGATACCCGTGGCGCCTTCGGCGGCGGCGACGCCGACGGCAGTTGCGGCGTGATTGAGTACGCGCGCATTGAATTCGCCGGCTTTGAGGTCTACGCCAATAACGAACTGAATGGCCTGACCCTGGGCGGCTGCGGCAGCGGCACCATCGTCCGCCACGTGCAGGTGCACCGCTCCCTGGACGACGGCGTGGAGATGTTCGGCGGCACCGCGGACCTGCGCCATGTGCTGATCACCGGCGCCGGCGACGACTCGCTGGATTGGGACTGGGGCTGGCGCGGCCGGGTGCAGTTTCTGATTGCCCAGCAGCACCCCAACAGCGGCGACAACGCCTTCGAAGCGGACAACAACGGCAATCAGCACGACGCCGAACCGATGTCGGAACCGGTGATGTACAACGTCACTCTGGTGAGCCCGCGCAGCCACACCCGCCACCACCGCGCCATGACCTTGCGCGAAGGCACCGGCGGGCACTTCCACAACCTGTTCATGCACGGCTTTTCCGGGGAAGCGGTGGACATCAAGGACGCGGTGACGGTGGGCAACCTGGACAACGGCCGTCTGTCGTTCGAGGCCCTGGCGATCAACGACATCGGCGGGCGCGGCATCCGCTTTTTCGAGGACGAAAGCGGCGACGCGAACGATGACGGCGGCCTCGATGAGGCCGCCTACTTCCGCGACACCGTGGGCGCGCGTTTTGGCGTGGACCCTCAGTTCAGCCGCGACGTGAGCAGCACCGTGAACCCGGACTTCGCCCCCGGCGGCACCTCGGGCCTGCGGGACGGCGCCGTGGCGCCGCCCCAGGGGGAGTTCTGGGACGAAGCGGCGCTCTACATCGGCGCCATTCGGCCCGGCGCCGCCCGCGACTGGACCGATGGCTGGACCGATTTTCCGCTGAACTAGCCCCGGCCGCTCTTTGTGGGAGCGGGCCCTGCCCGCGAAAGGGTGGCGCTAGCCACCCGGCGGGATCCCAGAGACCTGGTTAGTGCCCGCTTTCAGACGTCTCTGGCATCCTGCCGGGAGCTTCGCTCCCTTTCGCGGGCCGGGCCCGCTCCCACAAGGCGCGTTTCAACGAGCCTTAGCGGACCACGGCGAAGAACACTCCGCCCTCTCGGTTGATGCGCAGCAGCAAGGCGGCGTCCTTATCCGGCACGGCGGCGCGTAACTGCTCCAAATTGTTCACGTCCTGGCGGTTGACGTTGACGATCACGTCGCCGCGCCGCAGACCGGCACGCCAGGCGGCGGAACTGCGCGCCACGTTTTCCACCAGCACACCGCGCTGGACGTGGTCGAGCTCGCCTTCGCGCAGGTCACGCAGGCTGGCGCCTTGCAGGTGCGACGAGACGCCGTCGCCGGCATCGGCGCCCAGGCCGGATTCGCTGATCTCCGCGGTGACCGTCTTGCGGCGGCCGTCACGCTGAATGGTCATCTCGATCTTCTCGCCCACCGGCGACAAGCCGACTTTATTGCGCAGGTCCGAGACCCGGTCCACCGGCTGGCCGTCCACTTCCATCACCACGTCGCCGGCCTTGAGGCCGGCTTCATCGGCGGCGCTTTCCGGCAGCACATTGGTGATCACCACGCCCTTGCGGCGCTCCACCTTGAAGGCGTTGGCCAGTTCCTCGGTGAGATCCTGGATAGTGACGCCGAGCACGCCGCGACGCACTTCGCCGTGCTCGATCAACTGGTCCATTACGTTCACCGCCATGTTGGTGGGGATGGCGAAGCCGATGCCCACATTGCCGCCGGCGGGGGCGAGAATGGCGGTGTTGATGCCGACCAGCTCGCCGTTGAGATTGACCAGCGCGCCGCCGGAGTTGCCCGGGTTAATGGAGGCGTCGGTCTGAATGAAGTTCTCGTAGCCCTCGATACCCAGGCCGGTGCGGCCCAGCGCCGACACGATGCCGGAGGTCACCGTCTGGCCGAGGCCGAAGGGGTTGCCGATGGCGACCACGAAATCACCCACCTTGAGGCCGGCGGAATCGGCGATGCGGATTTGCGTCAGGTCTTCGGCGCTTTCCAGTTTCAGCACCGCCAGGTCCACTTCCTCATCCAGGCCCACCAGTTCCGCGGACAGCTCACGGCCGTCGATCAGGGTCACTTCGATGTTGTCGGCGTTGCGCGCCACATGGGCGTTGGTGAGCACATAGCCCTGGTCGGCGTCGACGATCACACCGGAGCCGGCGGACACCGCGCGGCGGCTGGGCGCCTGATCCGGCATGTCGAAAAAGCGGCGGAAGAACGGGTCCTGCATCAGCGGGTTCTGGGCCGCCCGCACCCGGGTTTCGATGGCGATATTGACCACCGCCGGGGCGGTCTTTTCCACCATCGGCGCCAGCGACGGCAGCTCCTCGCCGCTGGCGATACGCGTGGGCAGCGCGGCGCCGGCGGACGCCGACAGCAGACTCATCAGAACCACGGCGCTAATCAGATCGAGAGGTCTTTTCAGAACGGTGCGCAAGGTCAAACCCTCCTGTGAATCAACAGTGCGTAACCGAAGCTTCGACCAATGGCCCGGATCAGGGTTCCGAAGCGAAGATTCTCACCCGGTTGTATTCACCGGCTTCGCCCAGGTCCGGCCAGGTGGACGCCTGCCAGGTGCCGAGCAACGTCAGCCCCGGCGGATCAAGATCGGGAATCCGCGAATCCGCCAGCAGGATCGGCAGGCCGCTGCGGTGGAAGCGCTCCAGCAGCGGCAGGTTGTCCCGGTCGTAGAGAATGTCCGCGGCGCTGACGCAGTCCGCCTCGGACAGACAGGCCTCCAGGTCGTCGCTGAGCGCCACCTGCACGCCGTTGAGCGCGGCGTTGGCGGCGGTGGCGGCGAGCGCGTCCGGGTCCAGGTCGCAGGCGATCACCCGGCGCGCGCCGGCCAGCGCGGCGGCGATGGCCACCACCCCGGAGCCCGGCCCCACATCCACCAGGGTTTTGCCGCGCACCCACTCCGGGTGCGCCAGCAGATGCCGCGCCAGCACCTGGCCGGAGGCCCAGCACAGTGACCAGTATGGCGGCGCCTCCATCAGGGCGTTGGCCACCTCCTGGTCAAGCCGTTCGTCGACCAGCTCGTCGAGCAGCCACAGCCGCAGCGCCGGCACCAGGGGCAACGGCGTGGCCAGCAGGCGGATGTTGGGTAGCAGGCGGTTCAGGCGTGCTTGAAGATCGAGGGGCGGTTTGGGATCAAGCGTCTTCGCCACGGCGGACAGCCTCGCTGAGTAGAAAGTCGAAACGTCGCGGCTCGGCGATGCGGCCTTCGTCATCCAGGGCCGGGTACGGCACGCCGTAACGTTCACAATAGGCCGCCAGGCGCGGGTGCGCCCAGCGGAAAAAGGCGTGCTGGTAACGCGCCTCGCTGAGCCGGCGCTGTTGGTACAGCCCGGCCGCGCGGCGCTGCTCGCAGGCCTCGGAAAGAATGATCGCCGCCGCCACGCTGACATTGAACGAGGACACCATGCCCATCATCGGGATGATCACGTGCTGGTCCACGGCGGCCACGGTGCGTTCGGTGATGCCGAACTTTTCGGTGCCGAACAGCACCGCCGTGGGGCGGGTGAAATCCACCTCCCGGTAGGGCACGGCGCTGTCGGAAAAATGCGCCGCCAGCACCTGCTGCCCCTGGGCCCGGGCGGCGGCCACCGCGTCCGGGCCGCTGTCGTGCTCATGCACATAGACCCAGCGCTGTGAGCCCATGGCGCTGCTGGCCGAGGCCCGGGCGCGGTTTTCCGGCAACACCGCGTGCACGTCGAGCACGCCCACCGCGTCGCAGGTGCGCACGATGGCGTTGATGTTGTGCGGCTTGTGCACCCCTTCCAGAATCACGGACAAGTCCGGCTGGCGTCGGTCCAGGGCGGCGCACAGGCGCCGGTGTCGTTCCGGGGTCATCGGGTCTCCATGGGTAGCGGGCACAACGGCAGCGATTGTAGCATCGCCACGCGCCTCGGGCGGACAACGCCGCCGGCCTTGAGGCACACTAACCTCCTTTGAAAGACAGCAAACACGCAACGAGGACCGTCCATGAACCAACGGGCATTGCCGCTGGCCGGCGTTAAAGTGGTGGAACTGGGGCAATTATTGGCGGGCCCCTTCGCCGGCACCCTGCTGGCCTATTTCGGCGCCGAGGTGATCAAGGTGGAGCCGCCCGGCGGCGACCCGATTCGCGGCTGGCGCACCCTGGACGACACCGGCACCTCGTTCTGGTGGCGCAGCCTGGGCCGCAACAAGCGCTCGGTGACGCTGGACCTGAAGAGCGACGCCGGCCGCGAGCTGGCGGCGCGGCTGATCGACGACAGCGACGTGCTGATCGAAAACTTCCGCCCCGGCACCCTGGAAAACTGGGGTCTGGGCCCGGAACGCTTCAAGGAGAGTAATCCGGGCCTGATCTACACGCGCATTTCCGGCTACGGCCAGGACGGCCCCTACGCGGACAAACCGGGCTATGCGTCGGTGTGCGAGGGCATTGGCGGCCTGCGCTACGTGAACGGCTTCCCCGGCGAGCGCCCGGTGCGCCCCAACCTGTCCCTGGGCGACACCGTGGCCGGTCTGCACGCGGCCCTGGGCATCGCCCTGGCGCTGCTGGAGCGGCACAGCAGCCAACAGGGCCAGGTGGTGGATGTGGCACTGTTCGAATCGGTGTTCAATCTGCTGGAAGCGGTGATCCCGGAATTCGACGGCGCCGGCGAGATACGCCAACCCGCCGGTTCCACCGTCACCGGCATCGTGCCCACCAACACCTACCGCTGCGCCGACGGCAAATACGTGATCATCGGCGGCAATGGCGACTCGATCTTCAAGCGCCTGATGACCACCGCCGAGCGTCCGGACCTGGCCGAGGACCCGCGGCTGGCGAAGAACCCCGGGCGGGTGGAGAACGAAGCGGAAATCGACGGCGCCATAGAAGCCTGGTGCGCCACCCTGCCCAGCCCCGAAGTGCTGGAAAAGCTGGAAGCGAACCGGGTGCCCTGCGGCCCGATCTACAGCGCCGCCGACATGATGGCGGACCCGCACTTCCAGGCGCGCGGCCTGTTCCAGCAGGTGGAGATCAACGGCGCGCCGCTGAAAATTCCGGCCATTATGCCGCGCCTGGGCGGCACCCCCGGCGGCACCCGCTGGCCCGGCGGCGACGCCGGCGGCGACACTGAATCCGTGGCGCGCGGCGAACTGGGTCTGTCCGAGGAAGAATTCCAGCGTCTGAAAGCGCAGGGCGTTTTCGGCGCCTGAACTCTCCAGCTACCGCTGGGAGAGCTGTCGGTAGAGGTTGTCCATGACGCGGGCGGCGAGCAGGCGGGCGCGGTCGGTGTTGGGGCCGCTGAAGTGTTCCTGCAGATTGGCGGTGAACAGAGCCAGCCAGCGCTCGTGGTGGGCGCCGGTGAGCGGCTGTTTGTCGTGCACCGCACGGTGCTTGGCGATCATATGGCGGTCGTAGGCGGTGTCGCCGAGCAGCATCTTCTTCCAGTACGCGGCGATCAGCGGCAGATGCTTGTCGAGATCGATGCGCGCCACTTCCAGAAACACCGGCGCCAGCAGCGGGTCGTCCAGCACCCGCTGGTAGAACGCGTCCACCATCTCCTCGATGCGCGCCGGGCTGTCCAGGTCCGGCTTGTCGTCGCGCCGGGCCGGCGCTTCACCGGGGACGAACCGCTGCGCCACGGTCACCAGCGGATACGCCCGGTGAGGATGTCCTTAAACATCACGAAGTCACCGGCCAGGCTGTACCAGGGGTGCTTGAAGGTGGCCGGGCGGTTGTGCTCGAAGAAGAAGTGGCCCACCCAGGCGAAGCCGTAGCCCACCACGGGCAGCAGCAGCAGACCCCACGGATTGCCGGTGATGATGACGCCGGCGAGGACCGCGAACAGCCCCAGGGTGCCGAAGAAGTGCAGCCGCCGGCAGGTGGGGTCGGTGTGCTCCTGCAGGTAGTAGGGGTAGAACTCCTGAAAGCTCTCGAATCCGGATTGCTTGATCTCGTTCATGGTGCTCACCTCTTGCCGCTACGTCTTTATTATACGCTGTTCCGACAACTGGCAGAGCCGCCGCCGGAGTGGTTGTTTCAGCCATTGTCCACGATTGGCGGCCATGGACAATGGCCGGATCAACCACGGATACCGGATTGCCCATGGCCCTACGCCCCCGCCTCAGCCGCCTTCTTTCCCCGCAACGCACCCCGATCCCCCGCGATCTGGCGCCGATCACCGCCCGGGGCAGCGAAGCGCCCGCCGCCGAGGCCGGGCTCGACGACGACCGGGTCGAGGCGATCTGGCGGGCCACGCGGCGGCTCTACCGGGGCGGCATGAGCCCGGGCATCGCGCTGAGCCTGCGCCGCCGGGGCAGCGTGTTCCTGGACCGGGCAATCGGCTACGCCGACCCGGTGAGCGAGCGCCTGCTCACCACCGAGACCCCGGTGTGCCTGTTTTCCGCCTCGAAATCGATCACCGCCATGCTGGTGCATCATCTGGCCGAACAGGGCCAACTGCATCTCGACGACCCGGTCAGCCGCTACCTGCCGGCGTACGGCTGCCACGGCAAGCAGAACACCACCCTGCGCCATATGCTCACCCACCGGGCCGGCATTCCGCGCCCGGAGCAGGCGGTGGAGCCGGACATCCTGTACCGGCCCGACGAGATCGTGAAGCTGCTCTGCGAAGCCCGGCCCAGCACCCTGGGCAACCAGTCCTACCACGCCATCACCGCCGGGTTCATCCTGGGCGCGGTGGTGGAGAAGGTTACCGGCGAGGGCCTTAACCAGACCCTGGACCGGGTGGTGCGCCAACCCATGGGCATGCGCTACTTCACCTTCGGCGCCACCGGGCCGGAGCGGGCCCGCGACGTGGCCACCGGGGTACCGATGAAACTGGTGGACCTGTTTCTGAACTACGCGGTGGGCGGCACTTTCGATGAGGTGGTGGAAGTCACCAACGACGAGCGCTTCCAGCAGGCGGTGGTGCCCGCGGGCAACCTGTACGCCACCGCCGAGGAGGCCAGCCGCTTTTTCCAGATGCTGCTCAATGGCGGCCGCTGGGGCGACCGGCAAATCTTCAAACCGGAGACGGTGGCGGCGGCGCTGGCGCCCGCTTCGCGGCGGCCCCGGGTGGACCGCACGCTGATGCTGCCGCTGACGTTCTCGCCGGGCTTTATGCTGGGCAATCGCGGTATCGGCCTGTTCGGCCCGGCGGCGCCGCGCGCCTTCGGGCACCTGGGGTTCATCAGCATTTACTGCTGGGCGGACCCGGACCGGGATCTGGCCGGCGCTTTGCTGACCACCGGCAAGGGGCTGATCGGGCCGCATCTCCCTGCCCTGCTCAATCTGCAGTACACCATCAACCGCCACACCCGATAAGCCGCGACGCTCGTATCTCTCCAGCCTGGGTCGCGGATACGGAGCACCGAACACCGGAATAATCAGCGGACAAAAAAAGCCCGGCGCTGAGGCCGGGCTTTTTTCTTGCGGCTTGCTGAGGGCCTTCAGGGGTTGGCGGTCATCAGCTTGCGCTCCGCCGACAGGCCCTTGTAGAGGCTGAAGCACATCACCAGCAGCACCACCGTAAACGGCAGGCCGGTGGTAATGGCGCCGGCCTGCAGCGCGTTCAGCGCCTGCTCGCCACCGCCGTACAGCAGGGCACCGGCGATCAGGCCTTCCATGATCGCCCAGAACACACGCTGGGGTACCGGCGCGTCGAGCTTGCCGCCGGCGGTGATGGAGTCGATCACCAGCGACCCGGAGTCCGAGGAGGTGATGAAGAACACCAGCACCAGCACGATCGCCAGGAAGGAGGTGATCGCGGTGAGCGGCAGTTCCGCCAGCATCTGGAACAGTGCCAGGGAGGAATCGCCGACGCCGTTGGCGAGCTCACCGATGCCGTTGATGGTCTGATGCAGACCGGAGCCGCCGAAGGTGGCCATCCACACCACGGTCACCAGGGTGGGCACCAGCAGTACCGCGGTAAGAAACTCACGGACGGTGCGGCCACGGGAAACGCGGGCGATGAACATGCCGACGAACGGTGACCAGGAAATCCACCAGGCCCAGTAGAACACGGTCCAGTCGTGCAGGAAGCCCTGGTCTTCACGGCCGACCCAGTTGCTCAGCGGAATGATGTTGACCACATAGTCCACGGCGGTCTGCCCCATGCTGGTGAAGATCAGCAGAGTGGGGCCGGCGATCATCACGAACAGCAGCAACAGCGCAGCCAGGCCCATGTTGATGTTACTCAGCAGTTTCACACCACCGTCCAGGCCGCGCATTACGGAAATCACCGCCGCGGCGGTAACACCGACGATGATCGCGATCTGCACGTTGATGGCGTTGGGCGTGTCGAACAGGAAATGCATGCCACCGGCGGCCTGTTTGGCGCCCAGGCCCAGTGAGGTGGCCAGACCGAAGATGGTCGCCAGCACCGCCAGCACATCAATGACGTGGCCGGCCCAGCCCCAGCAGCGTTCGCCCAGAATCGGGTAGAAGGCGGAACGGATGGTGAGCGGCATGCCTTTGTTGTAGGCGAAGAACGCCAGGGACAGCGCCACCACGCCGTAGATCGCCCAGGGGTGCAGACCCCAGTGGTACATCACCGCGCCCAGCGCCATGTCTTTCGCTTGCGGGGTGTTGGGCTCCACGTTCAGAGGGGTGCCGAACCAGTCGGTGTAGTAACCCACCGGCTCCGCCACGCTCCAGAACATCAGGCCGATGCCCATGCCGGCGGCGAACAGCATCGCGAACCAGGACAGGGTGGAGAAATCCGGCCGGGCGTCCTTGCCACCCAGGCGGATCTTACCGACGGGAAGAAAAATCAGGGCGATACAGAACAAAACGAAAATATTGGCGCCGACCATGAACAACCAGTCAAAGTTGTCGATGGTCCAGCCCTTGGCACCGTCGAGGGCCGTCTTGGCCTCGGCGGGAAAAATAATGGTACCGATCACGAATACCAGGATCAGTACCGCACTGATGAAGAAGACCGGATTGTGCATGTCCATGCCAAGGACCTGCACATTATCCTGACCCACTTCATAGTCTGTTTCGTATTCCACGCTCATGGCATAGCTCCATTTTCCGTGTCACGCGGCGCCGGCTCAGAACCAGACAGGCGGCACCGCGCGGTCGGTTCGGCGGGGCCGAACCCTGAAGCCGGCCCGCGGCCGGCTTGACGGCATTGGATTCAGAAGTAGAAATCGAAGGCGACGTAGACCGCATCGAAATCCGATTCGTAGACATCGCCATAGGCATTGATGTCGCCGTCGGACTGCAGGTATTCGAAGTAGATCCAGCCGGGACCGTACTGGTAACGAACACCGGGGGCGATGAACTGGACGTCATCGGCGTCGTTGCCGGTGGTGTCGGTGCTGGCCACACCGGCGTCCACATAGTAGAACCAGTTGTTGTGGTTGTAGCCCACTTCCACTACATGACGCTGGGTTTCTACCTCCTCGTCGGCTATACACGCGGTATCCACCTCACCGTTCGCGGGATCGCAGTATGCCAGGAGTCGATCCATTCCACCGAAATCACGCTCAGCATGGATAAAACGATACTTCGCTACCCAGTTATCCTTTTCGAACATGTAGTGGAGATCATAGGCCAGGTGACGGCCTTCATCATTGCTGTTCGCGATGTCCGCTTGCAGTCCATCGGTGGACGCGTCGGTATCAAACTGCAACGACTGCAAATCCTGCATGCGACCGTACTGGGCGGAAACGCCAACAGTGTGATGCTCAATGAAGTTCCAATCGAAATTCACCACGCCGGTCTTCAGTTTGCGATACGTTTCACTGCTACCCCAGTGACCGTTGTCATCAACGGTGTCGGTGCTGTCTTCGCCCCAGTCATCCTGGTGGTAGTAAGCGACATCATAGTGGATGGTGCCAGCATCACCGCTCAGTTTCAGGCCCACGTCCATCTGGTCGCCGTAACCGCCTTGCAGGCCGTCACCGGGCCAGAAATTTACGGTTTTCCAACCGAACGGCACCTGGCTCTTACCCAGTTTCAGGCTAGCGTCCTCGGTCAGATCGTAACCGATCCAAGCCTTGTGCACGGTAAAATTGTCGCCACTGTTGTTGTTAGCGGCGCTGGTAAAGGAACCGGTACCGATGCGGGTTTCCGCGCTGAAATGCCAAGGACCGTGACTGCCGTCGTCATCGGCATACAGAATCAGCGCCGGATCGGCGAAGTTGCCGCCGGTTTCGTTATCGAGATCCTCGCTGAACGAGGCCGAATTGAAATCAGAATTGGTTACGTTCTGATAAACCCACCAAACGCCGGCACTCAATTCCGCCCCAGCGGTGGCCGTGATCGGTGTACATACGGCGGATGCCGCGAACAAGCCCAGTGCGGACTTCGCAAAAATAGACTTTCTCATTATGGTCTCCCCAGCAGAAGTCATCACGCAGCCTAAAGATCATTGAACTGATGTCAAATCGATGACCTTTTTCTTGCTCAGACTTTCGCCAAAAAACCCTTATTGTCTCTGGCTTTCCAGCAATATAAAAAAATTGAAAAATCCAATGAACTAATTACCGCACGGCGTTCAAGGATGCTTTATATATCCTCCATTCGGCGTCAGGTTTCAAGGCCGAGACGGTATTCGCTTGTGCAAAAAACAGAAAAGGCGCGGCCCTTTCGGCGCCGCGCCTCCTTTTAAAAGCGTCCCTTCAACGGACGCCGGATGATTTTAACCGCGCCTCACATATTCTTGACGATGGCGTCACGAACCGCGTCCAGCTCCGCATCGATGGTCACCATACGGGAATCCTTGCACTGCTCGATGGCGGTGTCCGGATCCTTGAGGCCGTTACCGGTGAGCGTGCACACCACGGTGGACCCTTCGGCGATCTTGCCGGATTTGATGTCTCGCATGGCACCGCCGATGGAAGCGGCGGAAGCGGGCTCGCAGAAAATACCCTCTTTCTCGGCGAGCAGCTTCTGGGCGGCGAGAATTTCCTCGTCGCTGAGTTCGTCGAACCAGCCGCCGGACTCTTCCTTCACTTTCCAGGCTTTGTCCCAGGACTGCGGGTTGCCGATACGGATGGCGGTGGCCACGGTTTCCGGATCGGACACCCGCTCGCCGCGCAAGAACGGGGCGGATCCCGCCGCCTGGTAACCCACCATCTTCGGCCGGTCGCCGATCATCGGGCCGCCGGCGTAGCGACAGTGGCCTTCGCAGAACGCGCACGCCTCGGTAACGATGTCGGTTTTGCTGGACGAGTATTCGCAGTAACCGATCCAATGGGCGGTGATGTTGCCCGCGTTGCCCACCGGCAGGCAGTGGTAGTCCGGGGCACGGCCGAGCTCTTCGATGATTTCGAAGGCCGCGGTTTTCTGACCCTGCAGGCGGAAGGGGTTGACCGAGTTCACGATGGTCACCGGCGCCTTCTCGGCCACCTGCTTGACCAGTTCCATGCCCTGGTCGAAGTTGCCGCGGATCTGCATGATCACGGCGCCGTACATCATCGCCTGGGCCAGTTTGCCCATGGCAATCTTGCCTTCCGGGATGATCACGAAGGCGGTGATGCCGGCGCGGGCGGCGTAGGCCGCCGCCGCCGCGGAGGTGTTGCCGGTGGACGCGCAGATGATGGCGTTGCTGCCCTCTTCCACCGCCTTGGTCACCGCCATGGTCATGCCCCGGTCCTTGAACGACCCGGTGGGGTTGAGACCTTCGTATTTGACGTAGATGTCCACGTCCTTGCCGAGCAGGCGGGGAATGTTTTTGAGGCGGATCAGCGGCGTGTTGCCCTCGCCCAGGCTGATCAACGGCGTGTCGTCGTTAACCGGCAGGTGGTCACGGTAACGGTTGATCAGGCCGGTATAGCGGTCACGGAATGGCATGTCGTATCTCTCTTAAGCGTCAGGCGTCCAGCGTTTCCACGCGGATGCGCATAATACTGTTATCAACGGTGTCCAGGGCGGCGATCGCCGCCAGGGCCGCGTTCATATCCCCTTCCAGCACCTTGTGAGTCATCATCACGATCGGCACCAGGCCTTCCTCGGTTTCCTTCTGCACCATGGCTTCGATGCTGATGTGGTTGTCGCTGAGGATACGGGTGATGTTGGCCAGCACGCCGGGCTTGTCCTGAACGTGCAGGCGCAGGTAGAAGCTGCAGGACACATCGTCGATGGTCAGAATCGGGTCGTCGGACATCTGGTCGGCGTGGAAGCCCAGGTATGGCACCCGCTCGTCGTGGTCCACGGTCAAGGCGCGGCCCATTTCGATGATGTCCGCCACCACCGCCGAGGCGGTGGGTTCGGCGCCGGCGCCGGCGCCGTAGAACATGGTCGGGCCGACGGCGTCGCCGTCGATCATGATCGCGTTCATCACCCCGTTGACCGCCGACAGCATGGTCTCGCGGGGAATCAGGGTGGGATGCACGCGCAGCTCAATGCCGTGGCCGGTGTCCTTGGCGATGCCCAGGTGCTTGATGCGGTAACCGAACTGGGCGGCGCTCTTCACATCCTCGATGGTGATGCGGCTGATGCCTTCCATGTACACCTTGGAAAACTGCAGCGGGATACCGAAGGCGATGGAGGCGATGATGGTGAGCTTGTGCGCGGCGTCCACGCCTTCCACGTCGAAGGTCGGGTCCGCTTCCGCGTAGCCCAGGCTTTGCGCTTCTTCCAGCACTTCCTGGAAGGCGCGCCCGCCCTGCTCCATCTCGGTGAGGATGTAGTTGCCGGTGCCGTTGATAATGCCCGCCACCCAGTTGATGTGGTTGGCGGCCAGGCCTTCACCCAGGGATTTCAGAATCGGGATGCCGCCGGCCACCGCCGCTTCGAAGGCCACGTCCACGCCGTTCTGATGGGCGGCCTGGAAGATTTCGTTGCCGTGCTCGGCGATCAGCGCCTTGTTGGCGGTGACGATGTGCTTGCCGTTCTTGATCGCGGTGAGCACCAGCTCGCGGGCGGTGTCGGTGCCGCCGATCAGCTCCACCAGAATGTCGATTTCCGGGTCCGTGGCCACCGCGAAGATATCCCGCGACACGCGGATACCGTTGATGTCGCACGCCGGATTGTCGCGGCGGGCGCCGATATGCGCGATCTCGATCGGGCGGCCCACGCGCCGGGCGATTTCCCCGGCGTTACGCTGCAGAACGTTGACCGTGCCGGAGCCCACCGTGCCCAGACCTGCTATGCCGACCTTTACCGCATTCACCTTGGCATCCTCTCTCTTCATTCGCCGGACACGCCGTCGGCGCGGAACATCTTCTTGATGCCGCGCAACGCCTGCCGGGTACGTTGTTCGTTTTCGATCAGTGCGAAGCGCACATGGTCGTCGCCGTATTCACCGAAGCCGATGCCCGGTGACACCGCCACGCCCGCTTCCTGAAGCAGCTTTTTGGAAAATTCCAGCGAGCCCATCGCCCGGTAGGTTTCGGGGATGCGCGCCCAGACGAACATGGTGGCGCGGGGCTTCTCCACCGTCCAGCCCAGTTCGTTCAGGCCGTCGCAAAGCACGTCGCGGCGCCGCTGGTACATGTCGCGGATCTCGCCCACGCAGCTCTGGTCGCCCTCCAGGGCGGCGATGGCGGCCACCTGGATGGGCGTGAAGGTGCCGTAATCCAGGTACGACTTGATCCGGCCCAGGGCCTGGATCAGTTGCGGGTTGCCGCAGCAGAACCCCACCCGCCAACCGGGCATGTTATAGCTCTTGGACAGGGAGAAGAACTCCACCGCCACGTCACGGGCGCCTTCCACCTGTAGAATCGAGGGCGCCTGGTAACCGTCGAAGACAATGTCCGCATAGGCGATGTCGTGCACCACCCAGATGCCGTACTCGCGGGCGATGGCCACCACCTTCTCGAAGAACTCCAGCTCCACGCACTGGGCGGTGGGGTTGCCCGGAAAATTCAGCACCAGCAGTTTCGGCTTGGGCCAGGCTTCCTTGATGGCGCGCACCAGCTCCTCGAAGAAATCCACACCGGGCACCAGCGGCACGTGGCGGATGTCCGCGTTGGCGATCACGAAGCCGTAGGGGTGGATCGGATAGCTGGGATTGGGCACCAGCACGGTGTCGCCGGGGCCCATGGTGGCCAGCGCCAGATGCGCCAGGCCTTCCTTGGAGCCGATGGTGACGATGGCTTCGGTTTCCGGATCCAGGCTGACGTCGTAGCGGCGCTGGTACCAGTCGGTGATCGCCTTGCGCAGACGGGGAATGCCCTTGGACTGCGAATAGCGGTGCGTGTCGCCGCGCTGGGCGGTCTCGGTGAGCTTGTCGACGATGTGCTTCGGGGTGGGCTGATCCGGATTGCCCATGCCGAAATCAATGATGTCCTCGCCGCGCGCACGGGCCGCCATCTTCAACTCGCCGACGATGTTGAAGACATAGGGGGGCAGGCGCTTGATGCGCTGAAAGTCAGCTTCCACGGCGTCACCTTGGGCGGGGTCATTGGAAGCCGGACACATTAACGGCGCAACCCTGCGCCGTCAATGTAAAGAACCGGTGAACGGCGCCGCAAAGCGCCGTATGGCGGGGCCTGGAGCGGGCGGCCCGGCTACAGACCGAGGCGCTGGTTAAGCTGCTGCGGGGTCACGTAGCCCCCCAGCTGGGCGCCTTCGGCGGTGTACACCGCGGGGGTGCCGCGCACGCCGAATTCCAGCCCCAGCTGGTACTGTTCGTCCACGGCGGCGGCGCACTCGGCCAGCTCGGAGTCGGAGATGGTGTTATTCAGCTTGGCGGCGGTGAGCGCTTCGTCGGGCTTGGCGTCGCACCAGATGTGGCGCATGTCCTCGGCGCTGCCGGCCTGCGGACCGCCGCGGGGGAACGCCAGGTAATGCACGGTGATGCCGGCGTCGTTGTATTCCTCGATGTGGCGGTGCATCTTGCGGCAGTAGCCGCAGGTGATGTCGGTGAAGGCGTAGATCTCGGCCTTTTCCTTGCCCTTGGCCGGATAGGTGATCAACGCGTCCGGGTCCAGATCGGCCAGGCCGGCGTTGCGCACTTTCTGGTAACGGGCTTCCTTGAGGTTGACCGGGCCGGTGTCGCGCAGCTCGATAACGTCGCCGGTGAACACCAGGCGGCCGTCATCGGAGGCATAGATGATCTCGCGGCCGTTCAGCTCCACTTCCACCAGGCCATCGGCGGCGGGCCGGATGTCGGTGATTTCGGTGCGCGGAAAGGCGTCCTGGAAGTTGCTCTTGAACGCTTTCTCGTCGATCTCCCCCGCGCCCTGGGCGACGGCGGATACGGCCAGCAGCGTGGCCGCCAGGGTCGCCATACGGGCACTTAGAATCGCTTTCATCATTGTTCTCCAGTTGTTCGGGTTCCCAGGCCAGTTGGAGCCCGGGTCCGCCCTCAGGTTCCCGAGCGCGGGTGGTGTTGTTGGTACACCTCTTGTAACCGCTGCTGCGCGACGTGGGTGTAAATTTGCGTGGTGGACAGGTCACTGTGCCCCAGCAGCATCTGCACCACGCGCAGGTCGGCGCCGTGATTGAGCAAATGCGTGGCGAAGGCATGCCGCAGTGTATGGGGCGATAACGGCTTTTGCACCCCGGCGCGCACCGCCAGCTGCTTGATGCGGTGCCAGAATGTCTGGCGGGTCATGAAGCCGCCGCGCCGGCTCGGGAACAACACTTCGCGGTGCTCGCCCAGCAGCGCCGGCCGGGCATCGCGCAGGTAGCGTTCGAGCCAGTGCAGCGCCTCCTCGCCCAGCGGCACCAGCCGTTCCTTGTCGCCCTTGCCGATCACCCGCACCAGCCCCTGGCGGGGGTTCACCTGGCTGAGTGTCAGGCCGACCAGCTCCGACACCCGTAGCCCGGACGCGTACAACACTTCCAGCATGGCGCGGTCGCGCAGGCCCAGGCTGTCGTCCAAGTCCGGGGCGCGCAACAGGGCCTCCACATCCGCTTCGGAGAGGGTCTTCGGCAGGGCCCGGCCGGTGCGCGGGCGGGCCACGTTCAGGGTCGGGTCCTCGGCGATGCGCCCCTCCCGTTTCATCCAGCGGAAAAAGCTTTTCAACGCGGACAGCTGGCGCGCCACCGAGCGTGCGCCGACGCCCTGGCGGTGCCGGTCGGCCAGGAAGCTCAGCAGGCGTTCCCGGTCACAGCCCCCCAGGCTCCGCCCGCCGCCGGCGAGCCATTCGCCGAACTGGCGCAGGTCACGGCCGTAGCTTTCCAGGGTGTGGCGGCTCAGGCCGCGCTCCAGCCACTGGTTGTCCAGCCAGGCGTCGACCAGGGTCCGGTCGGTGTCGCTGAGGGGCGTGCGGGGAGAGTTCATGCCGCGAGTATTGGCAATCGCGGCGGAAAACACAATCGCCGTCCTCGCGCTCTTTTCACGTTCCGGTTTTACCTTTTATTACCGGCCCCACCGGGCTTGCGCAGGCATACTGAAAGTGATCAATGAATCGGCCAAGGAGAACGTTTTATGGGCATTTTATCGTGGATCGTACTGGGGCTTTTGGCGGGTATCATCGCCAAATGGATCATGCCCGGCCGCGACGGCGGGGGATTTATTCTCACCACTATTCTCGGCATTATCGGCGCGATCGTCGGCGGCTGGCTGGGCGCGATGGCCGGCATCGGCGGCCCGGTGGGCTCGTTCAGCCTGGGCGGCCTGGTAACCGCGGTGATCGGCGCTCTGGTGATTCTGGCGGTGTTCCGGGCGGTGTCTAAATAGAGACAGCCGCAAGCCGTATAAAAAAGGGCCACCCTGGGGTGGCCCTTTTTTTGGGAGCGTCCGCCGGACCAGAGGTCGTCTCCGAATTGCCCTACAGCAAAGGCTGAGACGACATGGCTCGCGGCGGCACAACCGCAAGTTCGATTACTTGCGGATTTTTTCCTTGATCCGCGCGGACTTACCGGAGCGGTCACGCAGGAAGTACAGCTTGGCGCGACGCACGTCGCCGCGACGGTTCACTTCGATGGAATCGATGATCGGGCTGTGCAGCTGGAACACCCGCTCAACGCCCACGCCGTGGGACACCTTACGCACCGTGAAGGCGGAGTTGAGACCGCGGTTACGACGGGCGATGACCACACCCTGGAACGCCTGCAGACGCTCACGGGTGCCTTCTTTCACTTTCACTTGCACGGTGACGGTGTCACCGGCGCCGAACTCGGGCACATCGGTTTTCAGCTGTGCCTGTTCGATTTCCTGAATCAGGGGTTTTTTGCCGCTCATGGCAGGCTCCTCGGTTCATTGATCGCTGTATTGCTGCCCGTCGTCCCGCGCTTCGAACTCGCGGATGTATTCGTCGAGCAACTCGCTCTCTTCCTTGCTCAAGCCCCGCTCCCGGCGGGCCTCCAGCAGTTCGGGACGCCACCGCCAGGTGCGTCCCAGTGCCTGCTTCAAACGCCAGCGGCGGATCCGTTCGTGATCGCCGCTGAGCAGAACTTCAGGCACCGACCGGCCCTGATACAGCTCGGGCCGTGTGTAGTGCGGGCAGTCCAGCAGGTTTTCCATGTCGCCGGAAAACGAATCCTGGGCCGCCGAATCCTGATGCCCGAGCACCCCGGGCAGCAGACGCGTCACCGCGTCGATCAGTACCAGCGCCGGCAGTTCACCGCCGCTGAGCACGTAATCGCCGATGGAGATCTGCTCGTCCACCGACGCTTCCAACAAGCGCTCGTCGACCCCTTCGTAGCGGCCGGCGAGCAGAATCAGTTCCGGCTCCGCCGCCAGCGCCTCGGCTTTCGCCTGGGTCAGCGGCCGCCCCTGGGGCGACAGGTAGATCACCCTGCCACCGCCGGCCCGTTGCCGGGCGTGGGTGAGCGCCTTTTCCAGCGGCGCCACCTTCATCACCATGCCGGGGCCGCCGCCGAAGGGCCGGTCGTCCACGGTGCGGTGGCGGTCCTCGGTGAAATCCCGCGGGTTCACCGTGTCCAGCACCAGCTGGCCGTTCTCCACCGCGCGCCGGGTAACCCCGAAGTCGGTGACCGCCCGCGCCATCTCCGGGAACAGGGTGATCAGCGTTATCCGCATGGCCGTGCCCCCGTTAGAGCCGCTTCGCTAAAACTCCGGGTCCCAGTCCACCCGCATCTCGCCGTGCTCCAGATCCACATCCAGAATCACCTGCTCGGGCAACCAGGGGAGCAACCGCTCTTCCCGGTCGAGACTGTCGCCGTCGCCGCGCACCACCAGAACATCGTTGGCGCCGGTTTCCATTAAAGTGTGCACCCGGCCCAGATCCCGGCCGTCGGCGAGTTTCACCCGCAGGCCGATCAGATCGCGCCAGTAATAATCGCCCCCGCCGGAGCGGGGCAGCAGGTCGCGGGGGACGGCGATGTCCCGCCCGACCAGCTCTTGCTGGGCCTGGTCCCGGTCGTTGCAACCTTGCACGCCGGCCACCAGCCCCTTGCCCTGCCGGCGCTTGCCGGTGAGCGTCACCGGCAGCCAGTGCTCGCCGCGACGCATATACCAGGGCTGATACTCGAAGATGTTTTCCATCGGGTCGGTGTGGGAATACACCTTCACCCACCCCTGGACGCCGTGGACCGCCATTACGCGGCCCACCACCAACACCTGCTCGGATGTCAGGGCGTTATCGGCTGCCGCCATCTTCAGGCGCTCGCTACGCGCGCCTTACGCGCTTTTCTCGGCTTCTTTCCGAGCTTTCTTAACCAGCGCCTTAACGCGCTCGGAGGGCTGAGCCCCCTCGGCGACCCAGGCGTCAACCTTGGCCAGATCAATGCGCAGCGGGATTTCGCCGCCACGGGCGATCGGGTTGTAGAAACCCAGACGTTCGATGAAACGGCCATCGCGGGAAGTGCGGCTGTCGGCCACGGCGATGTGATAGAAGGGACGTTTCTTGGCGCCACTGCGGGCGAGACGAATAACTACCATAATTCAATTACCTTAATTCAATCCGGTTTCCCGGCCCGCGGCGCCCGCCGCCGGCCATCGTATCCGCTTGAAAACCCGCCCGGCGCCGTGAAAAAGGCCCGGTCGGGTCGCGAAGGGTGCGGATTGTACGCCCATCCGCAGCCGAGATAAAGCCCTAGCGGCCGCCTCCCATGGGGGGCAGACCACCGCCGCCACCGCCCATGGGCGGCATGCCGCCACCGCCGCCCATGCCGCCCGGGGGCATACCGCCGCCGGGACCGCCGGAGCCGCCGCCCATCATGCCTTCCATGCCGCGCATCATGTTCTTCATGCCGCCCTTGCCGCGCATCTTCTTCATCATCTTCGCCATCATTTTCTGCTGCTTCATGAGGCGGTTGAGGTCCTGGATTTCCAGGCCGGCGCCGGCGGCGATGCGCTTCTTGCGCGAGCCTTTGATGACGTCCGGGTTGCGGCGCTCCTTGGGGGTCATGGAGTCGATCAGGGCTTCCATGTGCTTCATCTGTTTCATGGAGGCCGGGTTCTGGGCCGCCTCCATCATGCCGCCCATGCCGGGCAGCTTGTCGAGCAGGCTGGCCATGCCGCCCATGTTGCGCATCTGCTGGAACTGATCCTTCAGATCCTCGAAGTCCATCGCCCGGCCTTTCTTGAACTTCTTGGCGATCTTATCGGCTTTCTTTTTGTCCAGGGTGCGCTCGGCCTGCTCCACCAGGGACAGCACGTCGCCCATGCCGAGGATGCGGCTGGCGATCCGGTCCGGGTGGAAGGGCTCCAGGGCGTCGGTTTTCTCGCCCATGCCGATGAATTTGATCGGCTTGCCGGTGAGATGGCGCACGGACAGCGCCGCCCCGCCCCGGGAGTCGCCGTCCGCCTTCGTGAGGATCACACCGGTGAGCGGCAGCGCCTCATTAAAGGCCTGGGCGGTGTTGGCGGCGTCCTGGCCGGTCATGGCGTCGACCACGAACAGGGTCTCCGCCGGGCTGATGGCGCCGTGCAGACGGCTGATCTCACCCATCATCTGCTCGTCCACGTGCAGACGGCCGGCGGTATCGACGATCAGCACGTCCATATATTTGCTGCGCGCCGCCGCCAGGGCGTTGTTGGCGATATCAACCGGGTCCTGGTCCCCGGTGGAGGGGAAGAATTCCGCCTTCACCTCGCCGGCCAGGGTCTGCAGCTGGTCGATGGCCGCCGGGCGGTAGACGTCGGCGGACACCACCATCACTTTCTTCTTTTCCCGCTCCTGGAGGAAACGCGCCAGCTTGGCCACCGAGGTGGTCTTACCGGCGCCCTGCAGGCCCGCCATCATGATCACCACCGGCGGCTTGGAGGCCAGATTCAGGGCGTCGTTGGCGTCGCCCATGGTGTGCACCAGCTCGTCGTTGACGATCTTGACGAACGCCTGGCCCGGGTTAAGGCTTTTCAACACCTCCTGACCGAGGGCCTTTTCCTTGACCTGCTCCACGAACTCCTTGACCACCGGCAGGGCCACGTCGGCCTCCAGCAGCGCCTTGCGCACCTCGCGCAGGGTGTCGCGGATATTGTCTTCGGTGAGCTGCCCCTGGCCGGCCAGGCCTTTCAGCGACTGACCCAGGCGGTCCGTGAGATTCTCGAACATGATCATCAACCTCCAGATTTCGAGCGCTCGGCGGCGCTGACCGCGCACGCCGAGACGACAGGCCGCCGATTATAGGGCACCGATGCCCCGCCCGTCATGGCTGGCGCTTCAAAAGCACGGGTACCTGTGCCAGACTTCGGCGGCTTTTTCGGAGAAATCGCACCCTATGACTGCTGCCGAGGCCCTGGGCCTGATCGCCACTTTTTTATACGCGCTCTCGTCGCTGCTGCTGTACCGCCAGTTCCGCGGTCAGGCGGCGCCGTCACGGGCGGTGCTGATGCTGCCCGGCGGTCTGGCGGTGGCCACCCACGCCGTGGGGCTGTATTTCCTGCTGGTCACCGACCAGGGGCTGCGCCTGGGCCTGTTCCCGGTGGCCTCCTGCATGGCGGCGGTGGGCGCCGGGCTGGTGCTGGTGTCCAGCCTGTACCGGCCGTTCCAGTGGATCGGCGCGCTGGTGTTTCCGTTCGCGGCATTGATCATCCCCGCCAGCCTGTGGATCGACACCGGTTACAACGCTCACCCGCTGGAACACGGCATCGGCCTGCATGTGCTGCTGTCGATACTGGCTTACGCGGTGCTGGTGCTGTCCGCATGCCAGGCCCTGCTGCTGATGGTCCAGGACCGCCAGCTCAAGGACGGCCACATCCGCGGGGTGATGCGCCTGTTCCCGCCCATGCAGGTGATGGAGTCGATGCTGTTCGACACCATCTGGCTGGGCCAGAGCCTGCTGACGCTGGCGATTCTGTTCGGCTTTATGTACGTGGACGACCTGTTCGCCCAGCACCTGGTGCACAAAACCGTGCTGACGCTGGTTTCCTGGGTGATTTTCGCGGTGCTGCTGGGCGGCCGCCATCTGCGCGGCTGGCGCGGCCGCACGGCGGTGCGCTTCACCCTGGCCGGCTTCGCGGTACTGGTGGTGGCGTTCTTCGGCTCCCAACTGGTTTTGGAAGTGATTCTCGACAAAACCTAGGGAGGGCGGGATGCACATCGATGAGGAGACACGGACCGCCATCCACCGCCTGTGGGACGAGATGGCCGAACTGCCCGCCTCCGCCCCGGAAGTCTGCCTGAACAAACTGTTCACCGAGATCAGCGCGCTGATCGACTCACGCCACGGCCTGTGGCTTTCCTCCCTGCGCCTCGCCGACGACGCCGACAACGACCCGCTGCTGGGCTGGCGGGCGCGTTCGGTGTTCTTCCACGGTGAGCTGCCGGCGGACCAGCAGGCCTACACCGGCACGGTGAAACGGCTCGACAAGGGTATCCCGGACGAATCCACCTACAACCATGTGCGCCGTGCCGGGGAATTCCGCGCCACCCTGCTGGTGGACCACGTCTCCGAGGGGTTCTACTCCGGCGACCACTACATCCACCATTATCTGGGGCGCGGCATCACCGACCGCCTGTTCGTGGTGATGCCGGTGAATGAGGACGTGGAAAGCTACTTTATGTTCGACCGGCTGCGCGGCCAGCCCGATTTCACCCCGCAGGACCTGGAAATCGCCAGCTACGCCCTGCGCAGCCTGGGCTGGCTGAACCGGCAGATCCACCTCAGCTACGGCCAGCTGATGGCCGACGCCCCGCTCACCCCCACCGAGCGCGGCGTGCTCAAGCATATGCTGGCCGGCAGCGCCGAGAAAAACATCGCCGAGGCCATGGGCCAGAGCCCGCACACCACCCACCAGTACGTGAAAACCCTGTTCCGCAAATTCAATGTGCGCAGCCGCGCGGAGCTGACCGCCCTGTGGCTGGGACACAGTTGACAGCCCACCGCCGACCCCAAACAATGTGCTGCCAATAAGCAACGAAACGACTTCCTCTTGGACAGTTTCTCCGACGGGTGGCTGATCACCGCCCTGATCATCCTGATTCTCGGCTCCGCCTTCTTCTCCAGCAGTGAAACCGGCATGGTGGCGATCAACCGCTATCGCCTGCGGCATCTGGCCCGCCAGGGACACCGCGCCGCCGTACGGGTGGAGAGCCTGCTGCGCCGCACCGACCGCCTGCTGTCGGTGATCCTGATCGGTAACAATTTCGTCAACAACTTCGCCGCCACGGTGGCGGCGATCCTGGCGATCCGCTGGCTGGGCGACAGCGGCGCGGCGGTGGCGCCGGTGGTGATCACCCTGGTGATGCTGGTGTTCGCGGAAATCACCCCGAAAACCTACGCCGCGCTCAAGCCCGAGCGCATCGCCTTCCCCGCCAGCGTGGTGCTCAAGCCCCTGCAGGTGCTGCTGGCGCCGCTGGTGTGGCTGGTCAACGGCATCAGCATGATGTTCCTGAAGCTGGCCGGCGCCCAGACCCGCAACAGCGACGACGACCACCTCAGCCCCGAGGAACTGCGCACCGTGGTCAACGAGGCCGGCGGCCTGATCCCGGAAAAGCACCAGAAGATGCTGCTCAATATCCTGGATCTGGAAAGCGTCACCGTGGAAGACATCATGATCCCGCGCAACGAGATGGTGGGCGTGGACATCGACGACGACATGGATGAGATCATGTCCACCCTGCGCGCCAGCCAGCACACCCGGCTGCCCGTCTACCGCAGCGACCCCAACAACATGCTGGGCCTGCTGCACCTGCGCAAACTGAGCCGGCTGCTGCTCAAGGAAGACATCAACAAAGCGGAGCTGATGCAGCACACGGTGGAGCCCTACTTCGTGCCGGAAGGCACGTCGCTGAACCGCCAGCTGATCAATTTCCAGAACGCGCGGCGGCGCATCGGCATCGTGGTGGACGAATACGGCGACGTGCTGGGGCTGGTGACGCTGGAGGACATCCTCGAGGAGATCGTCGGCGAATTCACCACTGACCTGGCCGCCACCAGCCAGGACATCCACCCCCAGGAGGACGGCAGCCATGTGATCGACGGCGCCACCCACCTGCGGGAGATCAACCGCTCACTGGACTGGGACCTGCCCACCGGCGGGCCGCGCACGCTCAACGGCTTGATCCTGGAATACCTGCAGGACATCCCCGACGCCAACATCTCGATCCGCATCGGCGACTACCTGATCGAAATCCTGCAGGTGAAGGACAACATGGTAAAAGCCGCCAAGGTCCGCCACGCCTCAAACGAGCCCGAGGCCCCCTAAAACCGGCACCCCTGTGCGAGCGGGCCCCGCCCGCGAAAGGCCGGCTGCGCCGGCCGGCAGGATCCCAGAGACCTACACTCTGTCCGCGTCCGGCGCCCCCACCCAAGCGAAAATATCCCCTTCATGCCGCTCCACCAGCCGGTAGCCTTCGTCGATGGCTTCCCCGGCGCGGTGGAAGTCCATCAGGGCAAAATCCTCCAGCAGCGGGATCAGGGTGACTTCCGGCGGATCGCCGGCCATCCGCGAGCGGGTGATGCGGTCCTGCATGATGTTGACGCTGGACGCCACCACATCGAAGAAGCCCGGCGGGCCACCGTCCTGGGACGAGAAGTAGTGGGTCATCTTCTGCCACAGGCTGCGGTCCTCGTCGCTGTCGCCACCCTCCGGCGGTGTCTGGCGGGACAGGTGCGCGCCCACCAGCTGGGCGTTCAGGTTCACCGCGATCACCACATCGGCGCCGAACGCCCGCGCCGCCGACACCGGCACCGGGTTGACCAGGCCGCCGTCCAGCATCCAGCGCCGCTGGTGTTGCAGGGGCGAGAACAACCCGGGCAGCGCGCAGGAGGCGCGGGCGGCGTCCAGCACCGGCCCCTTGCTGATCCACACTTCGCGGCCGCTTTTCATGTCCGTCGCGACGGTGACGAAACGCTTTTCCAGGTCTTCGATATTGGGGTTGCTGTGCAGCTTCTCGAAAAAACCGAACAGCTTTTCCCCCTTCACCACCCCGCCGGAGAAAGTGAAATCCATCAGTCCGAAGACGTCCTTGGTGGTCAGGGTGCGCACCCAGTCACCGAACTCCTTCAGCGCGCCGCTGACGTAGGCCCCGCCCACCAGGGCGCCGATGGAGGTGCCCGCCACCACATCGATTTCGATGCCGCGCTCTTCCAGCGCCTGAATAATGCCGATGTGCGCCCAGCCCCGGGCGGACCCGCTACCCAGCGCCAGCCCCACCCGGGGACGGGCGGGCAGTAACGGCTGCTCCTTCTCGCTCACGGCTGCTCTACCCCTCTCACGGCCTGGTCCACCCCTCTCACGGCTGCTCCTTCGTCACCATGCACGGCGCCGGTTCGCCGGCCATGCGCTGCTGGCAGCGGACCAGCACCTCACGGCGCTCCTCCACGGGCAGCAGGCCCCAATAGCTGATCTCGCGGCCGGTACGGAAGCACCCCACGCAGATATCGTCCCCGTCCAGGGCGCAGATCGATACGCAGGGCGACACCGGAGCTTCCGGGAATTCCGGCCGGTTATTGAAAGCGTTCATCGACTTCCAGGTGCTCATCGAAGTGTTTGGCGTGGGCCGCGTAGTGCTGGCTGCTCATGGTCAGCATCGCCTTGTGGCCGTCGGAGATCTCCTTGACCACCTTGGCCGGCGCGCCCATCACCAGGGAATTATCGGGGATTTCCATGCCCTCGGGCACCAGGGCGTGGGCGCCGATGATGCAGTTCTTGCCGATCTTCGCCTTGTTCAGCACCACCGCGTTGATACCGATCAGGCTGTTATCACCGATGGTGCAGCCGTGCAGCATGACTTTGTGGCCGACGGTGACGCCGTTGCCGATTTTCATCGGCACGCCCGGATCCACGTGCAGTACGGAATTTTCCTGCACGTTGGTGTTGTCACCGATCTCGATCAGGTCGTTGTCGCCGCGGATCACCGCGCCGAACCAGACGCTGCTGTTGGCGCCCAGCACCACCGAACCGATCACCGTGGCGTTGGGCGCCACCCATTGGCCTTCACCGCGCATTTCCACGCGGCGGCCTTCCAGTTTATAGATCATTTTTCACCCGTCAGGTCGAAACGCACATCGGCGTCGTACACATGATTGATCAAATCCAGGATCATAAAGGCGGTCAGCCCCCAGATCCGCTTGTCCTCGTAATAGTAGCTGGGCATGCACAGGCGGCGGCCGTAAAAGTCGATCGGCGGCGACAGCTCCGGCTCTTCTTCCAGAAAAAAGCTCAACGGCACCTGGAAGATGGTCTCGATCTCGCCGGGCTCGGGGGTCAGATCCACCCCGGCCCGCACCACGCCCACGAACGGGGTCACCTTCATGCCGAACCGGGACGCCAGCGGCGACAGCTGACCGATCACCTCCACTTCACGCTGGGCCAGGCCCACCTCCTCGTGGCTTTCTCGCAGGGCGGTATGCAACAGATCGCGGTCGCCGGGGTCCCGTTTGCCGCCCGGAAACGCCACTTCGCCGGCGTGGGTGGGCATGCCCTGGGCACGGACCGTCAATATCAGTTCCGGGTCGGGCTGGTCCACGAACGGCATCAGCACGGCCGCTTCCGGTAGCTCCACCGGTAAGTCATTGAAAGGATAGGCCGACATGCGCTGCCGGAGTTTTTCTAGCACGGGGTACTCCCAGTTTTATTTCAAACACCAGTTTGAACAGGCCTCGCGCACCGGGCAAGGCCGGATGCCCTCTATTCACGGCGGAGCCCGTGAAAACGCCCTAATTGCCGATCCACCGCCAAGCCATTAGGCTGTCGTTTCCTCATCATGCCGGCCGGCGGCCAGGCTGCCCGATGAGGCTCCATAAGCAGGCGAGAGCATCAATGAAATATTGCAGCCATTGCGGCGAAGAGATCCTGTTCTCCATCCCCGAAGGGGATAACCGGCCCCGCTATTGGTGCAACCACTGCGGCGTGATCCACTACCAGAACCCGAAAATCGTGGTCGGCGCGATCCCGGTCTGGGAAGGCCGCTTCCTGCTCTGCAAACGCTCCATTGAACCGCGCATCGGCTACTGGACCCTGCCCGCCGGCTATATGGAGAACGGCGAGACCCTGCAGGAAGGCGCCGCCCGGGAAACCTGGGAGGAAGCCTGCGCCACCGTGGCCATCGGCGACCTGTACACGGTGTTCAACCTGCCGCACATCAACCAGGTTTACATGTTCTTCCTCAGCGAGATGGTTAACGGCGACTTCGCCGCCGGCGACGAAAGCGCCGACGCCGGCCTGTTCTCCGAGGATGAGATTCCCTGGGACGAGCTCGCCTTCCCCACCATCGGCCGGACGCTGAAGTTCTTTATCCAGGACCGCGCCAACGGCAATGAGTTTCCGGTACGCACCCAGGACATCCCGCCACTCAAGCGCAAACCATCCCTCGACGACTGAATTTGTGGGAGCGGGCCTGAACCTAGCCCGGCAGGTCCTCGAGCTTCCAAAGGTCGATGGCGGGCTCCTCATAGGGGTGCGCCAGGCGCAGGGCGCTGATCGCCGCGCGCAGATGGTCTTCCATGCAGATCGTTTCCACCCGGAATTCGCGCACCGTTTCGATCTCGCCCTGGCCGCCTATGTAGGGGTCACTGCCTTCCAGGGGCCGGAACTGCCCCTGGCCGGCAACCTGAAAGCTGCAGCAATCGTAATTGCCGATGCGGCCGGCGCCGGCCTCGAAGACGGCGTTCTTCACCGCTTCGGCATGCTCTTCGGGGACGTAGAAACAAAGCTTGTAGACGGTCATTGGGCCTCCCTGGCGGACCGCCCGGGTTCAGGCGGTCTCGCGGTCGTTGTCGGCGGGCTCGGCCAGGTGCGCGTAGGCGTCGCGCAACTGATAGTTGCCCTGGGACGAGATCCACACGCCGGTGGCGGACACGGTCTGGGTGTCGCCGGCGAACACCTTGGCTTCGGTGAGCAGCTTGCGGCCTTCCACTTTCGCCACGCGGGACTCAAAGCGGATCTCCGTATTCAGCGGCGTGGGCGCCATATAGCGGATGTTGAGCGTGCCGGTCATGCCCAGGCCGGTGACGAAATCCTGACACTTGGCCATCAGCATATCCAGGGCCAGGGACAGCACGCCACCGTGCACCTTGCCCGGCGGGCCCATGAACAGCCGCCCGAAGGTGGCGCGGCCGCGCACGGTGTCGCCGTCCAGCCACAGCTCCAGCGGCGGCGACAGCGGCGTCGCCTGGCCGGTCAGGATTTCAAAGTCGGCCATATCCAGCGCGTCCTGGCGGCTGCCCTTGCCGACAATCAGCCGGCCAAGAATATCGCGCATGCTGCGATGGCCATGTCCTTCCAGGCGTTCACGCAACGCCCGCGCCTGCTCAGTGTACTCCGCCAGCGCCGCCTCATCCGCGTCCAGACGTATCAACTGCTCACTGATCGCCTTCAACTCGCTGGCCAGCTCCCGACGCCGCTCGGACACCGCCGTCGGCTCCGGCGACTCCGCGATCAACATATCAAAATAGTTATACATCTCGTCCGCCATACTCCCCCACTCCAATCCCGCAAAAGCGCCCAGTCTTTTGACTTCGCCTTTCGCTATCAACTATCAATTATCAACTATCAATTGCCTCTACCCGACCCACTTCCGCGCGTTAGCAAACAACCGATACCAGGGCCCATTCTCAAACCGGCGCCAATCATCCGGGATCCAGCTGTTCTGCAGCACGCGGAACACCCGCTCCGGGTGCGGCATCATGATGGTGGCCCGGCCATCGCGGGAGGTGAAGCCGGTGACGCCCTGGGCGGAACCGTTGGGGTTGGCGGGGTACTGCTCCGCCGGGTTGCCCAGGCTGTCCACGTAGCGCAATGCCAGCAGCCGCTGTTCGATGTTGCGGTTGAGATCCTGGTCGCTGATCTCGGCGCGGCCTTCGCCGTGGGCCACGGCGATCGGCAGGCGGGTGCCGGCCATGTCACGCAGCAATACGGACGGCGAGTCCTGGATCTCCACCAACGAGGTGCGCGCCTCGAACTGCTCGCTCAGGTTGCGCACGAAGTGCGGCCAGTGCTCGGCGCCGGGGATCAGATCCTTGAGGTTGGACAGCATCTGGCAGCCGTTGCAGACCCCCAGCGAGAAAGTGTCCTCACGGAAGAAGAAGCGGTTGAAGGCGTCGCGCAGACCCGGGTTGTAGAGAATGCTCTTGGCCCAGCCCTCCCCGGCGCCCAACACGTCGCCGTAGGAGAAGCCGCCGCAGGCCACCAGGCCTTTCATGTCATCCAGGCTGACGCGGCCGGCGAGCAGGTCGCTCATGTGCACGTCCATGGCGCTGAACCCGGCGCGGTCGAAGGCGGCGGCCATTTCCATGTGGCCGTTAACGCCCTGCTCGCGCAGGATCGCCACCTTGGGGCGGGCGCCGGTATTGATGAACGGAGTGGCCACGTCCTCGCTCATGTCGAAGGTGAGCCGCACGTTCAGGCCCGGGTCGTTGGAATCGGCGATCGATTCGAACTCCTGGCGGGCGCAGTCCGGGTTGTCGCGCAGCGCCTGGATGCGGTAGCTGGTCTCGGACCACAGCCGCTGCAGGCCCCAGCGCGGGCGTTCGCGCAACACCGCGCCGCCCAGGCGCAGGCGCACCACGTCCTCGTCGTTGACGGTGCCGACACTGTGCACGCAGCCGCCCAGACCGGCGTCCTGGTAACGCTGGCGCACCGCCTGCACGTCGGCGGCGCGCACCTGGATCACCGCGCCGGCCTCCTCGGCGAACAGCGCCGCCACGGCCTCAGGGCCGTCACCGGCGATGTTGTCCAGCACGATGTCCACGCCGGTGCGGCCGGCGAACGCCATCTCCGCCAGGGTGGTGAACAGGCCGCCGTCGGAGCGGTCGTGGTAGGCGAGCAGGCGCTCTTCCGCCAGCAGCCGTTGGGTCACTTCGAAGAAGGCGATCAGATCGTCGGCGTCATCCAGGTCCGGCGCCACATCGCCGACCTTGCCGAACACCTGGGCCAGCGCCGAGCCGGCCAGGCGGTTCTTACCCCGGCCCAGGTCGATCAGCAGCAGCTCGCTGTCCAGGCCGGTTTTGAGCTGCGGCGTGGCGGTCAGGCCGATGTCGGTGACGTTGGCGAAACCGGAGACGATCAGCGACAGCGGCGCCACCACGCTCTTGTCGATGCCTTTTTCCTGCCACAGGGTGCGCATGGACAGGGAGTCCTTGCCCACCGGGATGGCGATGCCCAGCTTCGGGCACAGCTCCATGCCCACCGCTTTCACGGTTTCGAACAGGGCCTGGTCCTCGCCCGGGTGGCCGGCGGCGGCCATCCAGTTGGCGGACAGGCGGATCTGGCCCAGCGAGCCGATGTGGGCGCCGGCCAGGTTGGTGAGGGTTTCCGCCACCGCCATGCGGCCGGAGGCGGCCGCGTTGACCAGCGCTACCGGGGTGCGCTCGCCCATCGCCATGGCTTCACCGGTGCGCTGGTTGTAACCGGTGGCGGTCACCGCGCAGTCGGCCACCGGCACCTGCCAGGGGCCGACCATCTGATCACGGTGCACCAGGCCGGTCACCGACCGGTCGCCGATGGTGATCAGGAAATTCTTGGAGGCCACCGTGGGCAGGCGCATGACCCGCTCGATGGCGTCCTTAAGCTCAATGCCTTCGGTGGTGAACGGCTGGCGCTCGAAATCTTCCCGGTCGTAGGCGCGCTGCATTTTCGGCGGCTTGCCGAACAGCAGGTCCATGGGCAGGTCCACCGGCGCGTCGCCGAAGTGGTCGTCGGCCACCTCCAGGTGTTCCGCTTCGGTGGCCTCGCCGAGCACCGCGAACGGCGCGCGCTCGCGCTCACACAGCGCCTCGAAGCGCTCCAGGTCCTCCGGCAGCACCGCCAGCACGTAGCGCTCCTGGGCTTCGTTGCACCAGATTTCCACCGGGCTCATGCCCGGTTCGGCGCTGGGGATGGCGCGCAGCGACAGTTTGGCGCCCCGGTCGTGGTCGTGGACCAGCTCCGGCAGCGCGTTGGAGAGGCCGCCGGCGCCCACATCGTGGATGGAGACAATCGGGTTGTGCTCGCCCAGCGCCCAGCAGCGGTCGATCACTTCCTGGACCCGGCGCTCGATTTCCGGGTTATCGCGCTGCACCGAGGCGAAGTCCAGCGCTTCGTCGGATTCGCCGCTGGCCATGGAACTGGCGGCGCCGCCGCCCAGGCCGATCAGCATGGCCGGGCCGCCGATCACGATGATCTTGGCGCCCGGCGGAATCGGTTTCTTGTGCACGTCGCCGTCGCGGACGTTGCCCAGGCCGCCGGCGATCATGATCGGCTTGTGGTAGCCGCGACGCTCGTCGCCGGCCACGCCCGGCGCCTGAATTTCCAGGGTGCGGAAGTAACCGCACAGGTTGGGCCGGCCGAACTCATTATTGAAGGCGGCGCCGCCCAGCGGCCCGTCGATCATGATGTCCAGCGGCGAGGCGATGCGCCCGGGGCGGCCGTAGTCGTCTTCCCAGGGCTGTCGGAAGCCGGGGATGCACAGGTTGGACACGGAAAAGCCGGTGAGGCCCGCCTTGGGCTTGCCGCCGCGGCCGGTGGCGCCCTCGTCGCGGATCTCGCCGCCGGCGCCGGTGGCCGCGCCGGGGCGCGGCGCGATGGCGGTGGGATGGTTGTGGGTCTCCACCTTCATCAACATGTGCACCGGCTCGTTGCGGTAGCGGTACTCACACGGATAGCCGGCGTTGCCCGGATCCGGGTAGAAGCGGTCCGCCACCGGGCCGGCCACCACCGCCGCGTTATCGCTGTAGGCGCTGAGCACGCCCTCGCTGGCGTGCTTGTAGGTGTTGCGGATCATGGCGAACAGGCTGAGGTCCTGCTCCTGGCCGTCGATGGTCCAGTCCGCGTTGAAGATCTTGTGGCGGCAGTGCTCGGAATTGGCCTGGGCGAACATCATCAGCTCGGCGTCCGAGGGGTTGCGCCCCAGGGCGGTGAAGCGCTCCGCCAGGTAGTCGATTTCATCCTCCGCCAGCGCCAGGCCCAGCTCACCGTTGGCGGTGGCCAGCGCCTCGCGGCCGCCGCCGATCACGTCCACGCTGGTCAGCGGGCGCGGCCGGTGGTGGGTAAACAGCACCTCGGCGTCCTCCAGCCGGTCGAGCACCGCTTCCACCATGCGATCGTGCAACGCCGCCATCAGCTCGCCCCGGTCCGCCGGACCGTTGAGCTTGAGCCGGTACTCGATACCGCGCTCCACCCGCGCCACCTTGGCGAGGCCGGCGTTGTGGCAGATGTCGGTGGCCTTGGACGACCAGGGCGACACCGTGCCCGGGCGGGGCACCACCACGAAGGTTTCGCTGCCGCTCTCTTCCACGGCCGCGTCCTCCAGGCTGGGACCGTATTCCAGCAGGCTGTCGAGCACCTGGCGCTCGCGCTCATCCAGCCCGGCGTCACCCTCCGTTGGAGACAACTCCACGAAGTGCACGAAACGGGCGGACAGAGCCTCTGCCTGGGGCAGAGCCTCCAGCAGTTTTTCCTTTCTAAACGCGGATAGGGCCGGGCTACCGGGGAGGATCAGCATGGGGTCGGCTTTTCCTTTACGTGCAGGGGGAGAAATAAGGATCGCAATGATAAGGGATGGCCGCCCGAATTCCTATGCGCGCGCCGCGGGGGCCGAAAAGATGCAAGCAAATATGATTGTTGGACAAAAATGATGGATTTTTGACCAGTTACGATGGTAGATTCGCCGCGCACACGTGATGTAGGTCACAGCCGACCCGGGGGCGAGCGCCCCGATTTCCGGGTCCGGCGATGGACGGCACGGGCCGTACCGACCTGTCTGGAGTACACCCAGCAGAGGTATCAACGGATATGACAGTGCTACAACGGCTTCGCGGTTTGCTCCGCCCCGGCCGACAGCTTATCGCCCCGCTCGCGCTGCTTGGCGCGGTCGGGCTGATGGTGGCGATGCGCCCCACCCCCACCGCCCTGGAACGTGTCCAGGCGCGGGGCGAGCTGGTGGTGGCCACCCGGCCCTCACTGACCACTGTCTACCGTGACCCCAACGGCCTCACCGGCATGGAATACGAGCTGGCGCGCGGCTTCGCCGAGCGCTTGGGCGTGGAACTGCGCCTGCTGGAAGTGGACAGCACCTCCGACCTTAAGTACGCGGTGCGCCGCGGTAAGGCCGATCTGGCCGCGTCCGCCCTGCTGGCCGGCCACGACGGCGACCAGGCGCTGCGCTACAGCACCCCCTACCAGAACGTGGACACCCTGGTGATGTACCGCCTGGGCGACCAGCGCCCCGCCGAGATCACCGACCTGATCGGCAAGGAGGTGCTGGTGCGCGCCGGCAGCCGCCACGCGGACATGCTGGTGGCGGCGCAGCTGGACCACCCGGAACTGAGCTTCGAGCAGGTGGAGAACGCCACCGCCGAGCAGTTGCTGGCCCTGGTCGAGCAAGGCGACGGCGACTACGCCCTGATCAACTCCAACGCCTATGCGATCCACCGCTCGCTGTTTCCGGACCTGGCGTCCGGTTTCACCCTGAGCGTGGATCAGGGCCTGGCGTGGGCGTTCCGCGCCAACGACGACCGCAGCCTCTATCTGGCGGCGCAGCGCTTTTTGACCCAGGCCAAGGCGGACGGCACCACCACCCGGCTGGCGAACCGTTTCTACGGCCATGTGGACCAGTTCAACCTGTACGCGGCGCGCAGCTTTATCCGCCATATGGACGACCGCCTGCCCAGCTACACCGCCCAGTTCCAGGAAGCGTCCGTGGACGCCGGCTTCGACTGGCGCCTGCTGGCGGCGATGGCCTATCAGGAATCCCTGTGGGACGCCCAGGCGATCTCCCCCACCGGGGTCGAGGGCCTGATGATGCTGACCAACCGCACCGCCCGGGAAATGGGCGTCTCCGACCGCACCGACCCGGCCCAGAGCATCCGTGCCGGCGCCGCCTACCTGCGTAAGCTGCACGACCGGGTGCCGGACCGCATCCAGGAACCGGACCGCACCTGGATGGCGCTGGCCGCCTACAACATGGGTATGGGCCACCTGGAAGACGCCCGCGTGCTCACCGAGCGCCAGGGCGACAACCCGGACCTGTGGCAGGACGTGAAAACCCGCCTCACCCTGCTCGACGACCCGGCCTACGTGAACCAGCTGCGTTACGGCGCCGCCCCCGGCGGCCAGGCGGCGGTATACGTGCGCCATATCCGCCGCTACTACGACCTGCTGGTGTGGGCCAACAACTCCGACCGCCACCGCGCGAACATGGTGGCCCTGGCGGACTAGCGGCGCTGGCGGAAAAAGTCGCGCAGCAATTGCGCGGCTTGCTCCGCGCAAACGCCGCCGGTCACTTCAATGCGGTGGTTGTAGAAACCGCGTTCGGGCAAACCCAGCTGACTTTCACAGACCCCGGCCCGGGGTTCCCGGGCGCCGTACACCAGCCGCGCGATGCGGGCGTGCATCAAGGCGCCGAAGCACATGGTGCAGGGCTCAATGGTGACGTACAGGGTGGCGCCGGACAGCCGGTAATTGCCCGCCCGGGCGGCGGCGTCACGCAGGGCGTTCACTTCCGCGTGGCCGGTGGGATCATGGGCGATGATCGGCCGGTTCCAACCCTCGCCGATCACCTCGCCGTCACGCACCACCACCGCGCCCACCGGCACTTCCCCTTCCCCGGCGGCGCTTTCCGCCAGCGTCAGCGCCCGGGCCATCCAGAATTCATCGTCTTGCGCGGTCATGGTGATCTCCCTGCGTTCCAGCGGCGTATGGTACGGCGTGCGGGACGCCAGGCGCCAGACGCCGCTCCCACAAGGCACTCCGTAGCGGCTACAATCATGCCTCGACGCGCCCGCGGGCGATGCAATGATTTTCAAGGAAAGGAGCCGCCACCATGACCACTCTGGGCACCCCCAATGCGCCCGGCGCCACTCGCGTGCTGCTGCTGGGCTCCGGCGAACTGGGCAAAGAGGTCAGCATCGAGCTGATGCGGCTGGGCTGCGAAGTGATCGCCGTGGACCGCTACGCCAACGCGCCGGCCATGCAGGTGGCCCACCGCAGCCACGTGATCGACATGCTCGACGGCGCCGCGATACGGGGCGTGGTGGAACAGGAGCGGCCGCACTTCATCGTGCCGGAGATCGAGGCCATCGCCACCGACGAGCTGCTCAAGCTGGAGCAGGAAGGCGTCACCGTGGTGCCCACCGCCCGCGCCGCCAGCCTGACCATGAACCGCGAAGGCATCCGCCGGCTGGCGGCGGAAGAGCTGGGCCTGAACACGTCGCCCTACCGTTTCGCCGGCAACCGGGAGGAGTACCTGGCGGCGGTGCGTGATATCGGCCTGCCCTGTGTGGTGAAACCGGTGATGTCGTCCTCCGGCAAGGGCCAGAGCCTGGTGAAACAGGAGCAGGACATCGACGCCGCCTGGGACTACGCGCAGTCCGGCGGCCGCGCCGGCCAGGGCCGGGTGATCGTGGAAGGGTTCGTGGATTTCGAATACGAGATTACCCTGCTGACCGTGCGCCACCGGGACGGCACCTCGTTCTGCGCGCCCATCGGTCACCGCCAGGAGGACGGCGATTACCGCGAGTCCTGGCAGCCGCAGCCGATGAACGACGCCGCCCTGGTGGAGGCGGAACGGCAGGCCAAAGCGGTCACCGATGCCCTGGGCGGGCGCGGCCTGTTCGGCGTGGAGTTCTTCGTCAAAGGCGATCAGGTGTGGTTCAGTGAGGTGTCACCGCGCCCCCACGACACCGGTCTGGTGACGCTGATGTCCCAGGACCTGTCCGAGTTCGCGCTGCACGCCCGCGCCATTCTCGGCCTGCCGGTGCCGTTGATCGAACAGCGCGGCCCGTCCGCGTCGTCGGTGTTGATGGTGAAAGGCGAGTCCACCGACATGCGCTACAGCAATCTGGACGAGGCCCTGGCACAACCGGACACCGACCTGCGCCTGTTCGGCAAACCGGAAGTCAGCGGCAGCCGCCGCCTGGGCGTCGCCGTGGCCCGCGCCGACAGCGTGGAACGCGCCCGCGTCAAAGCGAACAAAGTGATTGCCGCCATCAAGGTCGAGCTATAACGGCGTTTTCAATTCAACGGAGAGGTTTTTCATGTATCAGGATACGCACAGCAAGATCATCGGCTATCTGCTCTGGATCTTCGGCTTCATGGGCGCCCACCGTTTCTATTATGGAAGGCAGATCACCGGCACCATCTGGTTCTTCACCCTGGGACTGTTTTTCATCGGCTGGATCATCGACCTGTTTCTGATCCCCGGCATGGATGAGTCCGCGGACATCCGCTACCGCTCCGGGCCCACGGATTACAACATCACCTGGATCCTGCTGACCTTTCTGGGCATATTCGGCCTGCACCGGTTCTACATGGGTAAGTGGATCACCGGCATCATCTACCTGCTGACGGTGGGTCTGTTCGGGCTGGGGATTCTCTATGACTACTGGACCCTGAACGGGCAGATCAGCAGCAAGAACATGATGCACGGGTCGCTTTAAAGGGGGTATGCAGGCCGGCGGGATTCCACGCGTCTCTGGAATCCTGCCGGGTGGCTCTTGCCAACTTTTCGCGGGCGAGGCCCGCTCCCACAATTTTTCTCTCAGTTTTTCATGGCGTATTTGCCGGAGCCGAGGAAGAACAGCGCCACCGCGTTGAACAGGTAGAACGCCTGCAGCTCGATCGCCCAGCCGCCGGTTTTGCTGAGCGCGAACAGTTCGTTCATGTGCGCCATCAGCAGCGCCACCAGCATGTTGCCCACGATCAATACCGCGCCGATCCGGGTGTAATAGCCGATGATGATCATCACCGGAGCGATCACTTCACCGATAAACACCCCATAGGCGAGAAAGCCCGGCAGCCCATAACCCTGCAACGAACCGGAAATCCAGCCCACGCCGCTTTCCAGCTTGGCGATGCCGTGCAGCAACAACAGCAGCCCCAGGGTCAGGCGCAGAATCAGTTTGCCCAAATCGGCGTTTTGCATATTCCCTCCTCGCTTTTAGAAGTCATCGTTATTGCCGCCTATTGAACGGTTTTGCCGGGGAAAAGAAAAGCAGCCGGCCCACACTTTCGTTATTCATGCACAGTCCGGTGTCCGCCGCTCGGCGCACTTTTCTTAGCGCGGCCTATTTACATGATGACCATCATCATTATATAAATGATACCCATCATCCAAAAGCGACAACCAGGCGCAAGAGGTCCAGCATGAGAGTCAGCAAGGAACAGGCCGCCGCCAACCGTGAGCAGATCGTCCACCAGGCCGCCCGTTTGTTTCGCGAACGGGGCTTCGACGGCATCGGCGTGGCCGAACTGATGAAGAACGCCGGCCTGACCCACGGCGGCTTCTACGGCCATTTCGACTCCAAGGAACAGCTGATGGCGGAAGCCTGCGAGTACGCCATCAGCGTCACCGGGCGACGCTGGCGACGGCTGGTCAGCGACAGCGACGGGCCGTCCATGGACACCCTCGCCCGCCGCTACCTGTCCAAACGCCACCGCGACGCCCCCGGGGACGGCTGCGTGCTGGCCGCCCTGGCCGGCGATGCCGCGCGGCAAAGCCCGCCGGTGCGCGCCGCCTTCACCGGCAGCGTGAAGCGCTTTATCGACCTGCTCGGCAATGCCCTTCCCACCCGCGCCAAAGCCGCCCGCCGGCAGAAGGCGGTGGCCGCCTGCGCCGCCATGGTGGGCGCGCTGGTGCTGTCCCGGGCGGTGGACGACCCGGCGCTTTCCGAAGAATTCCTAGACGCCGTGGCCGCCCAGCTGCCCGGCACGCACTAACCCCGGATTTTTTAACTCGAACATTGGAGTAAAACCATGAGCGAAGCCGCACTGAACGGCCTGGAAACCCTGCAAATGCTTATGCGGGAGAAGCGTAACCCGGCCATCGGCGACACCCTGGATTTCACCCTGGTGGAAGTGGAAAAAGGCCGCGCCGTGTTCGAAGGCACGCCCTCGGAGAAAGTCTATAACCCGATCGGCTCGGTGCACGGCGGCTACGCCGCCGCCCTGCTGGATTCCGCCTGCGGCTGCGCGGTGCACGCCAGTCTGGACGCCGACCAGGCCTATACCACGGCAGAACTGAAAGTGGCCTACCACCGGGGCATGACCAAGGACACCGGCCCGGTGCGCGCCGAAGGCACGGTGATCACCCTGGGCCGCCGCCTCGGCTTCGCCGAAGCCCGCCTCACCGACCGCAACGGCAAGCTCTACGCCAGCGCCACCTCCACCCTGTTGATCATGCAGCGGTGACCGCCGTGAACCAGGCCGCCACCCTGAGCCCGCCGCGCGCCCTGCCGAATGCACGCACCCGGATGATTCTGGAGGCGCCGGTGCTGCCCACCCTGCTGGCGCTGGCGGCCCCCAACCTGGTGGTGATGCTGGCCCAGGCACTGGCCAATTTTCTGGAAAGTTACTACGTCGGCCTGCTGGGCGTGGACGCCCTGGCCGGCGCCGCCCTGGTCTTTCCGCTGGTAATGCTGATGATGATGATGTCCGCCGGCGGCATCGGCGGCGGCATCTCCTCGGCGGTGGCGCGCTCGCTGGGCGCCGGCGACCAGGACAAGGCCGACGCCCTCGCCCTGCACGCGGTGGTCATCGTCGGCGTCTTCGGATTGGTGTGCTCCGCCATCGTTATCGGCCTGGCTGCTCCCATCTATGCACTGCTGGGCGGCGAAGGGGCGGCGCTGGGCGCGGCGGTGGCTTATTCCAACGCGCTGTTCTCCGGCGTGGTATTCCTGTGGCTGATGAACGGCCTGTCGGCGGTACTGCGCGGCGCCGGCAATATGCGTCTGCCGGCGCTGGTCATGGTGGGCGGCGTGCCGTTGCTGCTGGTGCTCTCGCCGCTGCTGATCTTCGGCTTCGGCCCGGTGCCGGCGCTGGGCATCACCGGCGCTGGTCTGGCGCTGGCCAGTTATTACCTGATCGCCACGGTGATTCTTGCGGCCACACTGATCCGCGGCCGCGGCGGCGTAAAGCTGAGCCTGCGTCACCCTTTGCGGCGCGCCCTGTTCGGCGAAATCCTCGGCGTCGGTCTGTGGTCGTCGTTGAACACCGTGCTGTCGAATCTGTGCGTGGTGGTGGCCACTTTCTTTGTGGCACGCACCAGCATGGAAGCGCTGGCCGGTTTCGGCCTGGGCATACGCATCGAGTATCTGCAGATTCCCATCGTGTTCGGTTTCGGCACCGCCCTGGTGGCAATGGTGGGCATGAACCTGGGCGCCGGCCAATTCCAGCGCGCCCGGCGCATCGCCTGGACCGGCGCAGCGGTGGCGGCCATCACCACCGAAACCGTGGGCGTGGCGGCGGCGCTGTTCCCGCACGCCTGGCTGGGCCTGTTCACCGACGACCCGGAGGCGATCGCCACCGGTGCCTTATACCTGCGCATCGTCGCCCCGGCCTATGCGTTTCTGGGCGTGGGCCTGGCGCTGTATTTCGCTTCCCAAGGCGCCGGCCGCATGGGTTGGCCGTTGCTCGCCAGTGTTGTGCGGCTGAGCGTGCTGGCCCTCGGTTGCACACTGGTGGCCGGCTGGCTGCCAGGCAACCTGGCCGCGCTGTGCGCGGTGATGGTGGCCGCCCTGGTGGCGCTGGCGTTGTTCAATGGTTTGCCCTGGTTGCGACAGGCGCCGGGCGCACCGCAAACAGGAGAGACACCATGAAAGCCGTTATCGCGGGCTACGCCCGATCCCCGTTTCATTTCGCCAACAAAGGCCTACTCGCCCAGGTACGTCCGGACGATCTCGCCAGCCAGGTGGTCAAGGCGCTGCTCGCCCGCACCGATCTCGACCCGGCGCTGCTGGAAGATGTGATTCTCGGCTGCGCCTACCCGGAAGCGTCCCAGGGCAACAATCTGGCGCGCATCGTCGGCCTGCTCAGCGGCCTGCCCCAGGACGTGGGCGGCATGACCGTGAACCGCTTCTGCGGCTCGTCCATGTCGGCGGTGCACATCGCCGCCGCCAACATCGAGGCCGGCCTGGGCGACGCCTTTCTGTGCATGGGCGTGGAATCCATGACCCAGGTCCCGCAGGGCGGCTTTAATTTCTCACCCAACCCCTGGCTCCAGGAATACACCGACGCCTATGTGTCCATGGGCCGCACCGCCGAGAACGTGGCGGAACGCTACGGCATCCCCCGCGGTGAACAGGAGCAAATGGCGCTGGAATCCCACCAAAAGGCCGCCGACGCCCGGGAGCAGGGGCGCCTGCGCGACGAGATCGTGCGCATCCAGACCGGTACCGGCGAGTGGGTCACCGAGGACGGCTGCATCCGGCCCAACACCTCCCTGGAAGCCTTGGCCAAGCTGCCGCCGGCGTTCGATGAAAACGGCGTGGTCACCGCCGGCACCTCGTCGCCGCTCACCGACGGCGCCTCCGCCGTACTGGTCACCAGCGACGACTTCGCCGCCCGCCACAACCTGACGCCGAGCGCGCGCATCCGCGCCGTGGCCAGCGCCGGCTGCGACCCGGCGGTAATGGGCCTGGGCCCGATCCCCGCCACCCGCAAAGCCCTGGCCCGGGCCGGCCTGAACGCCGACGACCTGGGCGTGGTGGAGATCAACGAGGCGTTCGCCTCCCAGGCGCTGGCCTGCATCGGCGACCTGCACCTGGACCCGGCCACCGTCAACCTGGACGGCGGCGGCATGGCCATCGGCCACCCGCTGGGCGCCACCGGCGCGCGCATCACCGGCAAGGCGGCGGCGCTGCTGCAACGGGAAAAGGTGAAGTACGCCCTCGCCACCCAGTGCATCGGCGGCGGCCAGGGCGTGGCCACGATCCTGGAAGCGCTGTAAACGCGGCGGCGGGTTGACCCTTCAAGCCGGCAGCACGCGCATCCAGAGCTGCTTCGCCTCGCTCTGGTAGTCCCGCATCCGCTCGATCAGACGGTGACGCAGGTCGCCCCCCATCAGGGCGTCCGGCAGCAGCGGGTCGTGGATGATCGAGCGAATCGCCGCGCGACCCAGCAGCAGGCTCTCACGGGCCGCCACCTCCGCCGGCAGCGCATGGAGACCCGCCTGACTGCGCTCCAGCCGCGACAACATGTCCCGATACGCCGCCTCCAACGCGGCCAGATCCCATAATCCACGGGCGCGCCGTTCGTCCTCCCGGGAGAGCTCGCCCACCGCGATCACCGTAGCCTGATCCGCCAGGCCCAGCGCGCGCAAATCCTCACGCAAACCCGGCACCCCCCCGTGCAAATTGTCCGGACGAAGCTGTAAACCGCTAACGCCCAGGGCGCGGAACCCTCGCAGCATCAGGGCGCGCTCATGGCGCCGCCAGAGCGTTTTCTCGCGCCGCGGCACCGCACCATCGACCACGCCGACCCAACCGCCCTGCCAGGCCACCGCGCGCTGCTCCTTGCTCAGCCAGCTCTCAACCTCCCCGAACAGACCACTGCCACCGGGGTTCAGCGCGTACAGACCGCGCGCCGGATTGGCGACCTTGCCCTGCCGCACCAGTCGGTTCAGCGCCACTCGCACGTTCTGGTCACGAAGCCCGCACACCTCGCCGGCCCGGCAGAGCGCCGCCACCGACACCTGGCGGGCATCGTGTGTGGACAGAATATCCAGGACCAGATCCGCGGCGCCGAGCTCATATTGACCGTCGGACGGGCCGTCGGTCACGGCCAAACTATAACTCTTGCTGTCTTTTGCAGTCATATGGTGAAATATATCCAAACCATCCCCTTTGTTCCACAAAGGGAAATAAATAACGCCCGATGGCCAAGCCCAGGAGAGCCCCGTGCCCACGCCCCCGATCCTTGTCGAAACCGACGGCCCCGTCCGCACCATCATTATTAACCGGCCGGATAAGCGCAACGCCGTGGACCGACCCACCGCCGACGCCCTGCGCGACGCCTTTCAAGCCTTCGAAGAGGACGACAGCGTCAGCGTGGCCGTACTCACCGGCGCCGGCGGCAACTTCTGCGCCGGCGCCGATCTGGCCGCCCTGGGCGACCCGCAACGCCGCAACGAAGTGGAACCGGAAGGCACCGGCCCCGGCCCCATGGGGCCATCACGCATGCTGCTCAGCAAGCCGGTGATCGCCGCGGTGTCCGGCTACGCCGTGGCCGGCGGCCTGGAGTTGAGCCTGTTCTGCGACCTGCGCGTGGCGGAGCAGTCCGCCGTGTTCGGCGTCTTCTGCCGGCGCTGGGGCGTGCCGCTGATCGACGGGGGCACGGTACGCCTGCCGCGGATCGTCGGCCAGGGCCACGCCATGGACATGATCCTCACCGGCCGCCCGGTGCACGCCGACGAGGCCCTGCGCATGGGCCTCGCCAACCGCGTGGTCGCCGACGGCGAAGGCCTGGACACCGCCCGGGCCCTGGCGCACAGCATCGCCGGTTTCCCGCAACGCTGCCTGCGCGCCGACCGCCTTTCCGCCTACCGGCAATGGGACCAGCCGCTGGCCGATGCCCTCGCCCGGGAAGGCGCGGGAGGCTACCCGATCGTCTTTGAAGAGGCCATCGCCGGCGCCGAACGTTTCGCCAAAGGCGCCGGCCGCCACGGCGAATTCGAATAACGACAATGAACAGACAAGAGGAGAGCTTGAATGACCACCACCTATCTCGATCTGATTAATCGCGGTGCCGGCTACTACCCCGAGCGGACCGCCATCGTCTTCGGCGACCGGAGCCTCACCTTTAGAGAGACCCATACGCTTAGCAATCAGCTCGCCCACAGCCTGATGCAGCGCGGCGTAAAACGGGGCGACCGCGTGGCACTGCTGCTCAACAACAGCCTTTACAGCGTGCCGGTGGATTTCGCCTGCGTGAAAGCCGGCATCAACCGGGTGCCGCTCAACGCGCGGCTGTCCCTGAACGAACACCGGAAAATGCTGGAAGAGACCGGCTGCGAACTGCTGCTCTACGGCGCCGACCTGAGCGAACGGGCCAGCGAACTGCGCGACGCCCTCCCCACCCTGCAATGCCACGGCATCGGCGCCACCGACGGCGGCGGTGACGACCTGCTCGCCGATTGCGCCAACCAGAGCACCGCCAACCCGGACGTCACCGTGGCACCGGACGACGTGATCCTCACTCTGTTCACCTCCGGCACCACCGGCACGCTTAAAGCCGCCCAACACACCCAGGCCTCCTACGCCGGCGTCTGCAAGAACGTGCTGCTCAACCTGGTCGCCGTGGAGCAGGACGATGCCATGCTGCACGCCGCCTCGCTGATCCACGCCAGCGGCGTGTTCGTGCTGCCGTTCTGGCTGCGCGGCGCGCGCACCGTGATCATGCCGGGCTTCGACCCGGACGCCTTCCTGGAGTTGATCGAGAAAGAGCGCATCACCGCCGTCAACATGGTGCCCACCATGCTGCAGATGCTGCTCGGCCACCCCCGCTTCGCGGAGATCGACGTGAGCCGGCTGCGGCAGGTGATCTATGGCGCCTCGCCGATGCCCCGCCCGGTGATCCAGAAAGCCATGGCCACCTGGGGCCGCGAGAAATTCTGGCAGTACTACGGCCAGACCGAATGCCCGCTCACCATTGCCGTGCTGCGCCCCGAGGACCATGAAGAGGAGCTGCTCGGCGCCTGCGGCAAACCCAGCATCGACGTGGAGATCCGTCTGGTCGACGAACAAGGCAACGACGTCCCGCAAGGCGAGCCCGGCGAAATTGCGGTGCGCGCGCCTTCAATGATGGCCGGCTACCACAACGCCCCCGAGCTCAACAAAGAGATGTTCATGGACGGCGGCTGGCTGCGCACCCGCGACATCGCCCAGTTCGACGAGCGCGGCTTCCTGCACATGAAGGACCGCACCTCCGACATGATCATCACCGGCGGCTACAACGTGTACCCCAAAGAAGTGGAAGACGTGCTCACCGCGCACCCCGCCGTGGCCGAGTGCGCCGTCATCGGTCTGAAAGACCCGCAATGGGTGGAAGCGGTCACCGCCGTCGTGGCCCTCAAACCGGACCAAAACATTGATGAGCAGCCCCTGATCGACTTCGTTGCCGAACAGGTCGCCTCCTACAAGAAACCCCGGAAGGTGATTTTCACCGACGCGATCCCCAAGACCGCGGTCGGCAAGATCAACCGCAAAGCCTTGCGGGACCAGTACGCGAAAACCGCCTAACACTCACCAATGCGTTTGCCGCTGAGCGACATGCGCATTTTCATCGGCCCCATGGGGGATTGCATGTCACCTTGCATGGTCCCCTCCATGGTGTCGCCCTGGAGTTTGAGATCCGCGCTCATCGTGTAGGGCGAACCGTCCGGGCCCGGACAGGTCAGGCTGTAACGCAGGCGTGACCGGCTCTGCTCCATTTCGGACACCTCGCAATTGTTCAGCTCGTCACCGCCGAACAGATCCGGATCGGTAACGTCTTCCTGGCGCACGCAATCCTTGTTCTTAGCGGTGCGGGCCGGCATCGCCTGGCCACCGGCGCTCATGGTCATGGTGGTTTCATACTCCCACTGCCCCGGATTAACGTTCGGCGTCTCCGCCGACACCAACGCCGGCGTGGCGATGAACAGGGACAGGACACAAGCCTTCAACTTCCTCATGGTATTTCTCCTTTTAGTATTCTCGGCTTGGCCGACCCTAGCGCGGCCCGGCCTGGAAGCGTATCACCCAAACGGGGGAGCCCGACGAAATGACACGAAAATTCTAGCGCTGACAACATCATGCCAGCAGCATAAAAATGGCGGCGATATACCCACAAAAGGAGGCGCCCAAAAAGGTCCAAAATGTTCTCTTATCTTGGCGAAGGTAACTGATCCTTGGGTTTACAGGGCAAACATAAGCATATTTTGGAATCTCAGTTTCCCTGGCATCTTCCTCTGAACGGAATGGCCGCCCCCCAAAAAGAAAGAAGCTTCTAGCGTAATGCTTTTGACCTTCATAAAGATAAGAGTACTCAACTTTAATTAACCAAAGCTTACGGCGGCCCATTGTAACTTCACTGAACGACAAATCAGCTTCTTCCATGATCGCCTTGGGCCACCTCCTTGCCCACAACATAATTAGGAAGAGAGCCAGTGATACTGAAGAAACAAAACCCGAAAAAGCAGCCAGAGCAACAAACATCACGCATAAACCCGAATACTTCTATATGTCACCACTGAGAAGTACCTGCTATTAAAGCTGATAAGAAGAGCCGTTATCATACTAGCGAAAAGCAAGCCCACAATGGCAGCTGCAACTGGCCCTCCAAGCACACTAAAGGCCGCTAGCGTTACCAAAGAGGTGGATGCATAGGCAAAAATCGCTGTTGAGAATCGACCAATTTTACTGGAAACACTTAAAGTGTCATCACCAAGCGTACTCAAGACATCAATAAGCAAGGAAATGACGCCTAGGATGGATACATATCGTGCTTGCCTCGCCAAAGCCTTTAGTCTTTCTGAAAACATTGGCTGTCCTGACTGACCACTCGTTGTTATTCCCCCCAAGAAACCTAGCATAGCGGCCACGATTACCGACAAGAACCCGCCATTCTCGCCGCCGGCGATGAGGTAGCCGCCGGCGCCGGTTTCGGGGTCGATGACCATATAGCCGGCGGAGGGGCGGCCGCGGAAGTTGATGGTGTCTTCGTGGGCGGTGACTTCCTTGCCGGTGCGGACGGCGTTGCGGATGTCGGCTTCCACGGAACTGCTCAGGTTGAGGGCGGCCATGGCCTGGCTAAGGTTGCTCTGGGTGATGGTCCAGATTTTCTGGCCTTCCGCCGCCGCCAGCTGCAGGGCCTTTACGGCGCTGATGCCGTGGGCGGGGTTGTCTTCGGTGCTGTACATTTCTTCCGGGACGAGATGTTCCATGGCGGACATACGGGCGCCGGTGGCGCGGTTGAAGGCCACCCAGCGTTCCCGGTTGTTGTCTTTGTCGACGCGGATGCTGCTCATATGGTCCACGTCCATGGTCAGGCCGCTGGCTTTTACGTCCCTGAGCCTACCCAACAGGCAAGGTATGCCTTAAACACTCTCTTACTCTCGACTAACATAACAACCATCTAACTAAGTTATCGATATTGTCATGCCATAATAAAAAGATGCGAAATTTACGATCAAATACGTTAAATCAAACGGGAAAACCTCATATCTTTTATCGAAAGACCGGAGGAACTCTAAATTTCCACTTCTAGACAAGAAAAACCTCCTAAACATCTCATTAATATACTCGCCCCAGAAGCAATACCCGACAACCAAAATAAAACAGGCGACCATAACAGCCGTATCCCCTCCGGAAAAACACCAATAGCTGACAATCCCCACCGGCGTCAACGGCACCGCGATATCTCTTATTATAACAATTGGTTTTTTATGTCTTGCGACCCTCATCCAAATCTCGAAATAAAGCCATGAAAAGTAGGCAGCCGCGCCCCCCAGGAGAAAGTTCATGAAGAAGTAGCCAACCTTCTGAATCATTATAGAATCAGCCTCATTTATGAAAGTCACCCGACCTATAACAGTTGCGTATATTATAACAATTGCAATTATTCCAGCCTTCATATCATACCTAAGAAATAAGCCATGAAGTCGCCAAACCATAACGCTGCCGCCGACGCGCCTGACGCGGACGAGGCCAACAGCCCGAGGATCAAACCTCCCAATGCGGCAAAATTATTGGCCGAGAATTCTTCATGAGAGTTTGATTCATTTATTCCATCGATCCATGATCGAAAATTCAAAATGTTCCAAACTATAGATGCTATCCCTGCGAGTATTAGCCATCCCGATGAAAAAAGAAGCACGGCGGATATAAAAAACGCTATAACAAATACGGCGAAGACGAATGTAAACTGAAGCACACCACCATTCTCGCCGCCGGCGATGAGGTAGCCGCCGGCGCCGGTTTTGGGATCGATGACCATGTAGCCGGCGGAGGGGCGGCCGTGGAAGTTGATGGTGTCTTCG
>MDTA01140418.1_pt1 | contig 57143 bp, 54 predicted proteins | sample 811151 | NCBI WGS metagenome assembly MDTA01 (sample SAMN05326648, study PRJNA326480) | marine metagenome | isolation source: seawater | place: Indian Ocean: South | collected 2010
AAAAATAACATCACTCAAGGTACGCTTCGCTTTTCACCTTGACTGATAACATTTTTCTGAAGTGGCGGAGGGAGGGGGATTCGAACCCCCGATACGGATATGATCCGTATAACGGTTTAGCAAACCGCCGCTTTCAGCCACTCAGCCACCCCTCCAAGGATGTACAATTGGTATACTGGTTACCGGGGGCAACTGTCAAGAACAACCAGGGATATTTGGTAGCAAATTTTAGCTAGCTGGAGTCTGCGTTGCCTGTTGATGCAGTGATTTTAATGTAACCAATATGTCGATGAGTAAGTCCAGACTGGAAAAGTGTTGATGGCTAATGCGTGTACCTTGTGAAGGTTTTTTCTCTAGCTTATGTAAATGGCTTTGGAGTGCCTTGAGGGCCTCAAGTGTTTTTTGATCTTGACTTAAACGCTCAATCGCTGCTGGAAGCTCAACATTATTATTGGTGTTAGGCGGATGATAACAGGCTTTATAAATTGCCTTGATATCATCTTCAATTCTTTTGATGCGTTTTTCTATGTATTGAAGCCTTTCTGCAGGAAAATTTTTACTATGATGGCGCAGGGTTTTGAGATTGTGTAAAGCGGTATTTGTGCCGTCATAATGAATGCGGGCTAATAGGCTGTAGAGATGATCTAATTGGGGCTTGAAATCAGGGGATTTATAGGCGTTGGGATGATGGTGCTTATAAAATTTATTGAGAGAGAAATAATGGATTTTTTGTTGAGGTGGGGTTTTGATTTTGACTTGAGCAAGAAAATTTAAAACTTCATCTTGGTCTTGCCACCACATTTGGAGGTTTTCTGGATGGATAAAATATTTTTCAATAACCGGGCGCAAGTTAAACAATGGATGAATCTGTTTTTTGTAACTGCGGTTACCGTTTAGGCGCCTGTTTAAAACTTCTAGAAAGACACGTTGAAGTTCTGGCGGATATTGTTTTAACTGTGTGCGCAGTCTTGATCCAGCCTTGTACGCCTTTTGCTGCGCGGAAGAAAGACAGGATATGTGAAGTTTGTCTTCTACTAAAGCTTCAGCTGTGCGTGTTAGTGATTTTTTACAGGCATTGCGCCGGAAATAATACTGTTTGTAAATAGACGAAAGATCATTTTGGGAGCTGATGAAAAGAAACATCCCTGACAAGCCAATGAATAAAACAATAAATATGTTTGTTGAAGATTTCATGCTTTTAGATAGTGCCAGATTATTGCTCTTTGTTGTTTTGAGATTTTTCAATTTCAACTAAAAGTTTAATTAATTTATTTTTTCAAAAAATATCTCAAAATCAAATGTGTTTACTAGTAAATAATAACATTTCAAAAGACACATGAAACATTTTTTTATCTTATCTCTTTTTCTATTCTGTTGGTCTGCATTTCCTGCACCTGGAGATGATGGCTCTGGACTAGTGACTGCACCAGAAAACCACGGATCTCGCTCTACCAACGGGGCGCCAATTGCAAAAAGACCAGCTTTGATGATGGAGGAGGAAGAAGATAATGATAGTAGTCCAGATGAAATGTCGGATACGTCAGCTGAAAAACCAAGCCTATCTCGCGGGCAAGCTGGTGCTAGAACTTCATCAGAAGATAATAGTATGGATGATGAGGAAGGTGATGAACAAGCCGCAACATCTCGTCCTGTAAGTTCTAGTAGTTCTCTCTTTGCTGTGGCCGGACATTCCCGCCCAGTAAGAGCTAATAGTCCTTTACACCGTAGCTTAACAAGCCCCTCTACACAAACTGATGAAACGCCTGTAATGCGTTCAAGACACGCGCATCATAGAAGTAGACGCCCTCAACGCCGATCTTTTTCCGATGGCGATATGGAGAAAATGCGGCGATTTATCGTTGAGTATGCACCTTTGAAACATCGAGTGCAGGCTGAAATTGATGAACAAATACCCTTTAGAAAGTTTTTTGGTCTTGGTGGCGTTTTGCAGCCTTTTTTGAATGGTGCTGCAGAAAATATTGGATCAATTGTCCAAGCCCATAAAAGATCAATGAAAGCTTTTATTTGTTACAAATGGCCCAGCGATCTAACCATAAGGGACAAATTTCAAGAAAAAGTTAGATTGATGCGGTCTTTTTTGCGCGGAGCGGGTGTTGGGGCAACAATGGATGTTATTGATAATGATTCTGGAGATATTTCACAATATAGAGCAACGTTAGGTGATACTGATGCAATTCTTGTAGCTATTACAAACGAATTTCTTAATTCAGCTATTGAATGGAAGGCAGACCGGGAAAAGAAAAAGAAATTAAAAAATGAGATTGACCATACTGGAACTGCTGAAGTTGTTGAAGGGCCTAATGACAGCCACCTTTGGCGTGAATTAGATGAAATTGAAAAGCGCTTGGAACTTGAAGGGAAAAAGCCAAGTCAAACACGACAGCTTATTTATCCAGTTGTGGTTGAGCATGTTCAGGATGTTGAAGAAAAACTTCATCAATTGTGGCCTAAAGATCCTATTTATAGGGAAATGTGGAAGCCAAAAGACAAACACGAGATCACGGCATTTGCTATTGATTTATGGATTAATTATTTTAAAGATCGCGATTCTTCTTCTCCAATAATAAGCGCGCTTCAAGATGAAAGAAAAAGACTAACGGAGAGATTAGAAAGGTTCCACGGCAAGATGGTGGAAATTCTACATAATGAAGAGCCTGTAATGAGAGCTTCTGAGGTTCTTGCTGAAACAGAATCTCCGAAGCCAGATGATGGTATTTATGCGCGAATGATAAACACAGATAAGTTATTAAAAAACCCCAATTTGGATTCTAACTTAAGAAAAAATCTTTTTACCTGTTTCAAAAGTTACTACATCAGAAGAAGATTTGGTGCTTTAAACAATCAATATCGAGAAACTTCAGCGCATCACAAACACCTAACTGAAAGGTCAAGCCCTTTAAATAGCCAGGAAGCAGTTGAAGAAGCATACAGGTTCCCGCACGCTGTTGCTTGTAGAGGCCTTTCTAGTCCTGTTCCTATTGGCGGTCATCAATCTGTTCATTTTGATTTTGCAGTTGAGAGGCCAAAATCACCTGATGCTTATGAGGTGTTTTTTAAGCAGGAAGAAAATGAAGGACTTGATCACATTGTGCAAACAGATACACTTGGACTGGGTGTTTATCATTTTGTTGCTGCTAGAAGGCTTCAAGCCTTTGAAGAATCACTCCCAAATCGTGAACCAATTTCCATTGTAAAAACCCATGATGGTTATGAAGTAGGGAATGCTGCATATAAAGCCTACAAAACTGCAATTAATTATTTCAGTCACATTAAACAGAATAATTGGGCTGTAAAATATTTTACATCTCTTTGCTATCAAGGCCAGGCTAACCTTCACATGCAAAGAAGAGTTGGACAACCATGGGATTGCGAAAGAGATTTTCATCTGCATGCGCTTTTTAGAGCTAAACAGCTTCTTGAAAAATCGCTTGAAAATTCGCCAATTCAAATCCCGAGTATGAGTTTTGTCCGCCTTGTGCAGATAGCTTATGCACAAAAGAATTTTCCAGAAATTATTCTACATGCTCAGAAGTGGCAGGATGAAACAAAAATATTTAAAGGTACGGATGGTCTTCCTGCGTTAGCAACAAGAGAGTCACACCTTATAGATTATCATGCTGATATACAGGCTGCTCAGGAGAGATTTAGTAGTATCTCGAAGCGAATGCTAGATTATGTTGATCAAGTTAGGCGGTTAGGGTCTAGTGCAAATGCCCTTTTGGTTGACATGAAAATGAGCAGAGTCTGCAAAAGGTCAGACGTTGGAAGAATCCAAGAAGAAGGCGAGGAAGATTTTGGAAGGCGGCATTCTGGCTCTTTTTAATCAAGGTTTTATATCTCTTCCTAATTGATTCTTAACTTATTTTTTTACAAATTGTGCTTCGAACAACAAGCGCCGATTTTCTATGGCGGCGCTCTTTTTTATGGTGATTATAGTCAACAGTCAGTTGAGCGTTGAATTTTGCCTATCAGTTAAAACTTTAAACACTAACAACAACATACATGAGGAGTGATTATGCAACCAAAACTATATGAAAAACGCGTGGGATACTATCCCAAGACAACTCAAAAAAGCTGCAGTTTACCAATTGTGATACAAACAAAATCAACGCGGACAGCAAGCTGTCCGGAGGTGGTTTCTTTAAGATGTGAAATGCAGATTGAAAAAACACCCTTGCGAACAACTTTGGAGGCGATTGTGGATGGCACGCACAAAGGAACCATGCGATTGATTGACCATGAGCATTTTCGGGAAGAGGGACATCATTTATCTTGCGGGGTGCAAAAAGTAATCTTTCAACATACAGGACAAGGAAATTACATCTTAGCAGGTGAGCAAATAGAGTTTAGAGGGGGAATTGCTGAGAAGTTTCATTTTCATGAATTTGCACATTTGCCAATGTTTGTTAAATCCTTTGCGCCCATTTATCAGGGATTGTGCAGTTTTGATTTTGTATTTTTAAACCGTGAAACGATTCGTAATTATTCAGCTGGGGGGCGAACCAATGCTGTGCACTTACAACCGGTAGGTGGATCTTATCGCCCAGGCGATTCACTGGCCGCAATTGAACCCTTTTATGTGAGTTCATTTTTTGTTGGTGGTAGGCCTTATCCTTATTTTTGGGGCCTAACAAAAATGATGCGTGAAACAGGCACCCGGCCACCAAGTGGCATGCGTATTGATGAAGGAAAGTATTATACGGTTTTTGATCAAGGTGGGCCGCCCGAGTGGCATCGAACGGTGGCTGAATCAATCGAAATGGGTGATTTTAGGCTTAAAATTGAAGATAATCAGGGTAAAGTTTATACCTATAAGTCGCATGCTTACGAACAAATTGAACCAATGACGGTTCTATTATCGTTTATTCCCCTTGATTCTGATGAACGGTAGGGCTTAAACTTAAAAAAAATATAGATAACAATGGCTCTAACTCCTTCAACAATGATGCCGCTAGGTACACCCGCACCCGACTTTTTATTAATCAACGTTATAACCAACCGACCCATGACATTAGATCAAGTGATGGGCAAGAAAGGGTTGATTGTTGCCTTTATCTGCAATCATTGTCCTTTTGTGCAACGGATTTGGCCAGAATTCAATGTTCTGAGCCGATCATTTATAGAGAGTGGCGTTGGTGTGGTGGCGATTTCAGCAAATGATTCTGAACAGTTTCCCGATGATGGGCCAGAGGCAATGAAGCAAACTGCTGAAAAAATGAAACTGCCCTATCCATATTTATTTGATGCAGATCAAAGTGTTGCAAAGGCTTATCAAGCTGCTTGCACCCCCGACTTGTATTTGTTTGATGCTGATAAAAAGTGTGTTTATCGAGGGCAGTTTGATGGATCAAGGCCTGAAAATGATGTGCCTGTTACCGGCGAAGATCTAAGGCATGCTGTGATGTGTTTGTTATCTGGAATACCAAATGATCGAGAGCAGCATCCAAGTATTGGGTGTAATATTAAATGGCGATCAGAGAAAAATTTCTAATTCAGTGAACCAATCCTTATTAAACTATTGCTTAAATCATTCGAGCATTGTTCCAGACGATCTTGCTGACATGCGCCAGGCGATTATAAAGCAGTTTCCTGATACCGCGCATAACATTATTTCTGTTCAAACGGGGCAGACATTAGCCATGTTGAGCCAATTATTTCAGCCGCAACAAATTTTAGAAATTGGTACCTATGCAGGATATAGTGCGCTATGGCTGACGTATGGATCAAAGGCGCATCTGACAACGATTGATCGATCTGATCAAGGATTGGCCCTCGCACAAGATTTTTGGCGGCAAGCCGGGGTTGGTAAACGCATAACTTTTGTTCATCATGACGCGGACCAAGCGCTTAGACTATTAATCGAACAAGGCAAAAAGTTTGATTGTTTTTTTATTGATGCCAGCAAAAAAAATTTACAAAAACATGTTGAGCTTTGCTTGAATTTGCGGACAGATCAACGCTGTTTATTGATAATTGATAATGTTTTAGGATTTCGAGATCATTCTGTTGTGGGGGTAGAGCACAAGCTGATTGATAAAATTAAGGGCTTTAATCAGTGGCTTGTGGAACAAACGAGCATGATTGTGACGATGCTGCCGATTGGCGATGGGATCTCAATTTGCACATTGCCAGCGGTTAGAGAAACTTGAGATCATCAACCAAAATTTGAATGGTTTCAGATCCATTGTACCTGTTTAAATTTAAAGAGCCAATCAGGTCAATTTGCTTGCCAATTGAATCGAGGAGTTCATGGCCATAGGGCCGTTCAAAGGCACGGAACAAAACAGCTGTTGCTTGGGCGCCAAATCCATTAACCAACGTTAAGCGTATATGATTTTTGCCCATAACCGTGCAAAATTTAATCGAACAGTCTTTGAACAAGAACAAAGGCTTTGGATTGCCATTGCCATAGGGCTCTAACTGTGCAAGCTCGTTATAGGTGGTAATGTTAACAGCATCAAGGCTTAGTGGGGCATCGATATTGTATGTGCGGGTTGTGACAAGGTTTTGGGTTTGTTTTTTCAGAAAGGTTTCAAAGGCTAGCTGTTGATCCTTTTTAAGGGTAAAGCCGCCGGCCATGGCATGCCCCCCACCACTTTGTAAATGGCCTTTTGCTACAGCTTGTTGAATAATCGTGCCGACATCAAAGCCATTAATGGACCGGGCCGACCCTTTGCCTGTTCCAGATGCATCATAACTGATGGCAAAAGCAGGCTTGTGATATGCTTCTTTTAAGCGGCCTGCGACCAAGCCAATAACGCCGGCTGACCAATCGTGACCAGTCACAAGCACGAAGTTGTCTGTTAGATTTTGCGGAATTTGGTTTTTGGCGGCTTGCAGCGTGGCCTGTTCCAGAGATTGACGTTCTTGATTGAGGTGATGAAGGCGCTGAGCAATTTGCTGGGCCTCATCATCAAGACTATCTTTTGATAGAAGGCGAGTACCGAGGGAGGCATCGTCTATCCGACCGGCTGCGTTAATACGCGGACCCAAGATAAACCCGAATTGTGATGCTTTAAACGGTGGGGTTAGAGATGATTCTTGAATAAGCGCTTGCAGGCCAGGAAGGATATGGCCGCTGTCTAAAACTTTGAGGCCTTGCTTTACCAAGGTGCGATTGAAGCCTTGCAATGTCATGACATCACAGACAGAGCCAAGGGCGGCGAGGGGGACAAGGTCTGTGAGTTTAGGCTCTGGCTGCGCGTCACTAAAGTGACCGTTTTGTCGCAAACGTTGACGTAGGGCAATGATGAAAAGAAACGTAACGCCCACTGCCGCTAGATTGGTGTGGCTTGTTGATTCATCGGGGCGGTTGGGATTGACGAGTGCGCAGGTTTCTGGTGGTTGTTCAACGCCAAGATGATGATCGAGAACAATGACATCCAGGCCGATTTTTCTGGCATAGGCAAGCGGTTCATGCGCTGTAGCGCCGCAATCAACGGTAATGACAACCTGTGTGCCTTGCTGTTTAAGTTTATCGAAAGCAGGAATATTTGGCCCGTATCCTTCTTGATCACGCTGAGGGATATAAAAATCAAGATCATGGCCAAGAGCTCTGAAAAAAAGGATGAGGCTGGCGCTGGAAGTAGCGCCGTCAACATCATAGTCGCCGAAAACGGTTATCTTTTCATTATTTTTTAAAGCCTTAAGAATTCTATCAACAGCTTTGTCCATATCCAATAAGTGAGAGGGATCTGGTGTGGTGGTGGCCAGGGTTGGGTTTAAAAAATCTGAAAATTCTTGAGGGTTAACGCCGCGATTAAGCATGAGTTGCGCAAGGCGCGGAGAGATGTTGTGGTGATTAGCAAGGAGAGAAGCTTCGGAGGATGCGGGATAAAGAGACCACAGGGTGTTAGAGGCCGAATTGTCTGAGGAATCAGAAATCATACTTTGTTTTATTTTGTTAAATGCAACTATCTAACGTTTGGGCTGAAAGTTATTACCCAGTGCATTTTTGCCCAATTCTTTTTGCAGCGCGTTTTCTTCAACCATTTCGTCTAAATCTTCTCGAACTTCTTCTAGTGGAATGCGCTCTGGTTGACGGGGAGGGACAGTTGCAAAATTTGGATACCCATTCGAGCATTGGTTTAAAGTCAATAAACAAACTATGAGTAAAAATGAAGATCTAAACAATTGCACAACTGTCCTTTGGAGATGTTAAGAAATTTCTTTTTCCCAATCGCACACACACTTGCCTTGAAGTTGTGTTTGATCAAAGTCTATCAACATGCCTTTGTCACGGCAGTGGTCTTGACAGCGGGTTATGGAGTTGGTGCTGGTATTCATATTACTGCATTGGCTGAGAATGAACATTGATGCAACGAGGGCTAGACAAGTAACTGTTTTTTTCATTGTTGGAATACTCCCGATATTTTGACCTAATATGGCACCAGAGGCGAGGCTGCGTCAACATATTTGAAAAGGAATTAATATCTTGTTCATGAGGGGGAGATGATGAAGAAAAATAGGCATTTCTAAAGTTGTTTTTTCCTTAAGCTCTTTTACTGCTTATCTGTCCAGTCAGATTTTTTTAATATTGCAGTGAGATTATTCACCCCTATCTGGCTAATTATTAATGGCTTTATAGAATCATTTTATCTTAGTGTCTAAGAATGATATGTTATAAAAATTATAATTCTAGTCACTAAAAACATATGCGGAAATATTATCGTAAAAATTTAAAACTTGAACCTTGGCAAGATCCAGATGTTACGCCTTATTTGATTTTGGAAAACCTGAGTAAAGATTACGAAGGGGTGCCGATTCTTAAAAATGTGAATCTGGAGATTTACCAAGAGGAATTCTTTTGTTTGCTGGGTCCTTCGGGTTGTGGCAAGACAACTTTGCTGCGGACATTAGCGGGTTTTGAAGAGCCGAGCAAAGGCAAGATCTATTTGAATGGCGTGGACATTACCCGGGTGCCACCTTATGAACGGCCGGTAAGTATGATGTTTCAATCCTATGCATTGTTCCCACATCTAACTGTGCAGCAAAATGTAGCTTTTGGCTTGAAGCAGGAAAACTTAACTTCGAGCACCATTCAAGAGCGGGTTGAGCACAGCTTGCGCTTGGTTGAAATGGCCGATCTGGCCAAGCGCAAACCACACCAATTATCAGGTGGACAGCGGCAACGGGTGGCTTTAGCACGATCATTGGCCAAACAACCGCAGTTGTTGTTACTGGATGAGCCGCTGGCGGCGTTGGACCGTAAATTGCGGGAAAAAACACAGTTTGAATTGGTGAACATTCAAGAAACTGTGGGGGGGACATTTTTAACGGTAACGCATGACCAAGAAGAAGCGATGACGATGGCCAGCCGTTTGGCGGTGATGGAAGAGGGACAAATTGCCCAACTCGGAACACCGCAAGAGATTTATGAATTCCCCAACTCTAGGTACGTTGCCAACTTCATTGGGACGATTAATTTATTTGACGGTATGGTGGTTGATGAAAAGGATGACCACCTGATTTTAGATGTGCAAGATTTTGAACTGCCAGCTGCTGTCTCTCCTGCTGTGAGTGTGCCGGAAGGATCAATTGTCAGCATGGCTTTACGGCCGGAGAAAGTTCATATTTCCAAACGTTTTACTAAACGTGATTATAATCATGTAACGGGTTTGGTTGAAGATATTGCTTATTTAGGAGACGTATCGATTTATCACGTGCGCTTAGAAAATAGCGATAAAACCATGCAAGCAATGATCCCAAATAATATACGGGCCTCTGAAGGAAAAATCACTTGGGATGATCAGGTCTTCTTGAGTTGGGATCCTAGCAACGTTGTTGTGCTGATGTCGTGAGGTTGGTTTAAGTATGTGGAAGGCACTGAAAAATATAAAAAACCCCTCACAGACTTGGACGGCTGTTTTGTTGTCTGTTTGTGTATATGCCTGGGTCCTCCCGGTTTTTTTTCTAGGCTTTCTGCAAATTATTAAAGTTGCCTTTTCCGAACCCTACATTCAAGTGCCACCCTACAAAGATATATTAACTCATTTTTCTTGGGAAGCTGTCGAGTTTAAAATTTACCTAGCTAACCTCTATGACTTATTTAACGAAAAACTCTATGTTTATGCGTTTTGGCGATCTATAAAAATTGCAGGGTTATCAACTTTTATTGCCTTGCTGGTGGCATACCCAATGGCGATTGGCTTGGTCATGATGCCCAAGCGCTGGCAACCAAGTTTGCTTTTGTTGATTCTTTTACCGTTTTGGACATCTTTTTTACTGCGGGTTTATGCCTGGATTGGTTTACTAAACACCGATGGAATCATCAATATGGCTTTGATGAAAATTGGTTTGATTAGTCAACCCCTAGAGATGCTTCACACTGACTTTGCTGTGGTGCTGGGGATGGTCTATTGCTATTTGCCATTTATGTTGTTGCCACTTTACAGCACCTTGCAAAAATTTGATTGGTCTTTGATTGAGGCCTCAGCTGATTTGGGATGTCGGCCTTGGGCATCTTTTAGGCAAGTGATGTTACCTAACACGCTTTCAGGGATTTTCACGGGATGTTTCTTTGTGTTTATCCCAGCTTTGGGCGAAATCATTATTCCTATTTTATTGGGAGGCAGTAAATCGGTATTGTTTGGCCGGGTAATATGGGAAGAGTTTTTCTTTAACCGTGATTGGACAATGGCCTCGATGTTATCGATTGCATTGTTGTTGGTATTGATGGTGCCAATATATCGCGCACAAAAAAAGGGAGACCTATGATGAACGGTTTGTTTCCACGGATGCGCGGCTTTCTGGCCTTGGGGTATTTGTTTATGTTGGCTCCCTTGGTTTATGTGGTTGTGTATTCGTTCAACTCTTCGCGATTTGTGACGGTTTGGGAAGGTTTTTCTTTTAAATGGTATGCGCAACTTTGGCAAAATAATGTGTTGATGAAAGCGGCTGGAATTAGTTTGCAGGTTGCCTTTTGTGCAGCAACCATTGCTGTGATTATTGGCACCATTGCCGCGGTTGCTTATACGCGTTTCCCCATGATGCGTGGGCGGGGGTTTTTATCTTTTATCAGTATAGCGCCCATGGTTTTGCCTGAAGTGGTATTAGGGATGGCATTTTTAATGGCCTACTTGGTTTTGCAAGACTGGGTGGGATTACCAAGAAATCGTGGCATGATTACCATTATTATTGCCCATGCAACCATTGGAATGGCCTATGCGTTTATTATGATTCGTAACCGGTTGCGCAATTTTGATGCAGCGATTATTGAAGCAGCCATGGATCTGGGCGCAACACCATTAGGCATTTTTTTCAAGATCACGATTCCGATTATTGCGCCGACACTAGTTGCCTCATGGCTGCTTGTTTTTATTTTATCGTTTGATGATTTGGTTGTGGCCAGCTTTGTTTCAGGGGCAGAGGTGACAACGTTGCCTATGGCGATTTTCTCAAGCATTAAATTTGGCTTAACCCCAGAAATAAACGCTTTAGCGGCTGTGATGATTTTTATTTTATCAATTTTACTGATTGTGATTTCAGGTAAATTAACCCGCAAAAATGAACCAGGATTATTAATCCAAGCCCCCGAAGAAGAATAAATAAAAATCTGGGTTTTTAGATGACCCAATGGGGTTTTTGTATTATCTTAGTTTTTGTTTGTATGTAACCCAAAAAGAGAGACTTTTATGAATTTTTCGTTTCCACTATTTTCATTCACAAAAGAATTTAGAAAAGGCTTGTTGGCTTTGTCAGCTCTTTTGCTTTTATCTCAGTGTTCGCAAAGATCAATTATTGATGATGAAAATCGAATGATTTCAAGTGAATCTAAACGTTTTGATAAATCAGTTTTTGAAATAAAAGAATCAGATGAAAAGCCTGCTTGGTTTGATATGAAAGGTGAGGGGATTTATAAATTAGGCAAGCCCTATAAAGTGAATGGGATTTGGTATTTCCCGAAAGAAGATGCCAAGTATGATGAAATCGGTATTGCCTCTTGGTATGGGCCCGGGTTTCACCAAAAAATTACCGCCAATGGTGAATATTTTGATATGGATTTGGTAACAGCGGCACATAAAACATTACCCCTGCCAAGTGTTGTGCGGGTGACCAATTTGGAAAATGGACGATCGCTTCTTGTACGGGTTAATGACCGCGGCCCTTTTGTAAATGACCGCATTATTGACTTGTCCCGTAAAGCCTCAGAGCTGCTTGGGTTTATTGCCAAAGGAACGGCCAAGGTGCGGGTTGAGTTGATGCCAGAAGAAAGTATGGCCGTTGCTTCTTATGCGCAAAATCAATTTGTAAAGAATGATCCAAATGCACAAGTTATGCCAACCGCTTCTCCTGGTCTTGTAACGGTTAAAGATGAAACAATAGAGATGACGACTGGTTCTGCAACCAAAGAGCCACAAACGCCGACTATTGTTGATGCCACAACGGCTAATCCAGAAACGTATGCCTCTGAAAATAAAGATGATTCTTTAGCTGGCGTGGTTTCAGCTTTAAGTGAAACCAAAAATACCAAGGTTGTAACTTCTGAACCTGTTGCCAAAGCGCCATTAACAACGCCTGAAGATAAGCCCGTACAAGCAGCTGCAAAAGCAGTTGATGATGTGGCTGCGATGAATTCTTATGGCAAGTCTTATGTTCAAGTCGGAGCCTTTAGCAGCCAACAAAATGCTGAGAAGATTTCCTCAATGTTATCTTCTGTAGGACAGGCCAATATCGAGAAATTAGATCGCTATGGTCAAACGATCTACCGGGTGCGGTATGGTCCATACGATGATGCTGCAAAAGCTCAAGAAGTTATGGATAAGATATTGGATGTTGGTCATGGTGATGTCCACATTGTTATGGAGTAGGGAGATGGATTTAAGGATGATCAAGAGAAAAATAAGCTTTCTAATGCTTGCGGTTTTAATGCTGCTGCCGGGAATGATAACAGCTAATCCTGAGCCGGGAAAAATTGTTAGCACTCAAGATCAAGAAGTTAAAAGTGCGGCGGAGATGGGGTTTCAAAACCCTGTCCCTGATGGCAGCCCTTTGTTGCAAGGGGCAGAGCAGATTTTCCTTGTCGTGCCTGAAACGGGCCGTGTTCTTTTATCAAAGAATGGCGACAAGCAGATGCCGCCATCTTCTATGACGAAGATTGCCACATTGATGATGGTCTTTGAGCAATTACAAAATGGTCAGTTATCTCTTGATGATACATTCAACGTGAGTGTTAATGCATGGAAAAAGCAGGGATCACGTATGTTTCTTGAGCCCAACACAAATGTGAAAGTAGAAGACTTGATTCGTGGCATTGTTGTGCAGTCTGGCAATGATGCAACAACGGTTATAGCTGAGGGAATTGCCGGGGATGAAGGGCAATTCGCAATGCAGATGACCGAGCGATTAAAAGAGCTTGGGCTGAAGAATACCAACTTTGTTAATGCCTCAGGCCTGCCGGATGCAAATCATTTTTCAACAGCTCAAGATCTAGCGCTGTTAGGTATGCAAATAATACGACTTTACCCTCAGTATTATCACTATTTTGCTGAAAAGAGCTTTAAATACAACAATATTCATCAAGCGAACCGGAACCAGTTCTTGTTTCGTTCTCAGCTTCCTGTGGATGGGATTAAAACAGGAAATACCGATGCAGCTGGTTTCGGAATTGTGGCCTCAGCAATTCAGGATGGAATGCGGCTGATTTTGGTCCTTAATGGCTGCAAGTCTGAAAAAGAACGCTTGCAAACCGGAGAAAAAATTCTGAAATGGGCTTTTAGAGAATATAAAAATTATACGTTGTTTGAAGCTGGGCATGTTTTGGGCGAAGCACGCGTTTGGTTGGGCGCGCAGAAGAAGGTAACACTTATGGTTCCAGAGCGGGTGCGTTTGACACTATCGCAAAAAGAACGAAAACGCCTAAAGGTTACATACACATATAATGATCCAATTGAAGCGCCAATTAAGCAAGGGCAACGAGTAGGCGTTTTAACAGTTGAAACTCTAGATCGAACTTGGAGATATCCAATTGTTGCGGCTGAAGCGGTGCATGAAGTTGGCTTCTTTGGTCGAGCTCTTTCTGCTCTGTATTACATTATTTGGGGAGCGAGTGCGTGAAGCCAGGGACCTTTATAACCTTTGAAGGCGCTGATGGGGTTGGCAAATCAACACATGTTAAGATGTTAGCCAAAGTTCTTGAAAACCAAGGGATTAAAGTTGTTGTGACGCGCGAGCCAGGTGGCACTGAAGGGGCAGAGCGCATACGAGCTCTGTTAAAAGAAGGTGATAAGGATACATGGCGACCGATAAGTGAAGTGCTGCTTTTATATGCAGGTCGATATGATCATGTGGAAAAAGTGATTAAACCAGCTTTAGCCAGAGGCGAGTGGGTGATTTGTGACCGCTTTACGGATTCAACTCTTGCCTATCAATGTTTTGCACACGAATTGCCTTTGGGGCTCGTGAAAGGCATTGATCAATTGGTTCTTGATGGATTTGAGCCAGACATCACTTTTTTTATGGATAATGATGCGGAGGATTCGTTTAAACGCGTTGAAAAGCGCGCGATTGAATCTGGCAATCCAGATGCTATGGATCGGGTTGAAAAGCTTGGGGTAGATTTTCAAAAAAGATTGTTAGAGGGATATCGAGCATTAGCTGCAAAGCACGATCGATTTGAAACCATTGATGCCAGAGCTGACAAGTTGCCAGTACACCAAGCGATTTGTCAGGCACTAGGGCGCCGGACGGGAATAGATTTGACCCCTTTAGATGCGCCAATAAAACCAGACGACCAAGGTTCGTTTTGAATTGATGGTAAAGCTTTCTGAGCAAAATCAAAAAACTTTTGATCAACTATATAGCTTGTGGCAAAGCAACCGACTTGCGCCAGGAATTCTGTTGCATGGGCCCAATCATGGAGCTGCTATCATCGGGTGTCAGGAGCTTTTAACAAAAGTTCACGGTAAGGTGTTTTCTTTTGAAAGCATAAATCCAGATGTTTTTGTTGCAGGGCATTTAATGCAAGAAGAGGGGGGTCAATCTCTATCTGTTGATATCATTCGACAGGCACGGAGCTTTGCATATAAATCATCTGTGACGGGTGGGCCGAGATTCTTGATCATTGATCATGCAGAGTCTATGACACATCAAGCCCAAAATGCTTTGCTGAAGATTTTAGAAACACCACCAGCTAATGTTTTCTTTGTTTTGATTGCCTCGCATTTACATGGGGTGATTGCAACGATTCGATCGCGCTGTCAATTTTATGCAATTGCAGATCATGATTATGAAACTTTTGTTGAAGCCGCTAAGGAAGTTGGTTTAACAACTGATGAGAACACTTTGAAATGGTTATGTGCTTTAACGCATGGCGACCCTGTGGCAGCTAAACAAGCAACTGATTTTGACTTTTCTGGATTTGAGACAGGTATTGACCAGCTTATATGTAGTGAAGATGCGCGGCTGCTTTTAAAGATGGTGCCAAGTTTATCGGGGCAAAAAAACAAACCTCTGTTTGATCTGTTTATGAATGGCTTGTTGTTAACGTTGTCAGAAATTAAAAATCAGTTGCTGAACAAGCAATGTTCTTTGTCTGTGGAGAATTTTTCTAAATGGGCTGAAGCAACATCTTTGGATAAAATTGCCTATACTTATCAAGATTTGTTAGCGCTGATGAGACAGCATAATCAGCTTGGGCTTGATGCTCGACAAACATTGGTAAATGCGATACAAATTTTTGGAAAAATAACTGGTGATCCTTTGTGAAAAAAGACCCGTATTACATTACTACGCCGATTTATTATGTGAATGATAAGCCGCATATAGGCCATGCCTATACTACCATCGTTTGTGACATTATTGCCCGTTTTGCCCGACTTGATGGGCGTGAAACTTATTTCCTGACAGGCACAGATGAACATGGCATGAAGGTGCAACAGTCGGCTGAAAAGGCTGGAACACCACCGCTTGAGTTTGTTAACCCTGGATCTGAAAAGTTTAAGGATTTGTTCAAAGCACTGGACATTTCATTTGATGACTTTATTCGAACCACTGAAGAACGCCATAAGAAAGCTGCGCAGCATTTATGGCAAGTTATTGCGGATAAGGGATTGATTTATAAAGACAGCTATTCTGGTTGGTATTCTGTACGTGATGAATGCTATTACACAGAATCAGAACTGGTTGATGGCAAAGCCCCAACGGGAGCACCCGTGGAATGGTTAGAAGAAGAATCATATTTCTTCAAACTGTCTGCTTTTCAACAGCCTTTACTTGAATGCTACCAAAAGCATCCAGAACTGATCCAACCGGAAAGCCGGCGCAACGAGGTGATACGTTTTGTTGAATCTGGACTGCGGGATTTGTCGATATCCAGGCAAAAACTGAAATGGGGGATACCGGTTCCAGGTGATGAAAGCCATGTTATGTATGTTTGGTTTGATGCCCTGACAAATTATATTTCGGCTTTGGGGTATCCAGAACACACTGAGAAAATGCAAACCTTTTGGCCCGCTACACTCCATGTGGTTGGGAAAGATATTTTGAGATTTCATACAGTTTATTGGCCGGCCATGCTGATGGCAGCTGGAATTGACGTGCCTAAAAAAGTATTTGCCCATGGTTTTTGGACGCGAGATGGGCAGAAGATGTCTAAGTCTTTAGGAAATGGTTTGGACCCTTATGAGCTCATTGATGATTTTAGCGTGGACGCTGTGCGTTTTTTTATGGCTCGCGAGGTAGCTTTTGGCCAGGACGGAGACTTCTCACGGGATAGTTTCATCAGATTAACCAATAGTCATTTGGCCAATGATTTGGGGAATTTAGCCCAGCGTGTTTTGAGCATGATTCACAAAAATTGTGAAGGGAAAATGCCAACGCCTGGAACTTTGATGCCAGATGATAAGGATTTGTTAATTGCTGTCGATGGATTATATGAGCAAGTTTCTGAACTGGTTCTAGAGCAACAAGCCATCCAGAAATATGTTGAAGTTGTGTGGGCCGTGATTCGTCAAGCTAACCAATACGTGGATGCACAAGCGCCGTGGACATTGCGCAAAACCGATTTGGAACGTATGAAAACAGTGCTTTTTGTTTTGGCTGAATGTATTCGACAGATTGCTGTTTTGATTCAACCTTTAATGCCCAAATCAGCCGGGGGTTTATTAGACCAGCTGGCTGTTTTACAAACTGAACGAAACTTTTTATTCTTAAGTTCTGATCATGCATTAAAGCCTGGAACAGAAATACCTAAGCCAGAAGGGCTGTTCCCACGCTTTGTTGAAGAGGATGAATAGATGTTGGTAGATAGTCATTGTCATTTAAATTATGAGGGTCTGCGTGAAGATATCCCTGGGGTTTTGGAGCGGGCCAGGGCTATTGGTGTTTCACATTTTTTAACAATTAATACCTGCCTTGAGCAAAGCGCAGAAGTGGTTAAAATTGCTGAAACTTACAAAGATGTATCAGCAACCGTTGGCGCGCACCCGTGTGATGTAACGGCCGAAACATGTCCAACCGTTGAAGCTTTGGCGCGCTGGGCTGTTCATCCAAAAGTTGTGGGGTTAGGAGAAACGGGCCTTGATTATTATCATGATGCCAGATTAAAAGAAGTTCAGCATAAAAGCTTAGCCGCACATATGGAAGTGGCTGAGACTTATGATTTACCCTTGATAATTCATGCGCGTGAGGCTGAAGAAGATTTAATTAAGCTTTTGAAGCCTGCAAAGAAAAGAGAAAAACCTGGCGTGATTCATTGTTTTACCGGCTCTGAAAACTTTGCCAACGTGATGCTGGAGTATGGGTTTTATATTTCTATTTCTGGCGTTGTGACGTTTAAAAATGCACAAACATTAAGGGATATTGTGAAAACTGTGCCGATGGATCGATTGCTTGTGGAAACAGATAGCCCGTATTTGGCGCCAGTTCCAAAGCGTGGCAAACCAAATGAGCCTTCTTATGTGCGATATACAGCGGAAAAAGTAGCTGAAATTAAGGATTTGTCTTTGGCAGAAGTTGGGCATACAACGACCAATAACTTTTTTAGATTGTTCAAAAAAGCCAAGCGGACTGCACCATGAAGGTGACAATTTTAGGATGCGGTCCATCGCCTGGGGTTCCTTTAATTGGGGATTATTGGGGCGCATGTGATCCGACGAATCCCAAAAACCGACGCACACGTACATCTATTATTATTGAACATTTAGGATATCGAATTTTAATTGATTCGTCACCAGACCTGAGGCAGCAACTGTTGCGTGAAAATATTGATGGAATTGATGCTTGCTTATACACCCATGGACATGCAGATCATACCCATGGGATTAATGATTTGTTTTGTTTAGGACGTTTTAGGAAACAATCTATTCCGATTTATGCCGATAAATTAACCCTTGAAGAACTTCTAAAAGCTTTTGGGTATGCATTTGATACGGGCGCTGATCATCATGGGAATTATGATACGCCTAGGCTAATTCCACATATGATCACAGGCCCAAAAATCGAACCTTTTCCAGGACTTGTTTTTGAGCATTTTGAACAGGATCATGGCTTTAGCAAAAGTTATGGCTATCGAATTGGTGATTTTGCTTTTTGTACAGATTTAATTGGCATGCCGGATGAATCATGGCAAAGACTCGAGGGAGTGAAAATATTGATGGCAGATTGCTTGTGTTTAAAGCCGCATCCAAGTCATGCTCATTTGGATTTGACATTAAGCTGGATGGAACGTTTAAACGTTGAACGCGGTTATTTAACGCATTTAGGCACACAAATGGATTATGAGACCTTATTAAAACAACTGCCATCTAACGTTAAACCTTGCTATGATGGACTGGTAATAAATATTTAGACAACAATTGGGAGGTTGTTCATGAAAGAATTATTGCTTGTTTTGCTTTTAGGATTGTTTTCATTACCGATTTTGGCGGAAGGAGATGGCACATCAGTTACTGATGAGGAAGCTTCTGTTATGGATGATGCTGATGCAGATGACATAGGCAGCGAAGAATTAGATAAAGAAAGTTCTGAAGAAGATGTTGTGGATGCAACTACTGAGGAAGAGGTTACACCTGTAGATCAAGGAAAAGCCGTTGCAGACACACCACAGGCTGAAGCCGCCCCACCGGCCACGCTTTTAAACCCCGATTTGGTTGGTCCTGTGATTGACAGAGAGACCTTGGGGCAAGCGATTACTGAACTTGGATCAGCGAGGCAAGAGGTAAGAACGCCTGAAGCAGCAGCGGCTGAGACAGCAAAAGAAAACACACTGGCAACTGATTTACAACAAGGCCTTAATAACATTACCGGATGATTTTAATCAGTGTTTGCTGTTAAAGAGCTTGCGCCAATACCATTGGTTTGGTAAACACTTTTCATACTGTTTGTGCGGTCGTGGCGGAATTGGTAGACGCGCAGCGTTGAGGTCGCTGTGGTAGATAATACCGTGGAAGTTCGAGTCTTCTCGACCGCACCATTTCTGGATTATTTACTATAAATTGTAATATTGTTTGTACCAGTTAACAAACTGGCTTAAACCCTTTTTCAGGCTGGTTGCGGGGTGAAAACCAATGTGTTGTTTGAGAGGGTCAACATCGGCGCAGGTTTTGTCAACATCGCCCGGTGGAAGCGGAAGGGGGTTTAATTTGGCTTTTTGACTGGTTAATTCTTCTAAGGTGTTGATTAGGGTTGCAACGGTTTCAGGTGTGTTGTTGCCAATATTAAATATATTGTAATTGGATTGTGGCGCTGTTTGAGTCAGTTTAACGATGGCTGTAACGATATCATCAACATAAGTATAATCGCGTAAAGGTTTGCCATCGCCATAGTAATCAATGGTTTCTCCTTTGTACAGCTTGTCAGTAAATTTATAAACTGCCATATCAGGACGACCCCAAGGTCCATAAACTGTGAAAAAACGCAAGGCTGTAATAGGCAGGCCAAAACAATGCGCATAGGTGTGTGCCAGAGATTCCGTGCCTTTTTTGGTGGCGGCATACAGGCTGATGGGATGATCAGTGTTATGGGTTGCAACAGCGAAAGGGGCATCTAATGCGTTACCATATACTGAACTGGACGAGGCCATTAGGAAATGCTTTAGGTTTTTATCTTTGAAAACATTCAACAAAGTGAAGGTGCCGACATAATTATTTTGAATGTAAGAATGTGGATCCTCAAAACTGTATCGAACGCCGGGTTGCGCTGCAAGATGAATGACATAGTCAAAAACTTGTTCCTTAGCGAGTTCTTGAAGAGCGACTTCATCCGTTATGTCCATTTCAATAAATTTAAAAGAATCAAAATTTTCAAGGGTTGAGAGGCGATCTTTTTTAAGCTGTGGTGTGTAGTAAGTATTAAGATTATCAATGCCGATAACTTGAAAGCCAGCCAGACATAATTGCTTTGAAAGATGCGCGCCAATAAATCCTGCAGCGCCGGTAACAAGAACTTTACTCATAGGCTTGATCATTATACATTCTGAACAATGAGTGCAAGTTCTTTCCGTTTTTATGCTTTTTTGATTTTATTGCTAACTGTGCGGTTGGTGTTTTTGGCCTTAACCAAGTTGCCGTTGGACTGTGAAGAAGCGCAATATTGGAGCTGGGGTGCTGAATCCCTTTCCTGGGGTTATTTTTCCAAGCCGCCTATCACCAGTTGGCTAATGGCTTTGATGACAGATATTGGGGGGAGATCTTCCTTTTGGGTGCGGTGTCTGTCACCGGTTTTTCACTTCATTGTTGCCTTGGTGATATATCGATGGACGCGGATGGAAATGGCGGTTAATAAGGCACGCTTGGCTAGCTTGCTTTATTTTACACTGCCAGGCACTTTTTTCTCATCGATCTTAATGACAACCGATGTGCCCATGCTGTTGATGAGTTCGGTTTGTTTGTATTTTATTTGGCAGGGAATCCAGAAACAAAGGCTGACTTGTTGGGCTGTAGCTGGGGTGTTTCTTGGTTTGGCAATGCTGTCTAAATATATTGCTGCTTTTATTCCATTATCTGTAATTGGATATGCTTTGTTTAATGACCGACAGCTTTTTAAACAGCCAGGGCTTTACCTGATGCTGGGTGTGGCAGGCGTTGTTATGTTGCCGCATTTGTATTGGCTCTTTACCAATGATTTTACAACGATTACGCACACGCTCCATTCCAATATGGTGGTCAGCACCTATGGAACAAAGCTTAATTTTAATGCGTTCTTTGAATACATAAGTGGTCAATTTGCTATTTTTGGGCCGTTGTTAATTGGCGTGATCCTAACCAAGCGCTTTTGGCAGCCGGTGCAACCTCTTGAAAAGTTTTCCCATTGGTTGGTTTGGCCGCTTTTCACTTTGATATGCTTGCAAGGACTGCTGGCTAAAGTCAATCTGAATTGGGGGATTTTAATTGTATTTGGGATGATTCTTTTGACAACGATGGTTATGTCTGAACGCTTTCTGAAGCAAATGATTATAACCAACACAGTTATTGGCGTGATTGGTGTGGGATTGCTGTTTGACCCTTATGCATCAATGAAAGCGCTTGGTGTAAAGTACAAAGGCTTAAAGCACTATCAGCTATTGCAAAAAGCGATGCAGCATACAAATCAAATCTGCCCTGAAAAGATGTGTCATTTAATTGCGGATCATCGCTGTGTGGCAGCTTTGGCACGGTTTTATGGCGATTACGCATCAGCTCATAAATGGTATCGCGGTGAGGGGGGTAAGGATTATTTTGAATGGACCAGCCCATATAAAGCACGAGACAACAGTGCGCCGGGTAATTTTTTTATTTTAACGCAAAGACCATTAGTTGAATTTTCGCGGTTTGAAAAGCTGTGGAATGAAGTAAAAATTATGCCAGATCATACTCTTTACTATGTGTCGGGAACCCCAGGGTTTAGGTTAAGGGATGACCCATGGTATCCTTGATATATGGCAAATTCCTTGCAGAATAGATTTTGATTGAGTAAGTTGAGCCTATTATTTGAGGTTTGAATGTATTCTGTTGTTATTCCCCTACATAACGAAGAAGGCAACATCATTAATTTGATTGATGAGATTGAAAGCGTTTTTCGGGATTCAATTAAAAAAAAGCATGAAATCGTTTTGGTTGATGATGCTTCAACCGATAAAACGGCAGAAATCATTTCAGAGAAAATGAAAACATATCCAGCAATTGTCTTGCTACAGCACAATAAAAAAGCGGGTCAAAGCCGAGCGCTGAAAACTGGAATAGAACGCGCGCGGTTTGATACCATTATTACCTTGGATGGAGATGGGCAAAACAACCCGGCTGATATTCCAGATATGATTGAAGGATTTCATAAACAAGGAAAAACGGGATTGGTAATTGGCTGGCGACAAAAGCGCCAAGATTCAGGCTTAAAAACCAAAGCGTCCAGGGCTGCTTTTAAAGCGCGGCAATGGTTTTTAAATGACGATACGCCTGATACCGGTTGTGGTTTGAAAGTTTTTAACCGGGATTTGTTTATGGCTATGCCTTTTTTTAATCATATACATCGCTATATGCCGGTACTGACAAAGCGCTTTGGCCAGCCTGTAAATTCAATTGAAATCAGCCACCGGGCCCGGGGAGCTGGGCAATCGAATTATGGGAATTGGGATCGGTTTGTTGTTGGCATTATGGATGTGATTGGCGTGCGTTGGCTGATGAAGCGATATGATCCAACGGTGGACGTCAATGAACTGTAATACCTGGATTTATATTTTGGGGTTTGCCGGACAGGCCTTGTTCATGTCGCGGTTCTTGATCCAATGGCTGTACAGCGAGAAACATAAAAAATCTGTGATTCCTCGAGCCTTTTGGTATTTCAGTTTGGGTGGTGGGGTTCTGCTTCTGACGTATGCGATTTTAAAAAGAGACCCGGTATTTATTTCTGGGCAGTTTTTTGGCTTGCTTGTGTACCTGCGCAATATCTATTTTATTCGCAAAGCTGATCGTAAGCTTTAGATATGCAAGCCAATTATTTGACGGCTGATTAAAAATATTATTTAATGATTTAATAGATTTTTGGGGAAGCTTGTGCGTTTTTTATTTTTAATAATTGTGTTTTCTTGTTTTTCATTAATTGCGAATAAGGACGATTCTAAAACCGTGAACAAGGGGGGTTCTAAATCAAGATCTTGGTCAGAGGTGTATCAAAGGGCTGTGGGTGGTGCCGGATCTGTTCTGCAGGGTGCTGCAGATGGCGTTAGGGATTATGCTGGGCGTGCTTATGCTACTTGTCCCAGATACAGCCAATTGTCTAAAGTATTATCAGATAATGCTCATTGTCAGAATAATCCATACTATATTGTGAAACTAATAGGGATTATTGAAGGGTGTGGATATTACAGAGCCGAAAAAAGACCTGCTTTTTCATGTTTAAGAGCTTATCGCGATTCAAAGTATAAACCGGCTTTTTTAGAGAGAGCAACGAACAATCAAGCTGAGAGATTTATGCAGGCAACCTTAAGGTGGTTGTTAGACGCTAAGGAAGCGCAAAATAAGCTTAGTGAAAATGAGGCATTTATTGAGGTTCCACTTTCAAAAAAATATCTGATTGATGTTTTAGATGGTGTTTATTTTAAGATGACCTTTGATGACGACCTTAGTGAGATCATGCAGGAAGAAATTGATGAAGGTGCATCCCAGGGATTATCTCTGGAAAACTCAGTTAACAAAGCACTTGAGTCAAAACGGTTAAAGGGTTTGTCAAAAAAAATGAAGGCTTTGCTAGAAAAAATGAAGGGTTTTATCAGAAAGGTTTATTTGCATAAAAAATCCTCGGGGCCAATTTTCGTGAAAGTGCCGATACAAAGCACAAGTTCTTTGTTTGTTGATCTGTATAGAGCTTTTGAGTCAACGGGTAAACCCATACAAGACAATAACCTTGCTGAACGCGTTTATGAAAACTGGTGGGTTCACTTTTTCATGGATGAGTTTAAGGATAAAGAACAGTTCAGCAATTTATAAAAGTAACTGGCACCACGTAAACTGTGCTTTTTATAAATAAGCTGCTATTGCTGATGTAATTCTTTTATTGTTTTTAGGTTGAAAAAAAACCTTTATTAACTATATATTAAGTTAAGAGTCAATATTTAATGTAAGAGTGCATCAATGAAATACTTAAGATTTATATTATTAATGTTAATTTCCTTCCAATTTGCCAGCGCTGGTGGCGGATCTTTAGCTGAAGCAGCAGCAGCTGAAGGAGAAGAAGTTGAGGGGAAACTGGCCTCACAACCTCAGAATTTATTAGAGGGTTTTGGTAGTCTTCCAACGCTAATGTGGATTGTTAATTATGATAGTTATCTCAAGGCTAGTACGAGAGCTAAAGAGAAAGATAAAGACAAACAAGAGCTTTTCAGGCGCATCAATGAAACTATGGAAAAGCCTGAATTAGAGAGACTACTTGAAGAGCAACTAGAGATTGTTTTTGAAAAGTGGTCAGATAATATTGAGCTGTATATAGAGAAAAAATGTTATGAGCTAGGAAAAAAACCTGGTCGTAAAATGATTTATGCTCAACCAGAAGAAATAGATGCACTTTCTATAGACTGGAGATTTTTTCCTTTGATTCAGGTCGCTTTGAATAGTGATTATTCGGTAAGTGAAGATTTTTTCTCTAAGTTAAATGCTCTCCAACAAGAAAAATTGAAATATTTTGTTGATAAACCTCATTTATCTGTCCAGCTAGAAACGCTTAATAAAGCTTACGAAAATAGAACTAATTTTTTGAGAAATCCTATAGACTATATTTTAAATTCCGTCACTCAAGAAAGATTGGACACTTTACCGCTTCGTTTTATTAGCTAATGATATTTTTAAGGTCATTATTTTTTATATTATTGCTTTAGACTTGCAAGCATTCTTTTTCGTATATTTATAGATAAGGGCCCTGGCGGCCCTTATCTTTGGCAAACGCATGATAAATATTCTGAGTATTAATGATGATAGCTTTTTAATGAGCTGCCTTAGGATTGAGAATAGGAAGTAACTGGCCCTGCAGCGCGATAGTAGAACTTGTTGGTGCAAGCGTTTTCTTGACATTGTTATGGATCAGCCCTACATATGTGATCAAACAAATATCCCGCTTTTGATATACATATGGCCGAAGATTTTTATAGTATTTTAGGTGTAAGCCGAACCGTAACAGCTGTTGAGCTGAAAAAGGCGTATCGCAGCCAAGCCATGAAATATCACCCAGATCGCAACCCTGGAGATAAAGAAGCTGAAGAAAAGTTTAAGATTCTCTCTGAGGCCTACGAAACCCTGAGCGATGATCAAAAGCGCGCTCATTATGATCAGGTAGGCCATGAAGCCTATAAAAATGGTGGTGCTTCTGGTGGACCCGGTGGTATGGGTGGTTTTGGTTTTTCTGGTGGCGGGTTTAGTGATATTTTTGAAGAAGTCTTTGGTGATTTCATGGGCGGTGGTCGGCGCGGTCAACGTGCCTCAGCCCAGGAGAGTGGAGAGGATTTAAAATACGAACTCTCCATTACTCTGGAACAGGCTTACACAGGATTTGAAACGGAAATTTCTTATAATGCACCCTCAGCGTGCTCTACATGCAATGGATCCGGATCTAAATCTGGAACAGGGCTTAAAACATGTTCGGCATGTCATGGTAGTGGCGCTGTGCGGATGCAGCAAGGATTCTTTATGATTGAGCGCCCGTGCGTGACCTGTCGCGGGCAAGGGCAGATTATTGAAGATCCATGTACGACATGCCATGGACAAGGCATTACTGATAAAAAACAAAAAGTTAAAATCAAAATCCCAGCTGGTGTGCCCGATAATGCACGCATGCGGGTAAGTGGTAAAGGGGGCGCAGGCCCACGTGGCGGCCCCCCAGGGGACTTATATGTATTTATAACCGTAAAGCCCCATGAGCTATACACCCGCGAAGAAAATGATCTGTTTTGCCGGTTGCCAATTACTGTTTTTGAGGCGATTCAGGGCACACAGAAAACCATTATGTCACTTGAGAATGATGAGATTGAGGTTTCGATTCCGGCTGGAACCCAGCCAAATACGATTTTGACAAAGCGCAAACTGGGTATGCCAGTCCATGGCTATCGGGAAAAAGGAGATTTGCACATTGAAGTTCAAGTCGAAGTCCCAACGAAATTAACCAGCAAACAAAAACAAGCGTTCTCTGAATTTTATGAGCAACTTGATGATAAAAAGGCTCACCCTGAGGTGAATAGCTTTTGGAAAAAAGCAAAGAAACTTTGGGGATAGTTTATGGCAAGGCAATCATCTGGTAAGCTCTATGATCGATTGCTGACCAAACAAGAAGTTGCTGAGTTTATTGGTTGCCTTGATCGTGTGATACCAGAACCGCAAACAGAGCTTGCTTTCAACAACGCATATACTTTGCTTGTGGCAACACTATTATCGGCTCAGGCAACGGATGTTCAGGTGAATAAGGCAACAAAAAAACTGTTTGAAATTGTTAGTACACCTCAGCAAATGCTTGAACTGGGGATTGAAACCCTGATTACCCATATCCGCACCATTGGGTTGTTTAATAGCAAGGCTATGAATGTGATGAAGGGGGCGCAGATCTTAGTTGATCAATATAACGGTGTGGTGCCAGAAGATAGAGATATTTTGGAAACATTACCTGGGGTAGGGCGGAAAACAGCAAATGTTGTGATGAATGTTGCTTTTGGCCACCCCACTGTTGCGGTGGATACGCATATTTTTCGGGTTGGAAATCGAACGGGTTTAGCACCTGGCAAAGACCCGCTTGCGGTAGAATTAAATTTGCTGAAGCGGTTGCCCAAAGATTCCCTTATGAAAGCCCATCATTTGTTAATTTTGCACGGCCGTTATCATTGTAAAGCCCGCAAGCCACTTTGTAGGACGTGCCCTGTGCAACATGTTTGTCGATTTAAAGAGAAAGCGATAAACTAGCTTTTGTAAGAAACTAAGAGCATTCATGAAAGAGCTTTATTCATTTGAGCAAGCACTTGAGCTTTATCAAGAAATGCTGGTGGTTGAAAAAAATGTTAGTCGCCATACCCTTGAATCCTATAGCCGTGACCTGAAGAAATTATCCAACTACTTACAAGAAAATAAAATGGAGTTGGCTGATGTGACGCTTGAAGTTTTACGAGGATTTGCAGCAGCTTTATATGACCAAAATTTATCGGCGCGATCGGCGGCACGGATCATTTCTAGCTGTCGAGGATTTTTTCAATTTTTGGTTTTAGAGGGGCAGCGAGAGAATAACCCCGCCAAGCAACTGGAAATGCCAAAGCACCGGGTAGGACTTCCCAAAATCTTGAGTGTGGAAGAGGTTACCACATTGATCCAAACAGCGCATGGAGATGAAACGCCTGAAGGGCTCCGGCTGACGGCATTGTTAGAAATATTATATGCAACGGGCCTGCGGGTTTCTGAATTAATCTCCCTGCCATTTTCTTTGTTTCGTGATACGCCAGAGATCCTTTTGATTCGCGGCAAGGGGGATAAAGAGCGCTATGTTCCAATTGGGCGCTATGCTTTAAAAGCTTTGCAACGATACCTAACCGTTCGTGATGTGTTTATTTCTGGGGCAAAGTCGCACCAATTTTTGTTTCCTTCACGGGGCGCACAAGGGCATCTGACGCGACAACGCTTTGGCCAGCTTCTCAAAGACCTTGCCGTTGAGGCAGGTCTGGATCCAGCTAAATTATCGCCACATGTTATACGGCATGCCTTTGCTTCACATTTACTTCATAATGGCGCGGATTTAGTGAGTATTCAAAAGATGCTTGGACATAGTGATTTGGCAACAACGCAAATTTATACTCATGTGATGAAAGATAAATTAATTGAGGCCGTGACAAATTTTCACCCACTCTCACAAAAAAGTGTTAGGCCAAATAGCCCACAATAATAAAGCCAAGAATTGTAAGAGCAATGGTGACGAGTAAGATGGGCATGGCATACCTGCTGAGACGAGCTGTGATAAATTCCCCGTATTTCCAAATAACAAACGCTTCAAAGAAATAGCGCATGCCGCGCGAAATAAGAGAAGATACAACAAATGTTACAAGGTTTAGCTTAATGGCGCCACACGTGATGGTGACAAGCTTGTAAGGAATTGGCGTTAAACCTTTTATGACGATGATCCAAAAGCCATAGTCATTAAACCACTCTTTAAAAGTGGCGTAACTGTTTTGAAGTTTATACAGGTTAATAATATACATCCCAATAGACTCGAATAAAAAATAACCAATGGCATAGCCCAGAACACCACCCAGAACAGATGCAACGGTACAAAGAGTTGCCAAGAACCACGAACGTTTAGGATTGGCAAGCATCATGGCAACCAGCATGGGATCGGGTGGTACAGGAGAGAACGAACTTTCAGCAAAAGAAAACGCCGACATTGCCCACGTAGCACGCGGGTGCGTTGACATGCGATGCATCCAGTTTTTTATTTTGCCCATCTTTTGTAAATTTTTTTTCACTATGACGAGATAATGCCGTAACGTAAAGTGTTAAGGCAGATTTTTTTAATGAATGATAGATAAAAAATTGGATAAGTATAATTTTAAAGAGGAGTTTAAGTTTGTTGTGCACCAACATCAAAACCTGTTTGATGCGCTGAAGCAGGCAAGGGCAAGACCAATATTTGTTGGTGGATGTGTACGGGACTTTGTTTTGGGAAGATCCTTTACAGATATTGATATTGAGGTACATGGGATTGAGCAAGATGAATTAGAGGCGTTATTGGAAGCGGTTGGGGGTTTTCAATACACTGGCCGGGCTTTTGGTGTGTATCGCACGGATGGTTTGGAGATCGCCATGCCACGGCTAGAGAGAAAGATTGGTACTAAACATACAGATTTTGCTGTGGACCTGGACCCAAACTTGTCTTTTCAAATGGCTACCAAACGGCGTGATTTAACCATTAATGCGATGGGATATGATTGGTTTAATGAAGAACTTTTGGATCCATATGAAGGTTTGGCTGATTGTCAGAATGGGATTTTACGTGAGGTTTGCCACAAAACATTCAGAGAGGATGATTTGCGCGCGCTGCGGGTAGCGCAATTTATAAGCCGGCTGGGCTTTGAGTCGACGGACTCTTTGATACAATTGTGCGCTGAGGCTGATTTGAGTGTTTTGTCTAGAGAGCGCATAGGCGCCGAGTTGTATAAATTAATTTGGATTGGGGAAGCGCCGCTGAAAGGATTTAAATTTTTAGAGCAAACAGCATTAATCAATCAACTTTTTTTGGGGGAGTTTGAGAAAGGGCAACGTCAGGCTTTTTATCATTGCTGTCAACGGTGTGCAGAAAATGAGGATGACTTTTTGCGAGCAAAGGCTATTTATGTGGCATTTTTTTGGTATGGGCCCCAAGATAAAGATTGGTTGCAAAAAGAATTGGTTGGTTTGGGCTTTGCTAAAAATGATGTTGTTTGGGGGCGTCGAGTTGCGCAGTGGATGGACACCCTATTTAATGCGACACAGAAAAAGATAGCCTTTTATGAAGCGCTGTACCAACTGAGCTTATTAAATGTAGATATTTATCAGGTAGCAGCACTAGTTAAGGTTCTAGATGGCGACGAGTGGGCGATTGAGGAGATTGAGAAGGTTTGCTTTGATGATTTGGCACCTAAGGTGCAGGCTGCTGATTTACTGACAGCAGGTGTTTTGCCAGGACCCAGAGTAGCTGAGTTGCTGAAAATGGCACGAGTGCATCAGTATATGGACTTGGAGATTGATAAAAAACAGTTGCTGGAAATTGTTTTAGGTGATTCTTCTGGGACTTCCTGAGCGAGCGAAGGGAGCGTGAGGGTCTTCTTGTGGATGAAGTTGCATGAGATTCTCACGTCGTTTCTACGAAACTCCTCAGAATGACGTATTTTTTGTATGGCAAGAGAGATTGCCACGTCGGCCGCTGGCCTCCTCGCAATGACTGGTTTTTTACTCACCAGTCATCCTGAACGACTGCAAGGAGTGTGAGGATCTTATTAAAACAAAATGAAAGAAATTATCAGGTTGTCTATCAAGGATACCACATAATAAAATGTGGCGTCCCCAAGGGGATTCGAACCCCTGTTGCCGCCGTGAAAGGGCGATGTCCTAGGCCTCTAGACGATGGGGACAGACAATAGTTATTTAGTGGCTTCGAACCAAAATTGCAAGCCTTTTTCTAACTAATTATGCTTTTTGTTTCTAGTGCGTTTAAATATATTTACCAACCTGAAGAAACCGTAAACGCTTGTTGTAGATGTGGAATTTCAATTCGATACGCATGGAGATACAGTCTCTTTTCAAGCTCTGGGTTAAATTTAAACTGCTCGCGTGCCCGGGCATATTTATCATCGCCAATAATTGGATGGCCAAGTGAGGCCATATGAACGCGCAACTGGTGCATCCGACCTGTCTCGGGCATTAATTGTACCAATGAGTTAGGGCCTTGATGTTCGAGAAGCTTAAAGTGTGTGATTGCGGGCTTGCCATCGGCATCAATCACCACTTTTTCTGATTGATTGTTTTGGATAGATAATGGGCTGTTAATGGTTCCCGAAGATTCTGAAAGGTGACCTTCAACCAATGCTATATAAGTTTTTTTGATGGTTTTGTCTTTGAAGGCTTGGGTTAGCTCCTTTGTTAAAACAAGGTCTTTGGATATTAGTAAAATGCCGCTGGTGCTGCGATCAAGACGATGAACAATAAATGCTTCTTTATTGTCTGTGCCTTTGAAGTAAGCTGAAGCAAGTTGATCAACAGATGTTGCAATCCCCGTTCCACCCTGCGTTGCCAATCCAGGAGGCTTGTTGATAACAACGAGTTTATCGTCTTGATGAATAATTAATCTTTCAAAAAAAATACGTTGTGCTTTAGTTAGTGTTTGTTGGCTTGATGTGCTTTGGGGTTGGGGATCTGAATCCAAGGGAAGGGTGAGTTTGTCATTAAGCTCAAGCCTTGCCCCTGGAGAGGTGCGCACGTTGTTAAGTTTAATTTTTTTTTGCCGGCACCACCTAGCAATCAAGCCATAGGGCCATTCAGGCTTGTGTCGTTTTAGAAAGTGATCCAGGCGGCTGTTCACCTCTGCGTTAGGGATAATAATATTTTCTATTTTCATGTTTTTTATATAGCACAGAATTGAATGAGCGATTGGAGGAATTTACTTTTTTCTATTTTCATGATTAAAGTTGAGCATGACACGATCTGGAATAACAGATAAGCAGCTTACACTGCCTTTTAAAGGCATGATTGATTACAGCTTGCATTCTTATGCTGTAGGGCAGGGTAATGAACATATCTGGCAGGCAATTGAACAGCAATCGAATCAAGTTGGCTATTATTTGAAGGGGGTCCCTGGATGTGGCAGAACACATCTTGCGCATGCTTTAGCAGACAAGCTATCTGGCATTTACATATCACCGCAAAATTTGACTAATCTTGACATAGCAGATGCTAATTTTGGCAAGTGTACGGTTGTGATTGATGATTTCCATATGTTGAAAAGCGCAGATGAAGAAATTTTTTTTCACCTTTTTAATGCTGTTAAAAGCAATGGAAAGTTATTTATATGCTTGTCAAGGGATGACCTTGATGAAATAAACATCCAAATGCCTGATTTATCCTCGCGGTTAAAGCTGTTGCAAAGAGAGGCTTTTCTGCCGCCAGATGATATTTTGTTGGGGCAGATAATTGTTAAAGTCTTTTCTGATCATGACATAAAACTTGATGAAGCCGTTCTGAATTTCTTAGTGGCACGGTTGCCGCGGGAGTATGAAAAGATACAAAGTTTCTGCTTAAGCTGCATTCATGAAACGTTGCGTGAAAAGAAAAAACTGACAATTCCGCTTGTAACAAAAATCTTTCAATCAGAATTCAACCTTGAGTAGAACCGTTGTAACAAATGCAATTTAGATTTTTTCAATAGATTTGTTAACTTTAAATAAGCAAACAAAGCATCCACTTTAGCCCATACCTTTTGGTATGGGTTTTTTTTGTTGTGTTATTCAGCGCGATGTTTCCCTTGATTTGATTTTTAGTTTTGATGTACGTTACAGCCATCTGAAATGAGCAAGATATGTCCGTAACACCGAAAGACATTGAAAGAGCTGCTAAATTGTCAGCTATTGAGATTTCCAAAGAAGACCATGAACTCTTTATATGCCGGATATCAAGGGTTTTTGAATGGGTTGAGACGTTACAGTCTATTGATACAAAAGGGCTTGAACCCTTGGCAAATCCCTTGGAAAATTTCCCTGAGATGATGCAGCCTATTCAAACTGATCATCCCCATCAAACCAATACATCTGAAGATATTCTGCGTGAAGCCCCTGCGCGTGAATTCAATATGTTCAAAGTAAATAAAGTTATCGAGTAATATTTATGAGTGATTTAACGAAGCTCTCTATTGATGCCTTGCTAGCAGGCTATAAGAAAAAAGAATTTTTGCCCTCTGATGTTGTCTCTGCCTTTTGTCAACGTCATGAAAATTATCGTCACTATAATATTTTTACAGAATCTTATTATTCTGAAGCCCTTGAAAAAGCAAAAAAGAGTGATGAGAAAATATGTTCTGGAAAGCCTCTCTTGCCTTTGGAAGGTGTGCCGCTAGCTGTTAAAGACAACTTTGCCCAAAAAAATAAGGTGATGTCAGCCTGTTCGGATATTTTGAAAAATTTTAAGCCTTTTTATGATTCAACGATAACATCCCGCTTGGAACAGGCTGGTTGTATTGCTGTTGGTACCACCAACATGGATGAATTTGCTATGGGGTCATCTACTGAAAACAGTGTCTATGGCCCAACGATAAATCCATGGAAAAGCACAAAAGATCTGGAACTGCAGCTATCTCCAGGGGGGTCTTCGGGTGGCTCTGCTGCAGCTGTGGCTGCACGAATGGCAACAGCCTCTATAGGAACTGATACGGGTGGATCTATTAGGCAACCCGCGGCCTTTAATGGTTTGGTTGGATTTAAGCCAACCTACGGTCGTTGTTCGCGCTATGGCATTATCGCTTTTGCCTCATCCTTGGACCAAGCTGGCCCGATGACAAAAACGGTTGCGGATAGCATAAAAATGTTTGAGGTCATGAGTGGTAAAGACACCAATGATTCCACAACCGCGCGGATTGAACCGTTTCGCTTTAGCCGAGACAAGGGCTTAAATGGGATTACTTTTGGGATTCCGGTTGAGTTTTTAGAGGCGTGCACAAACGCAGAAATTAAAAACTGTTGGTTGAATACAGCGCGCATTTTGGAAACAAAAGGCGCCCAACTTAAAGAAGTATCGCTGCCGCATATTGGTAAAGCTTTGGCAACATATTATATTATTGCGCCAGCTGAAGCGGCTTCTAACTTGGCGCGATATGATGGCATACGTTATGGTGTGCGGGTTGAAGGGAAAAACCTTCAGGAAACTTACATTAAATCACGGAGCCAAGGTTTTGGTGAAGAAGTCAAGCGCCGCATTATGGTTGGGAACTTTGTTTTATCCTCTGAAGCTTATGATGCCTATTATTTGCAGGGTTTAAGGGTTCGGAATCTTTTGTTTCAAGAATTTCAAAATGTATTCCAAGATGTCGATATGATTATATCACCAACAACGCCAACCCCAGCTTTTGCTCTTGGTGCAAAAGTTTCGAACCCTATGGAAATGTATCAATCTGATTTGTTTACCGTTGGCGCAAACTTAGCGGGTATACCAGCGATATCTGTGCCCATTTCGCAATGTCAGGCAGGCCTGCCTATGGGGATTCAACTCATGGCAAATGCTTTTCATGAAAATTTATTATTTAATGCAGCTCTTGATATTGAGGAAGAATATCAATTTCATGAAACCTTGCATAAGGAGATTCAATAATGTCTAGTCCTGATTCTCTTCGTTCATTGGTACAAACCGAAACAGGTGCTTGGGAAGTTGTGATTGGTTTAGAGATCCATGCGCAAATCCAATCAAAAACCAAGCTTTTTTCCCGTGCCGAAACATCTTTTGCCGCTGAGCCCAACGAACACGTTACCCCAATTGACGCTGGATTTCCTGGGATGCTGCCGCTATTGAATGAATATTGTGTTCATCAAGCAATTAAAACTGGTCTTGGGTTGAATGCACAAATCAATATGTTTTCAAGGTTTGATCGAAAGAACTACTTTTACCCTGATTTACCGAATGGATATCAAATCACACAATTATACCATCCTATTGTGGGAGAGGGGTATCTGGACATTCAAGTTGATGATAATGAAGAGTCTATTAGAGTAGGGATCGAACGTATCCATCTGGAGCAGGATGCAGGCAAAAGCATTCATGATTTAAGTCCAGATTCAAGCTTTATTGATTTAAATCGTGCTGGTACAGCCTTGATGGAAATTGTGACCAAGCCAGATCTGCGCAGCGCTGATGAAGTTATGGCTTTCATGAGAAAGATCAGACTTATCCTTCGTTACCTAGGTACAAGTGATGGAAACATGGATGAGGGAAGCCTGCGGGCAGACGTAAACGTTTCCGTTAGAAGACCTGGAGAACCGCTTGGCCGCCGGGTTGAAATTAAAAATGCCAACTCAATTAAGTTTATTGGCCAGGCCATTCACTATGAAGTAAACCGGCAAATAATTGCCCTAGAGAATGATGAAGAAATAGTTCAGGAAACACGCCTGTATGATCCACAAAAAGGTGAAACACGACCTATGCGTTCTAAGGAAGATGCCCAGGATTATCGCTATCATCCAGATCCAGACCTTCTCCCAGTAAGATTAGAAAATGATTATGTTGATGTGATTCGTCAATCAATGCCAGAGCTTCCGGATCCTAAAAAAGCACGGTTTATTAAAGAGTATGGGCTCTCTTCTTATGATGCCGAGGTAATGGTTTCTGAAATTGAAACACCTGATATCTATGAAAAAGCAGTGCAAAACTTAAGTTCATGGAAAAAAGGGGAGCCGGACACGGTACAGTCAAAACTTCTTGCGAACTGGTTCTTGGGTGAGTTGTTTGGACAGCTTAAGAAAGAATCTGTAAAAATAACCAATTTACCTTTTGATATTTGTTACTTGGCAGAGCTGGTAAACCTTATTTCAAATGACACAATTTCTGGTAAAATTGCCAAAGATGTGTTTCAGGAAATGTGGAAAACCAACAAAAACCCTTCTGATATTGTTGAAGAAAAAGGCCTGAAGCAAGTAACAGATACAGGCATGATTGAAGCGGAGGTGGAAAAGGTTCTCTCTGCCAACCCCGAAATGGTTCAAGAATATTTGGGTGGTAAAGATAAGGTTATTGGTTTTTTAATTGGCCAAGTGATGAAAGCCAATAAGGGAAAAATTAACCCTGGGGCCCTTAATCAAATCATAGTAAAAAAATTAAGTGAATTAAAGGGAGGCAAGTAATGAGCCAACAAAAGCCAGCTCAACTAAATGCTGAACAGGTTAAGCAGTTTTATCAAGATATGTTGCTTATCCGCCGCTTTGAAGAACGCTCTGGTCAGCTTTATGGCCGTGGACTCATTGGTGGTTTTTGCCATTTATATATAGGCCAGGAGGCCATTGTTGTCGCAATGACATCTTTGCAAAATCCTCAAGATACTGTGATTACTGCCTACCGTGACCATGGACACATGTTGGCCTGTGGCATGGATCCACGCCGAGTAATGGCCGAACTTACTGGCCGCCGTGATGGTTATTCGGCTGGTAAGGGTGGATCTATGCACATGTTTAGCCGTGAGAAGAACTTTTTTGGTGGTCACGGCATTGTTGGGGCGCAAGTTCCCATTGGAACAGGTATGGCTTTAGCGCATCAATATAAAGAAGATGGCGGCGTGTGCTTGACGTATTTTGGTGATGGTGCTTCAAACCAAGGTCAGGTTTATGAAGCATATAACATGGCGTCACTGTGGAACTTGCCGGTTTTATATATCATTGAAAACAACCAATATTCGATGGGAACAGCTTTGCATCGTCATGCCTCTGGAGATGGGCTGTGGAAGCGTGGAGCAGGTTTTGGCATAGAAGGTGCACAAGTAAATGGTATGGACATTCGGGATGTTCTGGCTGCTGGTAAAAATGCGATTGAGTATGTTCGTGAAAAAAACCGGCCATTTATCTTGGAAATTGATACCTACCGTTACCGTGGACACTCTATGTCTGATCCAGCGCTTTACCGAACTAAAGAAGAAGTGAGTGAGTACAAAGATACAAACGATCCAATTATTAATCTTAAAAAATATGCTTTTGATAAAAAACTTGTGACTGAAGATGAGTTTAAGAAGATCGATGATCACGTGAAAAAAGAGATCCAAGAAACAATTAAGTTTGCTGAAGAATCGCCTGAGCCTGACTTATCTGAACTTTGGACAGACGTTTTGATTGAAAACGATAGAGGTGCACAATGACAATGATTCCTATTCGTGATGCTTTGCGGGATGCAATGGCGGAAGAAATGCGCCGCGATGGTGATGTGTTTGTGATGGGCGAAGAGGTGGCTGAATACCAAGGTGCCTATAAAGTGACCCGTGGCCTTTTACAAGAGTTTGGCCCAAAACGTGTTATTGACACGCCTATCACGGAGCATGGCTTTGCTGGTCTTGGTGTTGGCGCCGCATTTATGGGTTTAAAGCCTATTGTTGAATTCATGACCTTTAATTTTGGTATGCAGGCTATTGATCAGATTATCAACTCTGCAGCAAAGACATTATATATGTCTGGTGGTCAAATGGGTTGTCCAATTGTGTTTCGGGGGCCAAATGGCGCAGCATCAAGAGTAGGCGCGCAGCATTCACAATGTTTTGCAAGTTGGTACGCACATTGCCCTGGGTTAAAGGTTGTGAGCCCCTATGATGGACTAAGTTCTAAAGGGCTTTTAAAGGCTGCAATTCGTGATCCTAATCCAGTTATTTTTTTGGAAAATGAATTAATCTATGGATTAGAGTTTGAGGTTCCAGATGACCCTGATTTTGTACTTCCGCTTGGCAAAGCTGAAGTTGTACGTGAGGGTACTGATGTAACCATTACCGCTTTCTCTAGAATGGTTGGCCTTGCTTTAGAAGCAGCTGAAAAACTGAAAGAGAAAAATATCAGTGTTGAAGTAATTGATTTACGTACTTTGGCGCCTCTGGACACACAAACAATATTAAACTCGTTCAAAAAAACCAATCGATTGGTGAATGTTGAAGAGGGTTGGGCTTATGCTGGTATTGGTTCTGAGATCTCTGCTTTGATCATGGAGCAAGGATTTGATGATATGGATGCTCCTGTAGAACGTGTTGCTGCAGCTGCTGTTCCATTGCCATATGCGTATAATCTTGAACAAGCTGCATTGCCACAAGTTGATGATATCATCAAGGCTGTAGAAAAAGTAACCTATCGCCAAAGCTAGGAGGCTCTGACTATGACAATTGAAATTTTAATGCCTGCTCTTTCCCCCACAATGACAGAGGGGAATCTTCTAAAGTGGCACAAAAAAGAAGGTGATTCAGTTGCGGCTGGGGATATGTTGGCTGAAATTGAAACAGATAAAGCAACCATGGAAGTAGAAGCCGTTGATGACGGTATACTTGCTAAAATTCTTGTGGCTGAGGGCACTGAAAATGTTCAAGTGAATTCTGTAATTGCTGTTTTGGCTGAAGAAGGTGAATCTGTAGAGGAAGCCGCAGCTTACACTTCAAGTGAGTCTGGTAAAACTGAAAGAAAAGAATCTCCATCAGAGGAAGTTAGTAGTGAAGATAAAGCCACTTCTGCTGAAACCAAACCTTCAAAGCCAGCTGAGTCGAAAGAAAAAAGTTCTAGCCAGGTAGAAAATAACGATCGAATTATTGCCTCTCCCCTTGCAAAAAGGATTGCTGCACAAGGAAATATTGATCTGAAATCCATTCAAGGGACCGGGCCTAAAGGGCGCATTATTAAAAATGATGTCCTTGAAGCAGAGTCTGCGGGTATGAAAAACAACAAACCTGCTGCAATTGAATATGGAGAATCAGGGTTTACTGATGTTTCTGTCAGCTCTATGCGTAAGGTTATTGCGAAGCGCTTGAGTGAATCAAAGCAGACAGTTCCACACTTTTACCTATCGGTGGACGTTGAAATCGATGCGTTAATGCAGATGCGTAAAGAGCTTAATAATGCAATTGATCCTGAAAAGGTTACGGTTAATGATTTTGTCCTAAAAGCATGTGCACAAGCACTTATGGAGGTTCCTGAGGCCAATGCCTCGTGGATGGGTGACACGATTCGCCTTTATCAAAATGCTGATATTTCAGTTGCTGTTGCCTTAGATGATGGTTTAATAACGCCAATCGTACGTGCAGCTAACTTAAAATCACTTAGATCGATATCAAGTGAAGTGAAAGAATTGGTTAAAAAAGCTAAAAATGGAAGCTTGAAACCAGAAGAATTTCAAGGTGGAAGCTTTAGCCTTTCAAACTTGGGCATGTATGGCATTAATCAATTCCAGGCCATTGTTAACCCACCACAAGGATGTATTTTGGCCGTGGGTGCTGGAATTCAAAAGCCTGTTGCCAAGAATGGTGAGATGAAAATTGCCACCGTGATGAACTGCACGCTATCAGTTGATCACAGAGTTATCGATGGAAAAGTTGGTGCGTTGTTATTAAGTGCAATTAAAAGAAATCTTGAAAACCCCGTGTTAATGTTAGCATAGGAGATCATATGACAACTCAATATGATTTAGCAGTTATTGGTGCCGGTCCGGGGGGATATGTGGCAGCTATTCGTGCAGCGCAACTTGGCCAAAAAGTTTGTGTTATTGAAAAACAACATTTAGGTGGTGTGTGCCTAAATTGGGGATGCATTCCAACCAAAGCACTTTTAAAAACCTCAGAAATATTTTCAGATATTAAACGAGCCGGCGACTTTGGCTTGAACGTTAAAGAAGTTGGCTTTGACATGAAAAAAGTTGTTAAGCGCTCAAGAGATGTTGCTGATCAATTGTCTGCGGGCATTAAACACCTCTTAAAAAAAAATAAGATAACTGTTGTTGAAGGGCACGGAAGGTTTATTAATAATGCTACTGTCGAAGTAACAAACAACAATAAAAAAGAAGCGATTTCATTTAAAAATGCCTTGATTGCAACTGGAGCGCGACCTAGAGCGTTGCCTGGCTTGCCTTTTGATGGTGAAAAAGTTCTATCATCTAAAGAGGCCATGATCCAAGAACAGCTTCCTAAAAAGCTTTTAATTATTGGTTCTGGGGCAATTGGTATTGAATTTGCCAGTTTTTACAATGCGATGAGTTCTGATGTAACCGTAGTTGAGATGCAAAAGAACATCTTGCCTGTTGAAGATGCTGAAATTTCTGCCCTGGCCCAAAAAGCCTTTGAGAAAAAAGGGATCAACATTCTAACCGAAACAACTGCTGAGAACTTTAAGGTTTCAAAAACCGGCGTTGAAGCAACGATAAAAGGCCCTAAAAAAGGAACTCAAGAAACCTTTGATAAAGTTATTGTTGCAATTGGTGTGGTGCCAAATACTGAAGATCTAGGGCTTGAAAAAACAAAAATAAAGCTTGAGAAAAATGGCCAGGTTGCCGTCAACGAATTATGTCAAACAGCTGAGTCTAACATATATGCGATAGGGGACGTTATTTCGCCGCCTTGGCTTGCTCACAAAGCCAGCCACGAGGGAATTATGGTTGCTGATCATATTGCTGGAAGAAAAACACACCCTGTGAAAATTGAAAACATTCCTGGTTGTACATATTCAAACCCACAGATTGCCAGCGTTGGTTTGACTGAAGCTCAGACTAAGGAAAAAGGTTTGTCCGTTAAAATTGGTCGTTTCCCGTTTCAAGGGAATGGAAAAGCCATTGCTATGGGTAAACCCGATGGGCTGGTTAAGTTGATTTTTGATGCTAAGACAGGTGAGTTGCATGGCGCACATTTAATTGGCGCAGATGTGACAGAATTAATTCATAGCCTTGTCATTGCCAAAAAGCTTGAGACAACCGAAGAAGACCTAATGGAAACTGTCTTCCCACACCCAACATTGTCTGAAATGATTCATGAAGCAACACTTGATGCGTTTGATCGCGTTATTCATTTTTAAAATAACGCTGTTAACTTTACTATAGAACCGATACGTTAGAGGTATTATGCAAACGCAAACACCAAATCGTAAAAAACCTGATTGGTTACGGGTTAAAGCGCCAGTCTCTAAAACATATCAAGAGACACGTGACTTAATGCGTCGTCTTAAACTTAATACGGTTTGTGAAGAAGCTGCATGTCCCAATATAGGGGAATGCTGGTCAAAAAAACACGCAACTGTCATGATTCTGGGCAGTGTTTGTACAAGGGCTTGTGCTTTTTGTAATATTGCCACTGGCCGGCCTGATCAACTAGACCCCCATGAACCAGAACATATTGCTGAAGCTGTTGCCGAACTTAAACTTGAACACGTTGTGATTACATCGGTTGACCGTGATGATCTGGAAGATGGTGGTGCGCATCATTTTGCACGCGTTATTTCCTCTATCCGCATGGCTCATCCACAAACAACCATTGAGGTTTTAACCCCAGATTTTTTAAGAAAAGAAGGGGCGGTTGAAAAAGTTATTGAGGCACGGCCTGATGTTTTTAATCATAACGTTGAGACGGTTCCAAGGCTGTATCCTTCTGTGCGTCCGGGAGCCCGATATTTTCATTCTTTAAGTATATTGAAAAAAGCCAAGGAGCATGCGCCAGATATCTTTACAAAAAGTGGGTTGATGGTTGGCCTTGGAGAGACAAAAGAAGAACTTTATCAAGTTATGGATGATTTTAGATCTGCTGATGTTGATTTTATGACAATTGGGCAATATCTACAACCAACGCCAAAGCATCATCCTGTTGAGCGATTTGTTCCCCCTGATGAATTTGCAGGCTATGAAAAGATGGCCTATGGAAAAGGTTTCTTAATGGTATCAGCGAGCCCTTTAACGAGATCCTCTTATCATGCCGGTGACGATTTTAAAAAACTTCAAGCTGCACGGTTTGCAGCGCTTAAAAAGGCAGCTGCCAGTTAATATGACTCTGACGATTCAAAGAAGCCATATCTCGGATCATTCAATTGAAAAGGTTTATGGGGTTGTGGCAGATGTAGAGAGCTACCAGGATTTTATTCCCTGGTGTCAAAAGAGTGAAATTGTTTCAACGGACAGCAGTAACTTTTTTCAAGCCGATCTGAAGGTGGGACTGGGCCCTTTAAGTGAGACATATCGTTCCCATGTAACCTGTACGCCGCACTCAAAAATTCATGTTCTATGTAAAGAAAAACCCCTTAAATACCTGGAATCCACATGGACATTTGAGGACTTGCCAAATAATAAAACCAAAATTCAGTATGATATGCACTTAGCGCTTCAGTCATCCTTTTTTCAAGGTATGATAAAACGGGTTTTACAAGAGAGTGCGGACCAAATTTTTAAAGCCTTTGATCAAAGGTTAAACAGTCTTTAAAAGGAAAAATAAATGGCTACTTCATATCTTGAACCAATTTTACTAACCTATTCTATTTTTATGATGGGCGCAATCAGCCCTGGTCCAGATGCGATTGTTTTGTTGAAAACAGCTATTAGCAATGGCCGTAAAAAAGCCTACTTTGTTGCCCTGGGATTGGGCGTTAGTGTCTTTTTAATTACGCAATACACTTTGTTTGGGATGGGGTATGTTTTTGAAAAGGTGCCTTGGCTTATATACGTTATTCAATATGGTGGGAGCTTGTTTTTGCTTTATTTAGGAATTCAAAGCCTTCGTGCCTCAGGATCTTTTGATGTACAGGGAGGCAAAAAATCAGATCTTAAGCCAGCCATGGCCTTTCGTAATGGCTTGATGACTAACTTTTTAAATCCCTTTGCCATCCTGTACATCATTAGCTTGATGGCAGCACAAATACCGCCAGAAATGCCAGGGCTTTACAAAATTACTTTTGGGGTTGTGCTTGGTTTGTCATACGGTATATGGAACTCTGTATTATCCTTTATTCCAACAAACCGCTATTTAGGTGCCTTTTTCAACAAATATAATGGCATTTTTAGCAAAATATCAGGCGTTTTGTTGATATATATTGCGATAAGTAACGCTTTAAAGGTTATTTGATTACTTTATTGAATGCCTAACCTCAACCTCAACCAAGCGTTTGAGACTCGTTTAGTGCGACGAAAATCCAATAGATGATTTAAACCAAAGGTTTTTCGACCGTGTTTAATTGGAAAGGGCTTAACCTTTTTTCGCAGCTCAGGGTCCAAAAATTTTTCAAAGCCCTTTACTGTTGCTGGTTGTAGCGAGTATTGATAATTAATTGCTGCATTTTTTGGGTCTAACAGGAAGTTAATGAATTTATAGGCGTTTTCAGGGTTTGTTGCACCTTTAGGAATAACAATCATGTCTAACCATGTTGAAAATCCTTCAACGGGCTCTACATATGCGTAAGGACTTTTCTTTCCTTGTTTTTCAATTGTATGAATGGCTTTAATTGCTTCACCTGAAAAACATTGAATGACACAATATTTTTCACTTGCGATTGCGCTGACTATCGAATCTGCAGATGAGTCAAACTTTTTGACATAAGGAAATATGTCAAAAAGCCTGTCTGTTAAAGCATCAATCCTTTCCTTGGACCAGGGCTCTTCGCCTTTACCTAAATAGTGATATATGGATAAAAAAACCTCTAGTGGATCGTCAAGAAGTTGAACACCGCAATTGCTCAGTTTTTCAATATTTTTTTTATTATAAATCAAGGCCCAACTGTTTATAGGGAGTTTATCTTTTCCAAGAGCTGCTGCTATTTTTTCTTTGTTATAAACAAAGCCAACAGACCCCCAAGAGAGTGGAACGCCATTTTCAAGCGATAATCCATTTGATGTAAACATCTCTTTTATTTCGGGCAATATAAGAGATAAATTTGGGACTTCTTTGACTGTTATCGGCCTGAAAAGACCAAGTTCCATTTGTCTAAGATAGAAGGGCGATAGAGTAGGGGTGATGATATCAAAACCAGCTTCTCCTGTTAAAAGTTTGGACTCAATAGATTCATCACTATCCAGAAGATTAACCGTAACGGCAATGCCTGTTTCTTTTTGAAATTTTTCAATGAGTTTTGGATCAATGGTGCCGCTCCAAATCAAAATATTTAAGTTCTGAGAAGAAGCGTTTGCAAATAAGCTGGGCACAATAAGAAAAAAAATAAGAAGCAGGTGATACATGAAATTTACTCTTAATATAAATACTATACCCTGTATATCATATTTGCTTTTTTGAAGGGAGCTGATATTCTGCATCAGAGATGAACAGATGACTGCTGCATTATTGCAGAGGAAAGTCCGGGCTCCACCAGATAAAAGTGCCAGGTAACGCCTGGCGAGGGAAACCTCAGGGAAAGTGCCACAGAAAATAACCGCCTTTGGGTAAGGGTGAAAAGGTGTGGTAAGAGCACACCGCATGGTTGGTAACAAGCATGGCATCGGTAAACCCCACTTGGAGCAAGACCAAATAGAGAAAACATATAGCATATCTGGAGCTTGTTTTCTGGGTCGGTTGCAAGAGAAAAGCAGTGATGTTTTTCCTAGATGAATAGTCATCATGTGATATATTATATTGCAAACAGAACCCGGCTTATCGTTCATCTCGCTTTTAGGAGGCTACATGAGACTTTTTATTTTGACTTTAATTTTCGTGACATTGCATCTTAACGCTAGCGTTGGCAGTTTTTTCCGCAATATTGGTGATGTTGCAAACAAAAGTGCTGCTAATTCTGCAAAAGGGGGTAATGATGATTTAGCTGCATCCGTTGGAGCCGCTCTGGCAGAAAAATCTGGAGAAACGGGTGGTGTTCTTGGAACTTTAGAAGGATTGGGTGCCAGAGGACTTGATGTCAGGACTACCAGTCAAAGAGGCGCTTGGGGCAGAGCTGAATGCTGTCCTTGTAAAAATGAAGAAACTTACTAAAATCAACTCTAATTAATTTTAGAATAATCAAGCCCATCTAATACATAAATCGAATCAAGAATATTTTCTCGTACTTCTTTGCGGAATACATTAATTTCAGGCGACTGCATTATTGACGAAGGTATAAAAGCCTTTTTCACAATTAACTCGTCCAAAATCACACTATCGGCGCCTTCATGAATGAACGTCCGTTTAATGCTGAGATATTGATTATCAATTGAAACATCAAAAGTTTTACCGTTTGGAATCAAGTAATTTTTTAATCTTGTCTTTCTTACCAACGTTTTTGGTATACCTAATGAGAGATCATTTACTTGCCCTTCCGTATCATTAAGTATTTTTTCAAGGCTATTGTATTCAAGACTAATACCTGGACCCAAATTTGTTTTCTTAAAGAATTGTTTTTTTTGCATAGTGATTTGAATACTAATATCTTTTACAACTCTTGAATCTAGGGGAGGAAGCTTAATGCTAGCTTTATCTTCTTGCTTTAATGGTTCTGATAAAAGCAGATCAAAGAGATATTCTTCTAAGGATTTTTCTGACATATGCAGACTTAGGCCGGTAATATAAGCCGCATCTTGCCCTTTGACGGTGAAAAGCATTTGATGCTTGGCTGGTGTAACATTGAAAAAAATAGTGTGATCTAACCATAAGCCATTATTTTTTGGATTAACAGTAGGGCTGATTTGATATTTATCTTTATCAGAACCCCCAATGATCAGAACTGGACGATCTGCAATATCAGGAAAAATAGCGCCCGCCATACTGGTAGAATTTGTTGGATCAACCCAATACGTTTTTCCTGTGGGGCTGATAAGCTTTACAAATACATGATTAAATGATTGGAAAAGAGGATAGGTATAGGGAATGTTAATTTGGTCAAAGCCTCGGTGGACAAGAGGAAAACTTATCTTATAGCCCAATCTTTTTGCGATTGCCCCAAGCATAACAGAAAAATCTTTGCAATCACCCGTTTGCGTTTCAACAATTGTTTTTAAATCGCGCGGAAAGAATTGATTTTTTACAGTTCGCCAATCGCCGAGATAATGGAAAAATTTGATTAAATCAGACGTGATTTTATTAAGTTGATCTTCTTCATTCGTTACCTTCTTAGCATCATCAAAAATTTTTTGTAGAATTTGAGGGAGCGGTTGGCTTGCAACATCAAAATAGCCTGGTCGCATCCTTTCACTAAAGACATTCCAATCGCTGAGAGAAGAAATATCGACCCACGTTTGTTTTGTGGGATTTAATAGGGATCCTTCAGGCTCATTAACCGTTAGAGTTGTAAAATTAGATTTTGCAAGAGAAATAGAAAAGCCAGATAATGACTTTTCTGATGTTGTGTAAGTTGTTTTGATAACATCAAATGGATCGTTAACTTGCATATACAGAGGGATTTCGGTTTGAATGTTAACAACGCCATGATTCCATAAAGCTCCTTCACCAAACCTTAAATCAAATGATGCAAAATTAGGGAGTATTGCTTCAGAAACCTCCCGCGTATAAATGAGTTCAACTTTAGCGCCAACCGCCAATTTTGGAAAAGCAATGGATACTTTGTGGACTTCATCAAAGCCAAGTTCAGAGCCAGCAATAGCCTTATCAACCATGTTGCTTTTACTAACGGGATATACACGATCGCCAACGCTTGTTTGCGCTTTAACTATATTTATACGTTCTGAAGAGCCATTATAAAAAATAGGGTAAAGCGCCAGCTGTTCTCTGCCTTTATCATTAAGAAGGCTGAAAACTATATGCACACGCTCGGTGTAAGTACCGTCTTTTTTGATATTGATGTCTCTTTGAAAAAAGTCAACTGCAACTGGAATATCGCCGGGGCTTGCCCAACGTGCTTGGAGTAAAGAGGGCATCAATATGAGGCATGATAAAATAAGAAAGATAATAGAACGCATTTATAAATTACTTTGTTTTGTCTTAAGCTATCTCAAACACAAGTATTTTGCTATGTTAAACATATGAAAATTTGGGTTAGACGTTTATTAACGTATTCATGTTTTTTAGGTGTTATAGGCTTAGGTGTTTACCTGATTTTATCGGCATTTAATGATAACGTGATGTACTATTTAACGCCGGCTGACCTTTTAGATAGATATTCAGAAAAAGATTTATCCAGAGCTAGATTAGGTGGATATGTCTTAAAAGGCTCAATTAAAAGACAATCTAACCATAATGTTTCTTTTATTCTGAATCATAACTCTAAAAATATACATGTTGAATTTAACGGATTCATTCCAACTCTTTTTAAAGAGGGAAAAATGGCGGTTGTGATAGGCAGATGGTCTAGCCACCAAAAGAAATTTTATGCATCAAGTATACTGGCAAAGCATGATGAAAATTATAAACCTCCAACAAAACGATGATTGAATTAGGATTTTTTAGCTTCATCACATCATTGGTTCTTTGCTTTTTAGGGGCTATACCAATTTTGCGTTACAAGCTTATAAACTTTAACAACTATAATTGGTTAATTTCTGGACAGCTCAGCTTTTCCTATCTATCAATACTTTGTCTCATTTGGGCACATATCACTTCTGACTTTTCGGTCAAGGTGGTTGCCAACCATAGCCATAGCTTAATGTCTTTATTTTATAAATTGACCAGTGTTTGGGGACACCATGAGGGCTCTGTTTTCTTCAATTTTTTTATGATTTCCCTTGTTTCGTGGATTTTTTTGATAGTTGAGAGAAAAATCCCGCGTAAGATGATGCACTCAATTCAATCTGTCCAATGCCTTATCCTATTTTTAATAGGTACATATATACTTTTTACTGCAAACCCCTTTGAGCGCTTGCTTCCCTTTCCAAGGGAAGGGTATGGCTTGAATCCACTTCTTCATGACCCTGGGTTGGCATATCATCCGCCAATATTATTCAGTGGCAGCTGTTTGTTGACAATCGTTTACTCTCTTGCGGTGACGAGTTGTTATTATGAAAACATACCAAAAAGAATTATCCGAAGATGGTCATTGCTTGCCTTTGGTTTTTTAACATTTGGCATAAGCCTAGGAAGTTTTTGGGCTTATTACGTGCTTGGATGGGGTGGTTGGTGGTTTTGGGACCCAGTTGAGGCTTTATCCTTAGCGCCATGGCTAATTTTACTTATAAGTATCCACTCTATTGGATTAAAAGACAGTCATAGATTTACTGCTTGTTTTAATATGCTAGCTTTGGTTTTCTTTTTACTATCAACATTGATCATCCGATCTGGAATTTTAACTTCTGTGCATAATTTTGCTGTTGATGATATTGGCTTTTTTTATCTTTTAAGTGTGATTTTGATCCTGCTATTGCTTGGAATGCATAAGTTTTTTTTATACACAAATAAAAGGCAAACAAACTTCACTTCACAAAAAGATAAAATATTACTTCTACATATGATTTTTGTTACCTATGCATTACTTGTGGTTTTGTTGGGCGTTTTGGGACCTGTTATTTATAAGTTTTTATGGCAAGAAAATATGTCGCTTGGACCGCGTTATTTCAGCACATTGCTTTTACCAGCTTTCTATATATGGATTTTATTACTGCTTTATTATTACCTAGCTTTATTTAGCAATAAGTTTCGGATTTTAAGCTTGGTAATGTTTTCTTTATCTATCTTAAGTGGATTATGCATTTATCTAACTTATGCTCAAAGTCAAAACTCCATTGTCGATATCGCATCCGGATCATTTATGATTGGCTTGGGCATTGCTGTTTGTTTAAGCTCAATCATTTCAGTTATTATCCAATTAATAAGAAAAATTAATATACATATACCTCAGTTCTTGAGTCATTTAGGATTAGGTATTTTTATTATTGGACTTGCCTCTGGATATTATCTTGAAACAGAAAGCTTTAAAAACATTGGAGAAAAGCAGAGCATTTGCATATTGGGAGATAGGTACAAGCTTGAATCAGTTTACAAAACGCCTAAACTTAATTCCTTGTCAACAGTTGCTGAGCTTTTAATGTTAGATTCAAATAAGGGTTTTCATAAAAAGGCCAGGCCAGAACGGCGATATTTTTATTATTCAGATTCATTTTATCCTGTTTCTGATATGCTGTTTAAAAGGTTGATTGTTCACCAAATAACTTTGGGAGAAGCTAACAAAGATGGAACATGGCAAATCAGAGTAAAGAAAAGCCCTTTGTTGCTATTAGCATGGGTTAGTGGTGTTTTTATTTTTGTAGGATGTTCAGTCGGTTTTTTTAGGAGAGGGGAGCAGGAAAAATGAAAAATAATAAAATGCTTTTAGTGATTATAGCGACGGTTACTTTAGTTTTGCTAACGTGGGGCGTTCACCAACTAAGAGATACTAAATCAAAAAATATTCCTAAGGGGGATTTATTACAAACCCTTTCCATATCTGATGCTGAGTTTTTGAAGCCTGGCATTCAGAAAATCCATGGTCCATGCTTGGTTCTGTTTATTGCCTCTTGGTGTCCGCATTGCAAAGATATCTTGACTGAATTAAAGAATACTCATTTACCTGTCTTTATTATTCTTTATCATGATAAAAATCCTATTACAGAAGAGCAAAAAGCTATTGCAACTGGAGTTTTCAGAGACATATCCCTAACAATATCACCAAAATGGCATGTGAAATCCATCCCCAGTGTCTTTGTCGTAAATACTGATGGGGAAGTTGTTAAAAAATTTGATGGTTCTTTCCGAACTAAGAATAAAGTGAATTTCATGGCAGCTGTTGAGGCAGTTAAAAATGATAAGCAGTGAGCAGGAATTTTTAAAAATTGGCAAGCAAATTAAATGTCCAGAGTGTGCTGGTCAAACTATTGATACATCTACTACCCCTTTATCAATTGAGTTAAAAAAATATGTTGTTAACCAACTCAACCAAGGCGCCAAATCTGAAAATATCATATCTGAAATAAAGAAAAAATATGGTGAAGATATTTTTGTGGATTCCAGTTTTTCAATTGCGTCTTCATTTATCTGGATTGCTCCTGTATTTTTTATTTTTTTTATACTCTTTTTAGTCCGCAAGAAAAAATGGCTCTAATATTACCCAGCATCGCTTTACTGCTAGCTGTTTTATGGCAAGTGTTTAAAAGCCATAAGTCAAACATTAGGCTTTTTTTAACGCTGGCTGTAGGGCTATTTACAGTTTTTACGTATTTTTTATTGGGCAACCCCGGTTTGCCTGATTTTCCTTATCACGCTCTTCATAGTAAGAATGCAAATCAATTTTCATCTCTTATTAAAAAACAAGAAGAAACGATTAAAAACTTAAAGTTAAGACCTCTAAATATAAATTTGTGGGAAGAGTTAGCAAAGACATATGCAGCGCTCAATCAACCAAAGGCTGCAAAACATATTAGAAGCTATATCTTCTATCTTGAAAGGGGTTAACTTACCTTCTGGAGCTTCATATAACGGGCATAACCGCCATACAGTGACATATCGTCTATGACTGTAAAGTTTTTTGAATTGACGAGTATATCAAACGTTTGTTGACGGTAAGACACATGAAAAAAGCTTAACCATTTATCATGTAACTTGCGAATAAGAGATGGCCATTTATTAAAGTCGTAGAAATCAATGATATATAAATGACCATTTTCATTTAAATTATCTGATATGGCTTTGAGAGTTCCTTTTGTATCAGGAATCATGGACAGACTATAGGAGCAAAAAGCTGCTTCAAATTTTGGAAAATAATTTGCTTTGCCATCAAATTTCTCTGCCGCTTCACAGATAAAATGTAAATGTGTGTCTGAGAAACGTTTTCTGACCTCGGCCTGATATAATAAAGAGTCACAAATGTCACACCCAACTAATAGAGCGGGGGGCTGTGCGTTGCTCATATATTTTTTAAGTTGAAAAAGATTTCTACCTGTTCCACAGCCCATTTCCAGAACGGAGCTTGGATTGTCATGGGCTATTTTTTCCAAAAGAAAATCTCTACCAAGTAAATAAAACTTACGGGTCAAGTTATAAAAAGGCGACTGAAATTTGTAGATGTTGTTCATCAGGGATTTATGTTTAGATGACATTATCAGCTCCTTAACTTTTAACTTCATAACAATGGAACCCACCATATACTTTTAATCGATCTTTTTTAAAGAGATTTTCTGATAGTTCCTTATGATAGCAAAGCTTACCATATAGTTCAGGAGGTATTTGATCTTGTAGATATGACTTGAGCGTTCCAGTTCTGAAGATGATTCTTGCACCAGTGCCACCAACGCGAATAATATTCTCCCACAAGGTTGTAATATCCTGGTTGCTCATCCATTCTTGCGCATCTAACAATACAAATCGATTATAATCACCGGGCTTTGCGTCTGTAACTTTTTTAACAATTGAACCATGTTCGTGATTAAGCTTTTCAGCAATAAGCTGACTCTGGGTATCTTGAAAATACCTTTCTTGAAGATACATGGGCAAGGCATCTTGTGAGTCCAAGTTATATCGTGCCAGCAGTATCTGCCAAGCAAAATAATTTCGATAACAAGGTGTGTCTGTTAGTGTCTGCCTAACACGCTGAATAAAAAGCTCTTTTAAGGTTTGATTTGTTTCATTTTGTAAAATTTTAATTTGGTTTGGATGAACCCCTAAAAAAGCGCATAAGGAGGGGATCTTAAACAAAAAGTGGCGCCAACGTTTTAGAATTTTCGGCAAAAGAACTTGATCAAAGTATTCAGATTGCTTTTTTACATCATTAAACTTAAGGAATTCCTCAACATTTTTTTGATTTATGCCCAACAATGGAAAAACTTTTCTACCAACCAATGAGGCTTTACTGGCTGGATAAAATCCTTTTTCAAAGATATCTATTCTTTTTTTGTATTTTTTCCAAAGCTGTTGCATGGGGCTTTGCCAATACTTTTGCTCATCATCAGAGAGATTTGGGGCAATAAATTTATTATAAAATTCTATATTCTCTTCACCTTTACCAACAGCCATGAAATTAAAAAGATCTTGATAGGTTGGGGCAAGTTTAACTGCCGCTGCTCTAATTTTAGCTATATTCAAATGATCTTGCTGAATATCAACCAAAGTAACACTTTCAGGGGATTGCGTTAAATAATTTAGGCCATTACATCCGCCTGAACTGATAGCTAGAATCTTAGAATTCTTATCAACATTTAATGCTGCAAGATCAATTTCAGGATCTTCCCATATTTGATTGTATAAGATGCCTTGAAATGCCTTAGAAAAAAATTGCAGATGTGGAAGAAACCGCAAACGACGGCCTGAATAAATAGCTCTTTTAAGAGGCGATGTAGATACAGTTTTTCCCATATTCTCTAGAAAAATATGTTCAGATCATTAGCTGATTTGCCAACAACATGCAACTAGAAGATTCTAACTACTATTAAGCGTTATTTATATCTTTCTATATTTTTTAGAGTGACTGTGTAGTGTCGGTTTTTTTTATTAAAATATTCTCTAAATAGTAACAGCGTTGGGAGTAGAGGGTTTAGAAGTGCACAAAAATAAAATAAGAATGAATTTTTTGCCTTTATTTCCAGTTCAATGATGTTCGCTTTTGCGCGAACAGCCATATCAAGAAGATTTTGATTCCATGATCCTTCAACGATTCTCATTTTTTTCCAACTAAACCTTGCAACTTCTCCAGATGGAAAGGCAGCTAAAGTTAAATTTTTATTGAGAGCTCCCATAATAGAACGCACGGCATTAATACGCTTATGCGGATCATCGGAATACACATCTACAGGTATGACGAGTTGCTCAACGTCTGGAATAATTTTAATGAAGTCATTTGCAAGAAATCTAAAATCAAATCCTGCTTTATGCAAAAGATCGATGAGAATAAAGACCTCAAGAAAACCCGTCGCATGATTACAAACAACAAGGTTTTTTTGACTAACATAAGGTTGAAGTTGACCTAAGTCAAAATCGTAAGTAATGTTTATATGCTTTAAAGCATATGCTGAGTTTTCTGCAATTAATGGGGACTTGCTTTTTGCTAGGCTAACAAGGTTATCTGCTTTATATAAACAGAGGAATCTAGCAACTTGCTTAAACAGGCTTTTTGGAAGCTTTAGACCCATGCTCTGCATGACTTGATCAAATTTTACAACTTTAAAGGACATATTTTTTTTTCGGTTATCATAATGAATTCAACAAAACCATCACAAGACATTAATACCGGCCTTTTAGATATTTACAATAAAATCTCTATTTATGACTGCAAATGGGACGAAATTGAGCCTAGTTTAAAAAAAGAAATTTGCCAACTTAGAACACAAGCTTTTGGTAATTACACCGATGCGACAGAGGATATTGATCAATATGATCCGCTGTATCGTCATGTTTATTTGTATAATAACGAAACCCAAAAAATTCTTGGATACTATAGAATGGGTCTGACATCAGATCTTAAAAAAGTGGGATATAGTCAATTTTACATCTCCTCTCTCTACGAGATAGATCCCATTTTTTTTGAGCAAAATCCAAATTCTGCTGAAATGGGAAGATTTATTATTGATCAGGAGGCTGCAGATAAACAGTTTCTGATGCCCTTGTTATGGAAGAGTTTGCATAGATTTGCAACAAAGCACCAGCTCGATTTCTACTTTGGCATGGTTACACTTAGCTCTGAGTTTCACGAACAATCAATTCGTAAAATGGCGGCTTTTATGCGAAAGAATGCTTATGATGCAAGCAAGGCACAGTTTTTTAAAGCAAAATACCCTCTAGATTTAACAGAAGAAGAAATAACGGCCAGCAATAGCAATATTGTAAATTTACAAAACGAGATTAAAGAGATTGAAGGTGAAGAGGGGGCGCAGGTTCCTGTAATGTATAGAACCTATATGTCATATGGTGATGCAAAATATATCTCTGCTGGTTATGATCCTGATTTTGATAATTCAGTCGATATCATTATTACTGGTCACCCATATACACCTATCGTTGAAAAGATTATTCAGAAATTCTAAAAATAATTCTCCTTAATAGAGTGATATGTTTTAATAGTTGTTATGTCTCAATCATCACTCGAAAATGGCATTAAACTTATCAAGCAAAAAGCGAAGACTGTTTCAGATGATCCAGGTGTGTATCGCATGCTATCTGAAGACAGAGAAGTTTTATACGTTGGGAAAGCTAAAAGCATTCCAAAACGCATACTGAGCTACACACAAGTTTCAGGCCTACCAACACGACTCCAAAGAATGGTTGCTTTGACGGTTGATATGGAGTTCATTATCACCAAAAGCGAGGAAGAGGCCTTGCTCCTTGAAGCGCAACTTATCAAAAAACTGAAGCCTCGGTTTAATATTTTACTGCGTGATGATAAATCGTTCCCTTATATCTTGCTTCGTGATCATGAACAGGCCCCGCAACTCGTAAAATTCAGAGGCAGGCCAAAAACCGATACTAAAGACATATATTTTGGCCCCTTTGCTTCAAATAGGGCTATTTATCAAACAACTGAAACCTTGACACGTCTTTTTAAATTACGCACATGCTCTGATCATACGTTTAAAAATCGCACACGGCCCTGCCTGCAATATCATATAAAAAGATGTTCAGCGCCTTGTGTAAACTACATTAGTCATGACGAATATTTAAAAAATGTTCAATATGCAATGGATTTTTTACGAGGGAAAACAAGGGATATTCAGCGGAATCTCGAGCAAGATATGTTAGAAGCCAGTCAATCTGAAAACTATGAACAAGCCGCTATTTATCGCGATCATATAAAATCTTTAAATCAAATACAGCAACAAACCCAAGAATTAGGCCCATCCTTAATGATTGCAGACATCTTTGCAATATATCGTGAGCAAGATCGTTGCTGTATTCAGGTGTTTTTTTACCGGCATGGAACGTCTTATGGTAATCGCTCTTACTTTCCCAAGCATGATAAAGACCAGAGTACGCAAGAGATTCTTGGAACTTTTATTGCCCAATTTTATCAATCAAAACCAGTTCCAGAAAATGTTTATGTTTCGACTGAAACCAGTGAAATGGAGCTTTTGCAGAAAGCTCTTAATTCTATAGCAGAAAAGAAAGTTCAGTTGAAGGTACCTCAAAGAGGACCTGCTAAGGATCTTGTAGACCAAGCGGTTTTGAATGCTAAAAAAGCCCTTGAACGCCATCATCTAGAGCAGTTATCGAATAAGAAAATTTTACAGCAGTTACAAGACTATTTTAATTTACCGAAGTTACCTGAAAGAATTGAGATCTATGATAACAGCCATCTACAAGGGACAAATGCCTACGGAACAATGGTTGTTTCTGGTCCAAACGGCTTTGATAAGAAAAGCTACAGGCAATATAAAATAAAATCACAAAGCGGCTTAATTGGAGACGATTATGGTATGATGACCGAAGTCTTCCAAAGAAGGTTTCGCTCTGTAAAGCAAGCCGATATGCCTGATTTAATACTTGTTGATGGAGGGAAAGGGCAGTTAAATATGGCCTTAAATGTATTGAATGAATACGAACTTTCAACAGTATGCGTAGGCGTTGCTAAGGGTGAAGAGCGCAACGCAGGTAAAGAGACTTTGTTTTTTGATGATGGGACCAGTAAGTTAATTGAGCAAAGCTCCCCCGTGGCCTACTTTATTCAACGTTTGCGCGATGAAGCACATCGATATGCAATTGGTACACATCGCAAAGGCAGAACAAAAAAAATGACACAGTCCAGCCTTTTGGATCTGCCTGGAGTAGGGGCCAAGCGCAAGAAGGCTCTAATGGTTTATTTTGGCAGTCATGATGCTATTAAACGGGCAGGGGTCAGGGATTATGAAAAAGTTCCAGGAATAAGTAAGGCGCTTGCACAGTCTATATATGAATTTTATAGATCATGAGTAAGATTAGCCTTTAAAGACTGATGAATTAAGAAAATTTTCTGCTTCCTGGTTGATTTGACCAAGCTCAGATTCAACTTTTCCAAGGCCCATATAAGGAATGCGCATGCGCGGATTCCCCTTTAATTTTTTCTTATGCTTATCCATAAAGTGCCAATAAAGGTAATTGAATGGGCAAGCGTCTTTACCTGTTCTTTTTTTCACGTCATATTTGCAATTCTTACAGTAGTCAGACATGCGGTTAATATAGGAACCACTGGAAACATATGGCTTGGTCGACAAAACACCGCCATCGGCAAAAAGCCCCATACCATGGGTGTTTGGAAGCTGAACCCACTCGAATGCGTCAATGTAAACGACGTAGTACCATTCATTAACTTCAGCGGGATTAATTTCTGCAAGCGTAGCAAAATTAGCCGTGATCATAAGGCGTTGGATATGATGCGCGTAGGCATGATCAATGGTATTTTGAATGGATTGCTTCAAACAATTCATGTCTGTGTCAGCGGTCCAGTAAAAAGAGGGAAGTTTTCTTTTGCTATTAAAGAAATTACTTTCATCATAGCCAGGCATTTTTAGCCAATAGACGCCACGCATGTACTCACGCCATCCAAGAATTTGCCTAATGAATCCTTCTACACTATTAAGTGGTAATTTTTCTTTATAATAGGCTTTCTCAACTTCCTGGCAGATTTCTAAAGGGTCTAATAATCCTACATTCATATATTGTGAAAGCAAGCTATGGTGAATAAAAGCATGCTGTTCACTCATAGCATCCTGATAATCACCAAAATAAGGTAAATGATCTTTAATAAATGCTTTTAAATGCTGCTTGGCTTCAGTACGCGTAACGCCCCAATTAAAACCATTGGAGTTACCAAGATGGGTTGAAAAATTCTTTTCAACAAAGTTGATAACTTTTTTGGTTTCAGTTGATGGTGAAAAAGATTTATGGGAACTGGGTTTATAATCTTTAGGCAAGGGCTTACGATTATCATGATCATGATTCCACTTGCCATTAATCGGCTTATCACCATCCATTAAAATATTTTGATTCGAGCGCATACGCCTGTAAAAGTTTTCCATCAAAAGTGATTTTTGATTTCTGGCCCATTCAGAGAAATCTTCGGTAGAGCAAATAAATTTAGGATCTGCAAAGCACTCTGATTCAATTTTGAGTAAATTCAATGCTTTTTCTAAATCATTCTTCAAGTGCCATTCAGAAGGCTCAAAATAATAAATTTTTGCAATTTTTGACTCTTTAACCACGCGCTTGAGTTCATCAACCCATGAACCATCACTTAATGAGTCTTCAAGAGGTTGGAAGATGACTTTGTACTTTTTATCTTTTAGTTCTTGTGCATATGCGGATTGAGCAGCCCATAGAAAAGATAACTTTTTCTTATGATTTTTTTTGTGGCGTGCCGTTGATAAATGACTGATCAGATATATTTTTGATGGATTGCAATGGACTGAAATTATTTTTGGATCATAAAGCTGATCCCAAAAGAGAAGAAGAAGTGATTGAGGCATAAAAAGGATACTAACCTAAATATGGTTAAATAGGAACACAAGCAAGATCAGTATTCATATTTTTTCGAAAACAAGTCAATTGCTGTTAATATAAATTTAATTTTTAAGTATTGAAAAGTACTGGATCAATACCTATATCTACTTCAAAGCAGTATTTGTAAATTTTTTAATGAGGGCCATAAAAATGAAATTGATTTTATCTATACAGCTCACTAATTAATTTCGGGCTGGCCTAGATAAGGGAGTCATTTAAGTTATTAATGGGTTAGAATATACATTATCCGAGCTGTCTCTTCTGCCACAAATTTTAAAACTTTAAAAGAACAGCCTAAATGAGTTTACAAAACAACTAATTCAAAATAAGGATTCTTATTTTGAAGATAAACAAAACACATAACCCGTTTCAACATCGTTTGCATGGCCTGAGTAAGAGACTTTTTTACTTATATGTTTTCCATAATATATATTATAAATTTATCTGAGCTAATCTACAATGATTCGCCATGCTTGATGTCATAAACTGCTTCTCAAGGCACCTTTGAGTATTTCTTTCAAGCTTTCACAACCAATCTAACTTAGTACATGTTACCAAGAAGACCCCAGACCCAGTTTTTTTTCGGTAATGCCCATACTGGCAAAGAAGTCCAACAAGCTTGTTCTGAACTTGCTCGCGTGATAATTGGCTTTTGTGCCTTTATGCTTATGGTGAAATGAAAACGTAATTTTCTCCTCTGGGTTTTCTTGATAGTGCATAATATAACCCGAACTTGTACGTTTTACTTCACATCCTAAATCTTGACACGCAAATAAAAGCTCTTTGTCTGTTAGGTTTTTAGCTGCATTACCGCCCGTGAAAAAATCCAATAAAAAAATTTGGGGCTGTACCAGATAACTAGATTAAATATTGGCGAACCCATTGTCTGATCTGGGTTAGCTGGGTTTTAGGGT
>MDTA01113935.1_pt1 | contig 57072 bp, 56 predicted proteins | sample 811151 | NCBI WGS metagenome assembly MDTA01 (sample SAMN05326648, study PRJNA326480) | marine metagenome | isolation source: seawater | place: Indian Ocean: South | collected 2010
AAACTCAGAACTATTGGAATCATAAAAATAAACTTTCTTCTTCATGGTATAAAGGGGACACAGGCTTGGTTCCCTTAGATGACGCTATTAAAACAACATTGAAAGATGGATATATCCACCATATTCCAAGACTTATGGTGATAAGTAATATTATGAACCTTTGCGAGATTGATCCCAAAGAAATATACCGATGGTTTATGGAGATGTATATTGATTCATCAGAATGGGTTATGGTACCAAACGTTTTTGGTATGGCAACTTATTCAGATGGTGGCTTGATGTCAACAAAGCCATATACGTGTGGATCTAATTATATTTTAAAAATGAGTAATTATAAGAAAGGTGAATGGTGTGAAATAATAGATGGTCTTTATTGGAGATTTACCCATAAAAATAGAAAATTTTATGAATCAAATCCAAGACTTTCAATGTTAGTTAGGAACTTAGACAAGATGGATAAAGAAAGGAAAGAAAGAATTTTTGTAAAAGCAGAAAAGTTTATAAATAATAACACTTTATGAAAAGTGAAAAAACTTGCAAAACTTGTAAAAAATCTTTTACATGGAGAAAGAAATGGAAAAGAGACTGGGAGAATGTTCTCTACTGTAGTCAAAAATGTAGAAAAAATAAATTAAATTGATAAAAGAACTTCTTTGTTAGTATTAAATTGTGAATTATGTTTTAGTTTCTATAGGAATTATTCCAAGTTACATAAGTAAAACCATCAATAGTATCTTAAGTGTTGATAAAGATGCAAAAATATATCTAGGTTCAGATCAGAAAATAGACTTTGAAAATGTTGAATATGTTAATTTAAAAGAGGTAGTCTCAGACCAAACGAATAAAATTAAAAATAATGATATCTTCAAAGGAACCATTTATGAAAGTAATCCCTTATGGAGCACCTCACTTTTAAGAATTTTTTATCTTAGGGATATACAAAAAGAATTAGGCCTAAAGAATTTAATACATTTTGATAATGATATTTTGATTTATAAACCATATCAAGAGATTAAGAAATATTTTCATACATCAAAATTCAATATTACCCCGGCGAGTGAAAACAGACTTATATTCGGTTATTCTTTTATTCCAAATTACGATGTTTTTAATAAATTATGTGAATCTCTGGACAAGAAAATAGAAGAAGGAATAGAGAAAGATTGGTCGTTTAACAAGTTCAGCCCTCCTAATGAAATGGATTTATTAGGCATGGTCTATAACGAGGAAGGGGCACATTTTAATTTTTTACCCATATTGCCTTATGATTCATCAATAATTTTTGATCCATTAAGTTATGGTATGTATATTGACGGCTCACATACTAATCCAAGAAAATTCTATTCGAGGAGACAATTAGATTTCAATGACATAATTGGTATTGAGCTTTATTCAAAAAGAATAAAAACAAAATTTGTAAACAATATGCCAGTTGTATATTGGGATAATAACACTTTTGAAATGTCGAACCTACACATACATTCAAAGAGATTTGAGAAATTTCTACCCAAAGAATATAAAAACTATATTTAGAAGATTATTTTTTCTTTAATCAAATTCATCCAAAATTCTGTTTTTACAAATTTAGAATATTCGAAATCTATATAATTTTTATATAATTCATCAACTTTATTTTCATCAATTTCTTCAAGTTCGGACCACTTATTAACTATATGGACGGGCATTCCTAGATTGTAAAAATTAAGAGAGAAATCACTTTTTTCTAATATAGGCACTGTTTTTGTTAATAAAGCTTCCCAAACTCTATGTGTATCTAAACCATTTCCTTCTGGACATAAAATAAACCTATATTTCTGTAAATTTATAAGATATTCAAAGTAATTTTTATATCTTACATTGTCTACGAATTCAAGTTCTCTTACAACTTTATCTAAGTTAGCTCTGATTCCAGGGTTTGTATCAGAGCTATAAGAAGACAGTATTTTATTATTTTTACTACTTTCGAGATTCTTTATTTTTTTTAAGTTTTTTAATTTACCATTATTCAAATACCTTCTGTTTTCAAACCCAATTGGAAGTACAGAGAAATTTTCGTCACACTTAAAAGACAAATTTTGCGCAAACCAATGTATAATTTTTTCATCTTTTAATTCTTTTTCACTCAAACCTATCTTTTTGTCAGAATTATGTGTAATTAAAATATATTTATTATTTATTTTGGGATGTTGTATTTTAAAATAGATATCTTTTAAATCTGTTTTTAAAAAAATGATGTCATTATCTTTAACTAAAGATGCATCAAATGTTTGGGTTTCATCAAATATAAAATTTGATTCTGCTCTTAAAGTATCACCAGAGATGAAAGGGGAGCTGCTCGGCCTAAATATTTTAGGATTAGTATTTAAAGTATATCTTCTAAACTTATTTCCTAGTTTTTTCTTTATTTTGTTTAACGTCATTATTTACCTGAAATAAAATTTTTTAAATATTGTTTAGTTTTGTACTTCAATCTATAAAATAATCTAAACAAGTCTATAAATAAATAATAAAAATAAAAGCTTTCAAGAAATTTTGTAATTTTTGCCTTATAAATTGTTTGTTTATTTAGATTATCTTTTTTAATATACAATGCATCACCCCATTGAATAAATCTATTAACCCATTTTGTTTCTACTCTTATAAAACTAAGTTTTTCTAGAAATTCATCTAATTCATTAACTAATACATTCCCTTGATAAAACTCTTCTCTATTAACTTCAATAAAAATATAATCAATATCTTTTTTAAGTGTTTCGAGAGATCCCTTTAATGCAAATAACTCATACCCTTGAATATCTATATTTAAAAAATTTACTTTCTCTATTTTAAGTTTATCGTAAATTTTTATTGCTACTTCTTCAGTTCCTATAAATTTAATGTCCGGATATAAATCTTTATGTTTTTGAGGTTTTAATATTGAAGCACTCAAACCATTATTTTCAGGAGACAAATTAAGCTTTTCAGACTTTTCTTCATCTCCTAATCCAAAATTATATAAAGAAATATCTGAATCATCAGAAAATTTTTCTTCTAAAACGCTATATAAATTTTTTTGGGGTTCGAATAAATGAATATTTTTAATGCTTAATTCTTTATAAACAGACACTTCCTGGCCCAAATGTGCTCCAAAATGAGAAACCCCTATAATATCTAAATTATATTTTTTTATTAAGTAAGTTAACTTTATTAACACATTAAAACTAGGCTAACATTTCTTTATTAATATAAATCTATCTTTAAATTTTAGTTTTTCTAAATTTAAGTATTTCATATAAATAAAGTAACAATAAGAAGATTCCTATTTGATTTAAAAAATTTAATTCAATTAAAACTCCATTGTTCCAGTGATTGATATTTATTAAGCCAAAAATAATTGAACTTAGAATTATTGATTTAATTTTTAAATTATGATGAGTAACTAAACAATACATTAAATATAAAATAATTACATTACCAAATGAAAATAGAGAAAACCTCAAAGGTGGATACCAGCCAATTAAAGACCAGAAAAATATGTTTACGCTACTACTAACAAAAATAAATTTACTTAATGAAGTAAAGTTTTTAGGAAAATAGAAAAATAAGTACGCCAAAAGAATTAGACATGGTAACCATAGATATTTAGCTGTGTTGATTAAATCATTTAAAAAACATAGAAAATTATCCGGAATATTTTGACAATACCACTCACCATCAGAGTCCCACTTTGTAGTAAGTCTTAAGTTGAAATTATTCTCACTAAGAATAAATTTACTAAACCAATAAAATATTCCCTGGTCAAAATATTTTGAAAGCCAAATAAATTGACCATACATTTCTGTATTAATATCATATGGCTCGTACCCTCTATAAGTAATAAAAAATTTATATAGATAATTTGGAACAAAAAATATAGAGGTTCCAATAATTACCTCAAGAAAATATTTAATTCTAAATCTAAATTTGAATATAAAAAGACTTGCAAGACAAGTGATAAATGATCTATTTAGTAAAAACAAACCCCCCATCAGTAGAAAAGCCAAGTAGCTAATCTTTTTTTTGCTGTATTTTTCTAAAAAATATAGATTTAAAATTAATACCATAAAACTAAGTGATCCATTTGATGGAGTAAAGATAAAAAATTGAATAACTGGGTTTAAATAAAAAATCACAACTATTGAAAAAATATCAAAATTATTTAACTTTAAATATTTTTTGAACAAATTTATTAATAGATTTATAGTCGTAATCGCAAAACCTAGTTGTGTAATAAAATAAGTAATAATATACAAAATATCTTGATCATCAAATATTCGAAACTGGCTCAAAAATTGAAAAGTAAAATATGGAGGCAATAGCCACAATGGACGATTTTGATAAGGTCTGGCTGCATTTTCAAATAATAAAATAAACTCTTCTAAAACAGCAGTGTAAACTTTATCATCACATTTATTTAGTGGATAGATAAAATTAAAATCATTTCCAAATATAGAAATAACATAGGTTTTGTATACATCACAGATAAATAGTTCCTGAGGTCTTAATTGAAAAAAAATAAAAATACTTAGACAGGAAAATAAAGATAAAAAACTAATTAGAAATAACTGATTGTTAATAAGATTTTTTGTTAATTTAGCTTTGCTCATTTAACATCAATGACTTCTTTTATTTAAATCATAAGTAATCATTTTTGAACATATGTCTTCTAATGTAACTTTAGGTTTCCAGCCGATCTCTTTATTAATTTTTAAATTGTTACCTTGTATTCCATCTAAATCAATTTGTCTATAATTTGTCGATTCAGAAGAAATGAATACTTTTCCATTCTTTTTATTAACAAAAGAAATGTGTTTATCGTTATATACTTTCTCGAAATTAATTTCTAAAAAGTTTAAACAGGAGACTATAAAATCTTCCAAGCTATTTAGCTTGTTTGAAGATACAATAAATTTTTCATTTTTTTGATATTTTAATATTTTGAATATCGCTTCAGTATATTCTTTTGCATAACCAATGTCTCTTCTCAAAGAAATGTCACCTACGCTCAGTTTTCTTCTTTTGTTTAATTTATAATCTGCTAAAAATTCTGTAATTGTTTTTGTGAAAAAATTCGACCTTCTAAATTCAGATTCATGACTAAACATTATTCCAATACTTGCATCGATTATCTTTTTATCAATTAGGTTTTCAATTCTTTCTTGAGTATTATATTTTGTTTTTGAATATGTAGTTAGAGGTATTGGGGACGTATTTTCATCAACTATCTTATCTTTATAGCCTTCAAATATAGTTGCTGTTGATGGAAAAAAAAGCTTCGTATCTTTTGATTTATTTATTAAAGAGTTGATTAAATTATCAGATATAACTTCATTTTCTTGTTTTGTTAAGTTTTTGTATTTAAAACTTTTACTTACGCTAATTTGTGATGCTAGGTGAGCAAAATACTTAGGTTTATATTTATTGAATAAATAGTCACTATTCTTTATATCGTTAAGATTTAGTGTCTCAAATTTAATTCGATCATAGATTTTTAGCTCTTTAAGTCGAAATATAATTTGTTCAGTTCTATATTTAGGAACAGGCCTTTGAACACCAACTACATTAAAGCCGTCATCAATTGCAAGTTTTGCTAAATAGGCTCCATCTTGACCATTTATACCTGAGATTAAAATATTTTTTTTAACTGTATCTCTTTTCTAAAAAATTAATTGCCTCTTTAAAACCAAAAAAGTTATTCAGATGTCCCTGCCAAATTTCTAGAACTTTAATTGCATCTGTGTTAAGTAATTCTTCTATATTTCTAAGCTCTCCTTTGCCAAACTCAACTCCCTCACCGTTAATTCCATAAGAATCAGACAGATGCATATGTTTTGTATTATTTTTCAATTTTTTATACCATTCAAACCAATCTTCATTATAAAAATTTGCCGACATAATTAAGTGTGATATATCAAGACATATATCTAGATTATATTTTTTTATAAACTTTATATCTTCAGATGATGAAAAGACTTCAGTGTCAAATGCTCCACCAAAATACCAAGCCTTTTTAGGTAACCATTGTGGAAGAAGTTTAACATTATATTCTTCGTAGAGACTTCTGATGTATTTAGATAATTCCTTATAAAATTTTTCTTTATCGTCAAATGTATTTTGGCTTATACTTGAAATCAATAAGATTTCATCCTGATCAAAGTTATTTGTAAACGAAACGATTTCTTCAACCAGGGCTCTTGATTTTTTTGTAATTTTTAAATCATTCGAAATAGGATTTATTAAGGTACTTTTATCTAAATAATCGGGTAGATGAAACGTATAATCAGCGTCTAAATTTATAGATTCAATCGTTTTTCTTTTCTTAATTTCTTTTAAATCATAATAAGATAAATGAAACTCATAATTATTAATCGGTAATTCATCGTATAGCTTTTTCATATCATGAAATCTTATAGGTAGAGACAGGTTCTTAAAGTTAGCATACCTTTGAGCATTTTCTGAGAACGATAGCTTTTTTTTGAAATGAAATCTATTAACTGGCTCACCCTTTTTAATGCCATTTAATATTTTTTTATTTTTAAGATTTCTATATTCATCAATTGTTAAGCCTTTACTTGGTGCTTGAACAATAAAATCTTTTTCAGATAGATTTTTTCCAATATCAATATCTCTAACAGCATATAGGGACGTACCAAGGTTTTGTAAATTGATAATTTCTCCTTGATTAACTTGTTTTTTTATATCACCTTTAATTTCTTTGTAATTATTTAATACTGTTGAAATACTTTTAAATTCATCCAAGGTAGAGCTTGAAGAGTCATCTAAGCCATCTCCTAACTTGTCGATAGTAATATGTCTTTCTAAATATTCAGCACCGTAAGCTGCTGCAAGAAAAACTATTTCATATTGTTTATCATGACTAGAGTACCCTACTTTTATATTCTTAATTTTTGATAGTTCTTTTATTACATCAAGGTTTTGATTACCTATCTCGGTTGGATAGTTTGAAGTGCAATGCAAAAATACGGGGTTATTTATAAACTCATATTTTTTTATATTCTTTTTAATCTGACTAAAAGTATGACCTCCTGTTGACATCAACAGTTCTTTTTTTGTTTTAGATACTTCCTTAATTAATTCATAATTTGAAAATTCTGCAGATGGAATTTTATAGAAATCGTATTTATTATCATATTTTTTTATTTTTTTAAAGTCTGAAAGAGTAAAAAAACTTATCCCAACTTTTAGTTTTTTATCTTGTGCATATTTTCTTAATCTCTTTAATTCATTTAAGGAAATGTTAGATCTTTTTAATTCATCAAAAATTATTTCATCGCCTATTTCATTTGTTGAATTATAGAAATTATTTAAACTTCTATATTGAAATTTTATTCCCCAACACTTTGCCTCTAACGCTGAGTCGATAAGTTTTTTAGCAATCTCATAGCTTCCTTTGTGATTTATTCCGATTTCGGCAATTATTTTTATATTCATTTTTTATATAGTTTAACTTTTTTATCTCTTTACTTTTGAATTTCTTTTTCCCATTGCTTGTTAAATTCGATTCCTAGTGTCTCAACTAAATTAAGCTGTTCTTCACTATCAACATCTATCGACTCAACATCATCCATAATTATTAATTTTGATGAAAGACCAACTCTATTTTTTAATTCATTGAAAATTCTTAACTTGGTGAAATAAATTGAACCATTTTCAATATACTTACAGTTCATATCTTGCCTTCGAGGTCTTTCATTAAAAGAGGGCTTAAAATAGTCATTATTCGAATTTTCCCATTCAAATTGATACACTTTTTTAACTGAAAGTATTGATTCTTCACCTTCTTTAATTAATTTCTTAAGATTTTCTAGAGAATTCTTGCTTCTTAATGGTGTTGTTGGTTCAAGTAGAATAATATTATCATCTTCCTCGAAGTTATACTGATTTACAACATCTTCCATAACGGGTTCTGTTGGTGCTGTATCTGATGCGAGCTCAGATGGTCTTAACCTAGTATCAGCGTTCCATTCACTGGCAAGTTTAAGATAATCTTTGCTGTCACTTGATAAACAAACAATATCATTTTTTTCGGAAATATATTGGGCATGTATTATTGACCAAACAAACAGGGGAATCCCATTTATTTCTTTTATGTTTTTATTAGGTATACCTTTGCTCCCAGACCTTGCAGGAATTATGAATAAATTTCTCATGAGAATTATTTAAAATACATAAGAGTTTTTTTAAGAGCTCTTGCTTGTTTTGTGATGTCTTTATTTGTTAAATAATTTGTTTTGAATTGAATAATTCTTGATTGCAAATCCTCTGCTACAGGACATGTTCCTTCTTCGTAGTTTTTAATTTTAAATTTTTTATCATACCTATTTAGAAATGTCTTATTTTTCATAAGAGGTTCTAAATAAGGAACAGACCAAGCAGAGTAAAAACCTTCACCACCATATTCATTAAACTTTTTTCTAAATTCCTGCCAATCTATGTAAGGATTTAATTTACAAGCTAGCGTGTAGTAAGAGTGAGTATAGTTAGTAGGAACTTTTTGGGGAGTGAGGACTTCAAAGTCATTAATTAGACTAAGTAGAGAATTAGCATTTTCTATTCTTCTAGAAACTTTATTTTCTATTTCTTCAAGCTGGGCTAAAGCAACAGCAGCAGTAAATTCGTTCATTCGATAGTTCCAACCTAAAGTGTCATGTCTTTTGTATTCTGGATCTTGAACAACAGCAGCATTTCCAAATTTTATAATTCCACCTTTTGCATCTAAGTTTTTATATCCTTGACCACCAATTTTTCTAGCTTTTTCTGCAAGGTCTTTATTATCTGTTAAAAGGATGCCTCCCTCCCCAGAACTAAGATGTTTTGTTGTTTCAAAACTCCAACTTGAAAAACTATTTGTTGAACCAACAATCTTTTTCTTAAACTTCGCAAGATAAGTTTGGGCATGATCTTCGATAATTGGTAAATTATATTTCTTCCCTATTTTGTATATTTCTTCAATATCAAAAGGGAGCCCATATATAGAAACAGCAATAATTGCTTTTGTTTTACTTGAAATTTTTTCTTCAATTTTTTCAGGATCTAAATTAAAAGTATCTTTATCAACATCAACATAAACAGGCTTTGCATTAGTATGTAAAGTTGTTGTTGTGTCCATCATTACAGTTAAGGCGGGACTTATTACTTCGTCTCCATATCCTACTCCAACTGCTGTCAAGGCAGCATGAAGAGTAGAAGTCCCTGAGTTCATTGCAATTGCATATTTCCCTTTAAACTTTTTGGCAAATAGATTTTCTAAGCTTGCAACCCAGGTTCCATTAGGGCCACTTTCTTCGTTTAAAACTTTTTTTAAATACTTTAATTCGTTACCACTGTATTTATTTTTCATTATTTACCATGATGTCCATCCTCCATCAACAACCAAGTCTGAGCCTGTTATATAGGTTGAATCGTCGCCCAGTAAAAATAAGATTGGCATAACACATTCTTCTACGGAAGCCATTCGACCAAGAGGGACATTTTCTGAATATTTTTCTATAAAATCTTTATCTTGGTTATTAAGAATCCCCCCAAGAACAACATTGTTCACTCTAATTCCATATTCTCCCCAATATGTAGCGAGATATTTTGTAAAATTTGTTAATGCAGATTTAGAAACACTGTATGCAATTGGTTTTTTATAAGGGCCTGAAGGGGTACTAATATGGTCATAAATTTTTTGCTTGGGGCCAACCTTTCCATATATTGAACTTACATTTACTATTGATCCTTTAATCGAGTTTTCCTTCATCAGAGAACCGATAATTTTAGTACAAACAACTTGACCGCTAATATTAACATTTAAAACTTCATTAAAATCTTTCATGTCTAAATCTTCAAACAGAGTACTAACTTTTTTACTAGGTACAGAATCAATTGCGGCACAGTTTACAAGGCCATCTATTGAACCAAATTTTTTAAATCCTTCATTTATACTTTTCTTTAACTCTTTTTCATCAAGTATGTCCGTTGGGTAATAAAGAATATTTTCATAACTATATTTTTTCCTGAAGTTATCAGCTTTTTTTTCATTTTCAAAATCTTTGTCTATTGCAATAATATTTACATCTTTGTTAATGAGATTACTAACTAGGCTTTCTCCAATTAATCCGTTAGCACCCGTTATTATTATCGTTTTATTATTAAGATTGTCCATTAACCATATGATAGACTTATTTTTTAAGTATTAAATAAATTAAAATGACATTGCCAGAATTTACTTATTTCACATTTACAAATAGTGGGTATACCCACTATACACATAACTTACTTGAATCAATAAAACAGAATAAGCTAAATTTAAATTTAAAAATAATTACACTTGATGAAGTTTCTTATAAGTTTTTTAGTGACAAGCATAAAAATTTAACATTATTTTCTAAGGAAAACTTTTCCGAAGAATTGCTCCAGCAAACAGATGAGGGTTTCGGAAATTTAATGATTGTTAAATTTGAATTAATCTATCGTGAATTATTAGAAAATGAAAATGTAGTCTATTTAGACGGTGATATAACATTAAAGAAAAATATAACAGAATATCTTTACAATTTTTCTAAGCAATCAGAAATAATATTTCAAAATGATTTAAGGCCTTCTAAGCCAAATTTAATAAATGTTTGCGCCGGGTTTATGTATATAAAATCTAGTAAGAAGACAATTAATTTTTTTAAACCTGAAGAAAAACTAGTTAAAAAATTTAATAAATATAAAACTCATGACCAAACTTACATAAATAAGAATAAAAATAAATTTAAATATACAATGCTTCCTTTATCAGACTTTCCTAATGGAGCACATTACTACAAAAATCATAACGACTTAGATCCTTACTTGATACATTTCAATTACGTTATTGGTGAAAAAAAACAAGAGTTAATGAAAAGCTATGGAGAGTGGTATATCTGAAAAAGGAAAATAGCTTAGCAAAAGACAGTTCCCTACCTGTACTACTAATTTTATTTAATAGACCCCAATATCTTAAAGAAAGTATTTTGTCTATAAACGATATAAAGCCAAAAAAACTGTACATCCACATAGATGGGCCCAGGAATAAGGATGATTCAGAAAAAATAAAGGAAATATTGGATTTGATTGAGACATTTGATAGTGATATAAAAAAAGAAATTTTAACTCAGAATAAAAATCTTGGATGTGGATTAGGGATGTCAACGGCAATTAGTTGGTTTTTTCAAAAGGAAGAATTTGGGATGATTTTGGAAGATGATTGCATACCTAACAAAAAATTCTACTCTTACTGTAACAATCTTCTAAGCAGGTATAAAGATGATAAAAATATATTTATGATTGCAGGAGACAATGGTGGAGAAATAGTTCCTAAAAAGTATTTTAATGATAAACAAATAATGTCAGTACCAATTCCATTAATTTGGGGATGGGCAACTTGGAAAGATAGATGGGAACAATATGATTATGGAAAACCAAAAATTAATTTATTTAATCTATATCGAGATTTAAAAAATTTTAAATGGTTAGAAAGACTTATACTTATTAGGTATTTTTATAGATTAAATAATTATAAAAAATTAAATACATGGGATATTAATTTGTTTTATACAATGATTATTTTGGGCAAAAACTGCATTATTCCAAAAGAAAATTTAGTTAAAAATATAGGATTTGATAACCAGGCTACTCACACTAAAGAAACAACCTTTAGGTCTAATGCTAAAACTTATGACTTAGAGCTTAATGATTATGAATTAGCACGTTCGACAAAAGAGATAAATTCAAAAATAGTTTATTTACTTCAATCAAATTTGAATAGTAAATTTGTCCACAGTAAAGAATTAAATTTTTCAAGATTGGTATATATGAGAGGAAGATTTAAATACTTATTTTTGTCGATATTAAGTAAGATGAGAAAAATATTTAATATATAGTTTCCATATTTATTATATAAAATTTTCTTTTATGTAATGGCAGGCTTCAGAAACTGCCCTATTCCCACCTTTATTATTTAACACTAAATCTACACTATCTTTAAGTATTTTGTCTGCATCACTTGGAGCTATGCTAAAACCAATATTTTTTGAAATTTCTACATCTACGAAACTATCGCAAATATATATTGATTCATCAAGCCTGTAGTTTTCTTCTATCCATTCCAACCTTTTATTGGAGGGAACTAGGTCTAGTGGAAATTTCATATCATCAGAGATTCTTTTTTTTGATATTTTGAAACCTCGTTCATCTGCAGAGAGAAAGTGAATAATTAAATTTTCTTGAACCATTTTCAATGCCTCATGATCATCGGGGCCAAACACTTTCATCATTTTTCCTTCTTCGGTATAGTACATTTTTCCATCAGTCATTACACCATCAACATCTATTAATAAATTTTTATACTTATTTTTATTAGACATACACAAATTATAATATATTTAAGTAATTTCAACTTAAAGTTATTTAACTCTAATATAATTAACTTTTATGGACGTATCACAAACTATAAAAACTAATTCTAGTGAAGGACTTATTGTTACTGATTTATCAGATAATATTGCTAATCAAAAGTATCATTTTTATTTATTAGATATATCAAAAAATTGTTCTATTTTTTCTAACAATGTCATTTCTAGCTTTATATGCATTGAGGGCAGCGCTTCAGTAAATGGAAAGAACATTAGTAAATTCAAAGGGTTTCATGTTCCACCATTGCAAAAATTAGAATTCGAAAGTAAAAATTCAGCAAAAGTATTACTTGGTTCAACCGAGGAAATTGATTTTTCTATATCTAGTAAGAAAATTGAAAATAAAGAAGACTTAATTCCATTGTCTGATTATAAGGTTGAAAAGCCCTGGGGTTTTGAGAATTGGTATACAGATAATCTAGATAATCCTAAATATGCATTAAAAAGAATACATATGGAAAAAGACTTTCAAAGTTCTCTTCAGTCTCATGAATATAAGAGTGAAACAAATTTCGTTATAGACGGGGAAGCACTTGTATTGTATGGTTTGGATGCTCCGGCTGATATAAATACAGAAATAGTAATTGGTGACTTGAATAGAAAAATTTACTCTCCTCTCACAGGTTGGTCAAACAGAGTAAATGAATTACACCGTGTTATTGCTCATACATCTTATGATGCTATAGAAATTTCAACTCCAGAACTAGATGACGTTATAAGATGGGCAGATGATAATGACAGGAGTTCAGGAAGAATTGACAGTGAACATAACGAGTAATAAAAATTGAAAGTATGTATTCTTGCTGCAGGAATTGGGTCTAGGAACACATACTCTAAAGTCTTACCTAAAGGTTTTTTACCTATTAATAACCAGCCAGGACTCACACATTTAATTGATTCAATAGAAAATGTTGAAGAAATAGTAATTGCCGTTGGTTCAAGAGGGGTAATTTATAAAGAATTTCTCCCACTTTTATATCCTGAAACAAAAGTTACTTTTGTCGATATAGAGAATTATGACGGGCCTGGATCAGGTCCTGGCCTCTCTCTTCTTAATTGCTCAAAACATTTAGGTAGTGAATTTATATTATTGCCAACTGATGCTTACATTAATGAAAAGCTAGAGGATTCATGGGAAAACAACTGGATGGGAGTTTCAAGTGTCTCATCTACCAGGCTGTATTGTTTATTGCAGACTAATAAACAGGAAGGTGTTATAGAGATTTTTGATAAAAATCCTGATGCACCAATTGAATGTCTTGAAAATGGATTTAATGGAATAGCTTTTATTAAAGATGTAGATATATTTTTTGATTCACTTGAAAAAGATAAAAGCTTGATAGGTGGAGAAATACAAGTTTCGAATGGTTTTAGAAATTTGATGGAAAAAAACGATGGACCTGGACTTTCTATTAAGAGGATTGACTCATGGCATGATTTTGGTAGTAATGAGCAATACTTATCCCTTATAGAAAAATTCGAAAATCAAAATTTAATTAAAAATGATGAGTTTACATATATTTACAACAATAATGTTTACAAATATAATGTAGATGAACAAAAGACTAAAGATAAGGTAGATAGAGCAGTAGATCTTAAAGATTTAGTCCCTAAAATTTTAAGTAACAGTAGTCATTTTTATTCTTATCCTTTCATCGAAGGCAATCTTTTGAGTGAAGAAAACGATTATGCAATATTTGATAATTTTCTACTTTTTTGTAAAAAGAAGGTTTTCAATAAGATTGATTTGAATGAAAATGAAACAAAAAACTTTAATAATGATTGCTTATCGTTTTATAAAGAAAAAACCATTAAGCGGGTTGAAATGTTATTAGAAAAAGAAGATATAGACAATGTAAGTTATGAAGTAAATGGAATTAAATGTAAGCCAATTATGAATTTACTTGATGATATAAACTGGGATTATTTATCTGAAGGAGTTCCTTATAATTTTCACGGAGACTTTCAACCTGAAAACATTATTCACAGTAATGGAAATTTTACATTAATTGATTGGAGAGAAAGATTTGGTACTTCATTAAATATTGGTGATATATATTATGATTTAGCAAAACTAAACCACGGCTTAATTTTAAATGGAGAAGTAGTCCGTAACAGTGGTTTTGATATTAATTTTGATGCTAATTCTGTAAGGATCGATTATTTAATAAGAAGTAACCTAATAAACTTAAAAGAATTATTTGATGAGTTCATAGTTTCATCTGATTTCGATATTAAAAAAGTAGAAATGTTAACTGCTTTAATATATTTAAATATATCACCTCTTTATGAAGGTGATTATTCTAGATTTTTATTTTTCCTAGGCTTATTTAAGTTACAACAATTATCATAGATTAAGTAAAGTTTATGAATATTGATATTGAAAAGTACATAAATATTTATCTTCAAGAAAAAAAAGATATTTTAGAAAGTTACCCTGTTGAGAAAGTTGTTGAAGCTGTAGAGTTAGTTTTTGATTCTTATATGGAAGATAGAACAATATTCTCAATGGCTAATGGAGGAAATTCTGGAACATTAGATCATTTATATTGTGATTTTACACACCACCCATTTGTTTCAGAAGACAAACACAGCAGTATTGATGAGAATATAAAAAGATTAAATTATGTTAACTTATGTTCATCTCCTGCAGAATTAACTGGTCTTGTAAATGATTTTGGTGTAGAAGAAATGTACGTTGCTGCATTAAGGCCGAAAATTAAAGAGAAAGATTTAGTAATGGGATTTAGTGGAAGTGGTAATTCTAAAAACATAGTTAATGCATTTAAATTTGCTAGCTCTAAAGGAGCAAAAACTATTTCTATATCTAAAGGAGATGGAGGAGAGTCAGATAAGATTGCAGACGTTAGTATTATAATACCTGGTACTTCAAATTTTCCTGGTCAGGTCGGAGCAAATGACAATAATTTTCATTTTGAAGATGAAGTGCTATCTATAAATTCAATAATTGTAGGTTTATTGAAATTGAAAGTGGAACTAATTATAAATGGTAAATAAAGATTTTTCCGAAGACATAAATCTTTTAAAATATTATATTTGTAAAATGTGCCTTCTTGCACAATCAGGACATCCATCTTCGTCACTTTCTTGCTCAGACATTATTGGTACACTTTATTTTTCAATAATGGATGATAACGATAAGTTTATTTTGTCTAAAGGTCATGCTGCCCCAGCTTTATATTCTGCTCTAATGATTAAAAAGATAATCCCTAAAGAATATATAGATAAGTTAAGAGAAATAGACAGCCCTCTTCAAGGTCATCCTGACATCAGTAGACTTCCTGAGGCGAACATAACCTCTGGTGCTCTTGGTCAAGGTTTATCTTTTTCAATCGGACTTGCTTTATCTAAGAAAATTAAAAATGAGGAAGGCTATATTTATTGTGTAATTGGAGATGGGGAAGTACAAGAAGGACAGGTTTGGGAAGCAACAATGTTTGCGGGGAATAGAGATTTAAATAATTTAGTTGTTTTTCTTGATAACAATGGTGGTCAATCAGATGGAAAAGTTAATGAAATTATGCCTTTAGTACCAATTACTGATAAATGGGAGTCCTTTGGCTGGCATGTATCAACAATCAATGGACACGATCATAATGAAATAATAAATGTTATAAGTAGTTATAAAAATGGAAAAAATAATAAACCTCTATTAATAGTTTCAGAAACCAAAAAAGGACATATCAGTGAAAACCTTACAATTTTAGATGGGATGCATGGAGGCTCGATGACTGATGAGATTCTTATTGAAGTTAAAGAAGAACTAGCTATTGGTGATGGAGTCTAAAAATGAAGGCAACAAGAGATTTTTTTGGTGAATATTTACTAGAAATTGCTTCTAAAGATGAATCAATAGTTGTTGTAAATTGTGATTTAGGCGAAGCAACAAGAACATTAGCTTTTAAAGAAATGTACCCAGAAAGATTTATAGAGTCAGGAATAGCTGAAGCAAATGCTATTTCAATAGCGGCAGGACTTTCAAAAAATGGCTTGAAACCTTTTGTTACAAGTTTTGGACATTTTTTGACTGGTAAATTTCTAGAAATATTTCAATCAATTGGTTTAAATAATTCGAATGTTGTACTTGTTGGAACACACGCTGGATTAGCTATAGGTAAAGATGGCCCCACTCAAATGGGGTTACGAGACATCGGTTTAATTAGATTGCTTCCAAATTTTTCTATTTATCAACCTTTTAATGAAACCCAGACAAAGCAAATAATGAATGAGATGATACAAAAAGATGGTCCAAAATACTTGCGCTTAAATAGACAACCTCAAGAATTTTTTGATTATGAAGAGAATTTTAATTTTGGTTTCCATGATGAAATACTTAAGGGAGAAGAACTTTTGTTAATTACACAAGGAGCACCAACAGTCGAAGCGTTTCTTGCAACACAATCAATAGAAGACAAAAATGATATCGGCTTAATTAGTCTTTCATCAATGCCTGTTAATCATGAAAAACTAGCAGAAACAATTATCAATTACGAAAAAATCTTAATAATTGAAGATCATTATTCCCTAGGGGGCATTTCAGATTTAGTGGCTAGAGTAATTTCTGAAAATAATTTGAATGTTAACTTTAATACATTATCAGTAATTGATTACGGACAATCTGGAAGTCCAGAGGACTTGTATAAGAGATATAATTTAGACAAAGAAGGTATAGTCCAAAAAATTTATGAAATTTTAGAATCATAAAACAAACTATGAGATTTAACAATAAAACAAAACTTATAATATCTGTATCAAGTAATCCAACAAATTTTGGAGTGACAATTTATAACCACATATTTTCTAAGCTGAATTTAAATTATGTATATTTACCTTTCAAGTCTGAAGATGAGGTAAGTGTTATAAGTTCAATAAAAAATTTAGACATAATTGGTTGCAGCGTTTCATCACCGCTTAAGTCAAAAATGATTAAGTATATGGATAAATTAGATGAAAATACAAAACAACTTAAGAATCTTAATACTATAAAAAACTTCGATGGGGAGTTACATGGTTTTAATACAGATTACTTTGGATTTAAAAATCTAATTGAAAACTTAGATTTAGAAAGTGCATTAATTTATGGCAACGGATCAGTTGCTAAAACTATTTTAAAAGCTCTAAATGACTCAGGTGTAAAAGAAGTTTACTTGACTGGTAGAAATTCTGACAATATTAAAAAGTTTATAGAGGACAACTCAGTAAAAAACTATTCTAATCAAAGTATAGATTTGTTGATTAACGCAACACCAGCAGGTAGAGAAACAAACAAAGATGAAATATTTAAATATCTAGATTTCTGCAAAATGATTGTTGATTTAAATGTAACTAAACAAGATTCAACTTTAGTTCAAGAATCTCGAAAAAGAAACCTTAAGGTTTACAAGGGTTCAGAAATGTCTATCAATCAATTACGCGCACAGTTTCAAATTTATACAGATATTTTACCTGACGAAGAAGTGTTTCAAGAAGGGCTTCAATTATATTTTGAAACTTAATCCTTACCTAAGATTATTTTTTTTATTCTTTTTTTAAATCTAAAAATCATTATAGGTTTTAAATAACCTTTTCCTCGCAATTTAACCTGTATCAAAAAATATATAAAGTTTCTGTAGTATCCTTTTAAAAGTAATCTTATCCAATTATTTCCTATCTGATTTTTCATGAAAAATGAAACATCCACAACTCCTTCATTTGGATTCATCTGAGGAGTTTGACTTATAAAATCATAGTAACCACTTTCAACAACTTCCCCTCTGTATGTAGCATCTTCCCATAACATATTTGGTACTACTAAAAATCTGTTCTCCCATGTATCTTTTGCTTTTTCAAAAAGAGTATCTGAGGCATCATTTGAGACAACAGTGTAAAAATCTTTTAAAGGGAGGCTAGGAGAGTCTCCATAAAGAGTCCAAATTAAACTCCTCATAAATGCATCATGTGATCCCCAGTGAAATTTCCATTCAATCAATGATTCAAACCAATTATTCATTGTTTGTGCTTTCGCTCCGAGAATCATGTCATCCATTTCAAGGAATCGAGTTCCATTTCTCAATTCGTTTGTTCCTATTACTTTATTCTCCTTAAGTGCCTGTAAAGCAATTTCATGTAATTTATTTAGGTCCCACCACATATCAGTTCTAATTTTTACTATATAGTCACAACCAAAATCATTAAGTTTTGAAATTCCTTCATAGCTAGTTTTTGCTTGTTTATAAACATTATTCCATTGGCGAGGTCCACTTAAAACCCCAATCTTTGCAGTAAATTCATCTTCATTCTCAAGGTAAATTACTTCATCAGCTTCAAAGGCAACATCAAGATATTTTTCGTCTTTCCAAGTTGATATAACAGTTTTAAAAAACAGATCTTTGGATTCCCTGCAAAGCCTTTGTACATTCTCAATACAGTCATAATGCTTCATGGCGTCTTTTTCTCTTGCAATTCTCAACGAGGAATAAGATATAGTTTTACCTGTTTTTCCATAGGATTCAAAAGGCCCTTGAATTACTAATCCAATTTTCATACTCATAACTCTACATAATAAATAAAAAATTATTTAACTTTTATTATTGATACTTAATAGTTTTATCTACATATAAAATAAAACATAGATGCTTGGAAAATATTTTGATAATAAAAGAATCGTGCTAGTTGGGCCTTCACCTCATTTAATACGAAAAAATTTAGGAAAATTTATAGACTCTTTCGATGTTGTAGTACGAGTTAACGAACTGGGTGTTGTAGGAGAAATGAGCAAAGACTATGGCTCTAGAACAGATATATCATTTTTAACTTTGACTGATGAATCGTTACCAATTTATATGAAAATGAAAGAAGAAGTTAATTACGATCATTTAAAGGCAGTTGTATGCCCAGGGGATGAGTACAACTATAACCCAATAGCTCAATCAAGCAAAACACAAAATGTAAAAGAATATTTTAACTCTATCGATTTGAATGTTGATTTTTTTCATATTAAAACTCCAACTTTTGAAGAAAGATGTAAAATTTTTGAATGTTTCCCCACTACTGGTTCAGTTACAATTTATGAACTTTTAAACCATAATTACAAAGAACTTTATATTTGTGGTTTTTCATTTTACACCACAAAATTTAGATACTCACCAAAAGGAATGGAGTATTTTAGAATTCCAGAAAAGAATCAACATAAACATAACTTTAGAGCGCCGGGCCATAATATTAGACAAGAGATAAAAGTTTTAAAAAGTATTACCAAGAACAATTCAAAAATTAATGGGGACAAGTTGTTTAGGCGAATTATCTTAAGCAAAACGAATCTATATTATGATATTCGGAGATTCATTGTTTACAAATTAAATTTTGATAATTATAAAAATATTATTAAAAAGCTATTAAGAAGATTAAAAAAATATTAACTTATACCAATTGAAACAAGTTCAATATCTTTATCATTAGTAATTATCCTCCAAGGATCTATAACAACACTTCCTTTAGGAAATTCATATTCTTTAAAAACGTCATGGTTAGTTCCAATAAAGAAAACTTTTGGTGAGTCTTGTGAAAACTCTTCCTCATCAATAAATGGATCAAACATCTCTGCCTTGTAATTTTTTTCTTCAAGTATTGAATTTAATAGATAAGAAGGACTTCCATTAATTAAATTAGTTTCTTTTTTAAAACTCTTTCCAAGAATTACTATTTCTAAACCTGTACTTTTTGAATAATCTATTGATAAGTCAGCCAACCATTCGGTATGTTTTTCTCTACTAATCATTAAATTTTCATACCAATCATAACTTAAGTCAACTTCTCTAGAAAGCCATGATAAAGCAATATTATCTCTTGGATGACATCCCCCTCCATCTCCCATGCCTCCATTAAGATATTTATCACTAATAAGCCTTTGATTTGCTAACTTTAATGCACTCATTACATTGTCAGTATTTACATTATTTAATTTATGGGACATTTCTGTGACAGTGTTTGCTAAGCAAATTTTCATTGTTATAAAAGTATTATACGAAACCTTAATTAACTCAGCTTCATCTATTGTGCACTCATACACTTCTTTATCATGAAGAGTTTTATAGAATGCTTTTAATTTCTTTGCTGCATCGATATCGTCAATCCCTAAAAGAACAAATTCAGGATTTAAAAAATCATCTATTGTTGTTCCCATTGCTATAAAAAATGGATTATAAGATAATTTTATATATTTACTAAGAATTGGTTTTATCTGTTTTTCAATAGTTCCTGGAAGCACCGTAGAAATTATTACAACAATTCTTTCTTCTCCTATTTTTTCAATTTCATCAGAGATTTTCTTTACTCCATCAATCAGGAACCTATAATCAAAATCTACTCTTGTATCAGGCAATCTTGTAACACCATCATAAAGTGGGTCATGGGGGGTTTGAATTGGGACAAATATTATTTCGGAATTTTTAACTACTTCGTTAAGAGATAAAAATTCTATATTATGATTTTTTAAATACTTTTCAGAGTCTTTTTCTCTGTATGGTATTTCTCTTTTATCTAAATAATCTTTAATTTTTTTATCAACATCGTACCCAATGACTTTATGTTCGCTAACAGAATCAACAGCTAATGCACAAGGCAGTCCTAATTTTCCTAGTCCTACAAAACCAATATTCACAGTTATCCAATTATAGTTATTTATAGAATTACTTATTTGTAGGATATGAAAGAAAATATATTAATAATAATGATGGGATCATCGAGAGGTGGTAAATATGCACGAAAAACCCAAGAGAAATATTTAATTAAACACCTAAAAGCAGATCTGGCAATTTGTTTCGGTGATGTAGACGACATACAAGATTCTTTTATTAATACTGTTAATTACAACTGGAATTTCAAAGATTATGATAATTGGCGAACATATTTTAATAATCATTTTTCAGAAAATTTAATTAACAATTTAGAGAAAGGAAAAGATACTTACTTAATGGGTGGTATAGATTCTTATTCTGGCTCTGGTGCAATAATATTTGCTATTAGAGATATTTTATTAAGAAACCATATAGATATTATTAAAAAGTACGATCAAGTTATCTTAACCAGGTCTGATTACATTTATGTTGACTACCATCCAAAATTAAACAATAAAGAAATATGGGTAGTAGAGGGCGAAGATTATTTTGGCATTACTGACAGGCACTATGTTTTTCCAGGAAAAGAAGCTGAAAATATTTTAGGAATTTGTAATTATTTAGATAAAGAAGATATATATAAAGAATGGAAAGAACCAAAAAATCCTGAAATTGTTCTACAGTCTTATTTTAAAAATATAAAAATATTCGATAAAATAAAAAGATTTCCAAGAACCCAAATGGTTGTTAAGAATTTAGCTGATTCCACTACTACTAGAGAAGGAGTAAAACTATTCTTTTTTAAAGACTTATATGCAAAAAAAGTTGGTGAATTTGAAGAATCTATGAAGAATTTAACTTTATTTGAACAGTTCACTTATCTTAATTTTCTTTTAAAAATTAATTACTATTTGTTTCAAGTAAGAAAATTAATTAACAACATTACTAAGAAGCTTTTGAATAAAAGGATTTTTACACAATAATTATTTATCAAAGTTTAACTATTTCTTTGCTAGGATAAGAAAAGTGACTAAGTTCAAACAAATATTTTCAGACATCATCTTTGTCTCCAGATTGACAAATGTAAATAAAAAGAAATTGAGGATTTTATTTTCTGTTTTACTTGCTAATTTTACTGTTTTTTTTGATATTATTGTAATTCTTGTATTTGCTTACTTAATTGAAGATTCAAATAATGAACCTGCAATTTATATCAAATTTATTATTGAGAATATATATTTACTTCCTTTTATCGTTATTTTGAGATTTTTATTTATTTATGTTGAGAGAATAAACATACAATCTTTGCAGTTGCAGGTTGAAGAAAATTTAAGAGCTCATCTAATGAAAGAAGTATTTGAGAAAAGTAACTACTCAGTTGCTGATGCATATTTTTATGTTAACGAGTTAAGTAGAAATGTTTCTTATTTCTATGGCTCAATAGCTTCTTCAATGAATTATTTTTTACAAATTGTTGTTTATTCGCTTTATTTATTATTAACTAGTTTAAATATTGTAAGTTACTTTCTTGCTGGTGCAGTTATTTTATTTTTCCCAACTAGATATTTTTTGATAAAAGGAAGAGGGTATATTCATGAAGCTTATGAAAATCAACATAAAGCATTAGAGAATATAGAAAAAGTTTTAGATAATATATATTTAATAAAAATTCTTTCAACAACTCAACGAGAAATTAAAGAGTTTAAGTCGACATTAAGAAAATATTATTCATCAGTATTAAATAATTTTAAGTATGGGGCTATAAACAATATTACACCAAACTTTGTAACAATATTTATTTTATCCATTTTGCTAGCTTTCTTTAACTTTGTTAAATTTATTACGCTTGAATTTATTGGTATAATGTTACGACTTTTTCAAACTTTAGGGAACTTTAATAATACTTTAAACTTAGTAATTAATTCACACGTTCATCTTGAGAAGTTAAATTTACTTGAAAAGAATAAAGTTAAACAAAAAGAGAATATTGTTATTACAAATTTTGATTCAGAGAACAAAATAGCAATAAAGCTTGAAAATGCATCCTTTAAATACTTTGGTAGTGAGTCCTATATATTTGAAGAAATAGATCTCGAAATATTTAAAGATAAACATACAGTAATTACTGGAGATAATGGTTCAGGAAAATCAACTTTATTAGGTTTAATTTCAGGAATTTTAATCCCCGACAAAGGAACTGTTACGATTTCAAGTGACAAATTAGCCTATGTTGGAGCAACCCCATTAATCATTAATGGAACATTAAGAGAAAATTTTACTTATGGAAGCAAAGACACTATTTCTGATCAAGATATGATTTCACTTGCTCAGTCATATAAGCTTTTTGATAAAAATTTAGAATTAAATTTGGATTCCAGTGTTTCAAATAAATCACTATCTTCTGGGCAAATGCAAAAAATTTCATTCATTAGGGCTATGTTGTCAAATCCTGATATTTTGATTTTAGATGAGGCAACATCAAATCTTGATTTTGACTCAAAGAATATAATTAAATCACAATTAGAAAATTTAAATTTAACAATAATAAATTCAACTCATAACACAGAGGAAATAAATTTTGATATAAGGTTAAATGTGGATATTGATAAAAATTCAAGAGTTTTAAGAATTATTAATTAAAAGATAATCTTTATATTCTTCCTCTACAATTTTTTCTAGTAAATAATATTTATTAATAAAACTAATTCCATTATTTGAGAGATAACTCCACTTCTTATTATCATTCTCGAGATTTTCTAATAATAACTTCAGATTTGTATCTTCATTAATAATTATTCCATTAAAGCCATTTTCAATAATTTCATCTACATTGGAGTTTTCTATTGCTATAACCACACACCCGCTTCCCATAGCTTCCAAAATTGCTTTAGGGTTTCCCTCAAATAAAGATGTTGAAATAAAAAATTTGTAACTTTTCAATATGTTTAATAAGTCCTTATTCCGAATTGGATTGTGAATTTCTAGTTTAACATTTTTAATTTTTGATTCATAAATTAGCTCTTCTTTTAAAGACCCTTCTCCAAAAATATCTATTTTATATTCTGAATTTTCAAAATATGATATCAGCTGGTTAAAGTTTTTTTGAGTTTCCAATCTTCCTACAGATATAACATTATTTTTATTTCTATTTTTAAAACTATATGATTCATTTTTACTTACCCAATTTGGGCGAATTTTAATTTTTTTCGAATTTTTTTTAGAAAATTTAGTTAGAAATTCTAGATCACCTTTAGAAGAGACTAAGTAAATATCTGCATAAATAAGTGACAATCTTGTTAGTATTGAGTAAAAAATTATCTTGTAAAATCCCTTCTTATTTTTTTTACTAAAAGTTAGTAAGTCATATCCAGTTCTGATAATTAGAGGTTTTTTGTATATAGCTTTAGCTATTATTGCAATCCATGATCCCAGAAGTTGGTTAGTTTTGATTATGGAGGAGTCTTGGATTATTGATTTAATTTTAAATGGAATGGTTAATGATTGAAAAAATCTTAAAAACTTATTTCTCTTATAACTTATATATTGATATATGGGTTCAACTTTAATAAATGGTAAATCAATTATTTCAGCATCTCTTGAGTCACCAAAGGTAATAAAAGTGAAAAAAATATCATACTTTTCATGAAGTTTTTTATAGAATTTAATTTCTCTATCTAATAATCCACTTTTTTCCCAATCTTTTAGTGAAATATCATATGTAAAGAATAAAATTATATTCATGGGGTTAATATTAACTTAATGAAAATGATTTCTTTCTATAAATTCTGTGTTTCAAAGTGAAGAAAATACTAATTTTACATACTCAATATCAGGTCCAGGGAGGGGAAGACATAGCTGTAGAAAATGAAGTGAACTTCCTAAGCGAGTATTATGATATTGAGAGATTAACATTTTCAAATAAAATTGAAAATTATTTTTCGCAGACAATTAGTTTTGTAAGAAATAATAATTTTGAAAGTGTAGAAACTTTAAATAAAACATTAGATAGTTTTAAACCTGACAGAGTATATATTCATAACACTTGGTTTAAAGCTTCATTAGGCATTTTTAATTTATTAAAAGATAAACAAATAAAGCCATTATTAAAACTTCATAATTTTAGATATGACTGTACTAAATCACATCGTTTATCAGTTCATTTGAATAATAACAATCCTTGTGGAGCCTGCGGGTTAACCGCAAAGGATTCAAATTTATATAATAAGTATTATGAAGATTCATACTCCAAATCTTTTTTTATTAATAAATATGGAAAAAAATATTTCAAAATTTTAAATGATTATGATCTTAATTTGATTGTTTTAACAAATTTTCATAAGCAGTATATAAAAGAAGTTAATTTGATCGACCAAAATATATCAGTAATTCCGAATGTTATTGACATAACTGATGCTAAAAAGGAAGAAAACGAAAAAAGGTACATGATTTATGCCGGAAGAATTTCAAAAGAGAAAGGAGTGGAGGAGTTAATTACAAGCTTTATTAATTGTAACTTTTCAGATGTTAATTTAAAAATAGTAGGCAGTGGACCTCTGTTGGAATATTTGAAGAATACATATAAAAATGAAAAAATTCAATTTATGAATTCATTACCAAATAATGAAGTTCTGAGATTAATAAATAATTCAATAGCAGTCGTAACTGCCACTAAACTTCACGAAGGACAGCCCACTTTACTTTGTGAGGCTTCAGCCATGGGAATACCTTCAATTTTTCCAAAGTCTGGTGGAATTTCTGAATTCTTCCCCAAAGATTATTTATTTTCATTCAACCAGTTTGATTACGAAGATTTAGAAAAAAAATTAAATCTAGTTATAAATTCCAATAACCTAGACAAAATTGGAAATGAAAATAAAAAATATATCAATAAGTATTTAAACAAAAAAAGCCTACTAGGTAAATTTGAGGAAGTAATTAATGAGTAAAGGGCCCTTAGTGTCGATTATTATGAGTGTTCATAATGGAGAACCTTCGTTAAGTAAATCAATTAACAGCATCACAATTCAGACTTATGAAAATATGGAAATTTTAATTATGGATGATGGTTCAACTGATAATTCAAATAAAATTCTTGAAGAATCTGCAAATTCCGACAAAAGAATAAAAGTATTTCAAAATACTGAAAATATTGGTCTTACTAAATCATTAAATTTACTTATAGAGGAAACAAAAGGAGATTTTATTGCTAGACAAGATGCTGACGACATAAGCAATCAATATAGAATTGAAAAACAGTTAGATTTTATGAAAATTAATGATTTAGATGCTTCAACCACTAGGGCAAAATTATTGGAAGAAATAGTATAATTCCGAATATTTCTTATTTTCTTCCAAAAAAATTAGTAATTAAATATAAAAATCCATACGTTCATGGATCTCTTGTTATAAAAAAATCAATATTAGAAAAACATAATAATTATGATGAAAAATTTTACTATGCACAAGATTATAAATTAATGTCAGAGCTTCATAAACACAATACACGAATAGGGATTATTAAAGAGCCTCTTTACTATTTAAATATGAAAAATAATATATCAGAAAAATACTATCAACAACAACAATACTATGCAAGATGTGTGAGACTAGGTATTGAGCCAAATTTATTAAAGAGCAAGTAGAATAATAAATCAATCTTTTTACAAAATTAATGTTTTTTAATATATCATTAATATATAAAGAATGAAAAATAAATTATCTTCCTACCTTGTTTATTTAAATAAAGTTAATGAGAATTGGATAATAGACAGAACAAGGAAAGAATGGTATGAACATAATAAAAATTTAAGCACACGATATTTATTTAAATCTAACGTGATATGGCTCATAGCATCGTGGAATTGGGAAAATGTAAATGTTAAATCTTTATCAAATAAAAAAACACTTTGTTCTATATATCATATAGATGAAGAAAAATTTGGTTATGAAGAAAAGAAAATATTTCTGGAGAGAGACAAGTATGTTGATGAGTATCATGTCATCTCCAAAAAGACAAAGAATCAAGTATCAAAATTAACGGATAAAAAAATAACAAGCATCCCATTTTGGGTAAATAAAGATATTTGGTTTGAAATTAAAGACAAAGATGCCTTACATAAAAAATTTAATTTTAATAAAGAAGATTATTTTATTGGTTCATTTCAGCGCGATTCTGAAGGACGTGACGTATCCCAACCAAAGCTTTCAAAAGGGCCAGATAGGTTTATAAAGATTATAAAAGAAATGAATAAATCTAAAAATAATCTTCACGTTATTTTAACTGGTAGGAAAAGAAATTATTTGATTAATGAGCTAACAAAAAATAAAATTAAATTTTCATATTTTGAGATGGCAACTTTTGAAACAATTAATGAACTCTATAATTGTTTAGATTTATATATAGTCTCATCAAGATTTGAGGGGGGACCTCAATCGATATTAGAATGTGGAATAACAAAAACTCCAATTATATCTACAGATGTTGGAGTCGCTTCTGAAATATTAGCTCAAGAATCAATATTTACTATGGAGAACTATTTATTAGCAAAACCAAATATTGACCACGCCTATGAAGAATCAAGTAAATTTGAGATGAAAAAAGTCTTTAAGTTATATAATAAAATGTTACAAAATCTTTATGAAAATTAGTATAGGAACAAACATTAAAGAAGGCCCCTGGGGAGGTGGAAATCTTTTTGCAATAAATCTTAAAAATTACCTAGAAAAAAACAATCATGAAGTAGTTACCCATTTATTTCATAACGACATTGATATTATATTATTAACCGAACCAAGAAAAACATCCGAATCCTCTGCATTTACTCATATAGATGTAAAAAGATATTTAAAATATGTAAATTTTAATACATTGGTTATTCATAGATTAAACGAATGTGATGAAAGAAAAAATACAAATTTTGTTAATGATTATCTTATTGAAGCCAACAAGGTTGCAGATCAAAGTATATTTGTAAGTGAATGGCTTAAAGACTTGTTTATAAAGCAAGGCATAAAATCTGAAAAAAATTTAGTAATATATGGGGGCGCCAATTCAGATATATTTAATTCTGATAATTTCCAACCATGGAACGGTAAGGATAAAATAAAATTAGTCACCCACCATTGGGGTGCAAATTGGAATAAAGGTTTTGAAGCATACAGTTATTTAGATAAGTTATTAGATAAAAAAGAATGGAGTAATAAATTTGAATTCTCCTACATTGGTAATTTACCAAAAGACTTTACTTTTAAAAACACAAAAGTAATAGCGCCATTATCAGGGAAGTCGTTATCCCACGAGATTAAAAATAATCATCTGTATATAACAGGTTCATTAAATGAACCTTCAGGAAATCATCATATTGAAGCAGCTCAATGTGGATTGCCAATTTTATATATGAATAGTGGGGGCACACCCGAATATTGTAAAGATTATGGGATACAATTTAACATGTCTAACTTAGAAGAAAAATTAGATGAGATGATTAATAATTACATGATTTATTCCAAAAAAATTAAAGACTATCCTTTTAGTTCTGAAAGGATGTGCAGTGAATATTTCACAATGTTTACAGAACTAAAAGATCAAAGTCACAATTTTTTAGAAAAAAGGAAATTTAAGAACAAAAGCAACAAATTATTAAAAAATATTTATCTTTTAACTAGGAAAGTATCTGAAATATTTAGTAATTAAATAAAATATTTTTTAATTTTTCATTAAAGCTATTGATATCATAGTGTTTTTCAATATTTTCTCTACCTTTTATAGATAAATTATTATAAAAATCCTTATCATTTAAGCATTTATTAATTTTGTCTTTCCACAATTGGATCTCATTTTTATCAACAAAAATAATATTTTTTTCATCATTAAATAATTTTGGGTCCCAAAACCCTTTTGTATTAGTTATCAATACAGGCGTTCCACAGCTAATTGATTGTAAAGCAACACTTTGGCCAGAAGGCTGTAAACTTTCTTTGATTGGAATGACTGTTAAAGCAGAATTTTGATATTGTTTTTTTATTTCCTCGTCTGTTAATATTTCTTCATCCCATTTTCCATAAATTAAATTTACGTTATTACTTTTGATTTGATTTTTATCAATTTTTGAGGATATTATAGTAAATTGATAATCACTCATTTCTTTTGCTAAATTTACTATAAATTCATAGTCTCTTTTACCATCATTGCCAATGAATAGAATCTTTTTATTTACTTCTTTTTTATTTTTTACCTTCCAGAAATCAGTATCTACTGGAAAAGATGTGAAATAAGATTTTGATCCAAGGTTGGGATATTTATTTCTTACATATTCAAACTCACCTTTACTCAAAAAAAGAAGATTATCAATTACCGACATAAGTAAAAGTATGTTTAATTTTCTTAATGTATTTTTTATTATATTTTTATGTTCTACATCATATAAACCCATTATAAAAACTGAAGTTTTTGTTCTTTTTATTAATTTATTTAATATTAAAAATGGAAAAGAAGAGAAAGCAAGTCTTTGATTTGTCATAACGAATAAGTCCGATTTTATAAAAAGATTATAATTTTTTTTGTTAATGATTCCTTGAAGAAAAAAAGGTAGTCCACTTAATTTTTCAAGTAGTTTTGAAATTATATATAAGAAACCAGAATTTTTAGTAAAATCAAATTCAATTATTTTACTATCATTAAAAAATTTTTTAATATAATCAAAACCATAGAAAAATTCTTTTGGATAGATACCTTTATTGTAACGATTGAGTCGTCCGTTTAAATAAATATAAGTTAGTTGGTTTTTTTTCATCTATTACTTTATAAGAATAATAATATTTATAGACATATACTATATGAAGAAGAAATACTATATATTTTATGAAGCAAACTAAAGACATAATAGGGCTAAGTCCATTATTTTTTATTGGGGTACTTCTTGTTTTCAACAGGCCTTTTGTTGGGATTCGTTTATTCGGGTTTAGAATCGGAGAATTTATTATAGGAGCGGGTCTATTAATTGCATTAATTGTATTGATATTCTTTATAGCAGCTAAAAGGTATTTAAATTTTTTTGAATCCTACTCATCAAAATTATCTTTTGTTTTGGTTATAGGGACTTTTTTACTAAGTGTTTTAATCATTTACGATACAGATTTACTATCGCCCTACACATACAGGATAAGTTCTTACTTGTGGACAACTTCATACATATTTGTTGGAGCATATTTATTAAATAATCAAGATTTACTAAGAAAATATAAAACAGTCATTCTTCCACTCTTTCTTTTTGTACCGATAGCTCATTACATTTTATCTACAGGATATTATCCAAATTTTATCATTGATATATTTAAGAAATATTCCGATAAGTTTGAATTTACAAAAGCTTCTGACATAATGATGTCTTTACTTGTTGCAAATATTCTGAATTATAAATTAACTATTAGTAAATATTTCAAATTTTCTTACATGCTTTTTTCTGTCAGTTTATTGAGTCCTTTACTTCTATTGATGAGCAGAGGTGCTTTTGTATCTACAATAGTTTTCGCAATTATATCTTTATACTATTTTCGACATTATATCTTAGGCCATATTAGAAAAGTTATATATATGACTATTTTTAGTTTCTTTGTATTGATCCTGTCAATTTACAATGTAAACGGAGTTGACTATAGCTTTAATGTAAATTTTGGAGGAAATATCATATCTACACAAGGAGAAGATCTATCATTAACATCAAATCTTCAAAGAATAGTAAAAAAAGATGATCAAAGAAAAGCATTCTTATCTTTATATTTTGAAAATGGAAGACTAGTGTCTCATGATAATACAACAAACTGGCGTTTAGATATTTGGCAAGATGTTGTTGAGGATATGTCTAAGAAAGGTCTAATCCTTAAGGGCTATGGATATAATGAGATTCTCCCTGTAATGACTGATCCAAGTGCCCCTGGTAGGTTAGGTAGAGATGGGCTAAACGAGCATGTACATAATTATTTTGTAAATATATTTGCTAGAGGTGGAATATTTCAATTCTTACTTTTTCTTTCATTCCATTTAGGAATTATATTTTATTGGAACCGTAAATATTTAAATTATACAATTTTAATATTTATGATGCCTTCTCTGTTAGCAGCTTCTTTAGATATGAGCATGGAGGGGGTTCAGTATCCAATAGTTTATTATCTATTTCTCGGCTATTTATTGTCAACCCAACAAAAGTCTAAAATTATAAATTTTTGAACAAAAAAACTAAAATTTATTTATTATAGACACATATGTCTAGTGCTTTTATAACCGGAATAACAGGTCAAGACGGCTATTATTTGACCAAACTTTTGTTAGAGAAAGACTATATAGTACATGGCACAATTAGAAGATCTTCAACTTTTAACACTTCCAGAATAGAAGAGCTAATTTCTGAATATAGTGAAAAAGGAAAGCTAAATTTATATTATTCAGACTTACTTGATTCATCTTCTCTAAATAATTTAATAACCAAAATTAGGCCTGATGAAGTATATAACTTAGCTGCTCAGTCTCATGTAGCAGTTTCTTTCCAAAACCCAGTATTTACATCTCAAACTGGAACTCTTGGATCTATATCAATCTTGGAAGCACTAAGATCTCTTGATTACAAAGTTAAATTTTATCAAGCTTCATCATCTGAAATGTATGGAGGAGCTTTAAAAGAAAGTTTAAACGAGGATTCTCCATTTGATCCAAAAAGTCCTTATGCAGCGTCTAAAGTATTTGCTCACAATATTACAAAGATATATAGAGAGTCATACGACTTATTTGCAGTAAATGGGATATTGTTCAATCATGAGTCACCATTTAGGGGTGAGACTTTTGTTACTAGAAAGATTACTAGAGCAGTTGGGAGAATAGCTCTTAATCTTCAGTCAAAACTGACATTAGGAAACTTAGATGCCAATAGAGACTGGGGTTTTGCTGGAGATTATGTAGAAGCAATGTGGAAAATGATGCAACACGATTCTCCAACAGACTGGGTAGTAGCAACTGGCCAGACCCAATCTGTTAAAGATTTTGCAAAACTTGCATTTGAAAATGTTGATTTAAACTGGGAAGACTATGTTGTAACTTCTGAAAAATATTTTAGACCAAACGAAGTAGAACATCTTTTGGGCGACCCATCAAAAGCTAAAAATGAATTAGGGTGGAGTCCAAAAACATCTTTTAATGAGCTAGTTAAGATGATGGTTGAATATGATTTAAATTTAGCAAAAAGAGAACAAGTTTTGCTAAATGAAGGATTAATTAAACCAACTTGGGAAAACCCACTCTAGTTATTTCCTAATAGTCTTATAGTTTTCTTCAAACCATTTAAAAGTAAGTTCCAAACCTTTATCTAAATTAGTAGTGCTTTTCCAACCAAGATTATTAATTAAGGATGAGTCAAGCAATTTTCTTGGATTCCCGTCTGGTTTAGAATTATCAAAATCAAGTTTTCCTTCGAAATCAATCAAATCTTTTATTTTAATACTCAGTTCTTTAATAGATATTTCTTCGCCAGACCCAACATTTAAAAGGCTATTTTCAATATCATTTGAAATTACAAACTCAATTGCTGAAGAGAGGTCATCAACATATAAGAACTCTCTTAATGGTGTTCCAGTCCCCCAAATTTTAAACACTTTATCACCATTAATTTTACTTTCATGCATCCTCGAAATTAAACCAGGAATTACATGACTATCTAAAGAAGAGAAATTGTCATTTGGCCCATACAAATTTGTTGGCATAAGATTAATTACTTTTTTACCATATTGTTCTTTTAAGCTCATACCAAGCTCTATTGCTGTTAACTTCGCCATTGCATAAGGTGAATTGGTTGGTTCTAATATTCCAGTCATATATGAATCTTCTTTAATTGGATCTTTAGCATTAAGGGGATATATACAGCTTGAACCAAGGTTAATAACAGAAAGGGATGGTAATTCGACAGAAGCTTCTAATACATTAATATTTATTTTTAGATTTTCTAATAAAAATTGTGCTCTTTTTGTATTATTTGCATAAATCCCACCAACTTTTGCAGCAGCATTTATTAAAACATCTGGATTGGTATCTTTTAACAGTTTTTTTGTATCTTCAAATGAAAAAAGGTCAGTGTCTTTTCTTGTAGAACCAACTACTTCAAATTTCTTGTTTGATTTGGTTAAATACCTTAGGAGAGAGCTGCCTACTAAACCGTTACTACCAAGTACTAATATTCTGATAAATACTCCTTAATATATCGAATTATAAACTTTTAATACCTTTAGATAATAGAAAATCTAAATAAAATAATTGAAAAATAGTAAATATAGATTTATTCGACTTTATAGAAATAAAAGCATATAAAATAAAGAAGAAGTGTATAACAATCTTATTGAAAATTTAACAGAATTTATTAAGACTCTTGAAAATCCAGAAAAACCACACCACTATTTTCCCGTTCCTGAAGGGGCTACCTCTAAAGGAAAAAAAGTTGAATTAGGTTTTAGTTGTTATGCAATGAAATGTTATTTTATGCTTGATAAATGGAATCAATTAGACAATAAAATAAAAGAAAATTGGAAAAAACACATTAATTCATTTCAATCTTTAAATAATAAGTTTCCAAACAATTCATTCATTGATAAAACAGTTTTAGATGATTATGAAAAGTTTAATTTACAAAAAGATTTGAAAAACTTGTTTAAGTTTTCAGTTAATACAATAGGAATAAAAAAATACGAATTATCAAAACAAAGACTTAATAAAACAATTGTTGCTGAGACTAAACAAGCTATTTCAACACTTTACATGGTTGGAGATAAGAACCAGTTACCTTATTTAGATTTTCCAAAAAAAGAAGAAGATATTTTCAATCACCTTAATCTCTTTGATTGGGATAAGCCATGGAATGCAGGAGCCCAGTTTGCTTCACTGTGTGTTTTTGTAAGTACACAACTTAATGGTGTTGAAAAAATTGATGCAGTTAATTCTCTTGTAAAATTTATTAACAGTAAAGTCAACGAAGGAACAGGCTTATATTTTGAAAATAAATTACCTAACTCTGTTGAGTCAATTAATGGCGCCATGAAAGTTTTAACTGGATTTGAGTGGCTTGAATCAAAAATTCACTACCCAGAAAAAATTATAGATTATTGTTTAAGCCAAGAACCAAATAATGAAGGTTGTGACTTAGTCGATATAGTCTATGTACTAAATAGATGTGGTAAACAGACTGAATATAAAAAAGCAGAAATTATTAAATACTTAAATTTTGTTGAGAGTTTAATTATGAAACACTTTATAGAAGATGACGGTGGGTTTTCATATTTTCTAGAAAAAAGCCAGACGCATTATTATGGGGTTAAGATATCAGAAGGACTTGCAAAAGCTGATATTCATGGAACAACTTTATTAATTTGGGCGCTATCACTAATTGATAATTTTAGAACAGATGACAATAGTCTTTTTAAAGTAATAAAAGCATAGAGATTGAAGTAGGGGGTATATGTTAAATTTCTTATATTGTTTTGATAAGAATTATAATATCCAAGCTTCAGTTTCTATTTATTCATTATTGGAAAATTTAAATGAAAAGATAGATTTATACATTATCCATGAAAACTCTAGTGATTTAAATTTACCAGTAAAAATAAAAAATCATAGAAATTTAAACACCCTCAATCTATATGATTTTAAAAAAAATAGTTTTACATTCCCCAAAGTAGAAGGAGCACATGTTTCAGAGGCAACTTACTATAGATTTTTTATTGAGAATCATTTACCAAGTAATATAGATTACATTACTTATCTAGATGCAGACATAGTTACAGTAAAGAATCCAATTGAAATAATAGAAAATCAAATAATAGAACTAAAAAATTCTAATTATATAATTTCTGTAAATTCAGAACTTCAGTCGCAAAATAAATCTTTAAAATTAAGAAATTCTAAATATTTTAATGCAGGGGTAATGTTGATTGACTATAAAAAATGGAAAAATAAAAATATGTTAAAAAATTTAGTTGAAATTACTAAAAACAGAACAGAAGATTTAGTTTTTTGGGATCAAGACGTGCTCAATATTTATTTTGATGGAGAGTATTTAGAGTTACCAAAATTTTTAAATTACAAATTATACTCATCACCTTATCAAAAAAAACAAAAAATAGTTTTAGATAGTGAAGTAACCTTTGTTCATTATTCAGGTAAATTTAAACCCTGGTCTCTTAAGGGAATTGAAAACAGTTTTTCAATCTTCTATCAAGAAATATTTAGATCTTTGTACTCAGTTAAATATCATCTTGCCGACAATTGGAAAGTTAATACTTTGAAAGATTTTTCTAAAATAATTTTTTCAGGGAGAATTTTTAGACTTTCTTACCCATTAACTTTAATAGTTACTGTTGTTAAATTTTTAATGAATAAAAGAAAATGAAGATATCTAAAGTCATAATTACATCTACTGTTGATAAGAATTATCTTGATTATTGGCCACTAGTAAAGGAGTCATGGGAAAATTTAGAGATTGAACCAGTGCTATATATAATTTCTAAAGAAAATGTAGAAATTGAAAGCAAAACTTATTTTATTGATAAATTAAATCCCGTATTTGTTGCCCAAAACCTAAGATTGTTAATTCCAGCTCTTTACCCAAACGATGTTTGTTTATTATCAGATATTGACATGATGCCTTTGTCAAAGGAATATTTCCAAGATTCAATAGCCGATCTTCCTAATGATAATTTTATTGTGTATAGATCAGACGCAACGCCAGAAAATATGCTTCCTATTTGTTGGAATGCCGCTCTGGGAAGCACGTGGGGAGATATATTTTCTATTAACAATATCCAAGATATTGATGAAACTTTAAAAAAATGGTATCCAAAAAAGTACAAACCATATAAAAAAAATTGGTATATCGATCAAATAAAACTTAGAGAATATCTAAATTTATTTGAGGCAAAGAGTCTCAATAGAGTTAAATATTTTAAAGATAATGAATTAGAATTCAGAAGATTAAATAGAGATAATCTTGTTAGTGATTTTGAAGAATACAAAAAACAAAAAGATTTATATGTTGATTTTCATATGCCTAGACCATTTTTAGAAAATCAAGAATTAATAAACCAAGTGTTCAAGTTAAACTTTTAATAAAATGAATTTATTGTTAAAACTCTACAAATCCCAAAAATTAAAAATATATAAAAATTTTATAAAAGAAATTCACTTTTATTTTGGTGATATTTTCATAATTTTTTATTGCTTTCTACTTAATCTAATCAAATTAGGAAAACCGTATGACAAAAGAGTAGCAATAGTCACTGCTTCCGACGATTTATTTGCTGAAACATTATTTCAATTATTGAATAATTTAAATAAATATAAATTTCACGAGGAACTTATTGTTTACGACTTAGGAATGAATGATAACCAAATTAGTTATATAAAATCTGAATACCCAGAAGTAATAATTGAAAATTTTAACTTTCATAACTACCCCTCATTTATAGGGAAAAGGGATGATCATGGATTATTGGGTCATTATGCTTGGAAGCCAAATATTATTTATGAAACATTAGAAAAATATAAAAAGAAGGTTGTATGGCTAGACTCAGCAAATCTCATAAATTCAAAATTTATCTTTGTTTTAATTGTTCTATCTAATAAAAATTTTTTTAGTCCAATTAGTGCTGGAACAGTTAAAGAATATACATCAAAGCAAGTGTTAAAAGATATAAATTATCCTGCAAGGAAGTTAAGTAAAAGAAATTTGACAGGTGGATTCAATGCTTTTGATTGGAATGATATTAAAAGTAGAGAAACAGCAAAAATTTGGAGAGACTATTCAAACAAAGAAGAAATGATAAATCCTAAAGACACAAATAAATCTAACTCTAGACATGATCAATCTCTGCTAACAGCTGTGGTTTATAAAGATAATTATTTTGGATATTTACCAAAAATTAAAAAAATATTTGGAATTAGAGTAAATCAAAATCCAAATCAAGATTTTTTTCTTTTCGCCGATGAACATAATGAGTATTCAGGAAAACTCTATTTTGATTGGTACAAGCACTATAAGAACATATCGACAAAAACTATAAACTATTCAAAAATAATTTGGGTTTTAAACCCAAAAGACATGAAAAGAATTCCAAAAAAATATTTAAGAAATAAAAAAGTATTATGTTGCATTTATAATCAAGATGATTTACTCAATTTAAGACTATCAAATTTTATAGATGCTTATTTAATTTTTGATACAAGCATCACTATTAATAATGATAAAGAAAGAATAAATGTTAATTTCGAGACTAGTCTTGAAGAATTTTATAAAATCTTAATGAATTTTAAAGATTCTAATTAATAATTCCTACCATCACCATGTTTTCCATCGTAGTAAACTAGAGGCTCATTTATATAAAGATGGTTTGTTAATCTTAGTAATCCAAGCCATAAATCATGATCTACGACAGAGCCGTAGGCTCCTCCTAGGGCTGCCCTATAGCCACCTATTGAATTAATTAATTCTCTTTCAACCACTGCACTTGAATGGATTATACAATTATGAATACTGATAAATTCAAAATCCCAAACTTCAGGAAAGCCTTTTTTTAATAATTTTGTCCCCTTGTACTTCTTTTTAATTTTTTTATAAAACCTTTCTGAGTTATAAAGAGGGTATTTTTTATTTGGATCATAAACACCTTCTCCAAAAAAACCCTCTGTACTTGAGAAATTCATATTTTTATCTAGCATATTATTTATTTGATTCTCTAATTTGTTTTCTAACCATATGTCATCATCATCAAGAAAAGCCACATATTCACCAGTTGCTGCTTCAATTCCGTAGTTTCTTATGGAACCATCTCCTCTGCCTTGTTTCCGACCAGGATTTTTCTTTATTAAATTGTTTGAAGTTTCATTTAAACTAATTTCATTTCGGTTAACGTCAAGATTAATAATTTTAACTTTTGTAGGCAATTTATTTTCGTAATACTCTTCTTGGGTTGAGCCATCATTTATAACTATAATTTCAAATTCTTTGTAAGTTTGATTCATAACACTCTCTATAGCATTTTTTAAATATTCAAACCTATTGAAAGAAGGAATTACAACACTTATTAATTTTCTACTCATTGTTATCTAATTTAACCCAATTTTGTTTTAGATTAAGGTCTTTAATAGAATTTCTATACCAAGGAAAGGGAGTAAATATTTTAGAAGTTTCATTCTCTTTTAAGATTGCTGGAATAAGTGAAAAAGTACTGTTACTAATTATAAAATTATTGTGCTTAAGCATCTCAGAAAAAGTGTTTATTGTATCTTTTTTAGAATTTGAAGAATAATTAATATTTTTAGCAGAATTAAAAATTTTATGCTTTTTAACCCAATCAATATCATCAGTAAAAATGTTAAATTCAAATCCAGTTATTTGTTTGCTTGCTTTTTCGATTGCTTTTTTGTAATAATCTATTTTTAGCTCTTCTTTCATTATTAAATAATCTCCTCTTCTAACGTGTAAAAGAGTTTCAGATATTTTTGGTTTATTATTTAAGCCTTCATTTATACTTTTGTTTTTTGATAAGCATTGAATTAAAAAGTCTTTGTTTTCAGAAATTAATTTTATATCCTGCCAATATCCAACAAAGAAATTGTATTTTCCTAATTTGTCTTCTCTATAATTAACATCATTAAATTTTTTGAATCTAGAAATCTTATAATTTTTAAAGCTATTTTTTCTGTATTTCGATAAATTTGAATAGAAATTAAATACTTTATTATTATTATTTTCAAATCCAAACTCTTTAATTGGTATAACTATCTCTCTTTTACTTATTTCACTATTATCAGGAAAGTTATAGTTTGATGTATCAACAGCAACTTCATGTCCTTTTCTTTTTAAATTATTAGCAAAACATAGTTGAAAAAGCTGGTTTCCAAAACCACCCATTAAATATACAACAGAGTACGGTTTACGAGCTACCAATTTATAGTTTCTCAACTTTATCAATAATGTATGTTGTTAGAAATTCAAAAGTAAAATAGTTCTCACTACAATGCATTCCATAATCCACCATTTCTTTATATTTTCCTGACGATATGAGTTTTTTTAACTTAGCTTCGAGGTCATCTTCTTTATCTGGATCATAGAATACACAAAGTTTATCCCAGTCAACAATATCTTCGAATGGTAAATAATATTCATCTTCTCTAGAAATATAAACAGGAACAACGCCAAATTCAAAAGATTCATATAGTCTGTATGATGTAACACCATAACCTCTTGGGCATAATGCAAAATAGGAAGATTCCATTAAATCTAAAAATTTTCTTTGTCTTTCTCCAGAGATGTTCGGCTCATCAAACAGTTCAAAATAAAAGTTTGGGTTATCTTTTAAAGATTTAGATAGACTTTCTCTAACAGGGTGTGTATTTCTTCCAATGAAAGAACCAATATATTGTTTTTCTGAATTACTATTTTTACTTATTCCATGTTTGTCAGTTAATAAAGGTATTTTTATACAAGTTGTATTTGGACCACTTAGCTCATCATTTAAACCAGATGCAGCAAAATATGTTATTCCGGAAGTTTCTATAAGATTTCCATCTGCATATTGAATAACAGTAAAGAAATCTCTATTTTTATTTTTTATTTTCTTTTGATAAAATTTTTTTACTTCTTCTAAGTTCTTCCCGTATTTATTTTTAATAAAATAATTTGTCCATTGGATTGGTAAAAAAGTTAAATTAGTTTCAATATCCCACCTTTTTTCTATAAGTCTTTTTGAGATTTCTCCTTCTAAATTAAAACTTTTATTATGGGGTGGATAATCTACTTCTTTATAAATTTTTAAATTTTTAGGGACTTTAAAAACTTCCATTAGTTTAAATAATATATCAAACAAATTGATAAAGAAGAATTTAAATTGGTTTAATATATTACCCGTGAATGATTTTTGGGAAAACCAAGTTGATGCTGGTTATTATGACAAAATATTGCTCAGCGGTCTAAACAAAAAGTCGGGAATACAGTCAAATTGGCATAACCTAACTTTTTTAAAAATAGCAAAAAATATAAATTTAGAATATAACCATTTAGATTATGCATGTGGGCCGGGAACATTTATTGGAAACTATTTAGACTCAAAGTCTCTTGGTGTAGATATATCAAAAAAACAAATTCAATATGCTATTAATAATTACTCAGAAAATGGAACTTTTATGACAACTGAAGAGTTTAAAATAAAAAACTATTTTGAAAATTATGATGTTATAACAGTCATTGGTTTGTTAGAATTTATTTCCGAAGATCAGGCTATCTCCCTAGTAGAAGATTTATATTCATTATTGAAACCTGGTGGGAAAATTTTACTAACAACACCAAACTATAGAGGATCAATGTATTTTCTTGAAAAGCTAGTAAATTTATTTGGCGATGTTAGCTATCAAAATCAACATATTGCAAGATACAATAAGTCGAAGATAAAGAAAATATTAGAAAAATCATCATTTAAAAAGATAGAAGTAAAAAAAATAATTAATATAGGTATTTCATTTTCTATTTTTAATCATAACCTTGGAAGGTTAGTAGAAGGGTTTATAGAGAGGGTATTTAATAATTTCTTTGGGTTTATTCTTTTAGTAGAATTAAAAAAATGAGTAGTAAAGAATTTAGCATTAGTGTAATTTTTCCAACACTTAATGAGGGTGAGAACCTAAAGTTTTTAATTCCTGATTTTATAAGTGAGTTTAATGATTTAGGAATTGAGGATTATGAATTATTAGTAGTAGACGATGGCTCTACTGATGAAACCGAGAATATTCTTATAGAAATAAATGACTCCAGAGTAAATTTTATTAAAAGAAAAACACAACCTTCACTACCTTTGTCTATATGGGAAGGAATTAATTTAGCAAAAATGCAATATGTTATGTGGTTAGATGCGGACGGATCTATGAGTGCATTGCATTCTGGTGAGTTAATAAAAAAACAAAAGATCAATCTAGATTCAATAATAGTTGGATCTAGATTCGTTGAAGGAGGGGGGTATAAAGGAACATTATTAAATGAAAAAAATAAATTGTACAATGCATTAAAAAACTTAAGAAACTCAGAAGATTCATTTATTGCTATGTACCTTTCATTAGTATTCAATAAAGTTTTATCAATTCTATCCACTAGTCCTATAAAGGACATGACTAGTGGATTCATAATTGGTAAAAAGGAATATTTTTCAATTAAACCCTTTGAAAAGGCTTTTTATGGTGATTATTTTGTTTATTTAATAAATGAATTAAATAAAAAAAATATTGAGATAATAGAAGTAGGATATAAATGTGGCCTAAGAAAGCATGGCGTATCAAAAACAGGGAGCTCCTTGATTGGACTCTTTAGGCTTGGAAAACCATATATTAAGGCAGCAATAAAATCTAGAAGGAGTTAATTTGAAAATTCATGATGAAAATGGGACCCTTCTTTCAATAGTTATTAGAAATGAAGATATCAAAGAAGGAAGAAATTTTTTAACTGATAATTCTGAAGAAGTACAGGTTGCTGCATTTAATTTCAAGGACAAAACTGTTATTGAAAACCATATTCACATCAATCAAAAAAGAGAAATCCATACTACTTCAGAAACCTTGATAGTTTTAGAAGGCGAAATGAAAGTAAAAATATTTAATGAAAGTCTAAATTTTATTGATGAAGTTAAGTTAAAAAGTGGAGATACAATTTCTTTACTAAGAGGTGGCCATGGTATTGAAATTGAGAAATCTTGTAAATTTATTGAAACAAAGCAGGGTCCATATATTCCTGACAAAGATAAAAAAAGATTTTAATGATAAGAGTTTTTGAACCTAAATTATTTTTAAGAGATTATTTTTCTGTACTTAACACTTTATATAAAAATAACATTTCAGGCTCAAGCCCTATTGTCTCTGAATTTGAAAGAAAACTTTCTTATAGGTTTGATAAAAATGAAGCGATAGCTTTATCAAATGGAAGCGTTGCTCTTGACATTGCATTTGAAATTCTAAATCTGGAAGAAGATGATGAAGTCATTCTTCCAGCTTTTACTATCATTTCTTGTTTGGCGGCAATAGTTAGAAGCGGAGCAAAGCCTGTGTTTTGTGATGTAGATCCTGTTTCATGGAATATGAGACTAGAAGATATTTCAAGCAAAATCACAACAAAAACAAAGGCTGTTCTAATGGTTCACACTTACGGTTTAGGAGCAGAAGCTCAGGAAATAAGAGACTTTTGCTCTGATAAGAATTTGTATTTAATTGAAGATGCAGCAGAAGCTCATGGACAAATTATAAATAATAAGAAATGTGGGTCCTTTGGAGATATTTCAACTTTTAGTTTTTATGCTAATAAGCACATTACTACTGGTGAAGGTGGAGCAATTCTTTCAGATAATCCAGAATTTATTAAGAAAGGCAGGCAACTAATAAATCTTGATTTTAATAATAATGAAAGATTTAAACATAATAATTTGTATTGGAATCAAAGAATAAGTGGCTTGCAAGCTGCTCTCGGCATCTCTCAGATTGAGGGGTTAGAAAATGTAATAAAGAAAAAAATCAAACAAGGTGAAATTTACAGAAAACTATTAAAGGAATATGAAGAGATCTTGTCAACACAGCCAGCAATATATCAAGGAATTCAAAACCATTATTGGGTATTTGGAATCTTATTAAAAAATGATGGAGTAAGAGATAAATTAATTAAAGAATTATATAGTGAGGGCATTGAAACAAGACCTTTTTTTTGGCCCCTCCATCTTCAAAATGCCCTACCTAAAAGATTTGTTCAGAAAGATTTAAAGTTAGAAGTATCAGAGAATTTGGGAAGAAATGGATTATATATTCCGATAGGAGATCACATTTCAGTTTCAGACCAAGAAAGAATTATTAAAGTGCTTTTAAATAAAATTACTTAGATTAAAAATGTACTTAAATACCATAAAGAATAAGATAAAAATATTTTTAAGAAATTTAAAGCATGTCTATAAATTGTTTAAAGATAAAGAAATACCAAAAATAGACTTATTAAAGTCTGATGTAAACATTATTGTTCCAAAAAAAAACAAAAAGCTTTTCTCTTTAGATCGCAATCTTGTTTTAAGTTCAAACTCAAGTAGGGTAACAAAAACAAGATTAGATGAATTTAATAATATTCTTAAACCATTAAACAATATGAATATTGTTTACTTCTCACACAAGGAAAGAAATAATTATATGAACTCTTCATGGAAAAATCATGAGCTATTACATATATATAATAACTCTATATTTCAACAGTCAAAAGCCGATATTTTTAGATATGCTTTTTTGTATGAGTATGGTGGATTCTGGCTAGATTTTAAATCCTCGATGTTATTTAATCCAATTGATTTATTATCAGAAAAAAGTGATTTAGTTTTGTTATTAAGTCCGAGAAATATAGAAAAGTCAAAACAAAATAATATTGATAATGAGATTCTACATATTTTAAAAAAAAGATATATAACCAATTGGTTTATTGGCTCTAAACACAATAGTGAATTTCTAAAAATTGTTATTGAAAATATATGTAACAACTCAAAAAATTATTCAGGAAAAATTTTTGAAAACCCTAAAGATGCAATCCTAAATTTTACAGGGCCTTTAAATATTACTGATTCCTTTATTACATTTTTATTACAAGATAGAACGAACCTACATAATGTAAATATTGTTGATGAAAAAAAATACAATTTATTATTTACAACTGACTATTCAAGAAACTTTTCAATTTTAGATAATGTAACTAAATTTCACTATAGTAGTGTAAAAAATTCCAAGATACTTAATTAGACTCTCTATTTTTTTGTGATAGTAGCCTTATCATTTTTTTCTGACCAATATGAATAAACACTTTTGTCTAAAGGTGAAAATAAATTTTTTTCAAAAATAAAATATAAATTCATTATTCCCTGTTCATTATTTTTTGCTACGGGATATTCTTCAACAAGATCTATTAAGTCTTGTACTGTGTCTTTTTCAATAATTGAAGTATCGTAAAATAATATTCCAGTTTGAAAATATTTTTTTATTGTTAAGTCATAATTATTTTTAAGCTTTTCAAGGGTTGCATTGTCACCATTAAACTGAGATTCTAAAGTCCAGTCTAAGTCAGGGTAAGCATCATAGGGCGCAATAAGTTTTTTCTCTTTTTTTAAATCTAATAAATTATTTATATTTCCATTAATGTTCATATTTATATCCATGTATAAATTGAAATCCCATTCTTTAAATTGGTTATCAAATAAATAAAATTTATTCCATTGGAACGGTTTAGTCAAATTTCTTCCGTTCTCTATTGAGTCAAGTTTTCTCAATGTATTTTTTGAAAATTTTATTTTATTAAATTTAAATACATTAATATTTTTATAATTTTTTTTATTAAAACTACTTAGATGTAATGAATTATCAGTAATTAAATTAATTTCCCCTTTATATTTACCTTTTTCTCTTAACTGATTATAAAAAACTGGAAAGAAATCCAAGTAACGTCTATTTGCTAGAACTGTGACACATTGATTTTTATTATTCATTTAATAGTTTCTTACATTTAGTCTAAGTTTTCTCTTTATGTGGTGTTTTGTTTTTTCTTTTAAACCTACATCTTTTTTCCAGAAAGTTCCAACAGAATGAATTTTGTTTTGACTCTTTTCTAAAGATAAATTTTCCAAAGGCCGATCTTCTATAATTGCTACCATTCTTCGAAATAAATTAAATTTATCTAAAACTATGTTTTTTGATTTTACTAAATCATCAAAGTTTTTTTCATATAAATTATTTTCTATTCCTTTTTCAATTATTTCAATACTTTCAGATATATTAAAAATATCAATAAATGAAAATGAATATTTAGGAAAATATTCACCAAGATTTGGTGCTCCAAAATAAAATGGATATGAAAGCCCCAAGTAAGAGTCATATAACTTCTCGGAAATTAAATTATTTCTAGATTCATTTTCTAGAACTATATGGTACTTATATTTACTAATTCCTTCCCACTTTTGATCAATGTTTTTCTTTCCAGTTCCGAACCAGTCTAAGTCCTTGTTAAAATGTTCTTGTAATTTTTCAACAAATTTTAATCTAGCAGCATGGTCGTCTGTGACTTTTTTTGTAGAGCAAATTACGCTAAGATTTTTTGTCTTTTCAATGCTATTTAAATTTCTGAGATATTCATAATCTCTATCGGATTTTGACTCCAAAGAAGAGTTTTGAGATGAATTTATTAGCCAAGGCTGGAAAGGGTATGAAGATATATAATTATCAGAGAAATCATTATAACAACCGTACTTGAATGAAAACTGGTCTAAGTAATTTCGCATATATTTCGTTATAAAATAATCTTTTGGATAGGAAGTTTCATAATTTAGATAAATAATATTATTTCTATTTATTTTTGTTTCTTCACTATTTTTTATTATATTTTCAACTACAAACCAATAATCAGCTTCCTCAATATCTTGGTTTACATAAAATTTAAAATTTTTATATGTGTTGTTTTCATTATCAACAAAATCATTTATATTTAAATTATTTTTTTCATTTGGTAATGAAACTTTAATTTTGTACATATTTTCTAATTTTAAGACTCTTTTTATTATTAAAAGTAATTTAGTTAATTCTTTTTAAAATATAAAAAAAGATTCTTAAAATCTCTAATTAAACTAATCAAAATGTATCCAATTTTGTTAAGAAAATTTAAACTTTTAAATTCTAAATGTTCTTTTGGAGATTTAATATTCCAGGACGTATAAATGGCACATACAAAATGTGAATTGAAGTAAATATGTTCACATTTATCAAATGATTTATCACTTTCGTATTTTATATTTGATAAATTTAATTTATTTATTTTGTAAATACCTATGCCTCCAAAAGCGCTGTCAACGTCAATAAATGTTTTTTTATTTTTTATTTTTCTTTGCTTTCTATAAATATAAACATACCTGAGAAAGAATTTGCCAATAGGCACATACTTACTGATTTGATTGTACCTTTTCCAACTATCGACAGTATTCCACCCACTTTTTCTTAAAGCATGAATGTCATAATAGTAGGGTGTTGTATTGGGAAATATTGCTGTAACTTCATTTTGATTATTAATTTTATTTAAGATTTGAAAAAAAGTTTCTTTTGAAGTTTTGCTGAATAAATCAATATCAAAATCTGCAGAAATATATATGTAATTTTCTGTATCAGAATAAAAATTTCTTAATTTTTCTAAAAGATAGTTTCTACAAAAAGTTATTCTTTCGATTCTGTTTGTCAATTTCTTATCTAAACCATCTAGACAATAGTCCTGTATAAATTTATTTTCGCTAAATTTCTTTATGATTTTTTTTGTGTCATCTTTTGAATCATTTTCTATAACTAAAATAGAAATTTCAACACTTTCTTTGTAAGCATCTTTGAAATCAATTAAAAATTCAATATTTTTTTTATAGTTGTCGTGACAATTCTTAGCAAGTCCAGCAATTACAATGTTCATTTTTAAGATAAATTTATTATAAATACTATTTACTTAGTATGTTTATACTAAAAAATCCTTTTATTTAGAATTTTATAATTGTATATAATGATGTTTATATGAATTTTATTCAAAAAGGGCTAGAAAATCTAAAATCAATATATATAGTCTCAAGAGATCTAGAGGCCAAAAAGAAAAAACAAAAAATATTAATTTCTGTGATATTAAAAAATGTTACTGCTTTAGTTGAAATTGTTATATTTATTTGTTTAGCTTTTTTAATCACGGGTGAAGTTAGTGAAGACAAAATCACGCAGTATGTAGATATAGCGTTAATTTCAAAATTTTTACCACTTTTAGTAATTGTTAGAATTGGGGTTAATTATTTTGAACACTTAAATTCTGAATATTTAGCAATAGCTACAAGAGAAAGTATGGCGAAGAGCATTACAAGACAATTTTATACTAAGCCAAATCTTTCATTTACATATGTAAATTACAAAAATCAGGAAGGAAGCCAAATTTCTTCTATTTACAAAGTATTTATTTCACTTATTGGAACGTCCTTACAGCTTTTACTTTTCTTAGGTACTCTAATATATTTAGATACCCAGGTATTTTTTATTTTATCTGGAACTTTCTTAGTTTTATTTTTCCCGGTTAAAAAACTTTTAGGAGTTTTTAAAGAGATAGCTCGAAAAACAACAGATTTGGGTGTTGAAATAGATGAGACACTAGAAAGAGTGATATCAAATTTATATTTGATAAAAATTTTAAAGAAAGAAGAAAAAGAAATAGAACAGTATGACAGTTTATATGATAAAGGTATAGCCTTAGCCAAAAGAACTGCAAAATTGGTTTTTGTAAGATTCCACTTATTTACAACATTTGTGACTCTATTAATTGCCATTGTTTTAGTCCAGACATTTCTAGAGGTTAATTTAACACTTGAGATAGCATTTTTATTAATGAGAGGGGTTCAGTACTTTAGTGAAGTTTCGAGAAAGTACTCAGAAGTTTTAGATAAAGATCACTATGTAAATAGATACATAAGAGAAATGAAAAATAATTCTTTTGAAAAAAAAGGAAAAGTTACACACAACTCAAATGATAATCAAGAAATAATTGCATTTGCTGAAAAGGTAGATTTTACTTATGAAAATTCTGATTCTCCAGTATTCGAAAATCTGAATTTTAGTTTTGAGAAAAATTCGCACAATCTAATTTTAGGTCCTAACGGATCTGGCAAAAGTACACTAATTGGCTTGATGACAGGTATTTTCATACCAAACGAAGGAACTATAACTATAAATGGTTCAAACTTTAGTTACGTTGGCCCAGTCCCTTTGATATTTAATGATTCCCTACTTGCGAATCTATCTTATGGGGTTGAAGAAAAAAATATACAAGAAGAAGTATTTATTGAATACCTAGAGAAATTTAATGTATTTGATCAAATCAATAGAAAAAAATTAGATGAATCAATTACGCATAGAAGCCTTTCTTCGGGGCAGATGCAAAAAGTTTCTTTTATAAGAGCTCTATTAAGAGAGCCAGACATTTTATTTTTAGATGAAGCTATTTCAAATATAGATAAAAAAAGCATAGAGAAAATACTAACCGAATTAAATAAATTTAAAGGAACAGTTGTTAATATAACTCATAATCCAGAAAGATATATTAATGCTGATAAGTCATTTCAAATAATTGATAAACAATTAATTGAAAAAAAGTAGATTATTAATTATCTCTAAGAATTCCTAACGCGGGTGTGCTTTCTAAAACTAAAATGTAATAGTTACCATTTGGATAAAATTCTATATCGCGTATTCTTTCTCCTATACTATATCCAATGATTTCTTCATAAGAAGTATGGTCTTTGTTGAATTTTATATCGTATAGTCTTTTACCATTCATAGTTGCAACAAAGTATCTATTTTCATTTGTAAAAAGATTTTGATCAATGTCTGATATCCCATGGCCCCCACTATATTGTTTAAAATAAACGATCGGTTCAATGAATCCATAATCAGAATGACTTTTATGTAATGGAGCATATTCTCCATGTATTTCATAATAGTCTTTATCCCAGTGCTCTCCATAAGAAGACATAGGCCAACCATAATTCTCAAATTCCTTATTCATGTCTATCAGATTTATTTCATCACCACCATTTGGACCATGCTCAGTTTCTAAGACATATTGACTATCTTTAGTAAGAGTCAATCCTTGAGGGTTTCTAGTGCCCATTGCAGGAACTGATATTTTCCTTGTTTTAATATCAATTAAAATTAATTTGCCAAATAATGATTCTTTATCTTGTGCTTTTGTATAGTTTCTAAATGCCCCTCTACTAAACAATACAGAATTTTTTTCTGGAATGTAGAGCATTTTTCCACCTGCTAAATGACCATTGTAAGGCCTTAACTTTCCTTCATTAGCAGGAGGTCTTTCAATACATTCTTTATCTTGAAAGAATGGTTTAAATTCTAAATATTGGAGATTAATTTCTGCAACAAGGATCTCGGTGTTAACACAATTCTGACTTGGTTCATTTACGTAACTTAGATAAATATTGTTTTCGACAATCATTAAATCTTTCGTTGATTCCCAACTCCCTTCAAAGTTAATACCGGAAGTAATAACATTTTTGTTTTTATTTATATCTATAAAGTTAGAATCTAAATGATTAAAATTAATTGATTTTTCTTCTAGATCCATACCATCAAAATAAAATATTTCACCTGTACCAGTTAAATAGAAGACTAAATCATCAAAAATTGAGATATAACCTACCGCTTTTTGTCTAACGGGTGGCCCACTGTTGCTTGAACTATATTCACGGCAACAAATTGTATATCTTTCAAGAATATATTCATTATTTAAACCATTGGTTTCTACTAATTGTGGAATAAAATTATTAAAGTTAGTAACTTTATCATTTCCGCTTGGAAAAAAATCTAAATAAAACGATTCAAATGAACCAAGGTTTGGTTTTTCTTCGGTAGTTTCATCCAAAACAACAACTTCATCTAATGTAGTCTCGTTAAAAATACTTGATGTAAAAAATATTGAAATAAAAAAGAGAGATATAAAAGTAAAGACTCCTAAGTTTTTATAAGTTTCTATAAATAAAACAATAAACAAAGGGACGATAACTATATTTACTATAAAAATAAGTCTTGAGAATCCAATGATTCTTAGGGAAGCAAGGATGGTTGAAATTAACCCAAAATTTAGAATTGCAACCAAAGGTATCGTCCATGTAATATTGAAGAGTTTATAAGAAAGAATAAATAATACCGAAATTAACAAAGGTATAAAAATTAAAATATAATTTTCATTAATATTTTCTGTTCTAAAAATAATTTTGAAGTCATTTTTTATATAATCAAGATTTAAAAACTCACTTAAGTTTAAAAAAGAAAAATTTGAAATATAAATAAATAAAAATATGGAAATATCAGTAGAGTATATTTTAATTTTTTTCATTTAATAACTATAACAACTACAGTAATTATCTTTTTTTACTATTTCTAAAATTGATAAAATAAAACTCAATAAAGCTTTGCTATTAATATTTATGATTTACCATGTAATTTATGCTTAACTTTGTAATCTATTATTTTAAAAAAATCATTTTCCAACTTAGCGGTAAAGAAAAATTTCAGGGCACGTATGCCTATAGAAAATATTTATTTGAAGAATTAATAAGCAATTTTGATAAGGATCATTTCAAAAATAAAAGATTTTTGGAAATTGGACCAAAAGATGGTGAAGATACTGAAAGGTTGCATACACTAAATCCCAAAGAATTGGTTATGTTTGATTTACCAGACAAAACTGAGCAAAACGAAAAATGGAAAGACAAACTCAAAGATACCGATAAATTATATATAAAAAATTTTTTATATTTAAATAAAAGTGAGTATGATGATCTTGGGAAATTCGATTTAATTTACTTTACCGGTGTTTTATATCATAACCCTGAACAGTTAAGATTTATAAAGAAACTTTATGATAAGTTAAACACAGATGGTGTACTAGTCCTTGAAAGTGCAACAATTAGAAATCAATTTTTAAGAAGAACCAATGTGGTTGAAGTTTGGTATCCTGAAACCTACAGAAACACAACTACTATAACTCATTTGCCTTCAAAATATGCAATTAAAAGCTGGTTAAGGATGGCAGGATTTTCAAAAATTCTAGATTCTAAATGTTATGACCATGAAAATTATAATGTAAGAAATACACGTTACGCATGTTTTGCGCAAAGACAAGAAGGAGACAAAGAAGCTGTATATTACGATAAGCAGATAGAAAATTCAACTTACATTATTGGTGGATCTACTTAATTTAAATTAGTTTCTTCTTATGTATAAGTCGATTGACCTATAGGGGTCTTTATAAAATGTTCTTTTTTTGCTACTAAAAAATAAGTCTGTATCTATTTTTCTGTATCCTGTGTAAAAATCAGTTACTTCACAATTTACTTGTACAAGAAGCTCCCTTATTTCTTGAGAGCAAATAATAACATTCGGTTTTTTTGATATTTGTAAAGGTAACTCATCTGGAATGATTCTTCCAATCCTAACAAGTTCATTATAAATAGAGGGTTCCGCATAATTTGTGGGATGAATAATGTATCCTTCGTTTTTTATATCTAAGTAAAAAAGTATAAGTGAATGGTCCAAGCTAAAAACAGTAAAACTCGTATCAAACTGATTATTTATTTGGGTTGAGAGTTCTCTTAATGGATAGTTAGAATAAATTTCTTCCAGATTGCTTAGGTTTGAAAAAGATTTTTTAGAAGACTCTGGTATTAGTGAAGCCAAAGAAGAAATAAGTAAAATTATAAAAACCCAATAGTAACTTTTTTTACTGTTAGGAATCGTAATAGGCACAAGAGAAATAAAAAATAATAGAAAAATTAGATGATGCTTATATCCAGTTGAGCCCAAAAAGAAGAAAACTACTGATAAAAGTATTCCAATATATGGAAATAAATCAAAATCAAAGCTTTTATTTCGTATAATTTTAAAAGCCGAAAAGACAATTAAAAATATTACCACTAAATATAAATAAGGATTGTAAAACAGTGTTTCTCTAAAAAAAACAGTTAACTCATAAATGAGATTAAAGCTTTGAGTGCTGTATTCAAGGGGTATAGTAACAAGAGTTGAAAAATAAATATCAATCAAACTTTTTGAAGCATAAAGTGCAAAAATAGCGAGATGAGGTATCAAGAAGCCGGCAATAAATTTAACGAAGTTGTTAGTTTTGTTGAATTTGTAAAACAAATAAATAAATAAAATAATAAAAATTCCACCTCCTTGATTAACTAATGTTGAGAGACCATAAAGAATTCCTGAGTAGAGAATTAAGTATTTATTAGATTCATTCTTTAGTATTAAATAAAAACTTGGGCACATAAAAAACAAACAAAATATTTCTGAATATTCAACTGATCCCCACGGGGTTGACAAGAAAAGGATAAAAAAAGATGAACCAACTAAGGCCTGAATTTCTTTTCTATCTTTATTTTGTATATATATTAATTTTGCTATTCCAATAGCTATAAATAGCAATACAATATCTGATAAAATTTTAAATACTATTAAATTTTTATTACTTAAGAAAATTAATAATGCATAAAATATATAAAATATTGGCCCCTTATCATCCCATTGATTTTCATATGGTAAAGATCCACGTAAAACATCATTGCCAATAAGCAGGTAAGTATGGACATCTGCATCGATGGTTTCAAAATCTAAGTATTGACCTTGTAAAATAAAAGTTAATACTGCTAAATACAGAAACAATAATCTAAAAAAAGATTTTTCAACTTTTATATGAAAGCCTTTTTTTATTAAAGGAATATTAAATTTTGAAACAGTAGCAAGAATTTTCTTATCATCAATAAGTAAAATAATTAATAAAGAAAAGGCAAACCCACCTAATGTAAAAAAAACTGGATTTAAATCAAATATAAGCATTTAACTTATTAATTTTTTCATATTGTCTCTTTTGATTAATAATATAAACCATCCAACAATTAATAAAATAAGCAAAAGGAAGATTAAGATTTGTTGGTTTGACACTGATTTAAGATTATCTACAAATGTTAGGTAGTCAGTATTTTCTACTGGTAAATTTAATTTTGCTAATAACATATTTACAGTATCAAACGAAAAAATTGCAAACACTAATTTAAAGAATATAACTCCTAAAAAACTTGTTGTAAATATTTTTAAATATGCATCAATATTAAAAAATGATTTTAAATACCCAGCTAAGTAATTTGGTTGAGAGAATCGATCGTCTATTCCAAATGTATTAATGTTTTGTGAAAGGGAAGTTTGAGGAGATGTTTCAAAGAAAATTATTGATAATGAAGCAAAAAATGAGAAATAAATAAGATATTGTTTCGGTATACTATTGTCTACTTCGAAGCTCCATTTTTTATATATAAGTATTGCTATCGGAATTAGTGAGTATAAATATCTAAATCCATAGGATGAAGCAGTCGATTGCCATAATATAACCATGCCAAATGGAATTCCATAAAATAATAAAAGTAAAATATATTTAAAAAAATTCTCTTTTTTAGGTACAAAAACAAAATATATAAGAAAAATTAACCCGGCAAACAAAATAGGTGAAAACCAGAAAATTCCAAATTCATATGAAAATAATATTTTAAACATAGAAATAAATATTGTTTCAAAAATGGATAGCGGGTCCATTTCTAGAAAAGAACTTAGCTTATTTGAATTTCCATAAACTGTTGCTGGGTTTATTGTATATATTCCATAAATCGCTTTATTCAGAATTAACAAAAGTCCTGTAAAAAAGAGATATGAAAAATAGAAAAGATAATTATTTAATAAAGTATTTTTATCTATTAGCCTATTTCGAAATAAAATTTTTATGATTAATGGGATAAATAAGACATGATAGTTCACCCACCTTACGCATATAGAAAGAAGTGTTACAAGGGGGATTAAAAAAGCAAAATAATTCCTATTCGATTCAAATGTATAAAATCTTATAACTACATATATGATTAAAGAAGTAGTAAAAACTTCATAAACATGAGTCATGCTATATCTTTCGAAAGCAAAATAAGCGATTCCAGATCCCATGAATAAGAGAAAGAGATAATTCAAGTTAGTTTTTATTTTTAAGTATTTAAATGAAATATTTATTAAATGAATGCTTAGAAAAAAATAAAAAATAGCGGATATTGAATAAAACAGAATTTTATAATTGAAAATCACAGAATCTGAATTTAGATTTTTTTCAAATAAACTACCAACAAACAAGAAAGGGCTAGCTAATAAACCAGAACCTATGAATCCTCTCGGTGCAATTATATTATTTTTAAAATATCTTTCTTCTTCAAAACCTTTAAATTGATTTGAATAATCTAAATCAAAATCTATTCCTATAGTTTCAGCATGAGAATAATAATCATGATCATCTTGACAACAAGGAATTTCTTCAACAAATCTGTAATCAATTTTTGTAAATAAAAGAACAATAATTAAATACAAAAAAAAGATATATAATAAGTTGCTTTTTTTTCTTAGCATCTATTTATCATTTTAAAAAACAAATTTCTTGTTTAATGTAAATCTTAAAATAAAAATAAACAATCCAGCCAACAAAAATGCAAATACATTTAAATCCAATATAGGTCTAAAGTAATTTGATATTAAATATTCAAGAACTCCTAAAGAAATTGTTACAACAGCGTATCTTTGAAAGCTTTTTTCTCTATTGCTGTTAAATACAAATTTTTTTTGTATAAAGTAGCTATTTGTAGTAACTAAGAAAAATGAAATCCAAAAAATCATAGTGTAATTAACACTCATTAAATCAGTAAAAATATAAATTGCAGCTGACCTTAGACTTACACTTAAGAGTGAATTTGCTTGAAATTTTAAAAGTTGTTTTATCAAAATTATTTTTCTTTTATGTGACTTTATAATTATATTAGATATATGTCTACAGAAACAATAAATATTTGCATACCTGTCTACAACGAGGCAAGAAATCTAGAGAATCTATATAAAGATTTAAATGAATTTATATCCTCACGATCTAAAAAGTTTGATATAAATTTTGATATTATATTTTTTGATGACGGATCTTCTGATGATTCAAGGAAGGTCATAGAAAGTTTTAAAAATGTCAAATTAATTTTTACTGATGAAAATAAAGGACTAGGAAATGCAATAAAAGAGCTAATGTTTTACACAAAAAGTTCAGAAGCTATTGGGATGTTTAAAATTGATGGAGACGGTCAAATGAACATAAATGATATGGAAGTGTTCTTAGAGGATAACCGTCATAGAAAATTTGATGTAATTTATGGAAATAGATTTCATAAAAACTCAAATTATAACATGCCACTCTTAAGAAGACTTGGGAGTACTTTTTTTAAGCTATTGATGAGATTATTTTCAATTAAGACATCAGATCCTACAAATGGATTTATTTACTTAAATAGAAAATATATAGAAAATTTTAAAATAATTGGAAATTACAATGCTGCTCGACAAATCTTGTTGGATGCAAAATTACGAGATTTAAAAACAGATGAAGTTGACATAAGTTTAAATGTTAGGTCAAGTGGAAAATCATTTATAGGAATTAAGTATCCAATTATTGTTACTTCAAATTTAATTGCTTTGTATGTTTATAAAAAAACTGTTAGAACATTGATTGCTCCAGGAATAATTTCATTACTAATTGGTTTAAGTATCTTAATTTATGATGTATTTCTTTGGGCAACAGGAGTGAAAGATCAGATAATTAGTGACCAGGTATTAATTTTATTTATTATTTTTGGTACACAATTATCTATAACCGGCTTTTTAATAGAAATATTTAAGGGCAGATCAGAATAAAATATTTATCCAATATAGTTATTGTTTCTATATAAACCCACTGTTCTGAAATTACTAAAATCAACTAAATTAAAATTGTTTTCGTATAAAAATTTATTAACTTGAGTAACTGTATTAGATTGTTCAATTCCTCTTTCAGAACCAAAATCTACAGAGATATAATTTATTAAAGGCAAAGTATTAACTGATCCTTGAAGCACTTCAGGCTCAAAACCTTCAGCATCTAGTTTTAATAGTTTTATAGTTTTTGTAAAACTTAAAGAATCTAATGTTTTACTCTCAACCGTTGTTTCCTCATTGCTTCCAAAATTAACGAAAGAAGAGTTGCCTCCACTACCATCTAGATACAGTGTTCTTTCGGAATTAGTATCTGATAAACCAATGTTAAGAAAGTTAGATTTTGAATCTGGATAATTTAACTTTAAACATTCGAAAGCTTCTTTATCTGGTTCAAATGCATGATATTCAAGTTCTTGATTATAATTCTTTAAAGTCAGATTTAGCTCTCCAACATTAGCTCCACAATCAAAAATAATATCGCCTGAACTGAAATCAATTGAGTCGAGACAGTAGGAATCTACTATGATTTTGTTTAGTAGGTTTTCATCATTTACTATTCTCAAGAATCTTTTATTTGGATAATAGAATTTAGTATTACCAATTAATTTAAAATAATTAGGTTTTTCAAAATATACTTTACCTTTATTTCCATAAAATAAATTTATAAATTTACATAACAATTTACCTTCCAATCTATTTATAACGAAAGATAAAAACTTGCCTTTGATTATAAGAAATATTTTACCGAAGAAACCCAAGTCATTTATTAATAGGTCATTTTCTACAAAAGGAGGTATGTTTATAATATTCTTCTTTTTTATCATTATTTAATTCTATAAGCAACTTTAAAAAATGACTCTTCAGATATATAAATATCCTCTCTATGCATTGTGCATTTTAAGTTTATCCAACACCTATCACCCCTATCTGGCTTTACCCAATTCTGATGTGTTTGTATTGGTATGTATGGCTGTTCAATACGAGGGTCAGATACAGCTATTCGTGGATTTGTTATAAACTCAATATACGAATTAGCCCGTGGGATTAATCCAACACATATAATTATTAAAAAGTAAACGAGATATTTATTTAAACTATATTTCTCACTCTTAGAGTAGAAACCAAAAATTCCAACAACAGTTAAAAGCGTGCCCATGGCATATCTTGGAATAGGGCCAAAAAATAGAAGATATAAAAAAGAAGAACTTAAGTAAAGAAAGACGATTAGATTAAAATTTTTATTCGCTACCTCTTTATTGAAGAAAACTAATTTTAAAATGTAGATTGCTAATATAGAAATTAAAAAATTTAAATACACAGATCTATAAAATAAGGCTAAATCAGCATAAATTTCAGAAAGAAAAAAATCATTAAACCAATCAACGAATGTTAAATTTTTATCTACAAAATACTCCATGTAAGCAAGGCTAGAAATTGTAGATATTTCTTCGTAAGCTTTTGTTGAATTAGGTAAATACCAGTCAAAATTATTTATACAACTTAGGCTAAGAGGGAA
>MDTA01208959.1_pt1 | contig 56818 bp, 58 predicted proteins | sample 811151 | NCBI WGS metagenome assembly MDTA01 (sample SAMN05326648, study PRJNA326480) | marine metagenome | isolation source: seawater | place: Indian Ocean: South | collected 2010
ACGTCCGTGATGTTTATTACGAAATTCGTTTATCGTCATAGTTGGAAAACCAACACTATTAATATAAAACTCTTTTGAAGAGATTCAATAATTAATTCATAATGAAACTTACTAAAGAGCAAAACCAAGAAATTGCTGATCAACAAGCTCAAAAAAATCAAACAAAAAGAGTGACGTCTCTTGAATTAGAGAAAATACTTTATGAAGCCCTGCCAGTTTTAGACCACGGTTTTGTAAGAGTAATTGATTATATGGGGGATGATAGTTCAATTGTTCAATCTGCAAGAGTTTCTTACGGGAAAGGTACTAAAAAGGTTTCAACAGATGAAGGATTAATTAAGTATTTGATGAGACACTGGCACTCGACACCTTTTGAGATGTGTGAAATTAAATATCATGTTAAATTGCCAATATTTATTGCCCGTCAATGGATAAGACATAGAACTGCTAATGTAAATGAATACTCAGCCAGGTATTCTATTTTAGATAAAGAGTTTTATATTCCATCAAAAGATCAATTGTCAGCACAATCAACCACTAATCGCCAAGGAAGAGGAGATCTAATAACCGGAGAACAAGCTGATGAAGTGCTTAAAATTTTAAAAGATGATGCTACTAGAACTTATGATAATTATGAAAAAATGCTTAACGAAAGATATGACGGTACAACAATTGACGAAAACAAAGCTGGTCTTGCAAGAGAACTTGCCAGAATGAATTTAACTTTAAATTCATATACCCAATGGTATTGGAAAACAGACTTACTAAATTTATTAAATTTTTTATTTTTAAGAGCAGATAGTCATGCTCAATATGAAATAAGAGTTTATGCTGAAACAATGCTTGAAACTGTTAAAAAATGGGTACCAATTACCCATTCAGCATTTTTAGACTATAGAGTAGGAGCTGTACATGTTTCAGCGAAAGGTAAAAAAATAATTCAAATGATGGCTAAAGGTGAAAAAGTTGATTATAAGACATCTGATCTTTCGAAAAGAGAATGGAACGAATTAATGATATCGTTTGGATTCAATGAAAAAATTCTTAAATAATTTTAAATGAACACTAGATATCATCACTGTCCACAATTAAAAATTTACGATAAAATTGGTTTTAAATGGCTTCCACATTTAATGTTTATGAATTATCCTAATTTTAGATCTGAAGAATGTAATACAGACTCTTATGGCTTTAGATTTAACTCAAAAAAATTAGCTGATGACAATAAAAGTATATTTGACATTAAAATTAATAAAAAAACTTCCATCATGGTAGGTTCATCAACAACTTTTGGCGTCGGAGCTACTAAAGATGAAAGAACAATACCTGGAATTCTATCAAATGTTTCAGACAATTTTTTTTATAATTTTGGAGGACGAGCGTTTAACGGGTTTCAAGAAATAATACTCACAGAATTAATGATAAATCAAATAGCTGATATCAAAAAAATTTTACTTTACTCAGGAATAAATGATATTTATATGTCATATAACGAGAGCTTCATTTCATCTTTTCCTGGACCATTTTATTATAACAGTAAATTCTTAAATAGTATGGAAAACTCATCATTAAATTTGAAAAAAAAATTACTTAATTTTTTTATTCCCTCAAAAAAAATTGAAAAATCATACTACCCAAAAATTAAATTAGAAGAAATTGTTTCTCGAAATATTAAGATGTGGAAAATATTTTCAAAATCAACTAACTCTGAGTTGTCGTTTTTTTTACCTCCTTTTTTACCATGGTGTAAACACGAGAATAATTACACGAAAGAAGAGAGGGAGATTGATGATTATATTAAATCTCAAAACGAGGTTAAATATACTGCTTATTACGAAGCAATAAAAAAAGATTACAATAAGGTAGTTAAATTATTTGAAGATCATTGTAATAGAAATGAAATAAAGTTTTATGATTGCAACACTTTGTTTCACTCATCAGAAAATAATAATAAATGGTTATTTGTAGACAAAGTTCACCTAACTGATTATGGTAATGAATTGATTGCAGACTTTATTTCGAAAAAAATATGATAACTGAAATTTTAATTGGATTGGTATTAATCATTGTTATTTTCTTAATTTATTTAAATAAAAAAAAGAAAAAAGAAAAAAGCGATGACATATATCCATTGTGGTAATTGCTACTATCATTTATTAATTTTTTTCAATCTTTTTTAAATAATTTTGTATTTGAGAAGTAGTTATAATTTCTGATTTTTTTGAATAAAAACTTTTATACCATTGAGCTGTTAATTTTATTGTTTCATTGAAATTCAGAATTGTTTTCCATTTTAAAATTTTTAGTGTTTTTTTTGAATTTAATTTAAGTAAACCAGCCTCTTTAAAAACTTTAGAATTGCTTTTTTTCCATTTTATACTTGGCCAAAAGGTTTTAATTTTCTTTAAACAGTCAATTACTCTGTAGTCTTTGTTTGAGGATGGTCCAAAATTGAAAGCTTCTCCATTAATTGATTTATTTCTTCTCAATTTTAAAGCTAATAGAATATACCCATATACAACCTCCATTACATGCTGCCAGGGCCTTGTGGAAAGTGGGCTTCTTATTTTTACAGTATTTTTTTTTGACCAAGCCCTTACACAATCTGGTATTAATCTTCCTTCGGACCAGTCACCTCCACCAATTACATTCCCAGCCCTAGCAACTGCTAAATTTATATTTTTTTTCGCCTTTAAGTAGGTTTCAAAATAAGATTTAATTGCTATTTCAGCTGAAGCTTTGGAGGCGCTGTAAGGATCTTTTCCACCTAATATATCTGTTTCTTTATAAGCGCCTTTTTTTTCAAAATTGTAGTAAACTTTGTCACTTGTGATTATTACTACATAAACTCTGTTATTATAATTTTTCAAAATTTCTAAAATATTGATTGTGCCAATTGTATTTGAAAACCATGTTTTAAGTGGATTTTTTACTGAGTCACTCACTATTGGTTGGGCAGCAAGATGAAAGATATAATCAGGTTTAAAATTACTAATAGTATTTTTTAATTTATTAAAATTTCTAATATCTATTTTTTTAGATTTTATATTTTTTAACTCTTTACATACTTTAAAATGAAGAGGCGAAGTTGGATAACTAAAAGATATTCCTAAAATATTTGCTCCCATTATTTTTAGAAATAACGTTAGCCAAGATCCTTTGAAGCCTGTATGGCCAGTTATAATAACTTTTTTATCTTTAAACAAATTGAATTTATTCATTTTAATAAGAAAAATTAAAAATATTTAGTATTATTTGTTCCGAATTTTATCATTTGACCTTTTTTTTTCAATTTGTATGTATAAATATCATCAAATAATTTTTGAGCTTTAATGTTTGGCCAAATGTCTTTACTGTACATGTCTATTTCTATGTCCTGAATAATATGAATTAATTTAATATTTCTCTCTAACGCCTCAACAATTGCTCCGGTCATACCAATAAAAATAGTATAATCTTTATATAAAATATTTTTTTTTAATCTTGAATTTTTTTTCTTAAGTTCTGAAATACTCTTTACTAAATAAGAAATCTTTTTTAAACCCAAAGAGGCTGGGTGAAATTTTAATTTAAAATTATTTATATTAATATAATTATATTTTTGCAATTTTTCTAAGTTACTTAAAATTTTTTTTTCATCCTGTATATTAACTGGCAAATAAATATGTTTTTTTTTAATTGAATTTTGAATCATAAAACGGGAAGACGGTTTGACTAAAATGTCATTATTTTTCCACCCTAATAATTTTTTCATACATCTTTTTTGATCGCTTCCGTTTACAATTATTTTGTCTGGATTTAAGCTCTTCTTTAACAAATTAGTTGGTATTGACTGAGGTGGCGCATGAACGTAGCCTGTTATTTTTGCTTTTGGACAATCATTTTTAATTAATCTTATTATTTCATTTTGAAATGGTTGACCCTCATAGGGGATAAAAACATTTTCGATTTCTTCATTTGTATATTTTGAAAAATTCTTTGCAATTTGATCAGCTAGAATACTTTGAGAGGACACTGAAAATAAGAAATATTCAATGTTAAAAAAAATATTTTTAAAATTTTTCAATATATGAATAAATAATTGAATTAAATTAGGAAACTTATCTTTTATAGGTTGAAAAAGAATAATATTTTCAGAAATTTTTTTTGGTAAATTTTTGTCTAAGTAGACAATATACCATAAAATTGATTTTTTTTTGTAATAATTAGTTACATTAAAATATTTGTCTTTTAAAATACCACTTCTTCCAAAATTTTTTTTGTTTGCCCAAGTAATAATAATTGTTTTAAAATTTTTATTTGTTATATTTTCTTTATCAAAATTATTAAAATAATAAGAGCCGTATAAAACATCTTTAAATATAATTTTTAGATTTTTCATAAAGCTGTATCCAGATCCAAATAAATTTTTAATTTTTATTAAGCCCAAAGAATTAAAAACTGGAGTTAAATAAATATTAATATTTTTTTTTGGATTAAGAAAATCTTTATTAAAACTATTTAAATATTTTTCTGCTCTGCCAATTAATTTAATTTGGGCTTTGCCTATATCTCCCATAAATCTAGGAATATTTTTTTCTTATTTTATTTTTAGGCATTACACTTATCGCTCGCATTAGGTCTTGATTAACATCAACCGCAAATCCAGAGTTAGATGCGATAAAAGTCCCTACCTTAAGATCATTTTCTAGGGCTCTCATTAGTTCAATTCCTTCGACATTTTCGTTAAAACCCATTTTAAGTTTTGAGTATTTCTTTAATATATTAGGTAAAAAAGACACAATTGAAAGATCTCTATAGTATTTTACTTTTTGATCTTTGAAATTAAAAGGTGCAACAGCTCTGGAAAAGTACATTACTTTCCCATTTTTAGAAAAAATCACTTTGACCAAATTTCTGCTTGCTACATTTTCTTTCGCTAACATGCAGGGAACTACAATGTCAAAATGCTTATTTTTTAAATGGAAGTTTATGACTTTATCTATATCCTTTGGATCAACTAATGGCTCATCTCCTTGAATATCAATTATTAATTTTGCATTCTTGAATTTTTTTGAAACTTCTGCAATTCGCTCAGTTCCATTTTTATGTTTTTTAGAAGTGAGGATTGCTTCACCTCCGTGTTTTTCAACTGTTTTAACAATTTTATTATCATCTGCGCAAACTAAAACTTTATCTAACTTTTTAGATAACATTGCTCTTTTAAAAGTATGCACAATTATTGGCAAGCCATCAATTTCTAATAACGGCTTATGCTTTAATCTTTTTGAATTTAATCTAGAGGGAATTAAACCTAATATCATTTATTTTTTTATTCAAATTCTTTATACTCACATTCTATTAACAATACTATATATTTTATCAAATTTATCTAATTTAATTATTTTTTTGTCTTTTATTGCTCCAAATCCATAAGTTGCAAAAATAAATTTTATTTTTGAATTTCTTGCAGCTATCTTATCTACATTCATATCGCCAACATAAATTATATTTTTTCTTTGTATTTTAAATTTTTTTAAACAAATTTTTATCTGATCTGGATGAGGTTTTCCTCTCACTCTTCTTGAGGGAGCTAAAATTATCTTAAATTTTAATTTATATTTTTTAAGTATTTTATTTACCCTTAGCTTGTGTTTAGAGGTCCAAATACCTAGTAAATATTTTTTTGGATCGTTTTTTTTTAAAGTTGGTATAACTCCTTTGTATGGTTTAATTTTTTTTATGTATTTGATGGAATTGGATTGATAATAATTTTCTATTTCTTGGTATTTTGATTTTATTTCTAAATTATATAATATTTTTTTAAAAGGAAGACCGATAAATTTCTCATAATGTGAAAAATTTTTTTTTATTTGGAACTTTTGCATTACTCTCTGCCATGATATTTCCATATTTTTCTTAGAATCAAATAAAACACCATCAAAATCAAAAAGTATTAGTTTTTTCATAGAATTTAAAAAATAAAATAAAAGTTAAAAGCTATAATCGATACAGAAATTTATTTAAAATCTTTAAATTTAATTTTTGTATCCACTTTAATATTTTTTTTTGCCTTTTTTCCTATAAGGAAATTCCATTTCATGGGGTTAATGCCGCCTCCAGGTCTTTTAGTAATTATATTTTTTTCTGAAATTCTTTGTCCCTTATTAATATTAATTTTAGAGTAAATACTTCTTCTTGCAAATTTTATTGATTTAAGCTCACTTTTAATTGGTTTTTTTTCAAGTATTCCCATTTTTTTTTTCAAAATCTTTGTAATTTTTTCTAAAATTTTTTATATCCTTGTAATCCATTGAGTGATAATGATCATTGCCTTTCAATTTTTTATTTAATGTAAAATGTTTTTCTAAAATTACAGCTCCAAAGATACAAGCTAGTGTTAAACTTGACATATTTGAGTCTGGGAAAGTGTGATCAGAGTAACCAATCGAAATTTTTGGAAACTTTTTTTTTAGGTCTTTGATCATATTTAAATTTGCATCTGAATCTTTGGTTGGATAATTTAAAATACAATGCATTATAGCAAAATTTGTTGATCCGTATTTTTTCAGGGTTTTAATTGCTTGCTTAATTTCTTTAATTGAAGAAGCTCCAGTTGATATTAAAACAGGCTTTTTTGTCTTTCCAATAGACTTAAGTAGAGGAAAATTATTAATATCTGCTGAAGCAATTTTGAAAAAAGGAACAATATTCTTCAAATTATAAACTGCTTGGTCATCAAAAGGTGTTGAAACAAAATCTATTTTCTCTTTTTTGCAATATTTTTGTAAAATTTTATAATCTTTATTTTCAAATTTATCGTACTTTGAAAAAAGCTTATATTGGCTAATAGTTTTCTCTTTTTTTCTATCCCAATATGCAGGTGAATTTTTTGAGGCAAGTAAAGAAGCTTTATAAGTTTGAAATTTTACTGCATCAGCTCCACCTAATTTTGCAAAACGTATCATTTTTTTTGCTTTAGAAATAGAGCACTCGTGATTTACTCCTATTTCAGCTATTAAGTAAGGTTTTTTTAAATTTTTAAAAAAACTCATTTTTTCCTAAGTTTGTTAGTGATATTTGTTTTATGTCTTCTATATCTATATAAAGGTAAACTTAATCTAGTTATTTTATACTTTTTTTCATAACGCTTTCTCAGTTCTACCTCTTCATTAATTCTTAATTTTTCATTATATAAACCTAAATCTATTAAGTGAGCAGTTTTAAATATAATACCGCAAGCTATAGGGTTTTTTAAACAATTTTCTCTTTTAATTACTTTTTCACGGTCATTCACAACTAAATAATCACAACTTACTGCGTCCGTGAATTCTTTATTGCCTTCTATAAATTCTAGTAAAAAATACAAAAAATTTTTATTTACATAATCATCAGAGTCTAATCTGACTATATAATTAGATTTTGCATTTTTAATACCTAAATTAACAGAATAAGGAAGCCCCATATTTTTTTTGTTTTTAATAATCTTTATATTATCAGAAAATTTATTAATTATTTTTAATGAATTATCTTTGCTACAGTCATCTATAACTATTACTTTATAAAATTTTTTATCTAATGTTTGATCTAATATTGACCTTAAACATCTACCGATAAATAATTCATGGTTATAACAAGGTACAATAACTGTAAGTTTACTCATTAATTTATTATTTTTTGGTCAGAAGAATTAATACTAATTTTATTATTCTTAACCAACTTTATTATATTTTTTAAATCACTTTTCCTATCAATATCAAGTTTTTTATTAATTTGGAATTTTTTATCTATTGGTACCGGTTTAATTATAAACTTTTTAGAATTCCTGTATAAAAATTTTGTAACATGTTCTTTATCATCTTTTGATTTTGCTAATTTGCTTACACTACTTAATACATCTAAAGAAAAAATTTCTGCTCCTAATCCGTCGATACATTTATATTTCATTTTTTTATTTGGCCTATGATTGAATGCAAGATCACATTTATTTTTTTTGTAAAAATTAATCAAATCATCAAGAAATTTATGTGAAATAAAAGGATTGTCTGCACATATACGAATAATATTATCTGCATTAAATTTATCTGCGGCTTTAAGAAATCTAGCCAAAACATTATTCTCGTCACCAAAATAAATTTTGACTTTTAATTTTTTTGCTATTTTTCCAAATACTTTATCAGCATTTTTTTTAGAAGTGGCTATAACTATTTCATCTAAATTTTTAGATTTCTTTGTTCTCTTAACCACCCACTCTATTAGTAAATATTTAGATATTTTTTTTGTACATTTTTTAGGAAACCTTTTTGAGCCTTGTCTTGCTTGAATAATTGCTACATTTTTCTTTTTCTTCATTTAAGCTAAAGCTTTAAGCAATGATTTATAAACAATTGAAGGAAAATTTTTTTTCATCTTAATAGAAATAGGTATTGAGACAGCTCTAGATAGAATTTTTTCAGAAATTGAAAAACTTTTTCTTAAATTTTTATGTTTTTTTTTGAGCTCAGGCATATGGTTCCAATATTTAGCAAAATGCCATGTTAATGCCTCTGGTAAAATTTTAGTGTAAATACCGTTTTTATTTAAAAATTTTTTACATCTTAAAGAGATTTTTTTTGATTTTGTAAAAAATATTAATGCATCACAAGTATCCTTATTTTTTTTTGGAATTTTTCTATGAACAATATCGAGTTTTTTAATCTTATCCCAAATTTTCTTTTTATTTAATCTCTGTAGTTTTACTATTTTTTTCAATTTTTTAAGTTGAGCTATGCCAACTGCTGCTTGCAATTCTGTCATTCTAAAATTAAATCCACTTGATTTTCTTGTGTCTTCCCATCTTGGAACTCTAGGATTATTTTCATGACCGTGATCATGCCAAGCTTTAGCATATAAATAATCTTTTTTATTATTAAAAGAGACCATCCCACCTTCTCCAGTTGTTATTGATTTTGCAAAGTCAAAGCTATAAGTGCCCATTCTTCCGATGGTACCCAATTTTTTTTTACCATAAACACCACCACACCCCCATGCGGTGTCTTCAATAATTGAAATTTTTTTTTTCTTACAAATTTTTAAAATTTCACTTATTTCTGGGGAAATTCCTAACATATGAACCAAAATTATAGCCTTAGTTTTTTTATTAATTTTTTTTTTGAGATCTTCTGGACAAATATTTAAAGTTTTATCTATGTTGCAACAAACTGGTTGAAGTCTTGACTCAATTATTGCCTCCACAGTTGCAACAAAAGTGAAAGATTGTGTAATCACTTCATCACCCGGTTTTAACCTTAAAGCTGCAAGTGCAACTCTTAAAGCTGTTGTTCCAGAAGTTACAGCTAAACAATGCTTACTCTTTATATTTTTTGCAAATAAATTTTCAAATTCTTTTACAAAATATCTTTTTCTTATTTTTTCAAAACCTTGTCTAAATAAAACTCCACCAGAGTCAAAAATTTTATTAATTTCTTTTTTTTCCTCAGATCCTATTATTTCGTAACCTGGCATTTTTTTTTCCTTTTAGACTTATTTTTAAACTTGAATTGTAGTATTTTTTTCTAAAATCATCAAAAGGGTCGTTTTTTGCAATATACCTTAATGTTAAACCTTGACGGGGAAAATTAGATAAATTTTTTTTACTTCCGTGAACTACGAGAGAGCTATGAACTAAACAATCGCCTGCTTTTAAAGACGGATAAATTTTTCTAAAGACATTCATAGAGTCTAAATATTTTAATTTTTGTGAACTTCCAGGTACATATGAGATATCATGTTCTAATAATCCCATTTTGTGTGAACCTTTAAAGTAAAAAATTCCACCATTTTTTTTACTAGTATCATTTAAAGCAATCCAAATTGTAATTCCAGAACCTTTTCGTGTACACCAATAAAAATTATCTTGATGGACAGGTACTGCTCGACCTTGTCTGGCTGGCTTGGCAAAAAGTTCTGCTCCAAATTTTTTAGCTCCACTTCCTAGTATATTTGATACAATATTTTTAATATTTTTATTCTTTTGCAAGTAAGTAATTAATTGTAAATTTTTTATGTTATGAATTGAATTAATTTTTTTTCCAGTAAGATGTACTTTAGCATTTTTTTTTCTTATATTTTTTTTTAAAAAATAATCTATTTCGTTTTGAAATTTTTTAATTTCTGCGTTGTTAAAGATATTTTTAATTACTAAAAATCCATTGTTTTTATATTGAGTTATATTTATTTTTTGTTTTAATTTCATATAGTTATTTGACTGAATAATTTGATTTTCCGATTATTAAATCTATTAAAGATAAAAGTAAAATTTGATGAACATTTTCTATATGATTATATGCTTTGCTTTCTACATGAAAATTTATGTCCCCTTTTTTTAAAACTGAATTTTTTTTAGAAAAACCTGTAAAAGTAATTATTTTCTCAAATTTTTTTTTTTTTGCTTCTTTGCAAGCATTCACCATATTTTGAGATTTGCCACTAGCTGATATTACTATCAAAACATCACCAGGGTTGCCGTAAAATTCTATTGTTTTTTGTACCCAACGGTCGTAACCAAAATCATTTGAGAAACAAGTGAGTAAATCAGACTCATTATAATTTGTGCATCGAACTTTAGCATTCTTGGTAATATCTACGCTAAAATGACTTGCAATAGCTGCACTTCCACCGTTCCCAAAGATCATACATTTTTTTCCTTTTTTACTTTGATTTAATAATAAATTTTTTGTTTCCAAAAGTTTATTAATTGTTTTTTTATCAAAAGAAATCAGATCTTTTAGCTTGCCAAAGTAGTCATCTAAAAATTTTTTTTCCTTCATAATAATTTATTACAACCTTTTTAGTATCGAAGCTAGCTCCTGCTCGACTTTATTCGTTTTTCTTGAATAATTAATACAAAATTTTTCCACTACGTTTTGGATTTTTTTTGAATTCCACCAAGTTTCTACATTATCCCAAATCTTGTTCAGGTGATTTGAGAGTTTAATAGGGTCGTCAAAATATATTTTATTTTTCTTTAATACCATGAAATCTTTTTTCACATTTTGATTTAAAGTATCAAATTTTTTATTAAAAAAGATTAGTGTTGGAATATTCATATTCAGACTTTCCAAATAACTAGTGCCATTTGTAGTGACAACACAAATTTTTGAGTCTCTTATCAATTTTATAATATCTTTATTGCCTTCATCTATTAATATTGATTTAGAAGCTCTTTTAATTCTTCTTGCTGTGTGCCATTTATAATTTTTTTCTTCTTTATGTAGTCTTAAAATGCATTTTTTTTTAATTTTCGTATCTAAATTATTTATCAATACTGTTTGCTCATTAATATAATCAAGATATTGAAAAGAGGTAACTGAGCTTGTAATGGCATGGCTATATTTTGGATACGTATTTAAAATGATTAAACATTTAGATTTATTTTGTATTATATTTTTTTTATATTTTACTAAAAAATTATAAAATGGTTTAATCTTTTTTATACCAAAATTTTTTTTTCCTAAGGCAAGGTAATTATCACAAATCTTAATTTCGTGATCAAAATGTGAAGAAAATGAGGTTGTTGTTAAATTTCCCCCATGTTGACCAATGAGAATTTTCAATTTCTTATTTTTTTTTTCAGCCAACCATACTTTAAATTCATCATTGCTGATATGACTGTTTGAGGTAAAAACAACTTTTGGTTTTTTCGGCCATGGTTTTTTTTCTACTGATTTTAAAATTTGCTTATATCCCTCGAGGTAGGATATAGGCATGTATCTCCAAATCATAAATTTTAAGATTAAGTCTAAACTTAATTTATTTTTTTTTATAAAAACTTTGTTTCTTTTTTTATCAAGCGATTTGACTCTAAAATCTATTTCGTCATCGGTAAAAAATTTTGGTCTTTGTTTTAAAAATAATTGAGTTTTGAAAAGAGCATCTTTTTTCAAATAAGTATTTATGAAAAAATATTTATCTTTATGGGCGGCAAAATTCATTATCGAAAAGATTTTATTAATCTTATTTATTTTTTTTTTCGTTTGTTTTTTATTTTCCACTGAAATTGGATTAATCATAAATTTTATTTCAGTAAAATTAATTATCAAATCTAAAAATATTGCTTCATTCCACTCATTAGTAGATTTCATCTTTTGGAAATGACTAAAATTACTAGGAACAACGTTTATTTTTTTATTCTCAGAGTAAACTTGTAAATTTTGAAATTTTTTATTTACAAGTCTAATTGTTTCCCATCTGTCGTATATAATGTGTATAAAATTGTATAACCAGGGCCCTAAAATTAATCTCCAATAATTTAAAGATTTTTTTACTCCATGTAATTTATTTAAATCCTTAGATAATAGTTTAAGATGATTTTCATAAGTTTTTTTACATTTAAGGTAATCAGTTTTAAATTTTGTTCTATCATTCCAATGATATTTTATAATATTAAATTGTTTGTACTTCTCTAAATCAATATTATCTGAAATACACCATTTTCCTAACAGAACATAGTTTTGCTCTTTAAGTTTAAGTTTACATTTTTTTAAAGGTGCAACAATAAGGAATTTTTTTTTCACTTTGTGTTATTAATTATTTTGTTTAGAAATTTTGGTAAATCTAATTCTTTTTTAAAAAATATTTCTTCCCTAATAATATTTAAATTTGAGTTAAATTTTTCATAATTATTAACAATATTTTGAAATTTTTTTTCAAAATCGCTAAGAGTATTAGCGAGAATGTCTTTTCCGTAACTAAAAAATTTACCCGGATAACCATCCCGATTATAAATTAAAATTGGTTTATTATTAAATAATATTTCATCTAAAATTGAAGAGTGTAAGCCAATGCCAAAATCAATATTATTAATCGACTTTGTAGCTGTCCAAATAGACTGGTCATTAAGAATTTCTATATTTTTAGTTTCATTTATTTTATTAATTGTTTCAAGGAAGTATTTTATATTCATCCATTCGTAAGATTTACATTTTATTAAAAATTTAATATTTTGGTGTTTTTTTGCTAGTTTAATTATAAAATCGTAAAATTCTCTATTAATTCGATTATTATTCATAATCTTTCTGCCATTTTCGTACCATGAACTTTCAGAATGATAATTAGTTACCAAACAAGAAAGTTTGTTTTTTTTTGCACTTTCGTTTTTTATAAAATTTTCAGAATTATGATTTTTAACTTTAAATAATGTGCCTTTTTCTAAATTTTCAATTAAACTTTTTTCAAATCTCTTAATAAAATTTTTTTCAGATTTTGGACCTGCTGTAAAATAATAATCGAATATTATTCTTTTTACCAAAGAAGATAAGACTATACGATCTTCCAAGGCAACTGTTTTTATTTTAAGTTTTTTACAGGCTATTGATATTTCTGGTAAAAAAAGAAAATCATGTCCTGCTAAAACAATTTTAACATTTTTATATTTTTTTAAAATAAATAAGGCTCTTTCTAACTGAAATATTGATAATAATGTTTTACTGAAAATTAATTTGTCATATCGAAAAATTTTGTAAAAGAAAATAAATTTTTTTAAGATATATTTTATAGAAATTTTTTTAAAAATTAATAAATTTGAGGATAATTCATTCCAAAAAATAACTTTTAAATTATTATCTTCGTAATATTTTTTACTTGTTTTATTTAGGTGATTTTTGCTCCATTCAATATGTAAAATATTTTCTTTTTTTAGATCCGAATATTTTTCTTCTGAATAAAAAAAATCTTTAGTATATAAGTTTTTTCCAGTAACAATATTATGTGGGAAAAAAATAACCTTACTGTCAATTGAGTCTTTCGTAATTTCTTTTCTTTTTTTTAAAAAATAAGATGTTGCTTTAAATATTTTAAGTAAAAGTTTAATTGGATATAAAAGTATTGTTATATTAAAGAAATATTTTTTAGTAAATTTTACTTCACATTTTTTTAATACTCTTTTATAAACTTCATTTTCATCGACAAATATCTTTACATCATTATTTTCTTTTTTTAAAAAATTATGTATGTTTAATAATTCTATAGCATTCAAAGTATTATTAAATAAATTATATTCTAGACATGCTTTAAAAAATGTTTCGTTTAAATATATCTCGTTAATTATATCATTTTTAAATAATTTTATAAATTCATTCGAAATGTTATTCATAATCTCATAAGAATCTAACATTTGAAAAATTACCGCCTCATCAATTTTAAATTCTTGATGATTTATCCAGTAAATATTTAATTTTTTTAATAAAAGTAATATTTTTTTTTTTCTTAAGTTTTTTGAAATTTGAACGTAAAATATTTTATCGTATTTAATTTTTAAGAATAAAAAATAGATGAGTCTCAAAAATGACAACTCCTGAACTAATGCAATTTTCATTTAATAATTTGCTTGCTACCGCAATTGAATAATAGATGTTTGATTTTTTATAGAAGTTATTTTTTACTTATGATTCCAATACCGTACTTAAATTCTTGTTTTGGATCATAGAATTCAAAAAAATTATATTGTTTTTTAAAATTATTTTTAATTTCTTTCCAATATTTAGTAACACCCGGAACTGTATTGGAATAAATGTCATGCATGGCAATCAAACCGTTTTGGTTCAAAATCTTTGAATAATTTTGGAAATCTTTTTTAACTGTATCATAGCTATGCCCGCCATCAATAAATATAAAATCATATGGTCCAAGAATAGATGCTTTTTTTACTGTATCTTTGTTTGTAGAGTCCCCACAAATTAACGTAAGATTTTTAAATCTTAAATTTGCAAAAAATGTCTCTTTATTTATTCCAGCTGGCGCAACATAATCTACCGCAACAATTTTTTTAAAACTAAAAAATTTATTTAAAAATGAATTGTTTATTCCGGCAGCAAATCCGACTTCCAAAAAACTTGAAAGTTTTTTTTTATATTTTTTTTCGTATTTTTTTAAAAAAAAAATCAATTCTACTATTTCTTTAGGGTTTTGCATGTAGTGAGTTCCTGAGCCATCGTAAAACCTATCTCCACCTATTTCCATATTACACATCTTTTTTACAGCTTTTATAAGTTTTAATTTGTAAGATTTATTATCTTTAAAATTTTTAAATAAGTAATTATCAGACATTTTTATTTCTCTTCTTTAAATCTTTTCTATATGCATCTCCCGGGCCAAAACTATCATTTTTTTGATTTTTGTCTATATTTCTAATTGATAACAAGTATTTATGTTTTTCAGATAATAACTTTTTATTTTTAACACTTATATATTTTTTAAAATTTAAAAGTTGTGGCTGGTCTCTTCGTCTAATATCAATTAATATTGCTTTTCTAGGTTTTCCAGATAAATTATTTGAACCACCATGCCATAAATTTAAATTCATAACACAAATTGATCCTGCTTTTGCAAATATTTTTCTTTCTTTTTTATGAAATTTATAAACATTAACATTTTCATCTGGCCAGCCGATTTGTTTATGACTTCCGGGAACAACTCTAAGAGGTCCATTTTTTTTATTTGTATCATCCAAAAATATGAAACAAACTACACCGATAAACCTGTCGCTTTTTTTTCTTCTTGGAAGCCAATCAATGTGTAATCTTTGAAAACCTTTTCCTTTCAACGGACTTCTCAAATCTACTCCTCCAACTTTAATATCATCTTGAATTACTTCAGAAGCTGAACTTAAAATTTCAGGAAGAAGTATCAAATCTCTAAATATCCTATTTTTGTTAATCAAGTTACCTAATCTGTTCGCTCCTTTCTCAAAATTTTTACCTTTTTTGTAATGTTTTTCTTTTCCTTCCCAACCTCCTTTATCTTTTTCCTTATCAATTAATTTTTGAGAAATAATTCTTAACTTTTTTATTTTACCTCTTAAGTGCTTAGAAGGTTGAAATAATAGATAACCATTTTTTTCAAGAAATTTTTTTTGATTAATCTTAAGAAAATTCTTCCTAATTTTTAAAACTTTAAATAGATGATCAGTGTTTTTTATACTCGAGGATAACATAATTCTAATAATTTTTTTTAATTAACTTGCTTTTTGTACCATCCGCTGTAAGTGATCCATGTGACACAAAATCTATTTGTGGCAAAACATGTAAATTATTTTTGAAATCAATAATCAATTTATTTTTAAGTATCTCTAGCTCAATCGAAGTGCTGCCCTCTGCTTTCTCAATTTTCAAAAGAAGATTGTCTATTGGAAGAGGTTTATCCAAAATTATTTGAAATTGACCCGATAACTTGTCTAAGTAATTATTTATTATAGTTCTTATTTGAGTGGGAAAAACATTTATTCCTTTAATAGTAAGCATGTCATCACTTCTTCCAACTATGTCAAATTTAATTCCTTTATGTCCACATTTACATGAACTTGTTTTATTAACCTTAATAATATCTCCAGTCTTATATCTAATAATCGGTTGAGCTTCTTTTTTAAGAGTTGTTACAACCATTTCACCCTCAGAACCAGTTTCTATATCTATATTTTTACTTGTTTTAGGGTCAATAAGCTCCAAATATAAATTGCCATTAGAAATAAAGTTAAGACCTTTTTGACATTTAAAGCACTCTGAACCAAAAACACTCCAAACTTCTGCCATTCCATAATTAAAATTTATCGCCTTAATACCCCAAAGTTCTTCAATTTTATTTCTGTATTTTGGATCTTGTAGTCCGCCCTCTGTGCCTAGTAATCCTAGCTTCAACCCCAACTGTTTAGGTTCAATTTCATAAAATTCCCTTAATACATAGTTTAATTTATTTAAGTAAGAAGGCGTACATGAAATTGTATTGGCTTTTAAATTAAGTATAGTTTCTATTAATTGTTTAGAATTTCCAACTCCATAAGGAATTACTGCTGCACCAGATTTTTCTAAAGACATATGGTCTGTTAAACCACCCATCCACATACAGTAGTTTAAACAATGAACAACTATATCTTTTTCTTTTAAACCGGAAATCTTTGAACAAATCGAACCTGTTTCAGTCATTAAATTAATATCACTTTTTGTGAGTGCTAAGATTAAAGGTCTATCAGTGGTTCCTGAGGTCCTATGAACTCTTTGTATATTGTTAGCATTTACACTTAAATTGTCACCAAATGGTGAATTTAACTTTTGATCATTTAATAGTTCTTTTTTTGTAGTGAATGGAATTTTTTCGAATTCTTGAGCGTTAAATTTGATATTTTTATATTTCTTTAATTTTTTTTTATAATAGTTACTTCTTTTTAGAATAGATTTAAATGATCTTTTTAATGCCAATTCGTAATTTTTTTTACCTACGATATCAAATGAATTATTAAATTTTTTCATTACTTACACTTCTAATATTTTTTTCATTGAATACGCTTTCAGTAAACTCATTTTTTTTATTGAAAAGAAATTCTGTTAATTCTTTTCTTAACTTAAGAGTAAGAAAACCTGGTTTACCTGAAGAAATTTTTTTTTCATTTATTTTAATTACCGGTACGATAAATTTGGTTGTTCCGGATATGAAAATTTCATCAGCATCAAGCAGCTCTCCTAAATTAAACATTTTTTCCGTCACTTTTATATTATTTTTTTTAGCAAAATGTATAATAACTTTCCTAGTTACACCTTTTAAAATTTTTGATGAGGTTGTAAAAAGAACTTTGTCTTTAAAAAAAAATATGTTTCCTGTAGTGGCTTCGGTTACATGGCCAAATCTATCTTGAAAAAAAGCATCATCTTTTCCATTTTCTTTTGCTTTGATTGATGCAAAATAACTTGGTAAAAAATTATTATTTTTTGACTCTGGAAAAATTCTTTCAAGTTCAATTGTCATAACATCTAAACCTTTTTTAACAGAAAATTTTTCTTTTTCTTCAGGATACTTTGATACAATAATATTTATACTTGGTTCACAAGCTTTTCCACTGTCAACAAAAATATCTGGGCCGACACCTCTATGAAATCCTACTCTAATTCTTTTTCTCCCTTGAATATGATAATTTTTTTTGAACGTTTCAATTACCCAACCTCTCACATCTTTTTTTTTCCATGGTGTGTCCAGTTGTATAATTTTTGCAGACTCATATAATCTTTCGATATGTTCATCTAACATAAATAATTTATCATCTAGAGTCATCAACGTAGTCCAACAACCGTTTCCATATAAATATCCATGATCTAAAACAGAAACTTTTGCTTCTTTTTCCCTATAAAATTTTCCGTCTAAAAATATAATCGAGGTCATTTGATTTTTTTTATAACTTTTGCAGGAACTCCTGCGACCATCTCTCTTTTATTAACATTTTTTCTAACCACAGATCCCATTCCTACAATAGAATTATTTCCAATTAAAACATTGTTATCAATAGATGCATTAGGTGCAATCCAGCAGTCAGAGCCAATTCTACATTTTCCACTTAAAATACAACCAGCAGTGATTTGGGTTCTATCATTTATTCTCACATTATGTCCAATTTGAACTAGATCATCTATTAGTACATCATCATCAATTGTAGTATCCTCTAAGGATCCCTTTTCAATAGATACATTTGAGCCAATCCAAACCCTATTTCCAATTTTTACACCTCCAATGTGAGGAAAGTGAACATATTTTTTTTTATCGTATGCAAAGCCGAAACCTTCACTGCCAATTGTTGTATTAGATTTAATCACGCAATTTGACCCAATCGAAACTTTTCCGGTTATTACTACATTGTTTAAAATAATGGAATTTTTACCAATTTTAACATTTTTTTCAATAAAAGTATTAGCTCCAACTCCTACATTTATTCCTAAATTTTTTTTGTTTTCAATTATTGATGAAGAATGAATTTTGTTTTTCTTTTTTTTAACAAAAAAATTATTCATGGTCTTTTGAAAATCGAATCTTGGATTTTTTGAAATAAGTTTTTTACACTTAATTTTTTTTGAATTTTTCAAATCGGTTATGATTAGAATATTTTTAAATTTCGATAATTTTCTTAAATCAAAATTTTTTTTTTCTGTTAATTTAAATTTTTTATTAATTGTATCTGTAAAAAATGCTATATGATGGTCTTTAATTTTATTAATTGGTGCAACACCTCTAATTTCAAAATCTTTATAATTAAATTTTATATCTAAATTTTTAGCAATTTTAGAGGCTTTAATCTTAATGTTTATTTTTTCAAACATTTAATTTATTATTTTTATTAGCTTAAATAGTTCATTTTAATTTGATTATTCTTTCTAATTAAAATTTTAGTTTTTTTTCCGATAATCCCTTCTAATTTGACAGGTTGTAGTCCACTACCTGGTCTTTTAAAACAAACATTTTTACTTGAGATCTTTTCACCTTTTTTGATATCCTTAGATGCTACAATGCTTTTTCTCGCTAAATTTCTCATCTTCATCTCAGATTTGACTGGAAATAAATTTGATTTACCAAGCATTACAAAAGACTCTTGAATTGTTTTTACCCAATTCGATAGACTTTCCTTATTTTCTGAAAACCAGTGATCAGGTCCCTTGTCTGATTTGTTCAAAGTGAAATGTTTCTCAAAACATCTAGCTCCAAAAGCTACCGCTAAAGAGGCAGCCGAAGATCCTTGTGTATGATCTGAAAAACCAAGTTTTAAATTGGGATATTTAGTTTTTAAATAACCTAATCGCTTAATGTTTACATCTATTGGGTTAGTTGGGTAATTCGATACACAAAGCATTAATATAACAGGATAACCTTTTAAAGCACCTGCATATCTTAATGTAGTGTCAATTTCTTTTAGTGTTGACATTCCAGATGACAAAATTAAAGGGAGTTTATTTTTTACAACTGATTGAATTAACGGAATATTGTTAAAATCATCTGAGCCAATTTTTATTGCTGGTACTTTTAATTTTATTAATAGTTTAAGATCTTCATAACTTGATGGAGTAGATAGAAAAATAATTTTTTCTTTATCACATTTTTTTTTAATTTTTTTCCAGTCGTTGATTGAAAGTTCACATTTTTTAAATATTGAGTACATTGACTCTGACACTATTTTGCCTCGAACCTTATATTTATATTTTTTGTTTTTGTTGCTTATAAATTCGTCTGTATTATAAGTTTGAAATTTAATTGCATCAGCGTTCGAAGCTTTAGCAATTTCTACCATCTTTAAAGCTTTTTTTAGTGATCCGTTGTGATTTATTCCAGCTTCAGCAATTGTAAAAGGTTTTAAATTTTCACTTATAAAATTATTATAAATTTTAATGGAGCTCATATCAAAGGTTTTTAAAATTTAATTTTTTATAATCTCTAGAATTCAAAAAAAGATATGTTTGGTTCATAAGAAAAACAGTCTATTTTATATTTTTTCAAATTTAATTTATTTAATAAGGCAGTAGTTTCACCTGGCCAATGTTCATTATCTAGAGAATTGAATGCTATTATTGATCCTTTTGCCATTCTGGGTAAAAAATAGTTTAAAGCTATTTTAGTTGGTTGATATATCGAAAAATCAAAATATAAAAGTGAAATTAATAGATGTTTGTTAGATTTAATATATTTAGGGATTGTTTTACTAGCATCTCCTTTAATTAGTTCAATTTTAGGCTTATTATTAATAAATCTATTCTGATCATATTCATGAATTGAATATTTGATATCCTTTAAAACATCAATCTTTTCTCTAAATGTTACTTTAGATTTTTTTTTTTTACTTCGATCTAATTTATTAAACCTTGGAATTCCGGAAAATGTATCGAACCCTATAATTTTTCTATGATAATTATAAGGTTCTAAAATACTTGACAGTTTAGCCCATGTCATCATCCCGCCCCCTTGATGGACACCACACTCAACAATACTACCTTTACTTTTGATTTGTTTTTTAAATAACTCATAGAATGCTATAAATCTCGCTAAATCTTGACGTCTTACATATTTGGGAAAAAATCTCAGTTTATCCTTAGTAGAAAATAAAGATTTATCAAAAAAGTTATTAGTAAATTTTTTTTTCATAAATAGTTTATTTATTTAGCGTATATGAATGTTTCAGTTTAAACTTATTTTCTAAAAAGCCAAGCTTTTTAAAAATTGTTATAGATTTTATATTTTCAGGTCTTACCTCAGCTGTAATTTTTTTTACACCTTCTTTATAAATTTTTTTAATTCCTAGATTAACAAGTTTTTTTCCCCAACCTCTATTTCTTACTATTGAGTCCAATGAGTAGTCTATCATTGCAGTTTTATTTTTTTGGAGATCAAACCTTATTTGACCAACTGGTAAATTTCCTGATTCTAAAATAAACATTTTTGTTTTTTTTGACTTAATTTTTTTTTGAAACCAGTTTAAGTGTTCTTCAAATTTTATCCTCTTGTTTTTAAAAGAACTTTTAATAACTTTTTCATCATTAACCCATTTATAATAAGTAATTGAGTCTCTAAACTTTGATTTTCTTAGATTTAATTTTGATATTTTCATGGGATATAATGCTTCAACTACTCTCATAATTCCATAACCATCAACTGAATTATAACTGTTGATTCTTAAATTTTTAATTAAATCTTTATTTTTTAATATAGATATAATCTTATTTCTTAAATAGCTTATTTTAACATCTTTGTTTTTTATTACTAAACTTATTTTTCTTTTTTCTAAAATTTTTACAATCTGAATTTGATTTGAAGAAATCGGAAATACTAATGATGGTAAACCAATGCACATTCTTTCTAGGTTTGCTACACCTCCAGAACCTATACAAAAATCAAATTTATTTAATTTACTTACGAAATTTTTTTTATATCCAAAAAATTTGATCCCTTTTTTTTTAAAATCTATATTAGAGCTTGTCCCGAGAACAGTTAAATTGTACTTTTTTAATTTTCTATGCTTGAAAGCAACTAGTATTTTATAAAGTAAATTTGATGGATTTACTGATCCAAAGTTGATAAGTATTTTTTTAACATCTCCATTTTTTTTTTTTATTTTATTTCTTAATAAAATTAAATTCTTATTAATTAAAGCATATTCTGAGCCAATCAAAAATTTACATTTTTTTGGAAAATTTTTTTTAAAATACTTTTCTCTTTTATCCGTTTCATTCTGAAATATAAATAGATCACAATAATGTTTACGATTCAAAAAATCGCTTATAACCATTATCTTTTTTGTTTTTTTTTTAATTTCTTTTTCCCATTTTGTATTCAATCCATAGTGGTCTACGATTACCCAATCGATATTTTTTTTTAATATTTTCTTTGTTTCTGAAGCATCAATTTTTTGTAAATCATTAGGCCATAATTTATCATTATTTTTTTCAATCTTTTTAAACTTGTCGTTATTTGGTAAAAAATTTATCTTAAAATTTTTTGTTAATAATCTTTTAAAATTTTTATCCATATCTCTCGCTATAAAAGATATTTTTGCTCCTCTTTTTAAAAGAAAATCGGCAAGATTTTTACACCTTGAAAGGTGGCCTGCACCAATATTTTTTGTTGCGTCTAAACGAAAAACGATATTCATTCAGCTTAATTTTCTTCCGAGCATAAAAGCTTCAGCAGCGTCAACTCCTATTGACGCTCCTCTCCAAGTAAATAGAGCGCTTACACCTTTCACTGATCTTGGATGAGGCCATTTTCTAAGTTCGCTTTTGTAAGCTTTAAGGGCTAAAATTTTTTTATTTTTAGTTTTTGAAATATCTTCAAACCAATTTGGATTAAAAAGCTTATTTTTTGTATCGATTTTCCATTCTGTGCTAGAGGGGACTTCAAAGAAAAACAGGCTTTTAACAGGGGAATTTTTTTGTGGTCTACAAGCTGTTATTACAGCCCTATTTACTATTTGATGATCAATGTTTAAATCATTTTTAAAATGAGTATAAATTACGCTCGGTTTGTATCTTTTAATATTTTTTTCAACTATTTTAATAATCTTAATCAATGGATACTTGTCTAACTGATTATCGGACAGATTAGCAAAATTTGGTGTTTTTGAACCTAAAATCTTACTTGCCAATTTTGCAGCATTTTTTCTATTCAATATTTTTTTTTTTATTTCTGCTTTACGTAATTTTCTTGAGTCTTCACCATTTGAAAGAAATAAAATATTAACTATAGAACCAGATAATGAGAGTTTTGCTATAGTTCCACCACAACCTAAAACTTCATCATCGGGGTGCGCGGCAACTATAAGCACTGAATTTTTTTTTTTCATTTCAAGTTCCTTGTGATCCACATTTTTTCAGCAACTTTCCAATCATCTATAGTATCAATGTCATGGATTCTCCACCTGGGTATTTCAATCAAAGTAGAGTGTTTTGAAAAAATAGGCTTAGATTTTTTCCAAGCTTCAGTTTTTCCCCAATAAAATTGTCCAGCGTCAAAAAATGTTTCTTCTATATCTTGAGTTCTTTTATTATAGAATTTTGGAAAAATCATTTTTAATCCTTTTAAATTATTATTTTTAAATGATCTAAATATTGAAGAATTAAATTTTCCTGCTGAGAATACATAATTCCACTTATTAGTTCGTATTTTTTTATATCCGTCTGATAAATCTTTTAAACTCATAAATGCGGCTGTAGGGTAAATACAGCAAATATACTTGGGTGATATTTTTTTTAATTGCAGCCAATTAATAGAATGTTTCATTACATCCGTCGTGGAAGCAAAATCATTTGAAATAGATTTTGGTCTAATAAAAGGTACCTCTGCTTTAAATCTTTTTCCTATCTTAGCAATTTTTTTACTATCAGTTGAAACAATAATCTTATCAAACAATTTAGAATTAATTATTGTTTTTAAAGCCCAAAATATAATTGGTTTGCCTTTAAAAGTTTTTATATTTTTATAGGGAATTCTTTTGCTACCAGATCTAGCAGGTATTATCGCTATTTTCATCTGAGTCCAAGAATATTTTTTATTGAAGAAATTACTTTTAATTGAGCTGGTAAAGTAAGGCTAAAATAAATTGGAAGTGAGACTTCTTCCTCATAAAATTTTTCGGCTACTGGGAACTGATTTTTTTTGAGATTAAACAGCTTTTTGTAAAAAGGTTGATTGTAAATTGGTATATAATGAACTTGTAAACTAATTTTCTTAGTTCTAAGTTTTCTGAAAAAATTTTCTTTAGAAATTTTAAACTTTTTAAAATTAATTTTTAAAGGGTACAAATGATATGCATGACCAACTTTTCTATTAATTTTTGGAATTTCGACGTTAGAGCATTGTTGAAAGTGCCTATCATAAATTTTTGCAATTTTTTTTCTTTTTTTTAAAAATTTATTTAATTTCTTAAGTTGACTTATACCTAAAGCACATTGAAAATCTGTAATTCTGTAATTATATCCAAGTTTAATCATTTCATATTTCCAGATTTGGGACTGATTTTTTTTTCTATAAACCCCGTGAGTTTTTAAAATATTAATTTCATCTACTATTTTTTTATTATTTGTTAAAACTGCGCCTCCCTCTCCGGTGGTAATATGTTTAACTGCATGGAAACTTAATGTCACATAGTCTGCATATTTTATAGCATATTTTTTATTCTTATCTATTGTAGCTCCAAATGCATGACAACAATCATTTATAAGAGTAATTTTAAATTTTCTTGCGATTTTTTTTAGATTTTTCCAGTCACATGGATGGCCTGCAAAATCGGTACAAATAATAGCGACAATTTTTTTTTTTTCTTTTTTAAGTTTTAAAATCTTTTTTAAAAGTAATTTTATACTAATATTAAAATCATTCTTATCAATATCGACAAATTCAGGCTTTGCACCAGAGTATAAAATTGAATTACTAGTTGCTAAGAAAGAAATAGGCGTTGTTAGCACTATATCACCTTTTTTCCAACCTAAAGCTAAACCTAACAAATGTAGAGCTGCAGTACCACTTGAGAGTGCAGAGCTATACTTTGATCCAAATGTTTTAGATAAAGACCTCTCAAATTTTTTTACATTTGAGCCTTGTGTAATTAAATTGCTTTTTAGAACTTTTGTTACTGCTTTTATATCATCGTTATCGATGTACTGTCTTCCGTAACCAATCATCATGATTTATTCGAAATCTTCAAGATTATCTTGTATTAATTTTTTTATTTCTTTAACGTTTAAAAAATGAGGATTATCTTTACTGTTATAACTAAAATTTTTTTTACAAGTTTTCGATGACCTAAATTTTTTTAAATATTCTTTTTTAAAATTCTTAAATTTTAAACTTGGGGTTATTATATACGAATTTTTTGTTTCAATTGTATTTATTGAGTCGTGGGATGAAACCATTTCCTCATTTACTTTTTCTCCAGGGCGAATTCCAATTATCTTGATCTTAGATTTTGGGCAAACAGCTTCTGCTACATCACCTATTTTATATGAAGGAATTTTTGGAACAAAGATTTCTCCTCCTCTCATTTTTTTATAACACTCAAGAACAAATTCTACTCCTTCTTTTAGAGTGATATTAAATCGTGTCATCTTTAAATCAGTGATATTTATTGATCCATCATTTTTTCTACTCATAAAATATGGGATGACTGATCCTCTGCTACCCATTACATTTCCATATCTAACTACTGAAAATATTGTACTTAGACCACCTTTATAGTCGTTTGCAGCTACAAATAATTTATCAGAAGCTAATTTTGTTGCTCCATATAAGTTAGTTGGCGAGCAAGCCTTATCGGTACTCAAAGCAATCACTTTCTTTATACCGTTGTTAAGACAGGCCTGAATTATATTTTGAGCACCTATCACATTAGTTTTAATAACTTCAAATGGATTATATTCAGCGATAGGAACATGTTTTAATGCTGCTGCATGCACTACTATATCAACATCTTTTAATGCATAATTTAATCTTTCATAATCTCGAACATCGCCCAAATAATATCTCATAGGAGATTTATTACTTTCTGGAAATCTTTTTTGGAGATTAAATTGTTTTTGTTCGTCTCTACTAAAAACAATTAATCTTTTTGGTTTAAATTTTTTAAGAACTATAGATATAAATTTTTTTCCAAATGATCCTGTTCCACCGGTAATTAATATAGATTTACCATTCATAATTTATTATAGATGTTATTTTCATTTAATAAATCAGTTTTTTCTTCTAGATAACTAAAAATATACCTCGTATCCCACGTTGTTTTTAATCTTTTAAGCTCATCAATTTTAAACCATCCATAGTTTTGGCCCTCTTTTAATTTAATAGAATTCACATTGTTTATAGGCACTGCCAAAAAAAAAATATTTTTTGTTCCAGTCGGTTCATGGAAACCTTCGTGTAACTTTTTTACTATCTTAAAATTAATTGATAATTCTTCCTTCAATTCTCTTTTAATGCCCTCAATGGCTGACTCGTTTTTATGATCTATCATCCCCCCAAAACATCCCCAGTAATTAGGTGAGAAAATTTCTTTTTTATCATCTCTATGTTGTAACAAATATTTACCTTTATGGATTATTACTGCTTTTGAAGCTATTCCCATTTATTATATCAAATTTTTAGGACAATGACTAAGTAGATTTTTAATATTTAAAAGCTCCTTAACTTTGATTATACCTAATTTGTCTTTAATTAAAATATTTTCTTGAGAAATTAAAATTTTTTTTCGTTGTTTTAGAACTACATCAAAAATTTTTTTTTTTATTTCATCTTTTTTAGGTAATTGGTCTAAAGAAAAAAAAGCTATCCCATCAAATTTTCCTTTGTTTATTTCAAATAGAACTTGATTTAGCATTAAAAAACAATTTTTCATTCCGTACTCAGTAGCACTTAACATGAAGAGAAAATTATTATTTTCACAAGCTTTTCTTATAACTAAGTTTTGAATACTTTGATCAACAAAGCTTCCATCATTTAATTTTCTGCTTGAAATATAACCTCTAAACTTATTCATTCTTCCCCAGGAAATTTATAATCTAATGCTATTTTTGAAACAGTTTTTGTAGTTAAAGGTGAAAAAAAACTTCCAAGTTTTTTTTGTGCATAGGGTGTAAAAAGACCCTTAAATCTGCAATTTAAATATATTCGAGTTTCGCTAGTATCATTTACTACGTTTCCGTGAGGCAAAGATTGGTTAAAAAACAAAAAACTTCCATAATTTATTTTGATAAACAAGATATCTTTTTTTAATTTTTTGTAAAATTGTGAGACAGATTTTATTTTTTTATCTCTATAAAATTTTTCAAAATTTTTATATTTTGATTGTTTTAAAATAAACATTGATTTTGTTTTATAGCAGTTTACTAGAGGGAGCCATATTACTGTTTCAAAGGGAGAGTCGCCGCTCCATGTATCAGCATGCATTGGTAATAAAGAACTTTCATCTCTTGGAAATTGAATCGATAAATTAATATTATTTTGCATAGCTAGTTCATTTCCAACTAAAGAAGATAGAGTTTGTTTACAAATATTATAATAATGAAATCTAAAATTTTTATCTAAATTTATTTCTGAAATAATTTTTAATCTTAAATCATTTAAATTTTTAATTTCAATTATTTTATGTAATTTATTTAGATTTATTGAGTTTACTTGAATTTTTTTTGTTTTTAGATAGTAAATAATTTTCTTTTTTATAAAATTATTTATATATAATAAAGATTTTTTACTCTCAACCTTACTTACTAAATATCCATAATTAATTAATTTTTGAGATAATATTTTTTCATTCATAGTTAAAATGGTCCTTTGAAATCTTTATAAGGTACATCTGTAGGTTCGTGCAAATGTTTCTTTTCAAACTCTTTTTTATATGTAGTGTCAATTTTCATAGATGAAACTTTAGATATAGCATTTAAAATCTTTTCAGGTGTTAAGTAGCTCTCTTTTGCAATCGATCTAGAGCTAGGTATGGGTAATTCTTTTATTCCTAATCTCATAGGTTTTGTTTTTAAATTAATAGATTTTTCCTCTGATAAAATTGATATTATTTCTGATCCAATTCCGTAAGTTTTCCATCCATTATCAACCACTAAAATTTTTCTAGTTTTTTTTACTGACTTTATTATAGTATTTTTGTCTAAAGGTCTTAAACTTCTCATATCTATTATTTCAGCAGAAATTTTGCTTTTTGAGAGAATATCTTTTAACCTTAAAACTTGAACCAATGCTTCAGAAAAAGAAATTATAGTAATGTCTTTGCCTTTTTGAACTATTTTTGCTTTTCCAAATGGAATTTTATAAAGTTTTTTTGGTACATTATCTACAATATTATGTAGCCATCTGTGCTCAAAAAAAATTACAGGGTGCCCTGAGTTAATCGCACTATTAAGAAGTCCTTTAGCATCATAAGCATTAGATGGTGAAACTACTTTTAATCCGGGAATATGTGCAAATAAAGTCTCTAAACTTTGGGAGTGTTGCGGTCCTTGACCCCAACCTTTTCCAATCATAACTCTTATAACTACAGAGACTTTATATTTACCATTTGAAAGGAAGTATAATTTTGCAGCTTGATTTATAATTTGTTCCATTGAAAGTAAGCTGAATTCTACACGCTGATGAGTTAAGATGACTTTCATACCTTGGGTAGCAGCACCAATAGCTATACCTGTAGCTGCACTTTCTGATGTAGGTATTTCAATAACTCTTTTATTTCCAAATTTTTTACTTAAATTTTTTGTAGTTCCGAATATTCCCATTGGATCATTTACTCCGAGGCCCATGGTAATTATTCTTTTATCTCTTTGCATTAATTGTTCATGAGTCTCCCTTATTGCTTCTGCAAATTTGATTTTTCTCATTTAATTTCTATATTTTTATATAATTTATCTAAAATATTTTTATTTGGGAAACTACTTTTTTTCGCAAACTTGAAAGCATTAAGAATTTGATTATCAATTTTTTTTTTTGCGTTAGATAAGAATTTTTTTGATTTAATTTTTTTTTCAATTATTTTTAAGGGACATTTTTTCATCCAAACGTCAAGTTCACCTTTTGGTCTATATCCCAAATGATCATCCCAATTTGGTCCGCAATGCTCAAGCCATCTATAAGTTTTGTACTCTATAAATATTGGGTGTTTTTTTTTTCTTATCTTATTTACTATTTTTTTTGTAAAAGAATAAACTTTTGTTACATCATTCCCATCAATTGAAAAAGATTCAATTCCGTGACTTTTAACTAAATTTTTTAAATTTCTATTTTTATGTTGGCGATCCTTAAGCGGTGTGTAAACTGAATAAAGGTTATTTTCACAAACAAATAGTATTGGCAATTTATGAATAGCTGCAAAATTTATACTTTCAGAGAAAATACCTTCTTCTGTTGCGCCCTCTCCAAAAAAGATAGTTGTGATATAATTTCTTTTTTTATTATCAAGCACTGATTTAAGTGCAACACCGGTTCCAATAGCTATATTGCTCCCAACTATTGGTACTGCAGCTACAATACCTGCTTTTATGTCTTGAAGATACATGGAGCCGCCTAAACCATTAATGCAACCAGTTTCTTTTCCGTAAATCTCAGCGATCATTCTATTAATATTTCCACCTTTTGCTATATAATGTGCGTGAGCTCTATGTGTGCTTATGATTTTATCATTACTTTTTAAAGCTTCACAAACACCAACTGCGACAGACTCTTGGCCAATAGATAAATGAACCGGACATCTCATTTCTTGCTCTTTGTAAAGCTGAGATATTTTTTCTTCTATCTTTCTAATTTTATATACTTGCTCAAAAAGTTTATTATTTAGTCTATTTTTTTTCAATTTTAATATTTATTATTAGATTTTTTGTGAATAATATTTGAAATCAAATTTTTTTTAAAAGAAATTATAAGCTTTTGTCTCACAAGCGTCTATAGAAATTGAAGAACCAGCTAACATAGCTCCATCTTTACAAGATAATAAAAATATCAATGGGATAATTTCAGAGGGTTTTCCGATTTTATTTCTTGGTAATTTTTTATTTAAAAATTCATTATATGCTGAAATTTTTCTCTTTTTTAATCTCGCAAAAGAATTCTGTTTTCCAATGAAAGCACCGGGCAAAACACCACTAACAAAGATATTCTTTTTGATTAAATTAATTGCTAAACTTTTAACATAAGCTACGACAGAAGCTTTAACAGTGTTGTATCCAACAGATCCAATTGCTTCAATTGATGCTGTTGAACCAATATGAATTATATAGCTTTCTTTTTTATTAAATCTATTTATTAATAATCTATTTATTTGGGAAGCTATTCCTAAATTAGTGTCATAAAGAATTTTAAAATCTTCATCTTTTAGAAGGGCGTCTTTTAATCCAAGTCCCCCACCCATACAGTGAATGATAACATCAATTTTTTTTAAATTTTTTTTTACTTCGTGAATGAATTCTTTAAAAATAAATTTATCATTTAAATCACCGATGTAATAGTTTATTTTTTTTTTATTTTTTGTTCTTAATTTTTTCAAATTTTTTTCATCTCTTCCGTTTAAAAATAAATTCGCACCTGCCCTATAAAAACTTTCTGCACATGCTAGACCCAATCCTTTGCTAGCACCTGTTATAAGAATATTTTTATTTAAGAATTTGGAATTTTTCATGAAATAAAATTTAAATTTTTCTTTTAATATTTAAAGTTTCGGAATTGGTGAAATAATAATCACCTGTATAATTGGCTTGCTTCATTACCTCTATCCACTCTTCTTTTTTAAGAATTGTAGAGCCAATTAATGTCCAATCTTTAAAAAGCCAATAATCTTCATTATTTGAATAGGAAGCTAATGTAATAAAGCTTTTTCCTTTTCCTACTCTTTCTATTTCAGATAATACTTTGATACTGTCTTTGATAGTGTAAGTATAGACTACTCCTAACGCCATTATAAAATCGTATTTGTTATCTTCAGAATTTATATTAGTATAATTACCAGATTTACTTACAAATTCTTTAACCTCATCTAAAGTATTATTAATTGCATAATCTGACGTTTCTAAACCTTTTAATTTTATTTTTGGGTGCAAATCTTTTAGATCTTTAAGCAAAAACCCTTTTTCAGAATTCAATTGTAGGAATGAGGAATTTCCATTTACACCATACTCTTCAGAGATTTTCTTTGCTACTTTCTTCCACCTCCCGTCATACTTAAAACCTCCATAACCAAAATTTCTGTGGCCATCAAAAAAATCCATTTCTCTATTTCCAGCAACAATTCGCTCCTTTATTGTTCTTAAATTAGGAGCCACATATCTTGGCTGATCAAGTTTTGGGTAATCGTCTAGTAAGTTAAACTCACGCATTTAGTATTTAGCTAAATTTTTTATTACAGCTGACATCCAAGGACCCATGTCTTTATAGTGTGCTGTTGTAACAATATGATTATCTATCACTGCAGGTAAATCGGTGTAAATTGCTCCAGCATTTATCAAATCATCTTTCATACTATAATACCCAGCAATTTTTCTATTTTTAACAATTTTTGCAGATATTAAAAGTTGTGCTCCACTACAAATACAAGCTATTGTCTTTTTCCTCTTATCAAAATTTGCAATAAATTTAATAATTTTTTCATTTTGTCTTACTTTTTCCATGGCCTTAACTCCGCCAGGAATGACTAGAACATCATAGTCTTCAACTTTTACTTCTTCAATCCTCTTTACTTCTTGATCTTTATTAGGAGGTAAAGTGGTTCCTAAAAATCCTTTAACTGGTTTTCCTTCAAGCAAACAAACGTCTACATTTATTTGTTCTTCTAGAAGTCTATAATATGGATAAATAAACTCATGATCTTGAGCAAGATTCCCAGATATTATTAATCCTTTTTTCATATTAATCTAAATAATTATCTTTTAACTCTTTTCTTGGTAAAAAAGGGTACATATCTTCAAATTCTGTTGGGACACTTTTTCCTTTATCATCTCTTCTATTTATTGCTTTTGGAATTTGTTCTTCATTGGGATTCATCATTATTTCACAAATAACAGATTTTTTGTTATTCAAAATTTTTTTTAAATTTTTACTCAGACTTTTATGCTTATAAAGTTTAAAGTAACTCATTTTATGGGATTTCGCTATTTCGCTATAATCTGGGAAAGATAAACCACTTTTTTTATCAGCCCCCATTATTCTTCCTTTGAATCCCAAAATTTGTGTTTGTTTAATCGTCAAATAACCTCCATTATTAAATACAAAAAGCTTTAAAGGAATTTTATTATGCATAACTGTAGCTAATTCCTGCAAGTTCATTTGTAGTCCACCTTCTCCACTAAGACAAATTATATTATTGATTTTCTTTTTGTTAGCGTAAAAAGCCCCTATAGCAGCGGGTAAACCCCATCCCATAGGAGCGTGACCAGAATTAGTATAAAATTTTTGATTCTCTTTAATTTCCATTGCTTGATGTGAACTTGTAAACGAAAAACCCATATCAGTTATAATTGTATCATTTTTCTTAGTAATTTTTGATAATGATTTAACAAAAAAATATGAATTTACATATTTTTTTTCATTTATCATTTTTTTAATTAATATTGGATATTTTTTTCTTATGTTTTTACAATATTCAATCCATTCTTTTCTAGAATCATATAATTTCATTTTATTAAATAATTTTTCTAAAAAGTATTTTGCGTCACTTTGAATTTTTACATTAAAATTAATATCCTTTCTATTCAGTTCATATCTATCTATATCTACCATACATTTGAATTTTGCCCTTGATGCAAAATTTTTGGAGTTATAACCTGTTACCATGTAAGGCAATCTTGAACCGACTGAGAGATAAAAATCACAATTTTGTACTATAAAATTTGAGCCTCTTTCTCCAAAAGCTCCGGGACGCCCAGCGTATAGATTATGGTCTGAATGCACTAAATCATCGGCGTTCCAGGTGAGCACAAAAGGTATTTTATATTTATTAAAAAATTTTTTTACAATTTTTTTACCATTAGATAATTTTACACCATGTCCAAGGTGTATTAATGGCCTTTTTGAATTTTTAAGATTTTTTATTATTAAATTTATCTTTTTATCAATATTAAAATTAGATTTTTCTGGTTTAAATTTTATTCGAGATATTTTTTTTTCATCTATTTCTGCATTTTGTAAATCAGCAGGAATATCTAAAAAAACTGGTCCAGGTCTTCCACTTTTACAAATATGATAAGCTTTCTCTAAGTAAAAATTAATATTTTTGGAATCTGTAATCATTTTTGAGTACTTTGTAACAGGTTTAACTAAATCTATTATATTGATCTCTTGCACACCGATTTGTCTTTTTTTAGTTTTTTGAATAGTTTGATTTAGAAAAACTTGTCCGGAAATAAAAATAACTGGAATTGAATCTATCCATGCTGAGCTTACGCCAGTTAATGTGTTAGTACCTCCTGGCCCTGTTGTGACGACACAGCAGCCGACATTATTTTTAGATCTTGCATAACTTTCAGCTGCAAACGATGCTGCTTGTTCATGATGATGAGAGATATATTGAAGTTTTTTTGATTTATATAATGCATCGCAAAGAAAAATGGAACCTCCGCCGCTAACTGTGAAGATGGTGTCTATACCTTTTTTTTCTAAAAATTTTACAATATAGTCAGCTAATCTCATAATTTATTTACTTTTACTACACTTAAGCTTTTATCTATTTTGAACACTTGCGATAGAGTTTTTAAATCATTTGTTTTTATTATGTCGCCGATAGAAATTACTTTTCTTTTATTTTTATCAACTATTGCGCCTTGTATTACTGCAAAAATTGTATCTTTTTTATTTTTCAAAATTGTTTTAAAATTTTTGTGAGTTTCTATCAAAATTTTTGATGACCCAATTTTAAAAATTTGTTTAAGATTTTTTTTTGGTTTTTTAAACTTTATGAGGTCTGAACTAGTTTTTTGAGTAAATTTTTTTCCTTCATACGGTTTATTTTCTCTGCCATAATTATCTTTAAATCTAACTAAATCATTTTTATTTACTGGTGTCTCAAATTCTAGTGCTAATAATCCATTTTTTGAAATAGATTTGATTTGGTGGAAAAGCCCTCTAGCTATCATCCTTTTTGATGGAGAGTGATGTTTCTCTGATCTTTTTTTCCACAATCCTAGTTGAAACTCTGCTTTACCGTTAAGTAAAATAAACCCACTTTTTTTATTTGGATGACAATGTAGCGATGTTTTTTTTCTGAAATTTATTTTCAATAAAGTTACCGATAAGTCTTTTCCTTTTCTATATACTACATATTCGTAACCCCAGGGTTTATTAACAACTTTATTGTCATAAAATTTATCAAACCTTTTCATATTATCTTATCTTATAAAATTCTTTAATGTTTTGAACAATGCTCATTAGTTGCTTTTTTGATAAAAATTGATGAACTGGTAACGTTAAAAGCTTTTTAGCTTGCATTTCTGCCACGGGGAAATCACCTTTTTTATATTTTAATTTTTTAGCAGCTTTTTGTAGATGTAATGGTTTTGGATAATGAATTTTAACTTCTATACCTTTTTTTATTAAATATTTTTTAAGTTCGTCTCTTCTTTCAAACAAACCCATATATAATGCATGAGTTTCATAATTCTCTTTACTTCTTACGGGTATCGTTACCTCTGGTATTTCTTTAAGATTTTTATCTAAAAAATTCGCATTTAAATTTCTTTTTTTAAGTAATTTTTTAATTTTTTTAAGCTCTATTATTGCTACTACTGCTTGTAAAGGCTGGATTCTTGCATTCACTCCCCAAAAATCTATTTCATCCCTATTTTTCATTCCATGGTTTCTGTATTGAATAATCCAATTTGCTAATTTCTTATTGTTAGTAACAATCATGCCTCCATCTCCCATTACGTTAAGTGATTTCAATGGGTGCATACTCATTGCAGCTATATCTCCGAAAGATCCTGGGCTTTTTTTGTTTACCTGTGCTCCGATACCCATGCAAGCATCCTCTAATACTTTTAATTTATAGTTTTTTGCAATTTTTAAAATTTTATTCATATCTGGTGATGCTCCTCCCCAGTGCACTGGTATAATGACTTTTGTTTTTTTAGTAATTGCTTTTTCAATTTTATTAGAGTCAATTTGGTATCTGCTGTCAGCATCAACAAAAACTGGTGTAGCACCGCAAGCTACTATAGCTCCCACAGTAGCATAAAAAGTATTACAAACTGTGATTACCTCATCTCCTTTTTTAACTCCTAAAGATTTGAGAGATAGAATTAAAGCATCTGTTCCATTATTTGTTGAAATACAATATTTTACTTTTACAAAATTCGCAATTTTTTTTTCAAATTTTTTTACAAAAGGGCCCAATGTAAATTCGGTGCTTTGAATCAGCTTCTTCCAAGAATTAAAGTAAATTTTTGTATTCTGAAACTGATAAGGCAAGTAATTAAATGGAACTCTCATTAATTAGATATATAAAATTGATTGATTTTTTTACAAATAAATTTTATCTGATTTTTTTTCAAATATTGATGATAAGGAAAAGATAAAAATTTTTTTGAAAATGCTTCTGCATTTGGCATACTTCCTTTTCGATAGCCTAAATATTTTGTAGCCTTGTATAAATGTAAAGGTGTATTGTAATAGACTCTAGACTCAACTCCAAATTTACTTAAATACTTTTGAAGCTTATCTCTATTTTCACATAGAGTAACAAACATTGAATGTGAATTTCTTTCCTCCCTTTTTTCTTCTAAAATCTTTATCTTATTTGTTTTTAAGAACTTTTTGTAAAAACCTATATTATTTTTTTTCAATTTAATTATGTTTTTAAGATTCTTTATTCTATAATTTAAAACCTCCGCATGGACTGCGTCTAGCCTGGAATTCACGCCATCAAAAATAATATTATCATTGCCAGCAATCCCATGATTTCTATAAGCTTTGATTTTATCGTTTAGTTTCTTATTATTAGTTATTACAAACCCGCCATCTCCCAACGCATTGAGATTTTTAAATGGATGCGCTGAAAAAGCAGAGATATTCCCAAATGTTCCTGCATGTTTACCTTTGTAAAATGCTCCCATTGCTTGTGCAGCATCTTCTATTACAAGTAATTTATATTTTTTAGCAATTGAAATTATTTTTCTCATATTACAAACTCTTCCTGTCCAATGAACAGGCATAATTGCTTTTGTTTTCTTTGTAATTGATTTCTCTATTAAATTTACATCAATATTTAAGTCCTGATCTACATCTACAAATACTGGTTTAGCGCCAACATGGATAATTGAATTAGCTGTTGCAATAAAAGAGATTGGTGAAGTTATAACTTCATCATTTTTTTTTATGCCCAAACTCCATAGAGCCATCATTAATGCATCAGTACCAGAGTTTAAACCTAAGCAATATTTTGTCTTAGTATATCTTTTAATAAGATTTTCGAAATTTCTATTTGAATCAGACAAAATAAGTTTTCCAGATTTTAAAACCTTGCTCACAGATTTGAGAATTTCTTTTTTCTCTTCTTTGTATCTTTTACTCAAATCACTTATTTCAATTTTCATATTTTATTATACTTATTAATTCCAATCTTAAAATCATGGATCATTAATTTTTTAAATTTATTTTTAATTAGCGATATATCAAATGGTCGATATCCATTATGTGGCATAGGACCACTCCTTTTTGTAAACTTGATTTTTATTTTTGACCCTGTAATCTTTTTTATTTCTTTAGCTATATTGTAAAACGATACTACTTTTCCTGAAGCTAAATTCAACTTACCTATTGCTTTTTTTTGAATACATTCAACCATAATTGAAATAATTGTGTCAATATAGATGTGATCTCTTCTCTCTTCACCTTTGCCAAACAACGAAATACTTTTTTTTGCTTTTGCTAATCGTAAAAATTGATTTGGCCCGTACCCATCATGAGTATCGTGAACACCATAAATCATAGTGGGTCTTAAAATTAAAATTTTGTTCCTAAATTTACTCTCTAAAATCTTTTCACGAGTAATGTGCATCATTCCATGAAAATTCGATGGTAATGTTTTAGAGTATTCATTTAGTTTTGATTTGCTATCAGAATAAACCGCATCTGAACTCAAGTATATTAATTGTGAGATAATTTTAGAGTCTACTCCATCAATTACTGAATTTAGTATATCTATATTATTTAAAAGCATCTTAAAGTTCTTTACTGGTGCTTCAGCTGCAAGAAATATTACCACATCATTTTTTTTTACAACTTTTTTGAGTTTCTTGAAAGAATTTCTATCTTTTAAATTGATATTATTACTACCTATACTTTTGTATTTAATTTTATTTTTTTTGAGTATTTCAATTAAATTTTTACAAATTATTCCGCTAGAACCTAATAATAGAACTCTTTTTGGATTTTTTTTCTGATTATGAATAAATTTTATCAATTAAGCTCCTAATGAATAATATCTTATTTTTTTATTTTTTAAATTTTTCCTATTAATTATCTTAAATGGATCAATAATTAATTTAACTTTTTTAGTTATCTTTATATTTTTAAACATTTTCCATGGTGTCATAAAAATTAAAATTTTTGAACTGAGAAACGATTTGTCAATTTTTTTAATTTGCTGACAGTTTTTTTTATTAAAAGGTAATTTTGCTTTTGGATCAAATACTTTTATGTTATTATTTTTTAAAGATTTAATTAAACTTATTGAGGGAGAGTTTTTTATAGAGTTTGTATTTTCTTTGTAAGATAATCCTAAAATAGAAATATAATTTTTGCTATTAAATAATTTTTCTTGATTTAATTTTCTTAAAACCCATTTTTTCATATGATGGGAATTGATGAATAAGCTATTAGTAAAACTAAGTAATTTAGAGTTATTAAAACTTAATTTTTTTAAGGACATCATGTCTCTCTCTATATTGCCTCCTGAAATTCCTAAACCAGGTTCGAGATAAGCTTTTGGTCCAATTCTTGCATCTAATTTCAAAGCTGGTTTAATTTCCTGCCAACTTGCACCAATTTTAGAGCTAATTTCTGATAAAACGTTTGATGCAGTTATTGATGAAGCTAAATATATGTTGATAGCTATCTTTGTTAGTTCAGCACTTTCATACTTCATTTTAATTAAAGGACAATTAAATTTTTTTAAAAATTTTAAATAATTATTATTTAATTTTGACTCACCTTTATCGCATCCAACTATTATTCTTTCAGGTTTAAGAGCTCTATTAATGCTTTTTCCAAAAATTAATGTTTCTACTTGATAATATAAAAATTTCTTGTTGAAGTTAATTGATCTAGTGAAACCTGGCCTAATTTGCGATAAAATAATTAAACATCCTTTAGAACTAATATTTTTTCTTGCAGAATTTACAAGATTGATAATATTTTTTAAATCTGGATTTCCAAGTTTATCAGTTTTTACATCTTGTGAAATAAAGACAAGGTTACATTTATTTAGAAAATTTAATTTGTTAGTAAAAATTATTTTTTTTTTATTTTTTTTTAAAATATTTTTCAATTTCGGCTCTTCATAAGGAATATCAAATTTTTTAATTCTTGATAATAATTTTTTATCTGGTTCAATGCCAATTACATTAAAATTTTTTTCTGATGAAGCTGCTAAATAGTTTAATCCTAAATGAGAAAGTCCTACAAATCCAATTTTAAAATTTTTCATAATTTATAAGTTTTTTAGTTTTTTATTAATGAACTGATCTTTATTTATGTAAAAATTATTAAATCTTTCTTTAATTATTTTGGAAAAATATTGGTGCTCTAGTTTCCACGTAGGGTCGCCTTTTTTAAAAGTGATCTTTTTAATTTTAGGTTTTCCTGCTGGAAATTTTCTTTTTTTTATTATTAATTCAGAATCACTCCATTTACATAAAGATCTCATATGTATAGAGCCTTTTGAACCTAATAAATCCAGGTTAAAAGTATTTTCCCAAGAGCACAATGTCATTTCTAATTGAATTTTAAGTTTTTCAATATTTACGTTTATTATCGAATGATCATATGCATTGTTTTCAAATTTATTTGCTAATGATAATTTAGTCTGTTTAATTTTACCATTAAATATGAAAAGACAGATGTCTAAAAGATGAGAACCTAAGTCAGAAATTACACCTAATTTTTGATCTCGCCAATTACTTTTCTTTACTAGCAAAGAAGTTCCATTTCCATAAAACATCCTACAAGTATAAAGTTTTCCTATTTCTTTTCTCTTTATTAATTCTTTAATCTTCACTAAACCCGGTTCAAATCTATGGTTATAAGCTGTATAAATCACACAATTATTTTTTTTTGCTAATTTTTTCAGAATTGAATACTCAGTTTTATTTTTTAACATTAGAGGTTTTTCTATAAGTATATTTTTTTTATTCATTAGACAAAATCTTGCAATATTAAATTTTTGATTGTCTGGAACACAGATAAAGACTGAATCATATTTATCAAAAGGTACATCTCTCAAATTTTTAAAATCTGATTTTTCAAATTTATCTACTGAATAAATAAAATCTTTCCCTAAAATTTTTTTCCTTTTAGCTCCTTGAACCCCCATTCCTACTATTATTACTCGCATGGATTATGTTTCGTTTTTTGGGTTATTATTAATTTCAATTGATTTATTTTTTTCAAAAAAAATTGAATAATCAAAATATTTTAAAATTTTGGATCTGTGAGTAACAAAAATAATTATCTTATCTTTCAAATTCTTTTGTAGTTTATTTATTATTTCAATTTCACTTTTTTCATCAAGAGAATTGGTAGCTTCATCAAAAACTAATATATTTTTATTTTTATAAATAGCTCGCGCTAAACAAATTCTTTGTCTTTGACCGCCACTCAAGTTAACACCGTCTTCTCCTATTATCGTATCATATTTAAACTCAAGATTATTCTCTATATGGTTATTTATTCCCACTATTTTGCAACACTCTTTAATTCTATCGTAATTGATATTTAATTCATCTTCTCCAAGAGCAACATTATTTGAAATTGTATCATTCGCTAAAAAAGGTGTTTGTGAAATATATGAAATATTTTCTTTAATACCCTCATAATTTTTAAACTCAATTTTATTTTCGTCTACATATATTTCCCCCGATTGAGGTTTTAATAGACCACAAAATATATTTAAAAAAGTTGTTTTACCTGACCCTGATAAACCTGTAATACCAATAAAATTATTTTTATTAAAATTTAGTTTTTTAATTTCTACTGTGTTTTCAAGATTTTTATCATATTTAAATTTAATATTTTTAAAAGTAATTTGACTTTTAACATCTACTTTTTTTGCTTCATATTCATTTTCTTTTTTGTGAAGTTTTTCTTTCAAAAGTTCCTCATAAATAGCATCGAAAGAGTGTGCGGCTACTTTAAAGTTATTATAACCAGTGAATAAATTTTGAAAGGCAGGTAACAATCTTTGAAAAGACGCAGCAAATAAACCTAGAATTAATAGTAATTCATTTGTATCAAATTCGTTGATTGTAAAATAAATTAGAAATGCAAAAAATAACCCGTAAGCAAGAAATTCAATTATGTTCCTTGGTAAAGAATTAAGTATTACCCAAGTAATTGCATTTTTCCTGTAGTCATTCGTCAATTTTTTAAATTTATCAGAATAAAAATTATGACTTTTAAAAATTATAATTTCTTTAATTGATCTTAATGATTGAGTTAATGACCGCATAACATTTTTAGAGTTATCTGGTAAGAATTTACCGTAATCATTTATCTTATTTTTCACTTTTAAGTAAACGAAGATATAAAAAAATGAGATAATTAAAGAAGAGAGAATAGTAATTTTAATATCTACAACAGCAAGCAAAACAACAATAAATATTAATGTAAAAATTGAGCCTAACATAATTAATACTGAGAAAATAAACGCGTGTGATCCTGCGCTAGTCCTTATAGCTATTTTATCAATAATATCATTTGTGGTATTTTTTATATAATACAAATAAGGCATGTTTAAATAGTAATTATAAATTTTATTAGATAAAACATATTGTACTTTTGTACTCATATATTGATCTGCCCATAAAGATATAAATCTAATTAAAATATTTAAAAAAATTAAAAAAGCAGAAGCTGTGATTATTAAAAAAACAAGTTCTTGATTATTAATATTTAAATATTCTTTTACGATAATGGCATAATTATTATTGTCTACAAACTTACTATCTGTAAGTATTAGTATTATGGGTGCTAACGAAGCTATCCCCATCATGTCAAAAAAGCCTGAAATAATTTTTAAAATAAAAAGAAATATCAAATTTCTTTGGACTTTCAATTCCAATATCGAAAAAAAATTTTTTAAGGAAATAAATGCTTGCACGTTAATTAAAATGCTTTTTTAAAAAAAATGTTGGGATGTTCGCGATAGCTTTTACTTTAAAATTTTTTGATTTATCTTTATCGAAATGAGTATTGAACATTTTTTTAAATTTTTTTTGTATAAAACTTTCCTTTTTTCTTTTTTTTAAATTTTTTAACATCTCTTTTGCTGCCTCAGTAATATCATTAGAGGTGTTTTCTTCAACTGTCACTGAAAGTTTTGATAAATGACTATCATGGTGAATGGAGTTTAATGGATAATTAAAACAATTTATAATTGGAATAATTTTTTTTGAGTTTATTCTTTTCAATAATCTCGGTAGGAATAAATCATTTTTTGTTAAAACAAAGAAATTACTATAAGAGCTTACATCTGTTAATAATACAGGTGTACCGAAGCACATTGCTGCAATGTAAAACCCGGATGCATTGCCAATTAAAAATTCTGATTTCGCTGCTAAAAAAATATCCATAGAATCTGATTTAAATTCAGAGTCAGCATAATTTATGAAATTCTTAATTCTTTTGAATTTATAATTATTATTGCCAACTAATATCACCTTAAAATTTCGTTTGGTAAGATATTCAATAGCTTGAATATAGTTTTCAACATTAGGGGTTCTGAAAATTTCTGTTGAATTAGAAATATTTTCTCCTCTCCAACCAAGCTGTCTTATGTGTAAAGTAATAAACTTATCGTTGTTTTTAACACCAAGTTTTCTTAAAGTTCTAATTCCATTCTTTAAATGATCTTTTTTTAAACTTAAAAAACCCTTATTATTTTTTCTTCTCTGCTCAACTAAATTTTTTGCTTCAAACATCTTTAATGCGAAATTGTCAAATTCAATTATTGTACCAGTATCGATCTGGTGTTCTTGTATAAATTCATCTGAATAAATTTTTTTTGTAGAAATATCTACATAATCTGAGAAATAATTTCTTAATGTAGTATTATTGTTTTTTAAGTTTTTAGGAACAAAGGATATCAGTTTTTTTTCTTTTCGAAGCTTATTTTTATTTGCCATTAACAATGATAGTAATCCAACATAATTTCCAAAAGCTCCTATAAATATGTTATTTGGTAAAATTTCAAAATCATTAAGTGGATGAGGCAAATTTTTTTTCCAAATTTTTTTATATTTAAAAAATTGAGATAAAAGTTTATTTGCGTTCTTTTCTAATTTGCTAAATCTAGTATTAAATTCTTCGTAAATCTCAATATGTTTTTCTTTTTTTTTACTTATCCTTATGATTTTAAAATTAAAATATAAAAAAAAACTAAGAACAAATTTTTTTATAAATTTCATTCTATTTAAAATTATTGATTTAAGTTTATATAAATTTAGCTAATTGACTCTGATGGAAAAATTTTATTCTTAATATTTTCGTTAAAGATAATTTTTTCAGGCGCACCAGCTGTGTGTCTAACTTTATGAACATCAGACTCATTGCTGTACATCGATAGAAACCATCTTCCATCATTAACATCTTTCCAGTTTGGTTCTTTATCTAGATTTACTGGTGCTACTCCATGATAAACAGTTGCATAGCCAATTCCTATATCTCCAATATCAATTTGACTTTCTATTTCTATAATTTTGTCATTTTTATCTAGTGCGTAAAATCCTAATCCAGAAAAGTCCTCGCCTTGTTTACTCATGTATGCGCTATAAAATAATCTTTGATGTTTATATGGATCTGTATGTGGTTCTAAATATCCAATCTTTGACGGATATTGAACTACCTGAACTCTATCTATCACACCATCGTTGGGTGTATTTTTCTCAAATGCAGTAGGATTTAATCCCATAAGTTTTTTTATATTTCTCCACCTTTTATAAATAGGTTCAAAAATACCAAGTGGATCATTATTCCAAGGGTAAAAATAAAAAGAGTGTTTGCATAAGTTTAAGGCGTATTTTTTTCCTGTTTCGATATCTATTTCCCTATGGAAATCTGGACAGCCCTCAAGCATCTTATGAAATTCTGAAGGTTTATCTCTAAAATAATTAAAAGTGTTTATTTTTAAATCTTCCATAAACTTTTTTGAGAAAGCTCCTTTTAAAATATACAAATCACCATCCATCAATGACTCCGTTATGTCATTCACAAAATTTTTGCTTTGTTCATTTACTAACTTTTCAAATTCCGTATAATTTATGATTTTTACTTTGTTGGCTCTTCTAGGTATAGGTTTGCTTCTTTCAAGTTCAGCCCATTTTGATTTAAATGTTATTTCAGCCATAACTAATTAATTTGTTTAGATTGTAGTTTTGTTCCTTTAGTTTTTCCAAAGTAGCCTGAACTAACAAGCATAGACCATCTCCCACTTCTTGAATTTGGTGGTGTTACTTCGTGAGGAACAATGGGATTAAATATAGCAACATCTCCTGGACCTAAATATTTATCGATATTTATTTTTGTGTTATTAAAATGAAATATTAAGCCACCTTTTGCATCTTTGTTTAAATTATTGTTTAAACCAATATGTAATACTAGAATTTTTTTGTGTATTCCATCTATATGCTTTTTTAGGAATCCTTTTTTAAACGGATAGTGATTGAGTTGAAGCTTAATAAATTTCTTTTGATCAAAAAAACTAGTTTTTTTTTGTAAATTGAAATTCAGGCTATCCATTTTACACTTTAAATTGATTACCTTCTTTAGGGAATTATAGGTTTTTTTATTCTTTTTATTCCACGGATACAATTCAACTTTTTTAAAATATCCTTTAACATGAGATTTTTTATTAGCTTTATTAAATATGTATAAGTCTTCTGAACCTAAAAAAGTTTTGAAAAAAAATGGCTTGCTTTTCATAATGTTATTTCGATTTTTTTCAATAACTTTGATTGTATCTTTATCTACCACATTTTTGAAAATAATTAATTTTTTATTCCTGTTAATTAGATTTCTCAATTTTTTTATTTCACTTCTTGATTTCGCTATAGAATTAAAAAAAATTCCAGGAAAATATATTACTTTACTTTGAGGATTATTTTTAAGATATTTAGAATTAAGTATTGTCATTTTAATACCCGGTAATTGAAAGTTGGTGCTTATCTGCGTGACTAACATAATCAGGCGTGTTTAATTCCTCCCAAAATTCTCTACATGCTTTAACTAATTTATCACCTGGTACATTTGTTGGGAAAAGTGGAGGTAAGAGAGGATGCATAAAATCAGTATAGTGAAGAACATTTTCATTAAATTCTTTTCTTACATCTGTTTTCGACATTTGATAATCAAAATCTAAAGTGCCTGGATAAGGAACCGGGATAGCAAATCCTGCTTGGTCTATTCCCTCTTTAAATAAGTTTTTTGCAAATTCTTTGGTACTGAGTATAGACTCCCAGGACTCATCTCGAAAACCTATTAAAAAATTAGATCTAGCGCTAATACCATTTCTCTTTACAGACTTCACTATTTCATATGGCATCATAGTTTCAGGATCAAACTTTCCTGTAGCATACTTTTGTAACATCTCATTACTTCTTGTTTCAAAAGGAAGCAACAATTCATCCATACCAAAACCTGAGAGCATTCTAATAAAGTCCTCATCCACAGTATACTTTCCATTATCTTTGTTAACCATAAATCTTAGGTTCGCACCGTTAGCATCGCTGTAAGACATGCCACTTCTTTGTAAATGAGGTGCTAACTTAAAAAGTCTTTTTTTATTGAAAAATAAGTTATCATCCTCAAAATATAATCTTGTAACACCTAGTTTTTCTGCTCTGATTACATCTTGTGCTACTCGCTCCTCTGAAAATAATTTTAGATAACCTATGTCACCGTAAAGCTCTCTCTCTTGTTTGTCTTTAGATACATGGCAAAATGTGCAAGCATCTTGACAACCTCTCGCAGTCATTATTGGGGCAATTCTTGTTCCGGGTGGAATATAACCTGCGTGAGGAATGCTTAATTTTTGATATGTGTCCAAAGGAAAAGCTTCTATAGCGGGATGAGGAACATGGTCGTCTAAAAATTTTGTTGCCTTTCTTTTAATTGATGAAGTGATAATAGTTTTTCCATTTTCTCTAAATGCTATCCTTTCAACTTTAGAAAAATCTGGTTTTGTCTTACTAAACTGTTCAACGACTTGTACAATGGTTCTCTCTCCGTCTCCTAGTGCAACAATATCGAATCCATTGGACAAAAAATGTTCTCTTAAAGCTCTAGCGTTAACACCTCCTGAAATAGTAAGTATTTTTTTTCCATTTTTTTTAGAAACTTCTTTAGCAATTTTTGCAATTTCAAAATGCATTCTTGTTTGTGCTGAAAAAATCGACGAGGTAGCTATAATGTCATAATGACAAAAAATTTCGTAATATTCTTTTGGATCCATTCCAACTCTTATTAGCCCACTTTCAAGCTCAACATTATTATAAAAAGTATCTTTTAAATCTCTACCTTCTTGACCAACTGTTGCATCTAAATAATCTGCTTCTATACCACTATTTCTAAGCGCTCCAATTATATATGCAGGACCCAAATTACCGTTTGGTTTCGGTCGATCCATAGTTGGCTTTTGGATCGCTGGCTCAATCATTAAGACTTTTAAATTTTTACTATAGATTGTCATTTTATGAATGGAATTAATATCAAATTTTAAATTTTTTTAAAGTTATATTTAGTTTAATAAATCAATATTATTTCGCAAAAAACTTGGGCTAATCTTTGGTAAATAATTCCTAATCTTTTCTTTACCTGTGGTTTTGAAATAAATTTTCCAAAATTCATCTCTTATTTTTTCATCATCTTCATGAATTATTCTCTTTTTGTTTTTTTCAATTATTATTTCCTCTGCAAGATTGTTTATATCGGAAATAGAATTTTCTATGAAAACTAAATCATTTTTCTTGTATAATTCAGAATTGTATGTATAGAGTATTTTGTTTTTTAAAATCTCTTGAAGAGTTAATTTTTTATTTTTACTTAGAGATTTAATTCTCTTAAAAATAAATAACCACGGATGCAAATCATTATTAAAATTCATAAAAAATCCTGGTTCACTGTATAGAAACATAGGTGACCAATTAACACCGTAACAAGGTCTTAAAAAAGAGAGAACAACAGATTTTACGCCTGAGTCTCCCCCAAAATAAAAATCACAATTTGAAAGTAAAAAAATATCTAAAAAATCAGACTTTTTATTACTAAAAGCGTAATCAATGATTTTATTTTTATAATTTAAAGGTTTAAATTTTTCTGTTTGTTCTTTTCCCATTCTAAAAACAAAATAATTATTTTTAGCAAAGTATTCAGCTGCGTCTTTCATACTTTGTACCGAAAAGTCTCTATAACTATGATATGAAAAATTAATTTTATTTCCAGATAAAAATTTATTATCTCGATTATGGATACAAACCCATTTATCATTTTCATTTAAACCAAATTTTTTTAATAATTCTTTTCCCTTTGATATTTCTTGCTCAGAAAATTTAAAACTACTATTAGAAAAATTAATATTTTTTTCAGCTTGAAGCAAAATATCTAACCCCCATTTAGGCTCTGAAAATAAATTTTTTTGTTTTTTCCAAAATATAGAAGATTTTTTTAGATATAAAAAAAACCAATTTAATTTATTTATTGAAATAACTCTATTCACCATTTTTTTTAACTGGGTGTTACAAGTGTCGAAGCTTGAAAAAAATAGATAGTTATTTAGGTTTACGTTTTTTTTTTTTGAAAGATATAAAATACCATGAATTTGTTGTAAACAATGACCAAACCTTGAAAAATCCACTTCGATATAATTAATACTTTTAAATTTATTTACTCTTTCAATTATAAAAAAGATAGGTAATGAAAAAAAATAAATAAAACTTTTTAAGCTTTTAAAAAGAAACTGCTTCATTCTTTATTGTTAAAAAGAGGTAATTTTAACTCGGTATTTTTTGAATTTCTTTAATTTTTTCTAGTCTCTCTTGATATGTAGAATTAGCCGGATCAAATTTATCGAATACATTTGCTATCTGTGGTGCGAAATGTGAACCAATATCAGTTAATAATAAAGCTTTATTACTAATTTTTACCAATCCATCTTTTACATGTTCGCTTAAATGCTTTAAATCTTTTTCAAAATAATTTTGAAAATCTATTCCAAATTTATTTTTTATTTCATCATAATTGATTTTAAAATACGTTCTTACATCATTCATTATATGTCTTCTAATTTTATCATCTTTAGTACATTTATAACCTCTATAAATTGGCAGTTTGTTTTGATCTAAACTTTTTTGATAAAGATCTAAAGAATAATAATTTTGAGAATAATAATCATCTCCAAGCACGCCTTGTCCTGAGCTGCCGACAGCAATAAAATTGTTGGCTTCACCTTTCATAACACCCAGAGAATTAAATAAAGCTTTTTTCTCTTTCATAGCATTGTCTATTGGATCATTTGGTAAAACATAAGTTTCGAAGCCAGCTCTTTTATAGCCAGCTTTCTCAAGTCTAGTAATTACTATTTTGAACAATTCTTTTCTATCCATGAAGTCTGGAAGAGGTCCGTCATTTACCATTCTAATTTGATATTTTCTAACCCAAGGTTTGTATGCTAATAACATTGGCTGAATTTGTGGAGGTTTCAAATCAATAACTCTATCCATTGTTTTATTAATAGTCTCTTTGGTTTGTCCTGGTAAACCAATTAACAAATCAAAATTGAAAGTATTAAAAGTTTTTCTAACTTTTTCAGTTAATAAACTATTAAATAATTCAACTGGTTGCACACGATTAATTCTTTTTTGAACTTCTAGATCAAATTCTTGTACTCCAAAGGATAGTCTATTCACTCCACATTCGTTATAAAAAAGAAGTTTTTTTTCATCAACTCTCCTAGGGTCTATCTCTACTGTGAAATCACCTAATTTATTAAAGTCAAATTTACTTTTTAGTTTATTTACTAATTTTCCAAAATCTTCGTGATTGTAATATGTTGGTGAGCCACCTCCAAAATAAATCTCTCTTACATTTAAATTAATTTTATTTTTTTTTAGAAAATCAAATAATAAATCTATTTCTTTAAAAAGATAATTATATAAATAGTTTTTTACATTTTCGTAGTTTTTAGTAATTTCTTTGCTACAAAGACAAAAGTAACAAAGTTGCTCACAAAAAGGAGTATGAACATAAAAAAGAATTGGTTTTTCTTTATTTTTTCCGATCCAATCAACCAATGAATTCTTATATTCTTGGTCGTGAAATTTATAATCCCAATTATTTTTTGTAGGATATTCTGAATAGTTAAAAACTAATTCCTGGTGATATTTTTTAATTAGGTCAGCGTTTAATTCTAATTTGCTCATTTTTAATTTCGAATATAATTACTATTTATTATGAGTATATGCAAGCTTATTGCTTAGTGATTTTATATTTAAACAAATTTTTAATCAAATTTATTTTTTTAATAATTTCTTCAGAAGTAATCTCAACATTTCCATCTTTTTCACATTCACATGCTGCTGCCAAAGATCCTATAATACTTGATGTCAATAAAGATTTTGTTTTTACTATAGAAAGAGATGAATAAGCTAACAGCGCATCTCCTGTTCCGTTTGTGTCTACAATTTTGCTTACAAAAGATGGTAAAGCAAAAGCTTTCGTTTTATCTTTTTCTTTGTTTCTTTTACTATCAATTCTATTTACTGATACTATTCCTCTCTCTCCAAGTTTAAGAATTAAATTTTTAAACTTTGTTTTTTCGGCTAATTCTCTAGATAAATTACTAATACTTGAGTCTTGATCAGCTAAAGAAAAGCGAGCCTCTCTTTCATTGGGAGTAATTAAATCAAAGTTTTTAAAATCCGTAATGTTTCCCCATCTTGTGGCGACTTGACTATCAGCAACTTTAAACACTCGACTTTTTACAGCTTTAGTAAATTCTGAAATAGTATTTTTATTAAATATTCCATGCCTAAAATCACTAAAAATGACAAGATCACAATTATGTCTCTTAATAGAACTTACTATTTTTTTTGAAATACTTTGAGATATGGGATGATTGTCAACTTTATCAATTTTCAATAATTTATATATTCCAGATAAAATTACATTTTTGTGAGTAGTTGGTCTTGTTTTGTCTATAATGAAATTGGAAATTATTTTTTTTTTTTTTACTTCTTTTTGAACGAAAGATTTTAATTCATCGTCGCCTAAAACGCTTGTAAAAATAACTTTAGCACCGGCTGCTTTAAGATGTTTTGCAACAATTCCTGCGCCTCCCACATAATCATTTCTCTCTTGATATAAAACACTTGCCGTTGGGGTTTTGGTATTACCACCTATTAAATTTGTTCTAGTGTAAGAGTCTACTATTGTGTCACCAATTACGTGAACTGAAAGAGTTTTTAATTTTTTTATTGTATCTTTTAAAAATTCAAAGCTGATATTATTTCTGTTCATTAAATCCATCAATTTTTCGTTTTCAATTTTTGGTTGAGAAAGTTTTAGAAGCTTTGTAGAGGAATATACAACATCTCCTGGTGTGAATATCATCTCGCCACCGTACGCATTGACTATGTTAGCTTCTTCGATAGTCGCTGGAGGTAAATTTCCTGCAGAATACTCAAATCCTTTAGCGAAATAATCTGGTTTAAGTATTGATAAATTTTTTAAAGGTTTCTTGTTATGATCTATTATTACATAATCAACCATTTCAAATGCAGCAAGATTTAATGCTCTTAAATTTTGAGGAACAAATGGTCTATACATTCCCTTTTCTACATATTTATCTGCAGTAATACTCACCGCTAAAATGTCTGCTTTGGTTTTTGCATAAGTCAAGTGCCTGACGTGTCCTGGGTGAACTACATCAAAATTTCCATGGCATAGAATAACTTTTCTTTTTCTTGGAAACTTTCCAACAATCTTTTTTAATTTTTTAATGTTAACTATTTTTTTTGAATATTGTGCTGGAATGATAGATTTCATTTTACTTGGATAGGTATTTAAACCAAATTTTAGTCGCTTTACTTATTCTATTCGGAGTCCACAAAGGAGCGTTCTTCCAATTGTTAATTTCTTTCATCATTTTAGAAATACCATCATTGAAGGTTATTTTTGGTCTCCATTTAAGTTTTCTTTTAATTTTTTGTATGTTAGCTTTTGATACTCTTGGTTCACCTGGTCTGTCTGGGATTTTTATTTGTTTTCCACCAATCAATTTAGCTAAAGTATTTACAGTTTGTGGATTTCCTGTTCCAACATTGAAAACTTCACCATTTGATTTGCTTTCTGCTGCTGCTAAGAATGCTTTAGCCACATCCGTCACATGAACAAAATCTCTGGATTGTTTTCCGTTCCCAACGATTGTTAAAGGTTTATTATCAATTTTTTGTTTGAAGAAAACTCCTATAACAGCTCCATATGCTCCTGTTGTTCTTACTCTTGGTCCATATGCATTAAAAATTCTTATACAATTAACAGGTAATTTATAAACCTTATTCCAATTTAAAACAGAACATTCTCCAAGATATTTGCTTAACGCATAAGGATGCTCAAGACTAATTGAATTTTTTTCACTAGTGTTTCCAGTTGTTTTTCCATAACAAGATGCAGATGCTGCATATACTAATTTCTTAACTTTATTTTTTCTTGATGCCTCTAAAACATTTACAGTGCCTTGCACATTTGTCATCATATATTTTGTGGGTTTCACAATTGAGGGTACCACGTCACCTATTCCAGCAAAATGGAAAACATATTTTACTTTACTAAAAAATTTATCATTAGGAGATAATTTACAAATATCAATTTTTTTAAATTTAAATCTTTTATTTTTAAAACAATGATTAATGTTTTTTTTATGCCCACCACTTAAGTTATCAATTACTCTAACAAAATATCCTTTGCTGAGTAGAAGATCTACCATGTGACTTCCGATGAAACCTGCTCCGCCTGTCACTAGTGCAATTTTATTTTTTTTTATCATTTAGCTTGAATATTTTGAAGTCTTTTCACATTGAAATACAAATCATTTTCGAATGAATTTTTTATTTTCTTTTCTTTAAAAGCTTTACATAAATCCTCAATTGCATTTTCTATAGTTTTTTTAGGTACAAAGCCTAAAATTTTTTTTATCTTGTCTGAATTGATATGATAGGATCTTTTATCATCACTTGGAGATTTCACAATTTCAATATTCTTTTTCTTAGGAAACTCTTTTTCTACAACGCTTTTTACTTTTTGAGCAAGGTCACTAATAGATAGATTTTGATATCCAACGTTAAATATTTGATTTTCAATTTTTTCATCTGATGCGGTAATCAAAGTTTCTACTGCTCTAAAATAGTCATGAATATGCAAATTAGGTCTTAATTGGTCTCCACCAAATACTTTTATAAAACTTTTATTTATTGCGAAATTAGTTAAAATATTTACTGATAAATCTAATCTTAATCTTGGTGCATAACCACAAACTGTAGCGGGTCTAAATACTACTCCTTTAAAGTTTTTATCGGTATGTTTTAACAATAAAGGCTCACACATGCCTTTATACTTATTGTATAGAGTAAGTGGAACTAAAGGATGATCCTCGGTTACATCTTTTTTTGACGAAACACCATAAACTGAACTTGTTGAAGCATATAAGAATCTTTTTATTTTAGCTTTTTTCGCAGCTATAACCATAGGTTCAAACGCATCTAGGTTTATTGTTGTAGATAGTTTTTCATCTAATACAAAACTAGTATCATTTGAAATGCACGCTAGATTTAAAAATATATCGTGTTTCTTACAAGACTCAAATAGCTTTTCATTGTCTCTAATATCCCCTTTTATAATTGAGAGGTTTTTGTGATTTTCTGGTAAAAAATTTTTACCAAAATACAAAATATCATAAACTGTCACTTTATATCCTTTATTCAGAAATTCTGGCACTAAATGACTTCCAACATAACCTGCCCCTCCAGTAATAAAAATTGAATTAAAATTCATATTTAAATTTTAAATCCCGATTTTTGAGCATCTATTAAAAATGAATTTACTGTTTCCAGAGATAACTCCTCAAGATTTTTTCCAAAATTACTCATTTTTAATAATATTGAGTTAGGAACTGTAATTATATCACAGTTAATATTGTTAGCTTGAACAACATTAAAAATTTCCCTAGTACTTGCCCATAATATTTCGATATTTCTTTTATTTTTACAAAGAGCTATCGCCTCTTTCATTGTATCAATAGGGTCTAATCCTGTATCTGCTATCCTGCCTGCAAAAATAGAAATTATTAAGTCAGTTTTATTATCTATTACATTAATAATATCTTTCACCTGATCAATTGTAAATACAGCAGTAACGTTACATTTAATCTTATCATCTGAAAGTTTTTTAATTATTTGGTTTGTTTTAATATTTTTTGAATTCGTAATGGGTATCTTTACATAAATATTTTCTCCCCAAGTATTGATTTTCCTAGCTTGTACTTCCATTTCATTTATATCATCAGTAAAAACTTCGAATGAAACTGGTTTTTTTTTTACAATTTTTAAAACTTCTTTAGCAAATTTTTCGTAATCTTTTACTCCAGATTTTTTCATAAGTGAGGGATTCGTAGTAAAACCGCTAATCTTTGGATTTTCATTTAATTCTCTGAATGAGTCTAAATCAGCGCCATCAGCGTAAATTTTAATATTCATTTTGTCTTTAAGATTTACCATTTATTTTTTTTAACTTGCAATTTAGGGTGAGAAACTAAGCAGTGCCAGACTACTGCTTGGTAAGCTTCACTCAATGGAGTAACTTTTTTTAAATCAACTTCTGGAATTAATATTGTTAAATCACCTATTTTATTTACATATCCTGATTTTTTTCCAATAACACCAAACACTTTTGATCCGACCTTTTTAGCATAATCAATTGCCGAAACTAAATTTACGCTTACATTTTTACTTTTATTACCGCCTCCAACCGAAAAAATAAATACAGCATCCTTTTTTTTTAATCTACTCACTTTTAACCACTCTGAAAGAGATGAATTCCACCCCTCATCATTTATTCTAGCTGTTAACTCAGCTACATTATCCAACGGAGAATAAGCCTCAATATTACAAATTTTTCTAAAATCATTTACAGCATGAGAGCAATTCGCAGCGCTTCCACCAACACCTAAAAAGAATAACCTGCCATAATTTTTTTTAATTTTTTGAATTTCTGAAGCTAGTTTATCAATTTTTTCATGATCAATCTGTCTTGTAATTTTTAAAATTGAATTTAAAAATATTTTGCTGTAGTTGTTTTTCATTTTACTTGAGATAAGATATTATAGATTTGATAAAATTATTTTTATTTAAAAAATTTTTATTTGCATAGCTAGAAATATTTTCTGCGGCAGAAATAGCAGATATAAACATTGCAAAGTTAATATCGACTTTCTTGTAGAGTGAAAGTGAGGCGAGTATCATCATAGTGTCTCCTGTTCCGACCTTATCAATTACTTTGCTTGCAAAAGCTGGACTATAATTCATTTTTTTAGATTTTCTATCGTAAATGTAAGCGCCATCTTTACCACACGTCACATTTGCATAATTGCACCTTAAAATATTAGATAATTTTTTAATCAAAGCCGTTACATCAGAATTTTTGTCTCTTACCTCATGCCTTAATTCAGTTTCATTTATTGTAACAAAATTTGCTCCGATATATTTTGAGATAACATGATAACCTATATTAGACGCATTAACTTGTGTGTTAACTGCCAGAAATTTGGATTTTTTTACAATATTTTTTGCTAAATCTTTTGAAATTAATCCGTGCCCATAATCAGAGACAATTACAATATCATTTTTTTTTATCTCATTAATAACCTTTTTCGTAAATTGAATTTCTTGCCTCCTGTTGAGAGGTTGATCATTAAGCGAATAAACACCAAGAACTTTAGACTTATTTATTTCATCCAAATATCTTTTTTTAATGATTGTTGGTGAATTATCTTTTTCTAAAAAAAAAGAGGAAATTTTGTGGTTGAGTTTTTGTTTAATAAATGTCTTTTCCTCTCTTTTTTGACCAACGCAACTTAACAATGTAATTCTTGAAGAAAATGCGGCTAAATTATTTGCAATCGCTGCTGCGCCACCTAAATATTTTTCTGAGAATAAGTCTCTTAAAACAAGAACTGGTTCCTTTCCAGATTTCCCCAAAGACTCACAAAAAATATATTGATCTATAATTGACTCTCCAATAACAAGGACTTTTAGGTTTCTAAAAGACTCGAAAATATCGATGATCTTTGTCTCGTTATTAAAATTTTTTTTGTTTCTAATTGTGTCGATAAATTTCTTTTGATTTTCATTTAGGTTAAGTTGTGTTTGATTTATTACATTGCTAGAGCTCATTAGATCTGAGTTACTAAATTTTATTTGTCCTCCAAAGGATTTAATTGCCTTAATTTCTTTAAATATATTTCCAGTAAGATCTTTTTTTTTATTAATATAATCCTTGCCTTTAAAATAAATATCTGGTTTTATTTTTTTTATGTTATCTATTGGTGTCTTACTTAAACTAGGAATCACATAATCTATTTCTTCAATAGACTCTAACATTTTCATTCTTGTTTCTAAATTAAATACTGGTCTATGAGGACCTTTGTTTACAAATTTGTCAGCTGTAACACTTACTACTACAATACCATTTAACTTTTTAGCTTCTCTAAAATGTAAAATATGCCCGTAATGCAAAACATCGAAGACACCATGACAAAGAATGACCTTCTTTTTACTTTTTTTTAATTTAGTGTTTAACGAATTTAATTCTTTAAGATTTATTAGTTTATTTCTCATTTTTTTTTAATATGTAGTCAATTTTTAAATACCAATCTTTATTAAAAAAAATTGATTTATCATCAATAAATAAATCATAAGAAGGCTTACCAAAAATTAATTCATCAAAATTAACTTTCCAACTTTTGAGTTGGCTAAGAGTTTTTTTGAATCCTTGTTTTTTTGCTTTAAAAATATTTTCATTATTACGTCCCATAAATCTTGCTGTAAAAATTTTGATATAATAGCCTCTTGAATACAAATCATTAATTTTTTTTATAGCTTTTGGGTAAGGTTTTGCTGAAAAATATTTTTTTTTTCTTGTCCTGCAAATTACCTCATCAAGGTCAAAACAGATAATTTTATTTTTTGATTTTCTCATAGCTCCGCACTCAGCTAAAAACTGCTTAGCAGATCATTTTTTTTTTTAATCAAGTTTTTTCTTTTTATTTACTATCTACGAAAACATAGTCTTTATCAGATGAAACTGAAATAGGAATGTCTCCGATCAAAACTTTGATTTTATCTTTATTTTTCAATAAGATTTTAAAAACCATGTTAGTGAATGGTCCTGAAACAAATCTTATATAGTTTTTTTCAATTTTATTGAAAAAAGAAAATTTTAAAAATCCTAAACTATCCTCAAAAGACTTGCAGTAATCTATAAAACTTTTAATATTTTTTTGTTCTGAAAAACATCCAGGTAAAAAATATTGTAATCCTTTTACAAATCTTAATATTTGAAATGTTTTCTGATCTTCAAATTTTTTATTAAAGCAGAAAATATAATTTTCTAAAACAAACTTTTCTTTATTCTTTAGCTTGTTTTTTTTAAAAGTTTGAACTTTTACTTTAGGAATATAAAAAGAAGTATCTTTTCCGATTTTTGAAGTAATTTGATTTTTAAAAGAGGATATTTCGTTAATTTTTATTTTAGCTACTGCCCACATTTTAGCTCTTTTCTTTTGATTTTTCTAAATCTTTTTTTAAGTCGTCATATTCTCTCATTTTTTGCTCCATAAATTTAACGGTAAGATCAAGTTTTTTTGTTATACCTTTCGGAGTTAAAACATGAATATAATTAAGTTTGTTTTCGTTGTTATAAAAATTTCTTAATTTAATATAACCTTTTGATTTTAGAGCTTTTAAACAATAGTTAAGTTTACCAAGACTAAAATTCATTTTTTTAGCTAATTCTCTTTGCGTCGAAGAGGGTTTTTTTTCAATCTCTCTTAAAAGATTGAAATGATTATTTTCATTATCATCAAATTTATACATATCTCTAAATAGTATATCGTTCAATAATTGAACGGTCTACTATTATTTGTTCAAATTTTGAACATTTTTACTTGATTTTTACTGAAAATTCCATAAGGATATATGAGAATACTGAAATGCATGGTGGGAAATCGATGCGAAATTCATCGGCTGAACCTGCAACCGTCAAAGTCGGAGCGCCACCCAGTATAGACCGTTGTTGAATGAAGGCCAGGGAATGTCTAGTTCTGTAATGAAAAATTGACATCGGCAAATTATAAACTGTGAGATTAAATTCTCACAAAACTATAAAGGCCGAAAATGAGTAAATTCTTTGTATTTTTTGTATTATTAATTTTCTCAATTAATAATGTTTTCGCAGAAAACGTACCAATCTTGGTTATTTCACCAGGAAAAACTCTTCAGTCTAAAGGTACTGTGGGAAGTGATGTTGAAGTTATTGATAGTAAGGTAATTGCAGAGTCCAATGATTATTTTATTGGTGATATTTTAGATAATAATTTAAATGGGATTAATTACTTTCAGTCTGGGGGCCTTGGTACAGTTTCAGGAATTCAGTTAAGAGGTCAGCCTAAAAGATACACAACGGTATATATTGATGGAGTAAAACTTTCAGATCCATCAACTCCTTCAAATGATTATTACTTTAATAATCTTTTAACTGGTTCAATAGATAGAGT